>ERZ1370068.4676-contig-3734_pt1 | contig 84377 bp, 146 predicted proteins | sample MGYA00561227_ERZ1370068 | MGnify/ENA primary metagenome ERZ1370068 (study PRJEB38410, sample SAMEA6850437) | metagenome | study: Metagenomic assessment of the ecological functions of the soil: analysis of the soil microbiota associated with the...
AGTGTACTTCGTTCAGTTACGTATTGCTGGCGAGAACACCGCGGCGTGAAAAACCAGCCCTTCGAGCGGCGCGGCGATAAGCGCGACGACGAGACACGTCCACGGCAGCGCAACTCGATAATGGTAATGTGTCCGAAAAGGCGCGAAGCAGCGTGTCCGGAAAATCGGAGCTGAAGTTCAAGTTAGTCGCGCAATTCACGGGCTGCTCATCAGTTCGGCGCGCATGTTGGCACTGCGCAAACGATAGGGTGTTTTCGCTCCAATGCCGGATAATCACGCTTCGGCTCCATCGATTCGAGGTAATGTTACCGGCGGCATCGTAGCGCACGATCTTCGCCTGCACGACAAGGACGTCCAGTGCGCGGTATCGTGCGGGATCGTTTGTCGCAATGCATCCGGCTAAAAGCCATGGCAGACGTGATCGGGAGGAACTCTGGCTGCAGCCACCTCGACGTTATCGGATATACGTTGGATTTCGGCCGGAGACGGTGAATGGTACCAGGTGTGAGTCCCGCCGGTCGGGCGGAAAATCCGTCCAGTCGCCGCCGCTGGCCACTATAGCACCTCTTCCGGCTAGGAAAGTTTTCCGCGCCATTTCGGCGGGGCGCGGCACTGCTGTCCAGGCGATTCAGCGCTGAAACTCAAGCGGCGGTTGTCCGAATCACCGGGGATAAAGAGCGGCGTGGGGACGCGGGGAGGAGACTAAGTGCTCAGCGGTCAGCATGGAGACGATCTCATTGGCGCGCGACATGCGACCGAGAACGAAAAGGAGAGCGGCGCAGGGAGCGCTGACTGGCAGCAGGATGACCAGAATCTGCGGGATCTGGGTAGCGGCGTAAAATCCCAGGACGCGGCCGAGAGTGAAGTGCAGGTCGAAGAAGCTCTGAAATGCGCCGTCGCTGACATCGAAGATCAGCCAGGATCGCAATGAACCCGACGATGCAGTAAACATGCTAGGCCTGCAGGAAGTTCCGGGTGATATATCGATCAAAATAGCTTCACAACGCCTTTCCGAACGGGCCCGGGTCGTAGGCTCTAATTTAACGCCGCGGTTGCGCTGCGCGACTCTGCTGGCTCGGATTCGGTCGAACGTAGCCGAGTCGGCTTTTCGCGCCGGTCGGTCTGTTGGCGAAGGCCGAATAACTTCGAGCGGCGTCCGCAGCAACAACAAATGGCCGTGGCGGTAGCGCGCGCGCTGGAAGAGGAACGCCATCTAGTCGTCGAAAGCGGGCACCGGCGCGTCGGGAAATCCGCTGCGCGCCCGCTCACCGCGGTCCCTGTTCGCGCTCCGGGCAGGAAGAGAAAGGCCATCATCTCGACGCACACCATCACCTTCGGCAGGCTGCAACTTCTCTACAAGGACATTCCGATTCTCGCAAAAAGTTCTCCCAGAGACGCTTCGAGGCAACGTCGCCATTAAAAGGCCGAAGCACTGCAGAATTATGTTTGTCCGCGCCGGCTTTTGCCGCGCGCGCGAGCAGCAGAACGATCTGTTCGCCGGGCCGGAGCAGAACGAAGCCGGAAGAGATTGCGGCGCGGCGCGGCCCGACACGACGGCACGCTGAGCGATTTGTCGTTCGAACCGAACGCGAAGGTTTGGGCGCAGGTTTGCAGCGAGGCCCCACATTTGCACCCAAGAAAGTCTGTGGGCAAAGCGATCGCCAAGTTTCTACCAGCGGGCCGGCGAGAATCCGAGAACGCGCCGGTCGTGGTCATCAACCACACGCCGCTCTTCATGCTCACCGGGCGGCAGTGGAGGAGCAGATGGAACGCGAGAGTGGGTTTCTGTTTCCCGAGGATTTCTGATTCTGGATGAAGCACGCACACGGTGGAGCAAACGGCTTCGCGCAGGTCGGAGCAGGTTGTGTCCCGCAGTACCTGCTGCGATGCTGCAGCCGATGCAGCGCCTCACAACGCGCGCTCGAAGAAGGGGCCAGCTTACTGTCACCCGCGACGCCGCCGCGGGCGCTCGTCTGGCCGCGGAAATCGTCGATGAGATCGGACAGATTTTTCGAGACGCTGGGGCGCGCTGCGATTTCCGCAAAGGCCGCGAGTTTCGCGTGCGCCAGCCGGAAATCATGCCCGGACACCTCATCACCGGTCGGCTGATCGCGCCGGCAATCGCGCGTGGCGGAAGTGGCGAAACGGCAGGAGGACGAAATGTTAAAGTCCGAACTGCTTGAACTGGGGCGGCGCATCGCGGAGGCGCGCTCCGGGCATCGGCGGTTTTTCCTCGAACAATCGGCGCGCAACCCACGTTTACTGGGTCGGAACGTGACGGACCGGCAAGATCCGGACAGCTGCTGCACGCTGAATGCCGCGCCGATCGATATCGCGCCGGCGCTCCGGCAAATGCTTTTTCCGCGAAGGGCGGACCCTGCGCCGCGACCGGCGCGGCGCTCGGGCGTCGGGCGGAAAGGATCTGAGCGTATTTTCGCAATGCGTGTCGGCGCGGACGAGGCGGAGCCGCTGCAGCACTCGGGAGTCCGTTCAATCTCCATCAGCAGATGAGCATGTTTTTGTGGTGCGCAAAATGCCGGACCCGCGGGACGCCGGTATATGAAGAATGCGCTCGAGCCTATTGGATCGAACATTTCGTCGGCGAAAACCGACGGGCACGCCGCTGTCTTGTTCACCGGATTATCGCGCGATGCAGGAGCTGGCAGGGCGGATGGAGAATTTCTGCGCCGAACATGATTTGCGGATCTTGCTGCTGCAAGGCGGCGGTCATGCCGCGGACGAAATTGCTCGAGCAGTTTAAAGAACAGCGCCGCGGAGCGTAAACTTTGGGACCGACAGTTTCGGGGTGGGGTTGATGTTGCCCGGCGGTGACGCGCCGCGCAATGTCATATTATCACGCGGCTGCCGTTCGCGGTGCCGGATCATCCTTTGATTGAAGCAAAACTGGAAGTCACTCGAAGCAGCGGGTGGCGATGCTTTCACCCGGAATACTTCGCTCCCGGAAGCGATCCTGAAGTTGCGACAAGGGGTGGCGCCGCCTCATCTGGACGAAAAGCGATCACGGCATCATCGTCGTTCTCAGATAATCGAATCGTGACGACGAGCCAGCTACGGCCGCGCCTTCGCGAGCGCGTGCCGAAGTGCCCGGTGGAAATCTTGTAATATTGAATTGAAGGGACACGCGCTGCGCGTGCGGGGACGCAGGATGGCTCGTTCTTAGCGATTTACTGGCGTTCGCTTGAGACATTACCCGAACGCGCCTTTAAAGCTGGGCCTGTGAATGCGGCTTTCGTTTTGTCAGGATTCCGCCGGCCAGGTTTTTTGCCGGGACGCACGGCCAGACAGATCGAGCGTGCGAAAGGAAACCCGGAACGCATTCTCTGGATTTTGCATCAGTGGGGGATTCATACCCTTGGTCAACTCGCGGCCTTGGCCCCGCGATGATCTGGCGGCGCGCGACCGAGTGCACGCGCGGCCGAACTTCGGGTGAGCGCGCCAATGGTCGGGCAGGAACGAATTTTAAAACTCTCGTGTCGCCGCCCGAGCCGTTCATCGAAAGATTTTGAGTTCGGAAAATGAAATCGAAACGGCGATCGAGCCGTTGCTCTTTATCCTGCGTCGGTGTTTGCAGCAGCTGGCGAAAAGCACGTTTTAAACGCAGTCTATCTCGTCGCCAAAGAACTGCGACTGCGGCTCACTTTTGCCGACAAATCAGACTACGAACGTATCTTCAAAATTCCGCAGCCAACCAACAACGAAGACATTCTTTTCCGGATGCTGCCAGACGCATCTGGAAAACTTTACCTCGAAGCATCCGATCGTGGCGGTTGAATTGGAAGCGCAGCCGTCACGCTCGCGTCCGGCAACAGTTCTGGACTGTTCGAAACCGCATTGCGCGATCCAATGCAGTTGTACGAGACGCTGGCGCGCCTTGTTGGATTGCTCGGCGCGGATCGTGTCGGCACACCGGTGCTGGAAGAAACGCATCGCCGGATGCATTCCGGATGAAACCATTTGTATGGGAATTTCGTCCGAGCCGGACTGGCGCTTTTGATCAGAACGCGGAAATGCTGTAGCGTCCGCCGTCGCCAGCGGGAAAATACCGTCCGCTCTCGAGCCCGGACGTAAATGCACGGAGGACAGCGCGCGCTACAGGCCGCCAGCCCTTCGTCCGTTTTCGGAAGACGCACAAAGGCGACGGTGTTACTCGGAAAATAATCGGCCTGCTCATACGTGCCGCGGCGGTCCGGAGCCGGACTCGCGGTCCAGGTCGGATTGACGATTGACGGCGCAACGGTGGCGCGGAAGGGCCGTTTCCGCCCGGAAACTGGTGGGACGAACAGGTCTGGCGCGCCGGGTGGAATGGAGATGTGGAAATCGAGAATCGGGATCATCGCGCGCTGTCATTGCGGATCAGGACGGCTGGGCGATCGAACTTGGAGATTTATGATTAGAACTCAGGCGTCATCGAGACGGTAAAATCCGCATGCCCCGTAGTATCAGCCAACTTACGAGACTCTAACCGCTCAACAGCTTGACTTACGCCCTACGTTGAACTGCACGCCTGTAGTGCCTTCAGTTTTTTGCGCGGCGGATCGTTGCCTGAGCAACTGGCGGAAGTCGCGCGGAGTCGGAACTGCCGGCAATGGCATTGCTCGATCGCAACGGAGTTTACGGTGCGCAACGATTTTCGGTGGCGGCGCGGGAGCAAAAGTGCGGGCCGATCATCGGGGGCGGAATTAACGATGGAAGACGGCAGTTTGTTTGCCGGTGCTGGTGGCAAAGCCGTCTCGGTTACGCCAATCTTTGTTCGCTGCTTACCCAGGCGCATCCGCAGGGCAGTGTGAAAGACGAGTGACAGTGAGACGGAGAGGAGCTGCCGGAATTTGCGCAGGGGCTTGGTAGCGCTCTTCGACGCGGGGCGCAGGCTGCCGCTCCGCAGCCGGCGCGGCTGCCTGCCGGTTGCGGCGGCTCGCACGCGTACAACGCGCTCTTGCTCCTGGCCTGCGCGACAGGTTCGCCGCGGCACGCAGGCCGGGGCGAGCCTGCCCCCTCCGCAGAACCGTGCCAAACACCGCGCAGTGTTTGATCGAGGCGTTTCGGTCGCGAGAATGTGTATGTCGAAGTTCAGCGGCATTTTCTGCGCGGCGAAGAACGCGTTAATCGAGCAGCTTGTCGATCTTGCCGCGCAATTATCGATTGCCGCTCCTCGCGACGAACGGCGTGCAATACGCGAAGCCGTACGGGCGCCGAGGTGCTCGATGTTTTCACCTGCATCCGCGAGCACACCCATCTCGATGCCGCCGGCAAACTTGCTGACCCAAAACGCCGAGCGGCATCTGAAGAGCGACGCGCGAAATGCAGCGAATTTTTCGCGATCTATCCGGACGCGATCGAAAACACCGGCGCGACTGGCTGAGCGACTCGAGTTTTCGCTCGAAAATATCGGCTACGAATTTCCGCGATTTCCGGTGCCGGACGGTCACAACATGGATTCGTTTCTGCGCACGATCACCTGGTTCGGCGCGCAACAGCGTTACGCCGCGATCAGCACGGCAGTGAAACGACAGCTGGAAGAAGAACTCGCGCTCATCCAGCAAGCTCGGGTTCTCCGGTTATTTTCTGATTGTCTGGGACATCGTCAATTTCTGCCGCGAGCACAACGTCATGGTGCAGGGCCGCGGCAGCGCGGCGAACAGCGCGGTTTGTTATTGCCTCGGGATCACGCCGGTCGATCCGGTGAGCAATCAATCTGGTCTTCGAGCGCTTTCTGAGCGAAAGCCGGAAAGGCTGGCCCGATATCGATCTCGATCTGCCGAGCGGCGATCGGCGCGAGAGCGTGCATCCAGGAAATTTACCGGCGCTACGGCAAACACGGCGCGGCCATGACCGCGAACGTCATCACCTATCGCGGCCGCAGCGCCGCGCGTGAGATCGGCAAAGCGCTGAATTTTTCGCCGAGCATTCTCGATCGCTTTTCGCATCTTGTTCGCGAACGGCGATTTTCCGCACACGCTCGATCTCGCAGCGCAGATCGAGCAGGCCGGTTTGCCGAAGGCGCATCCGCGGATGCCGGCATTCATCTCGATTGTATCAAGCGATCTACGGTTTGCCGCGCCATCTCGGGCAGCATTCCGGCGGGATGATCATCTGCCAGGGCAAACTGAGCTCCTTTGTGCCGCTGGAAAATGCGTCGATGCCGGGCCGCGTCGTGGCGCAATGGGACAAGGATGATTGCGAAGATCTCGGCATCGTGAAAGTGGACTTGCTCAGGCCTCGGCATGATGTCGGTGATGCAGGATGCGTTTGAGCTTTGCCGCGAACGCGGGCGCCCGCTCGATCTGGCTCACATTCCGAAAGATGACGCGCCGACGTTCGAGATGATGCAGAAAGCCGACACGATCGGCGTTTTTCAAATCGAGAGCCGCGCGCAGATGGCGACGTTGCCGCGGATGAAACCAAAATGTTTTTACGATGTGGTGATCGAAGTCGCGATCATTCGGCCGGGCCCGATTCAGGGCGACATGGTGCATCCGTATCTGGCGCGGCGCGCCGGACGCGAACCAGTCACGTATTTCGATCCGCGACTCGAAGCCGGTGCTCGAGCGCACGCTCGGCGTCCCTTTGTTTCAGGAGCAGATGCTGAAGATCGCGATGATCATGGCCGATTTTTCCGGCGACGAAGCGGAGGAATTGCGGCGCGCGCTCAGTTTTCATCGTTCCGAGGAGCGGATGCAAAAAGTGAGCGTGAAACTGCGCGCCGCGATGGAGCGGAAACGACGTCGCGCCGGACAGTGATCGAGAAAATCATTCAAGTCGATCTCGTCATTTGCGCTTTACGGATTTCCGGAATCGCACGCGATCAGTTTCGCGATTCTCGCTTACGGCAGCGCGTATTTAAAGTGCATCGCGCGCCGGAGTTCTACGCGAGTCTGCTGAACAATCAGCCGATGGGTTTTTATACGCCGGCGACGATCGTGAAAGACGCGCAGCGACACGGCGTGAAGATGCAAGCCGGTTTGCGTCGCAATCCGGACTGGCGTTGCAGCGGTGGTTGACGATGACGACACGAGTTCGTCTGGGGTTTTGCGTGGTGAACGGCATTGCGACAGGAGCACGCGCGAAGAACTCGTCAGGCGAACGGAACGATGCGGCAGTTCAAGTCGCTTGACGATTTCAAGCGGCGCGTGCGCGCTGGTCGAAAGAAGAATTGCGGACGCTGGCGGAACTGGGCGCGCTCAATTGTTTCGCCGAACATCGCCGCGCGGCGATGTGGAGAGTGGAGGAAACGACTGCATGATGATCTTCTGGGGAGCGCACGCGACTCGCGTGCTGTGCGTCCGACGCCCCGCCGGATCATCCGGATGTTCGGCGAGGCGCCGCCGCTGCTCGAGCCGATGACGCTGCCCGAGACGATGTGGCGGTGCGCCGATTACGACACGATGAATCTAACGCACCGGTCCGCATCCGATGAAACTTGCTGCGCGACAATTTGCCGAATATTTGGCGCGCGACCGATCTCGCTCAGGCGCAGCACGGGTCGATCGTTCAGATCGCAGGCAATGTGATTTGCCGTCAGCGCCCGGGCACGGCGAAAGGATTTCGTTTTTATCAGCCTGGAAGACGAGACCGGGGTTTCAAATGCGATTGTCGACGCCGGATTTATTCGAAGCGGTATTCGCCTCCTGATCACCGAAGAACCGTTTCTCTCGATCGAAGGCGAAGTGCAGAATTCCGACAACGTCGTTTTGATTAAAGCGCGGGAGATCCAGTCCGCTGCCGCACGAACGAACTCGTCGGGAGCGAGTCGCACGATTTTCAGTAGTGAGCCGCACGTCGCATTCCGAGCTCGCGACTGAGCGGTTAGTCGCCGGGACGCGGAAAGGTCGCGCGACGGTACCTATTCGCCAGCGTGATGCGGCGTCGGCGGTCTTTGGTTCGGCCGGTTTTCAGCCGTGTTGTGCTCGGACTCGATCCATTCGGTGTGAAAAACGCCCGGCTTATCGACGCGTTCGTAAGTGTGCGCGCCAAAGAAGTCGCGTTGCGCCTGCAGCAAGTTCGACGGCAAACGCGCCGAGCGATAACTGTCGAAGTAACCGAGAGAAGCGCTGAAATGCAGGCACGGCGACGCCATGTTCGACCGCGGTGGCGACACGCGACGCGCCAGTTGTGCTGGGTCTTCTGGCGATGATGTCGGTGAAATACTGATCGAGCAGAAGATTGTGCAAGCTGGGATCGCGTTGATAAGCTTCGACGATTCGGTTGAGGAATTTCGCGCGAGATGATGCAACCGCCACGCCAGATGGTGGCGATGTCGCCGAAGTTCAGGTTCCAATTGTGAATTCGACGCTGGCCGCGCCGAGCAATTCCATTCCCTGCGCGTAGGAGACGATTTTCGAGGCGTAGAGCGCATCGCGCACCGCCGTCGATCAAGTTCGTCGCGATCGCCGTTCGAATTTCGGTACTTTGGTTGCGGCAGAATTTTCGAAGACGCGACGCGCTCGTCCTTTGCGCGAGGAAATCACGCGCGCTTCGACCGCGGCGTTGATCGTGGAAATGACGACAGATTGGCTGAGCGGCCGATTGCAAGGTCCAGAGTCCAGTCCCTTTTCGTCCGGCTTTGTCGAGAATGACATCGACCAGCGGTTTGCCGGTGTCGGGATCGATCTTTCGGAAAATCTTGCGAAGTGATTTCGATGAGATAACTGTCGAGTTCGCCCTTGTTCCATTCGGTAAAGATGTCGGCGAGTTCGTTCGGCTTCGAGTTCCGAGGACATTTTTGCAGAATGGCGTAGGCTTCGCAGATCAACTGCATGTCGCCGTACTCGATGCCGTTGTGCACCATCTTGACGTAATGCCCGGCGCCGTCCGGGTCCCATGTAGCGACAGCACGGTTCGCCATCGACTTGCGCGGCGATCTTGCGGATAGATCGGCGCGATGATTTCCCAGGATTCGCGCGAGCCGCCGGGCATGAGCGACGGGCCCTTGAGCGCGCCTTCCTCGCCGCCGGAAACGCCGCAACCGACAAAGTGAATGCCGCTTCCTTCGAGATCTTTGCAGCGCCGCTGGGTGTCGGTGAAAAGAGAGTTGCCGCCGTCGATGATGACGTCGCCTTTCTCAGGAGCGGCAGCGAGTTGATCGATGACCGCGTCGACCGGCTCGCCGGCCTTCACCATGATCATGGCTTTGCGCGGACGCTTCAGCGCGCGCGACAAATTCCTCCATCGTGCGCGCCGGTTGAATGTTTTTCCCTTTGGCCGTGTCCGGCGGCGAACTTTTCGGTGACTTCCGTCGTGCGATTGAAGACGGCGACGGAGAATCCCTTTCGATTCCATGTTGAGAACAAGGTTTTCGCCCATTACCGCGAGAGCCGATCAGGCCAATCCATCCGATCGCATCGTCATGACTTTCAGGGTTGGTTTTGAAGGGTGCCTTAGAATAGTCAGCAACTCGCTAAACTGTTACCGGCAGCGAATGGCAAAATTACGATTGTGATGTAGCGTTAGTAGGTGCCGCGCTCGACTTTGCGTCGCCGCAGAGGGGAAAACACGCCCGGCGCAGGGGCTGATGGTCCAGTTTTTCGGGGACGCGTCGGCCGCTGGAAAGCGGGCGAGCACATTGATGGGATCGAGTGCGGGCGCATCAGGGAATGGCACGGAACATCGGTTACGAAAGATCGCGGACGAAGCGGCGGAGCGCTTCGGTTTGCGGTGGCCGTTCGTTTGCATCACCGCGTTGGTTTCTGTGGCCGTGGGCGAGACCTCATTGTTCCTGAGGGTGGCGGCGGCTCGTCGCGGTGCAGCATTTGACGCCAGCCGATGGATTGTGGATGAGTTGAAGAAACGGGTCCCGGTGTGAAGTCGATCAGTGATTGGATCGTGGACAAGGCGAGGAGAAGGGCGTGTGCTGGTATGAATTGGGCGCGGTCGTCTCGCTACAGCCGCACTTGCGTTAACCGTACTGTTTGTTGGTGGCGCTGAGTTCGCCCTGGCGCTACGCGCACACACTACCGCGCATTGGTCACTTTTCTGGTCGCCGGCATTACCGACTTTCGTTGACGGCGAGATCGCGCGCCGTTGCCAAGCCGTGACAAACTTCCGGAAAGTTGATGGATCCCCTGGTGGACGAGATCGCTTGATCGCGGCGGCCCTTCATCTCGCTCAGTGCCTATTACGTCGCGATCCCGGCGTGGGCGGCGACGGTGGTGGTGGGCCGCGATTTCTCTAATCACGGGGTCTGCGTCTGATGGCGAGCGCGCGGGGGACGGACGTGCTTTACGGCGGAGCGCCTGGGTGAACCTAGACCTCCTGGCAAATTATTGCCGTGATTTTCTTCCTCACTCTTGCTCTGCCGCGATCGCGGAATGGAGCCGGAACATCATGGCGAGCGATTGGTGGCAACGGGCATGGAACCAGGCTGGTAGCAGCTGTAGTATGGTTGACCGTGGCGCTGACGCTTTTACTTTCGGTCTCGGCTACGCGTGGCGACATCGCGCGCGGTCATCGAGTCGGACGTCTAGCCGGTCCGGGTCAGTCTGCAACAAGCGCCGGTAGTCTTTGCTGCGAGACGATTGCAGCAATGTCTTCGGACGGGAAACTCGCTATCGGCGCGAGGTCTAGCAAGATGTGTGAGGTGAGCCCGGCGAAATATCGATTTCGAGTGTAGCCGAGCCCCTGTGAGGCAATGGCTGATGTGGAACCTCGATCCAGATTCGGTATGACTGTAACCGGCGTTAACAGCAAGAGAGGGTGTAATGGCGTAGCGGAGGCTCCGGAGCGAGACGTCCAAGGACGTTCTCCGCGCCGGCCGGCAACTCCACCGCTAAATCCAGTGTCTGCGGCTTGGGCCCCGGTCCATGCTGGTAACTAACAGCGAGATTGGCGGAGATCCGCGCGGTGACTCTGTAGTTTAGCGCCAGATTTGTGCCGATAGGTCTCGCGCCCCGAACCTGCCCCCGTGCCAGATTCTTCGATCGAGTACGGTTTGTCCAACTTACAGTCTGCCGACGTAAACGAATAATGAAGTCCAGCGTCGAATAGTAAAGGCGGAAGTCTGCCCAGAGCGAAGTTGCAGGCCGCCCTGAAGTGTACCCCTCTCAGGTGTGGTCGAACGTCTGGTCTAATCCGAGCCGGTTGGAGTTTGACTAATGGGATTGCGTCCAGTCGTTTGGTAGTCGGTAATGCCTGATTCGATACCCGGCAGTGGCAGTTGTTGTCGGAAGCAAGAGATATCGGACCTGCTCGCGCCAACCGGTTTTCTACACGATCCCCTGACGAGGCAATAGAATTTTAATTGCGTTGAGCGCGCGCTGAAAGCATAACTGGTGACGGTCGAAAGCGGGGCGTCCACCTGTAATGTGCGGAAATGCTATCTGCCGACCTGAAAAAGTTTCCCAATCGCCGATTGGCGCTCAACGCGCTCGTTGAGGTCAGGTTGCGCTTGGTAGGCGGCTTGAAAGCCGTAACGTCAAAAGTTAGGCGCTCCGCTTGCTTTGTATACGAGGGAGAAGGCGGAGATACACGTCCGGATCAAAATCCCGGCCGCCTGGGTGGGCAGAATAGTAGTAAGTAATTCCAGCTCCCACTGCGAGATCCATCGCGAGGCGTGGATTACCAGGACTGATAAGTGAAGACTGCGCTAGGGCTTGCAAACCAAGACGGAGAGCCGGTCGGTGTGGTATTGACATTGTCGTCGTATCCGCCAGTGAGCGAGGTTTGAAAGTCGAAATCGCTTCGACCCGAGTCAAAAGTCGGAGCGATCCACTCGACGCCCAAACGAACGCTACCGTCAGCGGGGGTTAGTCGGTACGATTGGCTGGCCCCGTGGGAGTGGGCTCCGGATTGGATTTTCGACCCTCGCCGCTCGTGCATACTCTTCCGGGGGCGATATCTTGAGCTGAAAGCGATGTTGCGGCAGCAGCAAAAACTATAATAATAATCGCTCTTTTAATAGCTTTTTATGATAGCCACGTGTTTTTAGGTAGATGTCTGTGAGTGCGACGCGACAAGGAGAACAAAAAAGCCTTGCGAGCAGCCTAGGAAGCGATACTCACTCAGATCAACTTTTTCTGTTGGCGGTGGCGCTTCCCAAGCCCGACGACTGAGCTGTTCGGATTGCGATTTTCATCCTTATCCTGCCCGCATAAAATTCTTTCCGGCGACTGCTTAACCGGCTCGAGCCTTCGCCAATAACTCGAAAGGTTATTCCGCCACCCGATTAAGCCTGGGCGCTCGTGCCTCGACGGCAACGGCCCGGCTGCCAATCCCCCTCTTTGGGTATGGTATTCGGGATTTCTAATTTCAAGAGGCGCACGTCAGCTCTCTTATCCATTTTCACTTCCCGCCCCAAGCCGCAAGCGCTGTTGCACCTAAAAAACTTTCCTCAGTGCCGCAAAGTGGGAGAGGATTACCCCAAAAGGTGCCCGAAATAAGGTCAGCGGGTGAAGGGAATCGAACCCTCGTCAGTAGCTTGGAAGGCTACAGCTTTACCATTAAGCTACACCCGCCTTAGAGCTGTCCAAGTTGCCGCGCCTGGCAGGTTCCTGCCAAGCGCTTTTTCATGGCGCACGACTTGCCAATCCCAGCCATCGTCGCCACTAGCACTCTCCCTGTAAAACGAATTGCTCTTTTTTCTTGCTGGCCACCAGCGCCTCTCTTCGCGCGGATCTTACTCTCGTTCAGAAGGTGGATGGCTGGAACGCCAGGTGAAGCGATCAAATTCAAAGGCGACAAAGAGTAAGGTAGATCCGGCCCCACAAATGTCGATGATCCTCGACGCCAAAACGAGCGATACTGTCACCCTGATTCATGCGGAAAAGAAAGCGATGCGAATCTCCGCCGACAAGATGAAAGCGGCCGCGGAAATGGTTAAAGGAAATTCGCCGCCGCTAGCCCCGCTGAGCAAAAGGCGAAACTGACGCCGCTCGGCCGCAAAGAAACAGTAGACGGTATGCACCAACGGGAGGTTTTTCACCGCGGACACCTCAGTTGGTAAGGCGACTTATTATATCGCCGTGAACTATCTGATGGCCCCGCAATTATTCAAGAAATGAAAGCGGCGCAGCCGTCAGCCTTCTTAAAAACTCTGGTGCGAGTAGCTCCCGGTTCCGGGACCTGCCCGGGGTTCCGGTCAAAATAGAGATGGATACGGCGAGGGGGCCATGTCGTCATTACCTATTTCGGCAAAACGCGATCCGATTCCAACAGCGTGTTTGATGTTGAAGCGGGTATACGAACATGAAAAATGCCAGGCCTTTTTGGTGGGAAGAGGTCCCGGAGAATCCGGCGGATCGAGAGTGCCCGGATCGCCGCCAATGGTCCGGCGCCGTCCGTCACTCCATAAAGAGGACGCCACCGTGGCGGCGCCGTTTATTCCTCGTCGAACTCGCCGCGCCGTCACGCGCTCCTGGCGGAGGCGGGTTATGAGTTCGAGGTGGTTGTGCCGGCTGGCGGCGATTGGCGGATGCGCAGCTGTCCTTGCGCGAAGTCGACAATCGCGAACGCGCCGCGCAAGACGTAGCCGTAGCCCGCATTAACCGGGGCAGAGTAGTGCTCGCGGCTGATACGCTCGTCGCAATGAAGGGGAAATCATTGGCAAGCCCGTGACTTAGATCATGCGCGAATGATTCTTCGGCAATTGAATTGGACGAACGCCGACGTCTGCACGGCGGTTTGCATCGTCTGTCCCCGAAGAAGTGGATTTCGCCAGAACAGGTCCGTTTTCGCAAACGCTGAGGCGCTATCACCAAGTATTTCAAGCTGGTGGATCAATCGATAAGGCCGGCGCTTATGGCGCGCAGGGTGGTGGAAGTATTATTGCAGCGGTCAACGGGTCGGTGACGAACGTGATTGGTTTGCCAATGGAGCGCACCAAGAAAGCGCTCGCGCAGATTGACATCCGGCCGCTCAGTGGGTCTCAGCCACAACTTCTCGGGGCACAGGTCGGAGCTTGTGCCGGTTCGCGTTTCCAATACCCGATAAAGAAACCAGACAATGAAACGGTTAGCGGCGAGAATAATGCCAACGCCAATGCTCGGACGCGATGAAAAATGTGGCGCAGCTCAAGCGGAATTAATGCCCCAGTGGCGAAGACCATGAAGTTCGGCCCACCGTTTTTTTGCAGATACACGCCGATCCCTTCGGTGAACAACACGGCAGAATAGAAGAGAAATTTGAGAAACGCCGTGGCGCGGAAAACCCCACCGCCCGCGAATGTCCTGGAGGCGGTTGAGCAAACCACCACTTTGCTGTGTTTGAGCAGTTTCGTCGGCTACCCAATCAGAAGGTTATCCATCAAACTGCCCGCGAATTCAAAAAGAATCGAGACGCCGAGCACGAGAAGCAGAAGGCCCTTCGCGATCTTGAAAAGGGCGATCAGCTTGAGATAGTGAACGCGGCTTTGCGGCCGCAGAATTTTGAGATCAGCTGTCCGGTGAGACACCGTAATATTGCCCCGATCTGCGTCAGTCCGCAACGGTGCGCTTCCGCGACAGCAAATCTCCAGTTTATTCCCGTCGTAGGATCTTCAAAGAAAAACGCGTAATAACCTCGACTGTATTCCGGCCAGATCTGGGGGCCTTCCAGGTTTTGGCCGCCGGCTTCACGGACGACTTTAGCGACGCGGTCGACTTGTTCGCGCGTCTCCGCCCAGAATGCGATTCGCGTATCATTTGGGCGATGATTCGCCTCTTCCTCGAAGCAAAGAATTCCGAGGTTTGCCGGCGCCGTCTTTTTCAAACGCACCCCATTCCTCCGCGCTTTTATCGAGAGCAAATCCAATCGCCGGCAGAACTTGGCGAAAAATTCTCTGCGCCCGCGCCCGATTTCGGACACGCAGGTCGATGGCATCAAAGAGACGCGTCGTTGCAAGCCTGGAATTGGTGGCGCGAATACGGCCACCGGTCCTCGAGCAGTCGTTAGCCCTTTTTTAATTCAGCCAGAGTTTGGGCACTTCCTCGCTGTGGGCCTGCGGTTTACTCCGGTAAATACCTTCGCGATTTTGCCTTCCGGGTTGATGATGAAGGTATTGCGCGCGGACATCTTCTTCCCGTCGTAGTCCTTTAGCGAGCCGTAAGCCTCGGATACTTTGGTATCGGTGTCGGCTAATGGTTTAAAGTTCAAGCCTTCCTTCGCGCAGATGCTTGTGCGACTCGGCATTGTCCACGCTGACGCCGAGGATGATAGCACTGGCGTTCTGATATTTGGCGAGGTGCGCTGGAAGTTCTGCGCTTCCAGGGTGCAACCGCTGGTGAAATCCTTCGGGTAGAAGTAGAGAACAACCCACTTCCCTGTAGTCATTTAAACTAACTGGCCTGCCTTCATTCGAAGTAAGATTAACTGCGGGTGCTGGGGCGCCGACTTGAGGTGTAGTTTGTGCCATGGCGAATGATGCTGCTGCCAAAATAATAGTAGTTAGTATGGTTACCTTCATAATTGGGCTTCGGTTAACTGTAAACCTGCTTCTTCACAGACTCCATCAAGTAAATTCCAGTAGGCGTCGAGTGCTTCCTCTGCCGCATTCACGATAGTGCCGGGCGACGTGCCAGAATCAAGACAGCGCGCTCAATTGCGGATCGTTCGGCGGCCCGATGCTCCACGTCAGCGGTGGCGTGAACTGCAAAATAACTAAGAGCTTGAGGCTGTGAATTCCGTAGCAGTCGCGGAGCCCCCGCAATTTTTCCGCCGCTACTTCCGGCTGCTGAGATTCGTAGGCATAAAGCGCGGTGAGCCCGCTGGCAATATCACGATTGGTTAAGCGGTCGAACGTCGCGATCGAGTCGGCTGTTTTGGGCAACAAGGTTCGGCACATTTGACTGCTTGTCCTTCGTGCCGGTCGCAGCCGCGAAATCGAGCCATAACTCCGGATGCGGCGCTGGATTCGTCAGCTCGTCGTCCAGATTTTGCTCGAGCGCAGATCTGATCGCCGAATCGCTGGCGCAGTTAATCGCGTTTTCAAGATAACGAGGAAACGCAGCGACATGCGGGTAATAGACGCGCGAATAGGTGGCAAGGTGATCGGGTGTCAATTCACCACGTTGCCAGCGCACGGTGAGAACGGATGCTGCAAGGATGGATCGTTCGCGAATCAAATCGTCCAGGGCGCGCAGGGTTTCTTCGGTTGTCATAGCGTTTTAATGCTTCGGCTGCTCGTTGCCGAACGCAAGCCTGAAAAAATTCTGCCCGGAGTTCCACGTTGAGTGACCCAATTTGATTCGCGCTCGCCAAATTCTCGAACGAGTAGAGACAGAGTGACAAGGGTTTGGACAATGGGACATTCCACTCGAACAATCGAGGAGTTTATTGAGCGCGTTGCAGGCACACGGAATCAAACTGGTCGCCGATGTCCGGCTCTTACCAGGTTCCAAGCGTAATCCACAATTTAACAGGGAAACGCTGGCGAAATCCTGGCCGCCGCCGGAATTGGTTACGAGCATTTTCCAGAATTGGGCGGCCGGCGAAAGCCGCGCGAGGATTCGCGCAACACTGCCTGGCGAAACGATGCGTTTCGCGGTTACGCTGACCACATGGAGACACCGGAGTTTGTCGCGGGAATAGCACGCCTGGAGGAAGCGGCAGAGAGACGGGGTGCGGCGGCGATCATGTGCAGAAGCAGTCTGGTGGAAACGCCATCGCAGCCTGATCGCCGATTACTTGAAGGCACAAGGAGCCGAAGTCATTCACATTCTCAACGCGAACGAAGCCGAGCCACACCCATTTACTTCGGCAGCGAAAATTGTTGATGGAAAGCTCGACTATTCCGGGACAGAGCGAGAGCCACGGTTTCAGAGGATTGTTAGAGCGTCTGTACCAGACGCCGATCTAAAATGCCGTCTCACCGAGACACTGCCGGCGCCCATTTCTTTGGACTCGACGCGGCTGGTAAAAAATGCCGTGCAAAGTGCGTGATTCGGCGAAGAGATGGTGATGAGCCGATCGACTCGCGCCCTGCGCACCTGATGGGAGTTGCGCCTCCCCAGAATGAGACGTCAACGTGATTCGCGCCAGGTCGCGGTGCGCTGTGTGAGCAGGCACCGGCGGCGCGGACTTTTCGCGCTCGAGCATTCTTTCCGCCAGCCAGTGAAAACCATTCGTTACCGGTCTCCCGGTTCAAGGTGCGACGCCATTCTTCGGAATAGACTTTCAGTTTCTGCCACGAGATGATGAGCGGGCCGCTAAAGAAATCGTCGACCAAATCCAGCGTCACCTCGCGGCGGAAAACCAAAACGCCGAGACTTTCCCAAGTAAGCGAGACCAGATAAACCGCATCTTCGCCATCCGGCCCGAGGACTTCTCGTATTTTCGCCGCGTCAGCGCCATCCGGCAGGAAGGAACACGACGCAGCGCCGCGGTGAACGCAGGGCTCTGGAACGAGCGCACCAATTCCAGCATCGCGTCACGCGTTGGCGCCGTTTCTTATACTGCCGGATCTGCACCGCGGCGAAAATCACGCCCGCAGTCACGCGCGACAGCATTGATCAAATTGGCGATGTTGAGATGTTCATTTGACGTTCCGGCGGAGAGCATTATGTGGGTCGGCCGGGACTCGAACCCGGAACCAACGCCTTAAAAGGGCGCTGCTCTACCGATTGAGCTACCGACCCGCCAGAGAACCGTCTTTGTAATCTGATTTGAAGTCGGTTGAGGCAACACTTCGGAGGAGCCGGAACCATCCTCTAGCGGGTTAAATAGGACGCCGACAGCGCGCGTCGTCTCTCCAATTCAGGGCGACGGTCGTCCACCTTCGCTCGATGCTTCGGCACGATAAACAGACCGCGCCGCTACAGAAGCGCGAGCAGGTCGCGCAGCGAGTTCTTGACTTCGATCTAATTTGAAGATCGACAAGCCGGCGGCGGCGGCGGCGCGCCAGTCGCGCTCGGGATCGTCGCCGACATGCAAGACGTTTTCCGGACGCAAATTTAGAAACTTGAGGGCGCGACGAGAAAATTTCCGGGTCGGGTTTATCGGCCCCGATTTCGCTCGAGACGAAGATGTGGCCGAAATATTTCGAGATGCCGAGGCGCTCCAGGATCGCACGCAGACGGCCATCGAAGTTGGAAACGATCGCCAGTCGAAAACGATGGGTGCAGTTGCTTGAGAACGTCGATGACACTCGGGATACAGTTCCCACACGCCAGCCTCCAGCGAAGTGCTCGTACGCGACTTCGAAGAAATTATCTCGATCCAATGCGCCCACTTCGGGCGCCGCTTCTCTCAAAACATGATCAGCCAGTTCGCGCCACCAATCTTTGTCGTCATTTTCGCGTGGGCCATCGATTGCCTGGCGCGGCGGCATGTCTCGCCCAGGCGGAGTAGAAGGCGGCATCCAATTTTTGCGTTCAAATTCAAACCGATTTCTTTCCCGACGAGCGCGTAATGATCGCCTACGGTTTTCGTTAAATAAAAAAGCGTCCCGGCCGCATCGAAGAAAATTGCGTTAAGCGAGTCGGATTCGATCATTTGGGGTGATGCGGCTCTGGGCAGCACAGCCTGCGCTCCCCAGAAAGATCGTTCATAACATCTGGTTGGACAGCGGAGCGTCTCAAGTTTGGGACACGACCCGCCGCCGCATGGCTATAGCGTGGCAGGCGAAGCGTGCCCTCCAAGTGAATTCGAACTAGTTGGAGGGCGCCGCTTCGTCGGCGCTCAAACCTACCTCCGGCGTCTTCCCAAGTCCGGCGATTTCGTGAATGGAATGTTTCGGCTGCCAGCCTGCGCTCCCCGTAATTTTGTGCGAGATTAATCACTGCATGCTCTCGGTCGAGCACAACGATCCGATCAACGCAAAGATTCTCGACGATTTCGGAGGACAAAATTGAAGGGTTTGTGCGCGAACCGTTCGAGGAGATCGCGGAGCGTAGTGGGGTTGAGGTCGATGATGGTGATGGCGCGGATCGCGGCGATGTTGCGCGCGGGAACGATCCGCCGGGTCCGGCAGACTTTGCTTGCGACTAATCTGGCCGACGGCGCGCTGGTGGCGTGGAAAGTTGCGGAAGATAAGATCGACGCAGCGTTCGATCTGCATGTTTCAACGCGATCCGTTTTCCGGTCACGTGGTCTTGCGCTCGACCGACACGCTGACAGCAGGCTCGGATTACAAGCTTTGGACCACAGTGAAGGTGCCGCACGGATTCTCGCTGGACGAACATTGCGGATTGCTCGCCGGCAAAGTCGGCGCAGAACGTTTTCGGATTATGCCGGCGAAAGGAATTTTCACGCTTGGCGTTGGGCACGTCCGCCGGAAAACTATCGAGCCGGGAAGTCGCGCTGACGACACCGGCAAGAATGATCGAAGTGCAGCGCGGTCGAATTGAGGGAGCGCGAGTGGAGGGTGTTGCTCGCGCTGAAACGAGAGTTCGCTCCGGAAGAAATTCGACCGACGCCATGGACCGCACGCGCGAACGAAGCTGGAGTTTCGCTCGAAGAATTTTATGGCGTGGCTGAAGCGCTGAATGCTCGGAAAATCATCGGCCGGTTTTCCACGTTCCTCGAACACGTGAAACCAAGTGCCGGCGGTGTGCGAGTGACGCGGTTCAACGCGCTCTTTCATTGGGCGGTGCCGCCGGGCCGCGAGATTGAAGTCGGCGGTGAGGTGGGACGGCATCATATCCTCACACATTGTTACTGGCGCGAAGGCGGGTCCGGAATTTCGGAACGTCAACATCATGGCCGTCGCGCACGGTACCGACAAGCCACGGCTGCTCGAGCACAAAGCGGCGATCGACACGCATCTCGCTGCGAGGAATATCCCGGTTTCCGTATACCAATGTTTTTTGGGGCGGCCGCAGTGAGATCAAGCCTTCGGAAATCTCGCCGATGGTTTATCGGGATTGGCTGCGCGAGATGACGCCGCAGGCGGCATGAATGCGGCGGCGGCATGATCGCGCTGATTGAAAAAATTCGTGGTGGCAACGATCTCTCCGCATTCGACGTGCCAGGAAGCGGCGGCGTTTTTGCTGTCCGATTCAATTGAAGCAAAAACGAAGGCCGATTTTCTCACGGTGCTGCACGAAAGGGCGAGAGCGCCAGCGAGATCGCCAGCTTCGTGCGTGTGTTATTGGACCGCGCGGTTCCGTTGGATATCGACGGCGTCGGCGGGCCAGTGATTGATGTCTGCGGCACCGGGGCGACGGCATCGACCTGTTCAATGTCTCGACGGCGGTCACATTCATGCTGACGGCGGGTGGAGCGACGGTGGTGAAACATGGCAATCGTCGCGTCACCTCCCAGAGCGGTAGTGCGGACGTTCTGGAGGCGCTTGGTATCGCGATTGACTTGGAGCCGGATGATCTGCGCGAATGCATTAAGCGACTCGGCTGCGGATTTGTTTACGCGCGAATCTATCATCCAGCGTTTCGGGCGATGGCGGAAATGCGTTTGCGCCTGGCCAGAAAACATCAACGGACAATTTTCAATTTGCTCGGCCCGCTGCTAAATCCGGCGCGCCCAAGACGGCAACTTATCGGCGTGTTTGCTCTCACCTGACCACGCTGTTCGCCGAGGTGTTGCGCCAACTCGATTGCGAGCGTGCCTGGATTGTAAGCGGAACCGCGGTCGATACGCTGGCCCTGGATGATGTCTCGACGACTGGACCGACCTCGGTCGCGGAACTTGACGCTGGTAAGATCACATCTGCTGTCCTGGATACGCGCTGGCTCGGCATTCCACAAGCGACGCTGCGGAATTGAGTCGGTGGCGATGCCAGGACAAATGCGGAAACGATTACGCAAATTTTGGCGGGAACGGAAACCGGGCCGAAGCGCGATCTCGTTGTCGTCAATGCGGCGGCGGGTTTTGTCGTCTCCGGTTTGGCCAACGAGATGAATGCCGGAATCGCGATGGCGCGCGAGGAGATCGATTCGGGCCGGGCCCTGGAAAACTAAAGGCGCTGCAAAATTACAGGCTGTAGGGGAGATAAGAGACAGGATTACGGAAGAGACTGCCGCCGCAAACTGAGCATCGGGACACGAAGTAGGACATCCTAGGCAATCCGGGGCACGCGGTGCGCTTGCCCTGCAATCGTAGGGCGTTTCCGTGAAGTGCCAGACGCGCGGAAGCAGATCTCTCCAACCTTACAAAAACCTTCGCGATACAATTGATCGAGATTTCTCAGCAGGGCGATTGCCAGGGTATTTCGCTCGATGGGGCCGCCGAGAACGATGGCAAGCGAGATTGCGCGGTCGCGTAATTCTCCGGAAAAGTGACTCGGCATCTGGTTCACGTTGACGCCAATACCCACAACGGCGAGATGCGGCGCACCCGGTTGCGCGCGCATTTCTACCAACACCCCGGCGACTTTGCGTCCATCAATATAGATGTCGTTAGTGGTTTGGTTGTGGCTTTGCAGAGACACGCGTTCTCGACTGTCCGGGCAATTCCTTTAGCTGCCCAGTCCACCAATCGCGCCGAATCCTGCACCGCAACGTTCGGTCGGAGCAGAATAGAACAAACGGAGTCCTTTCCCTGCCGGCGATTCCCCAAACGTTGCCGCGTTGCCCGCGACCCGCGGTTTGGTGTTCGGCGAAAACGACGAGGCCTTCCGGAGCACCTCCGTTCGCCATCTGGCGATGACATCGTTGGTCGACGTTGTCTCGTCCAGCACGATGATCTTCCTCCCAATCGTGTGGTGACCCAGCCCAGCGCGTAATTTCGCCGCGCTCAACCGATCAGCTGCCAACATGGCGTTAGCTCAAGCGAGATATCGATGGCCCGCGGCGAATGGGTCAGGGCGCCGACTGAAATGTAATCGACACCAGTGGCGGCTATGCGCCGGACCGTTCTTAAATTGATCCCACCGCTAGCCTTCGAATTTCACGCCCCTTTGCGACCGAGCGCGATCGCTTCCCGCATTTCCGTCGTCTCCATGTTGTCGAGCAGGATGACGTCGACGCCGTCCATTTGCACCAGCGCGCGGACTTGTTCAAGATTGTCGGCTTCCACTTCGATCTTCATTTCGGGGTTCTGTGCCCGCGCTTGCCGAATCGCCGCCGCCAGTTTTTCGAGATCCTGTTCCGCCACGAGATGATTGTCCTTTACCAGAATGGCGTCGAACAAACCAAACCGATGATTGAGTGCCGCCGCCGGCCACGACCGCAGCCTTTTCCAGCGCGCGCAAACCCGGCGTGGTCTTGCGCGTATCCATGATTTTGGCCGGATTTTTCCAATCGCTTCCACGTATTCGCGGGTCAGCGTCGCGATCCCGGAGAGTCGCTGCAAGAAATTCAAAGCCACCCGTTCGGCAGCAAGAATGCCTCGAGCGGCGCCCTGAATCTTGAGAATCGTTTCGCCGCCGAGCATCACCGGTTCCGTCAGTTAGTTCTACCGAGACTTTTAGCGCCGGATCGACCCGACGAAACACCTCTGCTGCCGTCATTGTCCCAGCGATAATGGCTTTTTCTCGCGACAAAATGCGAGCCTGAGCGCGGCTGGCCGGAGGCACAAGCAACGCAGTTGTTACATCGCCCGCACCGATATCTTCACGGAGCGCGAGGTCAATCGGATCAGCCTCTGTCATTTTTGCGACGCCAGCGGGATAATGTTCCAGCGCCCTTTGGGTTGCAGGCATAACCCGGCATTTTGGACTCTTTCCGGACCCTCACCAGCCTTGCTATCAAACTCGGCTGGAGGCGACGCGCAACGGTGGATTTTCAGCCTCCTGAAATGGGCAAAAAAGACTCCGGGCAGCGCACGCCATGGAGAAACAGCAAATACAGCCACGTGCGACTACCCGAATCGCCTTAACCTGACTACTTTGACAGCGGGCTTTTGGCGTTGTTCGAAAATTCTCGGGTTTTTGCGAAAAATTTCGGTCCCTATAGCCTTAGCTCCGTCTCGGGCCGTGGCTGCTCGCCGGGAAGCCTCGTCCCTGACCTCCTGCAACAGCGATTTGAACTCGCACTTTTCCAAGGCTGCAATGAGTCCCGGGTAATCCGGCCGAATCCGGAGTTGATCGATCGGCACCGGCAGCTCCGTCCTACAATCCAATTCAACCATTTTGCGGTTCTGGAGGATTTGGTCGCGCCCGTTTTGCAACTTCTCGCGGCTTTTCAGGCTCTTTACCGCGCCCAGATTGCCGAGTAACGACTCCAACCCGCCATGTTCCAGAATCAATCCAGCTGCCGTTTTTCGGCCAATCCCGACGCCCGGGATGTTGTCCACGGAATCGCCGGAAATCGCCAGCACATCGCCAATCAACGCTGGCGGGACCCCCATTTCCTGGTGACTTCATCTTCTCCGAGTAAGGCAAACGCGTCTTTCGGCGAAGCCAGATCGGCCTTGGCCGTCGTACATCTCACGCACGGACCCACCAATTGATACAAGTCCTTATCGTTTGTCGCGAGCACCACCTCGACGTTTCCCCGACAGGGCGGCGATGGAATAACAGCCCATCAAATCGTCCGCTTCGGTGTCAGGAAGCGAAATGTTGGCGAACCCGGAGCAACCCCTGTCAGTGCGCTCCGGATGAAGTCCAGCTGTGGAATCATCGGCATCGGCATTTCCTTGCGTGTTTCCTTTGTAGCTGGGCTGCAATTCCACCCGCCGCTGGGGTAAACTCTTCGTCCCAAAAAACCGCGCCCAATTCCGGCTGCAAATGTTTCATCATCAGTCGAAGCGTTTTGGTGAAACCGAAAATGGCGTTGGTCGGTTCGCCTCGTGAATTGCTAAGGTTCGGGATCGCGAAGAACGAGCGGTAAACGTAGTAATGGCCGTCAATCAGCAGCAGTTTCATGGGTGAAGGAACGTAGGCGATTTCCCGGCTGAGGCTACCATTTGCCCGTTCAGCCGCCGACCTGTAACCCGCTGTGTCGCGATTCGACTTCTTTCACTATGATAGCTTAACTCTGCTCATGTCCGATCGCTGGATTATTCGAGTTGCCGGAAAGGAATATGGTCCTGTCGACCTCGAGGTGCTCAGAGAGTGGAAACGAGAGGGTCGGCTGCTCTCGGCAAACGAAGCGCGCCTGGAAAGCGAAAGCCAATGGTCAAACGCAGGCGCAATTCCGGGATTGTTTCAATCGATGCCTTTGGCGCCCTCGCAATCACAGGCAAAAAGAGATCGAGCAGCCGCGGGGTAAGCTTTTCCGCCGAACGTTTCGAGATCTATGGCCGAGGGTTTTTTCAGTTCCTGGCTCTAAGTGGGCTGGTAATAGTTCCTCGCTTTGTGGGCAATTGGTGAGTGTTTTCGCTGAGCGACTACACAGCAGCGGGCCCAATTTCCTCGGTTTCTTCTCTGCTCTGTTGGCGTTTTTCATGATGGTCATCTTGGTGGTATTGCCAGGCCAGTCTATCTGGCTGGTCTTCAGATTGTGACGGGCGAACTAGCTGCTGGCCGGCGAATCGGGCTAGCAGCCGCATTGAATCGCGCGGCAAAATTCTGGCCACGCGTCGCCATTTTGTGCCTCATCGTTTATGGTGTCTTCTTCTTACTGTTGGCTTTCGCCTTCGCCATCGCATTGATGGCAGGCGGCGCCGCTGGAGCGCCGTTTTTGATTTTTCCGATTGTTATCTTGCTCGCGCTTCAGGTTTGGCTGTTCGGCCGCTGGTTCATCAACGTCCTCTTTTGGCAGCAAGCGGCGGTTCTCAACAATGCCACCGTCTCAGAGGCCTTGCGCCAAAGCAAAGAAATCGCCCGCCGCGGTCGGGAATTGCCCTGGTATAAGCGACCTTCTGGCGAGGCGCGTTAATCGTCTCAATTTGGTTTGCTTTCAGCGCGACCCTCGAGCTTTGGAGTTCGTGGTCGGCGATACGTCACCCTTTGAGCTCCTAATGACGACACCGGATCCGCGAGGCCTTACTGACGAGCAATGACAGCCGAGTCGAGATCAACCGGTCTTGATCTGCCCCGGCTCTGTCTCGGACTGCTTCAATCTATCTTGCGCCCTCTTCTCGGCATTGCTTTTGTCCTGCTTTACTTCGATGTGCCCCACGGAGAGGCGCGGCGCCTCAACTGAGGCTGAGATACTGGCAGCAAACCGTGCCGTCCACCTTCACGGCCAAAACCGCTTTCCTTGTAGCCGCCAAACGGACTGGACGGATCGAATTTGTTGTAAGTGTTGGCCCACACCACTCCGGCACGGAGCTGATTCACGATTTTGAAAATCTTGCTCCCCTTGTCGGTCCAAACACCCGCGCTCAATCCGCATGGCGTGTTGTTGGCGCGCGCGATTGCTTCCTCCGGCGTGCGAAAGGTCATCACGCTCACGACCGGACCAAAGATTTCTTCCTGCGCGATCCGGATGCGAGGCGGTGACGCCGGTGAAAAGCTCGGCGGATACCAATAGCCTTTAGCAGGTAAACGGGTGCGTGACTGCACCAGGTGCGCACCTTGTTTCAAACCGCTGTCCACCAGCTCGCAAATCTTATCGAGTTGCGCCCGCGAGTTAATCGCGCCGATGTCGGTGTTTTTGTCGAGCGGATTGCCGAGGCGGAGAGTAGAGATGCGATCGCGCAACTTGCGAATGACGGTCCGGAAAACGCTTTCCTGCACAAACAATCGCGAACCAGCACAGCAGACGTGACCCTGATTGAAATAAATTCCGGCGATTATCCCTTCCACTGCCTGGTCAATTGACGCGTCGTCGAAAATGATGTTGGCCGCTTTGCCGCCCAGCTCGAGCGTCAGTTTCTTCTTTGTTCCGGCAAGGGCTGTCGCAATTCGTTTCCCGACTTCAGTCGAACCGGTGAACGCAATCTTATCGATATCGGGATGATTAACGACTGCGTTGCCGGTTTCACCCGCGCCGGTGACGATGTTGACGACGCCATCGGGGAAGTTCCACTTCCTGCAAAATCTCGGCCAGATGCAGCGCAGTGATAGAAGTCGTTTCCGCCGGCTTCAGCACACGAGTGTTTCCACAGGCTAGCGCGCGGCGCGAGCTTCCAGGCCGCCATTAGCAGCGGAAATTCCAGGGAACGATCTGGCCCGCGACGCCGAGCGGCCGCACTTTCCGCCCGGGAAAAGCGTAGTCGAGTTTGTCGGCCCAGCCCGCGTAGTAAAAAAATGTGCCGCCACCAACGGCAGATCGATGTCGCGCGATTCCTTGATGGTTTTGCCGCCGTCCATGGTTTCGAGGACGGCGAGCTCGCGCGCTTTTTCCTGAATCAAACGCGCAATGCGAAAACAGATACTTCCCGCGTTCACGCCCTGGCATTTTCGACCAGACATTTTGTAAGCGCGTCGCGCTGCTTTCACCGCGAGATCGACGTCCTTTTCGTTGGCGGAACTGATCTCCGCCAGTTTCTCTTCCGTAGCCGGATTAACAGAGTCGAAATACTCGCCCGACTTCGGCGCGACAAATTTCCCGCCAATGAACAATTGATAGCGGTCGTGCAGCTTGATGTAGCTGTGCGCTTCTGGCGCCGGCGCGTAACTCCAGCGTTCACCGAAGTCGAGACTTCGATCTCGTTTTGCAATCGCCCGTTCTCCACGCTCGCCGTTCCGGGTAAGGATCGTCAGCTGGATTGGTTTCCGCCGCGGCATAAGTTAAGGCAGCGAAAAATAATCTGCGCTTTGGTAGCTGGCGTCGACCACTTTTACCAGTTGCATGAGGACATCGTTTAGAAGCGTGCTGGCGCCGAATCGGAAAAGATCGGGTGTGAGCCAGACGTCGCCAAGCGTCTCTTTGAGCATGACGAGATAGGCGAGTGCTTCCTTGGCGGTGCGAATGCCGCCGGCGGGTTTCATTCCGATGCGAATCCCCGTTTCGTAGAAATAATCGCGGATCGCTTCCAGCATTACCAGTGTCACCGGCATGGTGGCGGCAGGGGAAATTTTCCCGGTCGAGGTCTTGATGAAATCCGCGCCGGCGCGCATTGCGATTTCGCTGGCCAGGCGAACATTGTCGTAGGTCTGCAGTTCGCCAGTCTCAAGGATCACTTTTAAATGCGCCGCGCCGCAGGCCTCCCTGCGTTGCCGCGATCTGGTCGAAAACGCGCTCGTATTCGCCGGCCAGAAAGTTTGCCCGATTGATGACCATATCGATTTCATCGGCGCCATCGCGCACGGCGGTGCGGACCTCTTGTAATTTTAGTTTTGCCGGCATCAATCCCGCCGGAAAGCGGTCGCAACGGAGGCCACCTTCACGGCTGGAGTGTTCGAGAAACGTTCTACGCGATTCTAACGAGATTTGGATAAACACAAACCGCGGCGCAATTCGAACTTCATACCGTGGATGAAGCGGTTGCATGGCTTTGCGGCAGAGAACGGCGACTTTCCCGGGAGTATCGCTGCTTCAAGGGTGGTAAGGTCCGTCATCGAGACTACCAATTTGAGGCCCTCGGAGTTTGGCGGAAGTTTTGATGCTTCGACGCGTAAAGGCGGCCGCCCGTTCTTCCGCCATCACCTGATCGACCGTTGGCACCGTCCAGCGCGAGCGATCACGAGCCTCCGGTCTCGGGGTCGAACGCGAACGTTTGGCTAGCGTTTTCACTGGTGGAACTAATTACATACACTGCCAAAGCCGTCGGCAGTAGACAGATCTCTGTGGCGTTTAGAGCTGATTCATTTTTGCTTCGTGGCTGCGTAAGATCAGGGGCGCAATTCGATGATAGAATCGCGTCACGTAAACCAGGTAGATCACGGAACGACAGGAACTGGGCGGCGATCAACCAGACGTTGCCGGCACGCTCGAGGAAATAGTCCGGCCAGTGACTAATGGCGAGAGCGCAGGCGAGATTGAAGAGGAAAAGGCACGGCATTAACAATCGGATATTGAGCAATTGGTCCTCCCAGGTTCGTTGATAGAGCAACCGCTCGGCTTCGGTAGTCGTTTCCCGCAATCGGGCCCGGATCAGGCGCAAGTCGTAGACAAAAAGCAGCCAAACGAACGCAGCGTAGGCGGTGCTCAAGCGGAACCAGGCCAGGGGACGATCGAGTCGCGTGAAAAGAAGGGCTTCGCCCAGGGCGCAGGCGATGTAGAGAAAATTGTGGCCGAATTCGAGTGGCCATTTGATCAGAGTGAGGGTGTGAATGATCGAGCGCGACCAAAAGATGCAAATGACGCACAATCCCGCGCTGAGATAGAGAAGCGACGGCCAATTGGTCAGCGATAAAGAGGTTGCGCGCGTTGTCGGTCAGGAAATAGAGCGCAACGCCCTGAATGATGCTGGCAAGAGTGAGCTCAATATTAACAATGTTGGCGTCGAGTTCGCGGCGGGAAAGATTCATCCGATGACAACGTGGCGTGCCTGGAGGGATTCGAACCCCCCAACCGTCTGATCCGAAGTCAGAAGCTCTATCCAGTTGAGCTACAGGCACAAAGGTTAAGAGTGATTGGTGAGAAGTGAGAGGTGAAAAGTCGGCGGCGGAAATAGAACCTTCTCACCATCTCACCCTTCAAAAAAATGGGGTGGTCAACGGGACTCGAACCCGCAACAACCAGAACCACAATCTGGGGCTCTACCATTGAGCTATGACCACCGGCTGACTCAGATTTTAGGTTTGAGATTTGCGATTGCAAAGGCAAAGGTCCGGAGCCGCACGGCCGGGTCCGAGCTGGACTCGCGAGCTCGCCACGGCGAGTCTTCGACCGGACTGGGCGCTTTTTGCGTTCGGCAATGCAGCGCTTGGCACACTCTTCGCTCCCAGCGAACCGCTGTGGCGCGTCTCCTTAGCATTGCAACCGGCGCTGGCCGGGTTATTCTGGCGGTTTGTCCCCGCATGACCCGACTAGGTTCCCTTCTGCTCGCTGGACTGTTAATCGCCGTCGTCACTGCGCAAGCGCAGAGCGACGATCCGAGTGAGACGTTTCTCATAGCTTGCATGACCGCGCAGCAGGGCGAGAAGCTCGAGCGCGACGGTCAATTTACCCGCGCGCTAGCGAAATACCGTTTCGCTGGCAGCCTGCTCGAAGAACTTAAGAAAACACATTCGGATTGGCAGCCAGCGATTGTGGAATATCGGAGCCGGAAGGTGTCGGAGAGCATCCTGCGAGTGCAAGAAGCAAATCCGGGACGCAGCAGGACCTCGCCGCCACCAATGCCCCACCGCCTGAGGCCCAGCCTTCACCGCAGCGCTCGACCGAACCGACGGTCGACATCGGGGCGGCGAAATCGAAGCCGTCGATAATTGTCGCAGCCGGCGGGTGAGGCCTCGCCAGCTCCAGGCCAGAAAGAAGCCGCGGCACCAGCTCCTGCCGCTAACGAGAGAACGCGATCAAGAATGCAACGCGAAAGTTGCGTGAGAAAGTCGATCAATTGGAGGCGGAGCTCCAGCACTCTCGCTCCAAGGTTAGCCAGGTGGAAGACGAAAAAGAAAAAGCTGAATGGAAAGCTAAAGGAATCGAATTCGAAGTTGGAAAAGGCACAACAGGAACTTGAAGGGTCGAAGGAAGCGGAGAAAAGCGTGCGCGGTCAATTGGCCGGTGCGCAGGCGTCGTTGAAGAAAATTCAGGAAACCAGCAACGCCGATCAGAAAGCACAAGAGGCCTTGAAAGGCCAGATTGCGGAGTTGAAGCAGGCCCTCACGTCCGCAGAGCAGGGCCGAGCAACGGCTGAAAAAGAACGCGACGCCCAGAACGCGAAACTGGCTGACGCTAATTCACAAATTGCCCAGATCACGAAAGAACGGGAGTCGCAAAGCGGTAAACTAGCTGATGCAAACTCACAGATTGCCCAGGTCACAAAAGAGCGCGACGACGCTCTGGGCCAGCTGGCGGGCTTGAACGATTCCGAGCGTCGCGGTCGCGGTGTTGGTGGCCGAGAATACGGAGCTAAAGGAGAAGCTGGCGGCTGCGGAGCAGACCGTGCGAGAGGTCGGCGAGGACAAGCCGAAGAAAGAGCAGGAGCTGGCCGATGCGAAGAAGCAGTTGGAGGATTTGCGTGCGCAGCTGGACGCGAGCGAAAAGCAGAACAAGGAATTCGAAGTGGCGATCGCCTCGTTGAAGTCGCAACTGGAGGACACTTCATCGCAGTTGGAAAAAGCGAAGTTGACTGGGGCCAACGCCGAGGAGACGGCCAAGCTAACGCGTGAGAACCAAATCTTGCGCAACATCGTGGTGCGTGAGCGGCAGGAAGAAGCGCGGCGTGAGCAGGCCAAGAAATTGATGCTCGGAGAGTTCGATAAGTTAAAGATCAAGTCGGATACTCTGAACGAACAGATCGCGCTTCTGGCGCAACCGGTGACGAAATTGACCGATGAAGAGCTGGCGTTATTGCGGCAGCCGGTGATTTCGATTTCCGACGAAAGTCCAAACACCGTTAAAGCCAGCTTTACCTACGCGAAGCCTTCAACTCCTACACAGCCGGGCGAACCGATTGTGGAGACGGCGGAAAGTCCGTCGCCGGCGCCAGAGACTACTTCGCAGGATGGTTTCAACCCGGACGTGCCAGCCGATATGATGGATATTGCGAAGCAGGCAAAGGAGAATTTTGATCACGGGAAGTATCGCGCGGCCGAGCGGCAATATCAGGAACTACTGACGAAGAACCCCAACAATCTTTATTCACTCTCAAACCTAGGCGCAGTTTATTTTCGCGCCGGAAAGTTAAAAGCGGCCGAACTCACTTTGAAGAAGGCGGTAGCTATCGCGCCGAAGGACGAGTTTGCTCATACTACTTTGGGTATCGTTTACTATCGGCAAAGTAAGTTCGACGAAGCACTGAACGAACTGACCAAGTCACTTGCCATTAATCCAAAAAGCGCGGCTGCCCACAATTATCTCGGCATTACCGCCAGCCAGAAAGGCTGGCAGGAAGCGGCGGAGAAAGAAATGCCTGAAGCTATCGCGGTTAAACCCGACTATGCCGACGCGCATTTTAATCTTGCAGTGATCTACGCCACCGCCTCGCCGCCGTCGAAAGAACGAGCCAAGCGTCATTACGCCAGTGCCACTGAGCTCGGCGCCGAACCCGACGCCTCGCTCGAGAGGCTGTTGCGGTAGCAAGGTTAGATGTCAGAAGACAGAGGCAGAGGACAGCGCAAACCGCAGTAGGTAGATCGCCCGCCTCGCGAAAACGCCCCAACCCGGCTCGACCCAGCCCCGCCGATATAGATAGGCGACGAAAAAATACGAGCGCTCCGTCGCGTAGAATGAGCGCAACGAACCCTGGGAGTGCCTGATGGGCGATCGCATCAAGTAAATGTAGTAGTTCGAGATACTCAGCAGGAACGCCACTACCAGACAGATCAGAACACACAACGTAACGGCTTTTCGGTCCATAAACGAGTCGATCTCGATCAACGGGAGACTGCTTCTCGCATCTCCTTTGTAAAGCGGAATCCCGATCTGAGAGCGGAGCAGGGCGATGCGCACAGGGATCGGCAGGTCCGAGCCGGACTGGCGTAGAAACAGCCGCTCCTTGAAGCTTCAGAATCGGCCGCGGCCAGCGACCGCGGCTACAGGCTACGCTGGGGCGCCGCCGAGGGCGCCGGGAAGAGGAGGAGTGACGTCAGGGGCGACAACGACCTGCTTGGGCGGTTTCTCCGGCTCCATCTTTCTCCGCCGCGCGGAGCGATCCCGGCGGCGGGTTGAGCATACGGCCGTGCTTGACGATATCTTCGATCTGCGAGCCGTCGAGAGTTTCGAATTCGAGCAACGCTTTGGCGATCGATGTCTAGCTTGTCACGATTGGCGGTGAGAATATTCTTCGCGCTCTGGTAAGCTTCGTCGAGCGAGCTTGCGCACTTCGCGATCGATCTCTTCGGCGGTCGCTTCGCTGTAGTCGCGGGCGCGGAGATGTCGCGGTCCGAGAAAACGTAATCCTCGTGCTCGCCGTATTCGACCATTCCCATCTTCTCGCTCATGCCCCATTCGCAAACCATCCGGCGGGCGATGGCGGTGGCCATCTTGATGTCGCCGCGGGCGCCGTTGGTGACGTCGCCAAAGACAATCTCTTCCGCGACGCGGCCGCCCATGCTAACAGTCAAGCTGGCGAGCAATTCGTGCTTTGCGATTGGTGTATTTGTCTTCCTCCGGCAACCACATGGTGCGAGCCGAGCGATGGGCCGCGCGGAATGATGGTGACCTTGTGGAGCGGCTCGGTGTGTTCGGAGCAATTCGAGCAGCAGCGCGTGACCGGCTTCGTGATAGGCGGTGTTGGTCTTTTCCTTTTCACTCAAGCGCCAGGCTGCGGCGTTCCTTGCCCCAGCGCACTTTGTCGCGCGCTTCCTCGAGTTCGGCCAGAGTGATTCCTTTCAAACCCCGGCGCGCGGCGAGCAGCGCCGCTTCGTTGATGACGTTCGCCAGTTCGGCGCCGGAATAGCCCGGCGTGCCGCGCGCGACCACGGCGAGATCGACGCCTTCGGCCAGCTTCACTTTCTTGAATGCACGCGCAGAATTTCTTCGCGACCCTTCACGTCGGGCAGATTGACCGTGATCTGGCGATCGAAACGGCCAGGACGCAGCAGCGCCGGATCGAGCACATCGGGCCGGTTCGTGGCGGCGATGATGATGACGCCTTCCTGGGTATCGAAGCCGTCCATCTCAACGAGCAAGCGCGTTGAGCGTCTGCTCGCGCTCGTCGTGACCGCCGCCGACGCCGTGGCCGCGATGGCGACCGACCGCGTCGATTTCGTCGATGAAGATGATGCACGGCGCGGACTTCTTGCCCTGCTCGAACATGTCGCGCACGCGGCTGGCGCCGACGCCGACAAACATTTCGACGAAATCGGAACCGCTGATGGAGAAGAACGGCACGTCGGCTTCGCCGGCGATGGCGCGGGCGAGCAGCGTCTTGCCGGTGCCCGGAGGGCCGACCAACAGCACGCCTTTCGGAATGCGGCCGCCGAGTTTCTGGAATTTCTTCGGGTCGCGCAGAAACTCGACGAGTTCCTGCACTTCGTCCTTGGCTTCCTCGACGCCGGCGACGTCCTTGAAGCGTGATCTTGTTCTTGTCGCGCGCGAGCATGCGCGCCTTCGATTTGCCGAAGTTGAGCGCGCCCTTGCCGGCCATGCGGATCTGCTGGCGGAAGAGGAAATAGAGAACGAGCAGGAAGAGCGCGATCGGGAGAAAACCGACGAGCGTTTGCGCCAGCAGGTTCGATTCGGTCCGAATGGCAGGCTGAATGCCGGCGGCGGCGAGCTTGTCCTGGAGATTGGTATTGTAATTCAGGTAGATCGTGGTGCGAAACTGCACCTGCTGCGCTGCGTTGCGCGCCGACGGTCTGCTTGAGGTAGTAGCCGCGCAAGCGCCTGGGTAGGCTGGCCTTCCTCGACCAACCAAGTGGAGCGGATAATTCTTGTCGTTAACGATCTGCTTGTTCTCGAGCAGCTCGAGGAAGCGGTTGTAAGGGACGTCCTCGATGTGTCTGATAGCCGCCGCCGCGGAACGAGCACCGCCAGTGCCGATCAGGCCAAAGGCGATCGCGATGAGAATAACGCCGCGCCAGTTAAAACTCGGCTCGTTGTCCGCGAGACTTGTTCTCGTTCTGGGAATTGCGATCAGGTTGCAGCCATGAATAGTGAGCCGGTGATCTGTGCGGCGCTGGAAAGCAGGCTAACATGAGCAGATTGGCAATGCAAAAGCAGGAGTCAGGCCTGACGTTCGCAGGAATCGGCGACGTTCAACTGACATGTCGATATGATCGCAGCAGTGCCATTGCTCGATAGGCGTTTGCGTAGCTCCGCTGGCCCAACTTGCAGAGTACACGCCTGCGTGACGGCCTGTCATTGCGTGAGCTGCGCGTTGCAGTAAATTTTGACACGCGTGCAATGACCGAATTGGTTAGCATCAGTCGCGGATAAAATCGATCGCGCGGTGCAGAAAGTGACGCCGTTTGCGTATCGCATGCAGCGGAAGGGTCGGCGCTGGATGCGGCGCGCTATGCGCAAGCCGCGCAGCGTTTCGGAAGGGCCGAATCTGTTGCCGCTTCTGATCCAGGTGCTGGCGAGTTTCTCAAAAGCGGACGGCGTTTTGCTCGAGGAAGAAATCGACTCGAGCCTCGGGTTCCTTCGTTACGATTATCCGGAAGCGGTTTACTCGAGCTGCGCACAGCTTTTCCGGCAGGCGCTTTACGAACAACAGGATCTGGCGGCGATGGCGCAAAAGCTCAGCGCCGCAGCTGAGCACCGATCGCAAGATCATGCTCGGCGTGCAGCTTTACGATCTGATTTCGCAGGCCGGCCTGAAGCAGGAACAGGTCGTCGCGTTTTACTCATTCATGTCGCAGCTCGGCATGGCGGCGCAGGCGATCGATATCGTTTACCAGCTGAACGCGTCGGAAGACGCCGATCCCGTCGATTTATCAGCGCGGCGCGTCGCCGCTCGGAATCGCTCTCGTTCGGGCAACAACGGCACAGGCGGACGTGGATGTTGAAAAGTCTGAACGGGAGCGATCGGCTGCTGGCGTTTCCGCTATCACGATTTGATCCTGCTGAAGAATTACAGCCGCGCAGAACGTGTCGGTCCGCGGCCGGCCGCTGTGTGCGCGGCGGGTTCTGCCGAATTTATCCGGGCCAGCGCATTCTGGTCGGCGACCAGGTGCCTGACTTACCAGGAGCTGGCGCCATATTTCAACGCCAAGAAAAACGTTTCGCTGCCGCAAATCTTCGTTCGCGTGAACAAGCGACGCGGACGAAGTGCGAGTTGGAACGCTGCGCGCACGCGGGAAAGCGCGCTGGAAGTCGACGTTCGGCCTGAAGGTGAAGGTGAAAGCGTTGCGCGACGTCGATGCCGTCCTGAACAGCGTCCGAACTGAAGGCCGGAACGCAGGTCGAGGCCACGCTCGAAGACCGAATCGTTTTTCATAACGACAGCGAGATGGATCTGATCGATCTGCGCCGGCGAGCCCGCGCGTTGGGCGGCCGGTTTCAACTGAAAGCTTCAAAATCGGAATATCTCGTCTCGAACAATCCGAGCCTGCTCGAAGCCGACGACATTCTGCTTTCGCCCGGAACGAGCGGCGACGTTCTGCTGAAAATTTTGTGCGATTACGACAAGCGCGTCGGCACGCTCGAAGTGATCGAAGCCGATCGCCCGATCATGGTCGGCGAAACGCCGGTGCGCGACACTGCGCCGCTCAAGGATGGCGACACGATCCGGATCGATGTCGGCCAATTCCTGCGCTGCAATTTTTCCGAACGCATCATCGAGGAAGAGCGCAACATCATTCGCACGCTCGAGGTGAGTGAAGCTGACGCACCGCTTCGGCAACGGCGAGATCGGCTTGGAAGGAATTTCGTTTGCGCGTCAGTCGCGGCGAGCTGGTTTGCGTGATGGGCGCGAGCGGCTCGGGCAAGAGCACGCTGCTGAAGGTGCTGGCCGGCCAGCTACAGCCGACCAGCGGCCAGGTGCTTTGCTCAATGGCCAGTCGCTCTATCCGAAACCTCGACGATCTCAAACGCTACATCAGTTACATCCCGCAGGAAGACGCGTTCGACGAGCACCTCGACCATCGGCGAGAATCTGCAGTTCGCGCGCCGCGATCCGCTCGCCGCATCTTTCGCGGCGCGATCGAATGCGCCGCCTGGAAGGCAAACTGATCGAGCTCGGGTTGAGCGAACGGCGCGACGCGCGTCGTGGGCAGCCGCGGTCAAAGAAGACGCTGAGCGGCGGCGAGCGAAAACGGCTCAACATCGGCCTCGACATGATCGGATCGGCGGACGTTTATCTTTCGACGAGCCGACTTCGGGACTGTCCTCGAAGGATTCCGAGCACGTCATCGAGATCATCCGCGCGCATGGCGCACAACAAGATCATCATCGTCACCATCCATCAGCCGAGCTCGAAACTCTTCCAGATGTTTCATTAAGGCGATCCTGCTCGACAAAGGCGGGCGGCTCGTCTTTTCGGCACGCCGACCGAAATGCTGCGCTACTTTCGCCGAGGCGGAACACCAGCATCAGTTCGGCGCCGATCTCGGCGCCTGCCCGTCGTGCGGAACCACGCGGCCGGAATTCATCTTCGACGTGCTGGAAACGCCGCTGCGCGATCTCAGCGGCGACATCATTTACGAGGAGAACAGCCGCGGGCAGCTGGTCGCGGCGCGCCGTTATTCGCCGGAGTTCTGGCGCGACAAATACGAAGCGTTCCGGCTGATCCAGGACGTCAAACAGGTCTCGCTGCGTCAAGCGAGGCCGGCGCCCCTGCCGGCTACCGCGCCGGCGCAAAGAAGAAACGCGCGCCGTCATCCGCTGGCGCGACGAATGGACCGCAGTTGCGCACTGCTTATGCGCCGCTCGTTCATCGAGCAAGCTGCGCAACCGCGGCGAATCTCGTCATCACCATCGGCGTCGCGCCCGGTGCTGGCGCTTGCTGATCGCGACGCTATTCTGCGTTATTCGGACAGCGGCGCAATACGATTTCGCCTCGGCTTACCACATCCCGACGTTCCTCTTCTCTCAGCCTGATCGTGGCGATGTTTCTCGGCCTGACCAACAGCGCCGACGACATCATCCGCGACCGGGCCGTTCTGCAGCGCGAACGCAACCTCAACGTCCGGCTGCCGTACTACGTCTTCTGCGAAAATCGTTTCCGCTTGGCGTCTTCGCACTGATCCAGTGCATCCTCTTCGTCCTGATCGGCAATTACATTCTCGAGATCCGCGGAATGTTCTGGATCGATCTCGGCGATCGTGTTCATGACCGCGATGGGCGGCGTCGCGCTTGGCCTGGTCGTTTCCTCGCTCGTGGCCGATCCGAAGACGGCGGCGAACATCGTGCCGCTGGTCCTGATTCCGCAGATCATCATGGGCGGCGCGCTGATCAAGTATGAGGACATGAACCGCAACCTCGCGCTGGTTTACACCTTCACCCGCTGGTTCTCAGAGCATCCGAACAAAGAGCAGGGCAAGAAAATGGACAGCAGATTGCAGGTCCCGTTCGTCTGCCAGTTCATTGCCATGCGCTGGTCGTATGAGGAGATGATTGTGGCGCAGGCGAAGCTGAATCCGATCACACGCCGGCAGGAGCGCGCCCAACGCGAGATCGATCCGATCGTGGCGAAACACGACGAGATCACGCGGAGGCGAAAGCGCGGCTGAACGAGTTGAAGGACACCCTGGCAGTGCTCTCCGGCCTCGAAGCGAAGACGCCGAATGATCTGGATCGTTATCTCGAGCATTGATCGACGAGGTGCTCTGATCGCAAGCATCCGTTCGATCCGGAATCAGTTCACGGAAGCGAACGGTCCCGTGACAGGCGAGACAGATTGTATGTGAACCAGAAGGTTTCCGACCTGATTTCGAACGCGGAGATGGAACAGAGCGATTATCGCGCGCGGGAGCACGCCCGAATGTCTTTCTTCGGCGAAGAAAACGCTACCTCGGAATGAAGGTCGACGTCTTCGTTTTCAACACGATTGTGTTGATTGGATCGACGCTCGGACTGCTCGGGTTGCTGCACTGGATTTTGCGGCGGCAGCTCGGAAGTGCGGCAGAACGTAATGAACCTCTTCCGTATCTGAACTCGATTTCACTTGCGCAGCAAGATAGCGGTCAGATGACGATCACTGAGCTGAAAACAACAACGAAATCACAGCGTCTCATCGTCGCGCCCAGCGACTCTGACGCCGACATGCTTTACGCGACGCAAGTTTTTGTCGGCGACCCGTTCATTTTTCCTCGAGCAAAACGGGAAGCGCACACTGGTTTTGAGCGATCTGGAGATCGATCGGGCGCAGAAGACAGGCGAAGGCGGACGAGTTTGTCATCGTTGAGCGCAGCTCGAGCGCGAGGTGCAGGGGAAAGCAAACAGAGCGCCGCCTTATGAAAAAGTGCTGGCGCATTTTCTCACGGAAACGCGGAGTGAGACGCGCGCTTGTGCCGGCGAATTTTCCGCTCGGGTTACGCTAACGAGATTAAGCGGCGTCGGAATTCGCTGGAAACGACGAACGGACTTTTCTGGCCGGCGCGCGGAGACGAAAACGGACGAGGAGCTGAAGCTGATCGGACGCGCGCTGCAGCATCACCGGAAACGGGGATGGCACGCGGAATGGAAGTTTTGAAGGCATCGAAGCCGGGCGCGGGAAAGAAATTGAGCTGGTGCGGGCAAAACACTGACGTCGGAAATTCTGCGCGCGGAAATCGACACGCGATCTTGCGCGCCGGCGGCGTGCCGACAAACACGATCGTGGCTGGCGGCGATCAGGCGTGCGATCCGCACGAGCGCGGGCTTCGGGCCGCTGAAAGCGGATTCGCTGATCATTCTCGACATTTTCCCGCGCGACGCGAAGACGGTTATTGCGGGCGACATGACGCGAACGGTGGTTCGCGGGCGCGCGAGCGAAGCGCAGCGCCAAGCTTTGGGAAGACAGTGCAAGAGGGCAGGCGCTGGCGTTGAAGAAATCAAAGCCGGGCGTGGACGGAATGAGCATCCACAAGGCGATCAGCGAGCTTTTTAACCGGCGCGGATTTCCGACGGAAGTTCGCAATGGCCGACAGCGTCGGGTTTTTCCACGGCACCGGGCATGGGCTCGGGCTGGAGATTCACGAATATCCGCGATTGCAAAAAGTCGATCGTTGAAAGCGGGACAAGTGCTGACGGTTGAGCCGGGTCTTTATTATCCGGGGATCGGCGGGGCGCGGATTGAAGACGTGGTTATGCGTGACGAGGTCGGGATGCAAGATTTTGTCGCGGTTTCCAAAGGTCTGGAGATCTGAGGGTGTCATTCCGAGCGCGCAGTACGCCGGTCGCTGACTGAAGAATCTCGTAAATGCCGATGACGACCTGGAGCCGCACGTTCGAGGTGACAGCTCTCACGGCGAATGAACGGAAGCTGACATCGACGGCGTCTAATCAGCAGCAACAGACTTACAAACAGGAATGTTCTATCCAATCGGATTCGGCGGTAAGTCACTGGCTGCTTTATGATAGGCGTTCCCTTGATCATCGGGCATCTGGGCGCAGATTCGTGTGAGCCGCGCCTTCCAGAAATGGGGCGAAGGTGCGCGCAAGCTCGAACATCACGGGCGCGGAATGCGCGCGCGAGATTTTGCAGGCGGCGCAAATCCACGATGTCGAGGTTGTCGAGACGAACGATTTCCTGGGCGACCATTACGATCCGACCAAGCAAGACAGCTTTGCCTTTCCAGCAACGTTTACAACACGCCATCGGTGGCGCGCTCGGGATCGCCGCGCACGAAACCGGGCACGCCATTCAGCACGCGAAGGCCTACGCGCCGCTCAAAGCGCGGATGGCGATCGTGCCGATGACTCATGGTCGCGTCGCAGATGCTTGCCGTTCGTAATCTTCGGTGGATTCTTTTTCCATCATGACCGGCCTGATCACGCTCGGCATTTACTGCTATCTGATTCTGCTGGTCTTCCAGTTGATCACGCTGCCGGTGGAGTTCGATGCTTCGCGGCGGGCTGAAAATTATTCTGCAACAGATGGGCATCGTGCAGCCGGGCGAGGAAGTCGCAGGCGTGAACAACGTGCTTGAACGCCGCCGCGCTCACCTACGTCGCGGCGTTCATCGCCACGCTGGGCAACTTGCTCTGGCTCCTTTCATGTGCGCGATCGCCGCTAATTGACCGCGTCGCCTCTGAAAAGATGAGTCCGCCATCGCTCTGCCGTCGCCGCGCCGCTCTCCGATTTGTTGTCGTCGGCTCCGCAGCCGCGTGTTAAGCCTAAGCGCGACGCGATGGACCAGCCGCGAAACGGACGAAGACCAGCAACTGGTCGCGCGCACTGCAGGATGGCGATGCGGGCGCGTTTGACCAGCTGGTGGTGAAATACACGCCGCGTCTTTACGGCCTGGTCTACAACATGACCTCGAATCACGAGGACACGAACGACCTGCTGCAGGACGTTTTCTCGAAGGCCTACAAATCGATCGGGGTTTCCGCGGCAAATCGTCGTTTTACACCTGGATCCACTCCATCGCGGTGAACATGACGCTGAATTTCCTCAAGAAACGCGGCCGCCGTTTTCACCTCAGCCTCGACGATGTGGATGCGAGCATTCAGAACGACAAGGAGTTCCTCGAAGCTCACCGCCACGAGCAGTCCGGTGCGGGAAGCCGACCTATCCGAGCTTCAGCGAAAGATTGAACGAGGCCATGATGAAGTTGTCTGATGAACACAGAGCCGTGGTCACCATGTTTCATATTCAAGGGATGCCCCACGCCGAGATCAGCAAAATCTTGCGCGTTTCCGAAGGCACGTGCGTTCCCGGCTCTTTTACGCGAACCGGCAACTGCAAAATTATCTGGACGAGTTCCGCAAGAACCCGGTAACGTAAGAGCAAACACGATGGACAACTCGACAACAACGAAATTGGCCGGCTCGTTACGGTTGAAAAGATACGAGCAACCGCCGCCCGGTTATTTCGAGAATTTCCTGCATGAGTTCCATCGTCGGCAGCGCGATGAATTGCTCCGGCAACCGCTCTGGCAGAATCTGCGCTCGGGCGCGCGCAGGATTTCATGATGAGTCTCAATGTTGCGCGCATCGACTTCCATCATCCCGTCGCCGTGACGGCGGTGTTGCTGTGCGCGGCTGTGATCTCGCTCAAGGTTTATCAGACCACCCCGGCGCCGAATGTCGCCCGTCTCTCTCCCGCTGTTCCGGCCCAACACGGCGACCGAAGGTGGCTGGAGTCTGGCTGCGCCGGTCTCCACCCGCATTACCGTCAGTCAACCGCGCCCGCAATCTCTCGACTCATCGGACGGCTACGCCTCCGCGTTATGTGCTGGACAGCATGCCCGTGAGTTATGAGTCGTCCCTGCGGTTCTAACGATCGCCCGAGGGCGGTTTCGGCGGAGAACTTGGTGATGCGTTGGTTTCTTATTCCCTCTCTTGCCGTTGCACTATCGGCGCGGGCGGAAGATCGACCCGCTTCGGCCGTCAGTCGCGAGGTCAAAGACATTTTTGATCACTGCAAAAAGCGGTGGTGAAGATTCACGGCGCCGACGAGCACAGCGAGCTTTCCGGCACCGGCTTTTTCATCGACCCGACCGGCACGATTTACACCGCATATTCGGTCGGGGGCGAGAGAAGCAACTTTACGGTTGGAGTTCGATGGGAAAAAGCTGCCAGCGCGCCAACTCGTGACGGTTGTTGCGCAGCGGGATTGCCATTCTCAAAGTCGACGCTGCTTCGCCCTCGTTGCCTGTTGGCAAAATCACAGCCATGAGGTCACGACCCCCTGTCATTGCAATCGGTTATCCACTGGATCTACCGGAAACGCCCAGCCTCGGGTTAGATCGGCGGTTTTGATCGAAAATATCTCGGCTATTATTTTCATACCACGCATCTGCGGGTGAACGTCGGCAACCCAGCGCGGGGAAGCGGGCTCACCGCTCCTCAACATGAAGGGCGAAGTCGTGGGTATCGTTGCGTTCACTCTGGAAAACAATTCGTCCTGCTACGCTTTGCCGATCGAGGCGGCGGAGAAAATCCGAGAAGCGATTTCCTGCGTTTTGGCGAAGTTTGCGAGATGGCTGGATCGGGCGCGAACTTAATGCAGGCGCTGGAAGCGAAGGCAGGGTCATCGGCGGAAGTAACCGAGATTCTCGATAACACACCCGCAGCGAATTGCGGAATCCACCCGGGCGACATTTTGCTGCAAGTCGGGCGCAGGGAAATCCATCAACCGGACGATATCATCGGACGCCTCGTTCTTTATCAGCGCGGGCGACAGACGTTCCGATTACGGTCATGCGTGGCGACGAGAGATTGACATTCAATGCTCGGGCTGAGGTTCATCCGACCACCGAAGAGGTGCAGAGGATCCAGCCGTCTCCAACATCCGTTGATGATCGCGCAGCCGAGCACGAATCGAGCCGTCGCTGCCGCTGAGCTTGCAAAAGCACCCGAACGCACGCCGTAAGAATCAAAGAACGGCAACGAGCGCGCCGTCATCCCGAGGTCGCATTAGACGAAGAGGGATCTCGCCTAAGGTGTAACAGAACCGAAGGAACCTTTGCGTGATCCAGAGCTTTTGTGAGGTCCTCGCCGTTCCTCGCGGCCCGGGATGACGGCAAAGGCGTGCTAACGGTTCAAAGTATCCGGCGAAAATCCTTTTCCCCGATAATTTTCACGCCGAGTTTCTTCGCTTTTTCGAGTTTGCTCCCGGCTTCTTCGCCGGTGAGCAGGTAATTGGTTTTTTGCTCACGCTCCTGCTCACTTTTCCGCCGCGCTCGATGATCATCTCGGCTATTTCATCGCGCGGCCGACTCAAAGTGCCGGTAATCACCCACGTCATCCCGGCAATCGCCGAATCGCTTGCCTTGCGCGGTTCCACCGTTGGGTTCACGCCGGCCTTTTTTGGTCGCGCGATCAGATCCGCGATTGTGTGGTTCTCGGAAAATTGATGTATACTCCGCACCGACAACTTCGCCCAACATCTGGAATCCGCTGCAGCTCGTCAGCCGATGCATTCATCAACGCATCGACGCTCTGAAAATGATCTGACAGTTCGCGGGATGACGTTTCGCCGACGTGCAGAATCCCAAGCCCATGGATCAATCGCCATAGCGGCCGCGTTTTGGATCGCTCGATGGCATCGAGCAAATTGCGGATGCTTTTTCCCCGGCACGTTCGATCTGGGAAAGCTTGGCGGAATCGAGCGAGTAGATGTCGGCGACATCCCGCACCAACTCTGCCTTGACCAGCTGCGTTACCATCACTTCGCCAAGGCCTTCGATGTCCATCGCCCCGCGCGAAGCGGAAGTGCTCGATCCGCCGCCGCACTTGCGCCGGGCATTGCGCGTTAACACATCGAACCGCTACCTGCGCCGCGTCCTTTACGACGGCGCTGCCGCATTCCGGACAGTTTCTGGCATCCGAAATTTCTTTTCCGTACCGGTGCGCAAATCCTTGCGCACTTCGACCACAGCGGGAATGACTTCGCCCGCCTTCTCAATAATGACGGTGTCGCCGATACGAACATCTTTGCGCGCGATCTCCTCTTCGTTGTGCAAGGTCGCACGGGCCACGGTTGATCCGCTAACGAGAACTGGATCCAGCGCCGCCACCGGGGTCAACACGCCGGTGCGTCCGACCTGGACCGGGATGTCGCGCAACTTGGTCTCCACCCGTTCGGCCTCGTACGCGGAAGGCGATGGCCCAGCGCGGCGACTTGGCGGTAAACCCGGAGCCGCTCGCGTTGGGCAAAGGAATCGACCTTTACCACCGCGCCGTCGGTTTGATAACGAAAATCGTGACCGGATTTTGTCGAGCTCCTGGATCGCCGAAACGATTTCATCCGCCGACGAGGCGTCCCAAATGCGTTCGCTGTGGGGAGCCCGAGTTTCTTCAGCAGTGGAAAAGATCGAGTGCTTTTGCAGCTTCACTCCGCCGAGCGCGCCGGTACCGTAGAAGATAATTCCGAGCGGACGACTGGCTACCAGAGCCGGATCAAGCTGTTTCAATGATCCGGCTGCGGCATTACGCGGATTGGCGAAAGCGAGCAGGCCTTGTTCCGCGCGATCCGCATTCAATTTTCGAAGCCACGCTTGTCCATGAAGACTTCGCCGCGCACTTCCAGCACAGCCGGCGCGCTTCCTTTGAGCCGGCGTGGCACGGACCGAATAGTCAAAACATTTTGGGTAATGTCATCGCCCACCGCTCCATCACCGCGGGTGGCGGCGTAACGGATCTCGCCGGTTTTCGTACAGACCGAAACCGCCACGCCGTCGACTTTCGGCTCGATGATCACGTGGGATTTTTCCTGCGGAAGCAACCGGGTGATGCGCGCGTAAAATTCCGTCAGCTCGTCGACGGAATAGGTGTTGTTCGAGGCTAAGCATCGGCACTCGATGCGCGACCTGTGCAAATTGTTTGAGGGGGCTGGCCGCCGACGCGCCGCGTTGGAGAGTCATCATGGGCAAATTGCGGGAATTTTTCTCGAGGCTCGATCAGTTCCCGATAAAGCTGGTCGTATTCTCGGTCACTGATGGTGGGCGCGGCTTCTTCGTAGTAACGGCGATTGTGTTCTTCGATGCCATGCTGCAACGATTCGATGCGCGTTCTCGCTTCCGCTTCGGTCATGTGTTGATCATACGAAAGAGGGTTCGCGAGACAATCGGTAGCGGCGGTCTATGAGCCGCCGACGAATTTGCGTTTACATTTGGCTTACGGCGGTCATGAGACCGCCGCTGCTAGTGGCATGACCGGCGAAAGAATTCTCGGAATCGAGGGTGGAGGAACAAAAACCGCCTGGGCGTTAGTCGCTGATGGCGCAATCATCGAGTCCGGAAAATTGGCGCCGTCGAATTTGCGGCTGACGCCTCCGGATCAGATCACTAAAATCTTTCGCGTTTTGCCAAGCGAAGTCGACCGCGTCGGGGTTTTTCTCGCCGGCTGCGCGACGGAGGAAGATCGGGCGGTGTTACTGAAACTGGCGCGCGCGGTTTGGCCAAAGGCGAAAATTGTCGCAGGTAGCGATCGCGAATCGGGAATGGCAGCCTGTTTGTGTGATCGCGATGGCATTGCGGTAAATGCCGGGACTGGTTCGTCGGTGACTGGACGCAGCGGTCATCGAATCGAAAAGGCCGGAGGCTGGGGACACATTTTGGGCGACGCCGGCGGCGCCTGTTTCGTTTCCATTCGGGCATTGCGCTCGGTGTTGCGGGAATACGATCTGCGACGGGGCGAACGGCAGTTTGCCGCCAATATTTTGCACGCTCTTGGGTTGAACAATTTTGATGAGCTGGTGCGGTGGGCGCAGACGGCAGATAAAACGGAGATCGCTTCGTTGGCGCCCGTCGTTTTCGAAGCAGCGCGGAGAAAAGCGACGAAGCGGCATGTCAAATTGTGACGGCCGGTGTCAGCGCGTTGGTCGATTTCACGACCGCCGTTGCGCTGCGGCTTCACCTCGACAGCTCCGGAAGTGCGATTGATGGGCGGCCTGTTCGAACATCAGAAATTTTACGGAGTCGCGTTCGCCACCGCGCTCGAAGGAGAAAATTCCCGCTGCAAAAGTGGGGCCGAGTCAATCGTCACCCGAGGTTGGCGCGGCCTGGCTTGCAGCCGACGGAAAATTGCAAATGCCGGTCGTTGAAAAATCCACGCCTCCGCCGGACTACCGTTGCTGCGACCGAAGAGGCGAACCCGAAATCAGCGAATCTCGATCAATTGGGCGCGCGGGAAATCGTCGAGCTTTTTCGTCGCGGAAGAGAAATCGGTGCAGGAAGCGTTGCGGCAAAGCGTCAACGAGCTGGCGCGCGCGATCGAGATTGGCGGCCAACGCGATTGCCGGCGGCGGGCGAATGTTTTACGTCGGCGCAGGAACGAGTGGCCGGCTCGGAGTTCTCGATGCCGCTGAAATTCCGCCGACGTTTGGCGCGTCGGCCGATTTATTTCAGGCAATCATCGCCGGGGGGCGCCGGCCTTGCGTCGAAGCATTGAGGGCGCGGAAGATGACGCGCGAGCTGGCGCGCTGGCGATGGATGAGCGCGGGGTCAGGCGCGAGGATGTGGTGATTGGGATTTCCGCGAGTGGCCGGGCGGCATTTGTGATTGAAGCATTGCGACGGGCGCACGAAATTGGTGCGCAAACAATTTTGCTGACCTCAATGCGTCTGTCTTTACCACAGCGGCCGGCACGACCGCGTCTACAACAGATCTTGATCTGATTGATCCATCTGAAGACCGGTCCCGAGATCGTTGCTGGTTCAACGCGTTTGAAAGCGGGGCACGGCGACCAAAGTCGCGCTCAATATCATCAGCACCGGCGCGATGGTTCGGCTCGGGCGGGTCCGCGGGAATTTGATGATTGATCTGCAGCCGACGAACAAAAATTGCGTGAGCGTGCGATTGGCCTTGTCGCGCAGTTGACTGGATGCGATCGGGAGAGTGCGCGGTCGCGGCTCGCACGCACGGATTGGAGATTGCCCGCGCGGCATTGCAGGAGGAGGCAAGTAGGGGGCGATTGACCTCAATCTCCGCGGGCGGGCGGGGTTAGCCGCCCCACCTACCGTTGTCGAGAGATCAACGAAAGGCTCTTTTCGATAAGCGCACTTATCCCCTCTCCCGCGAACCTAAGGTAAATTCAACTCAAGGAAACCATTATGCTTTGGACAATATTTGTCATACTGCTGGTGCTCTGGCTGCTTGGTTTGGTCAGCTCTTACACCCTGGGCGGATTCATTCACATTCTGCTCGTGCTCGCGATTGTAATCCTGATTATCAACCTCCTCAGCGGACGCGCGCGCGCTCTGACCCGATGAAGCCCTGCGGGCGTTATCGGCATCATCCTAATCATCACGTCGGCATCATCGGCTTCGCCTACGGTGGGTTGGGGTGGAATACCCAAAAAAGATGCGCAGTTAGGCCCGATTGAGATCACTCATCAGGAAAAACATGGGATCGATTTCCACGCCGATCGTGAGCGGCATTTGCCTGGTCGGCGGGATCGCCCTGGTAATCGTGGGCAGCCGGCAGACGTAGCTTCGCAATCGTCCTAGCCGGCGAATTATTGCCCGTTCGCTTTCAGAACGGCGAAAGTTTTTGCTGCCTTGGCGGTCGAGGTAAAGCAGCACGCCGCGCTTCGGGTCGGCTTTTGCTCAAGGCTTCGCGAAACGAACCGACACTTGTCACCGGTTTGCCGTCAACTTCGGTGATGACATCTTCGCGCTCGATTCCTTGGGCAGCGGCGGTGCTGTTATCAGCGACATCGGTCACGATCACCCCGTGCGCATCCACCGAGCCGGAGGCGCTCCGCCATTTCTTTCGTGATATCCTGGACCTGCAACCCCAGTTTGCCTGCATCTTCTGGTCGCTGCTGTTGCGGCGGTGTGGATCGTTGGAAGCGGGCGTGTTCGCGTTCGGTAGCTCGCCGGTCGTTAGCCGGAATCTCAATCGTCTTGCCCTTGCGCCAAACGGTCAGCTTCACCGTCTGGCCAATTTTCTTTTCAGGACATCTCGCGCTGCAACTGTGCATCAGTCGTCACCGGCGTGCCATCCACTTTCAGTGATCACATCGAAGGGCCGCAGGTCGCTCTTGTTCGCCGGGCGTCTGCCACAATCGTCCGGACCACCACTCCTTGGTCGACGCCCTGTAGACAATTCACGCACGGCGACATAGTCGCTCAGCGTCCGTATCTCGATGCCGAGCCAGGGCCGCGCAATCTTTTACCGGCAACCAACTGCTGACCGATTTCATTGGCGAGGTTGATCGGAATGGCGAAGCCCAACCCGCGATTCAATCCGTTGATCAGCGTGTTCATGCCGACGACCTTGCCATCAATGTCGCAAAGCGGTCCGCCGGAGTTCCCCGGATTGATCGACGCGTCGGTCTGAATGTAATCTGGGATGGAATAACCCGCCGGTTGCTGATCAATTTACTACGGCCTTTTCCGCTCACTACTCCGTAGGTAAATGTGTAATCGAGTTTGAATGGCGCCCCAATGGCGAAAGCAAACTGCCCGACCCGAACGGCATCGCTGTCGCCCATCTGCACCACCGGCAAATCTTTAGCCTCGATTTTGATGCACCGCGATGTCCGTCTTGTCATCGGCGCCGATCACTTTCGCCGGAAGCTCGCGACCGTCCTTTAATTTAACGTCCACGTGCTCCGCGCCTTCAACGACGTGGTAATTGGTGAAAATGAATCCATCCGGCCGGACAATGAATCCCGGACCTTCGCTCAACCGGGTTAAAAGATCGTGGATACGCCTGGGCGAGTTGCCGTCGGGCTGACCTGGGGAAAACAGGTCATCAAAATTGAACCCTTCGTTGCCATCGTTCTTTTCCGAGACTTCGATAATGACGACGCTGGGCGCGACGACTTCGAAAACTTTGGCAAAGGCATTATTCAGAGGCGTGAACGACATCCTTACCGGACTCCGCGGCGGCCGGTGGAACGGTGGAGGTTGATTCCTGTGCCAGGATGGGCGAGCCGCTGATCGCGCCGGCCAAAATGAGAGCAAACAACAATCGCATGAGTTGGAATTTCGACATGATCAGGCCGGTGGGTGTTCAAATGTAGCGCTTGCTGCGCCTCCATGTCATCGCGCCTAATTTCGCTTCCCTCCCCTCTCTTGTCCCGATCCCGCAGTCGGGAGAGGGGGACCTCGCGTATTCAGTGTCCGCTTACGAAAGACCTTCATCTTCCGGTGCGCCGACAGCGTAAGGTGAAACCCTCGGCGTCTTCGCGTTTCCGGGCACACGACGGCGCATGGGAGGATTGCACGCCATTTTTGGGTTCAGTCACTCATCATCTTGATTGCGCAGATTGACGGAATCCGGCAGGTGGGTAGAGCAACAATTGATGATGCGTCGATTACTGTTCTTCCGCGCTCATCATCTTTCCCTGTGGTCACACGCGCATACGATCTGCGTGGCTGTTACACGCCGCAGTTGAATTCGATGCCAAAGGAGGAAATGTCGCCAAGCGGATTCTACGCAGCAGTCGCTGAGCAATTCACTCATTTTCGGCACGCTGCAGTTCGACGATGACGAGATCGCCAATCCTACCGGACAACGATTGGAAAGCTCGATCACCCAGTTCGTCATCGGCTACGGCATCAACGAGTGGTTCGCCGTGCAATTTAATGCGCCGCTGATCTACCGGCGACTTTCGGCGGCCCGAAGGCTTTGGCATCGATGAAGGACCGAAAGCGGGCTTGGTGATATCTCGCCTGGCGAAAGCGGTGCGGTTTGGCACTTCGCGTGCGCCGCGTATCGCGAATTCAAAATTGAAGGGAAGAATCCGATCGCGATCGAGCACGAAACCCGATTGCGCACCGCATCATTGATCGCGCTGGCTGGAATCAAACTTCCCACCGGCGATACCAGCCGGTTGAAGGCGAATTTGCATGAGTGCAAATTCCCGGAGCGCCGGAAAGTGCGATTCACGGGCACGACCTCACACTCGGGACCGGGTCGTACGACGGGATTTTCGGTGCGCAGGCTTCGTTGCGTTACAGGAATTTTTTCGCGGAAGCGAATGGGCCAGTTCACTCTGCGGGGCGACGGCGCGCGCATGATTATCATTTTGCCAACGACGTGACCTGGAACGCGGGGCCGGGATATTACCTGGTGCGGAAAGCGTAACACTGTCGTCGGCGCATGCCAATGCGCCGTCTCCGGCGAGCAAGGACGTGCTGACCGATTTCAAGGCCGGGCGGCCGAGGACACAGGTGTTACGTCCGTTTTCATTGGGCCACGCATTATCGCGTCGCACAACCAGATTAGCGGCGAGTTGGCAGCGGAGCTTCCGATTCTGATGAACACGACAGCATTACAGGTGGTGCCGGATTATCGGTTACATGCAAGCTTTGCCGTGAGCTGGTGAGAACTGGAAAACGCTTCTGCTCGTCTATCGGGAGCTGGACGTCTGTTTGCCGGTAGGGCGAGACTCCGTCGAGCCGAGCGAAAAGTGGCTCCGCGGAACGCCGCCCCGCCAAGAGAAACAGGCAAAAAGATTTCATCATGTAGCTGGCGAGCGCGAAATAACGGATCGCGCTGAATTCGTTCGCCGGATTTCCCAACTCGTTTGCAGATTTACCGATGGCAGGGCTGGGATCGAATACGGAATGTGCGACCGGGTCACGCGTAACACCTCCCTGACGCGAGAATCGCCGTCTCCGCTTCTGGCCATCGCCAGGTGACATTCGACCTGATTTGGATGAGAGTTCGCCCCATCGGGAAAATACGACTCCATTTTCGCTTTTGGCCGCAGCGCGATTTGAAGAACGGCATGGCAGTTCCTTGCGATGCCTGGGGGCCTGGCGATGGAGTGGCAAGCAAATGGACGAACGATGCGACCTACGCCGCAATCGCGAACGCGCCATCCCATCAGCATGGAGGAATGAGGCGCGCGGTGAAGTCTGGCTCCATGAATGGTTGCACGGCGTTTGCGCGCATTTCGCCCAGCGGGGCCAATGTCATGCCCGAACGCGACGCCGACGGTGGAGAACTGCACGGTTACGTTCGTTCACCCACCGCTGGCTGGACCGAGTACTATCGAGATCTGATGAACGGGAATGTTCTGGAAGAGGAGGAAAGCGCTTCGGTATTCCGAAGACGAGCGCATGGGCGTAAGCCGAGGTCCTCGCGCAAGGACGACGAAATCCGCCAGTCCGGCTCGGACTTCCTTCGTGTCCTTTGTGGACCTTGTGTGAGGTTGTCTGAAAGCAGCGAAGGGTCCTGCGTTTGAATAACCCTGATGGGGCGGCGTCAGACGAATCTCATTCAGGAGGCTGCAGGGTAAAATTGAGGCGCATTGACACGATTGTTAATGACGTTAAGTTTTTGCCCACAAATTACGAAAATGGTGAATCTCACCCAGGACATTGAGCAGGAAAAAGCGTTCCGTTCCCACGCGCCGGGCTATTGGTCTGGGCAGCAAACAGAGTTGCGCCGGAGCTTTGGAACGACTGGAAATGGCTGAAAACCGTGTCACCACCCTGACACGGCTGGAACATCTGTCCTTGAGCGAGGAAGAACGCGCCGGGGTTTGCTTTCCGGCGATAAACTGGCGCTCGCGATTACCCCGCACTTTTTCAACCTGATCCCGCGGGATAATCCGGACGATCCGATCCGGCGCCAGGTCATTCCGCGGATCGAAGAAACGTGGACGTCGCCTTACGACATGGCGGACCCGTGCGGCGAAGATTCGCACATGCCGGTGCCGGGTCTGGTCCATCGCTATCCAGATCGCGTTCTGTTTCTGGTGACGGATCGTTGCGCCAGCTACTGCCGATATTGCACGCGCAGCCGCGTCGTCAGCGGCGTGGGCGAACAGGAATTGCACACCGATTTCGAGGAAGCGTTTCGTTATCTCGAACAACACACCGAAGTGCGCGACGTTGCTCCTTTCGCGGCGGCGACGCGCTTCATTTTCAGCGACGACAAACTGGAAGAATTTGCTGAGCCGGCTGCGCGCGATTCCGCACATCGAATTTCTTCGCATCGGCACGCGCGTCCCGATTTTCCTGCCGCAACGGATCACGCCTGAGCTTTGCGCGATGCTGGCAGAAATATCATCCGCTCTGGATGAGCGTGCATGTGAATCATCCGCGCGAGCTGACGATTGAAGTGAAAGAGAGCGCTCGAACGCTTGGCCAACGCCGGCATTCCGCTCGGCAACCAAAGCGTCTTGCTCGCAGGCGTGAACGACGATCTCGAGACGATGAAGACGCTCGTGCACAAGCTGCTCATGTGCCGCGTCCGGCCCGTACTACATTTACCAGTGCGACCTGATCAACGGCTCATCGCATCTGCGCACGTCGGTCGCGAAAGGAATCGAGATCATCGAAGGCCTGCGCGGTCACACCACCGGTTACGCCGTCCCGCAATTCGTCATCGACGCGCCCGGCGGCGGCGGCAAAGTGCCGATCAATCCGGGTTACATCCTCTATCACGACAACGAGAAAATCGTGATCCGCAATTACGAAGGAAAGATTTTCGAATATCCCGAGACCGGCGAACGAAAACGTCCAGTTCGCGCCGCAACGCGAATATCACGACGAGTACTTGTATTCCTAGACAGGATTACAGGATTTCAGAGAAGCTGCTATCGTTTAATCCCGTTTACTTCGTCTGGTAAACAATCTCGCCGCCGATCACGGTCATCTCGCAGCGCGTCTTGAGAATTTCCGGTTCGCGGAATTTTCATGATGTCGTCCGAGAGAACCGTGAAGTCGGCGAGCTTGCCTGACTTCGATTGAGCCTTTGTCGTTTTCTTCGAAAGCGGCGTAGGCGGGCATTGATCAGTAAACATCTTCAGCGCCTGTTCGCGCGAGACGGCTTGCTCGGGATGCCATCCTTCATCCGGATTCGCCCTTGATGCTTTTGCGCGCGACTGCGGCGTAGAATTCGATCATCGGTTCGCCGCGTTCGACCGGGGCGTCGGAACCGCCGCAGATGATTGCGCCGGATTTAATCAGGCTGTTGCCAGGCATAGGCACCCCGCAGCCGATCCATTCCAAGCCGAGCCGGTGCGAAAAACAAATCGCTGATTGCGTGCGACGGTTGCATCGAGGCAATGACGCCGAGTTTGGCGAAGCGCGGAAGGTCATGCTTGTTCACTCAGGATCTGCGCGTGTTCGACCCGCCAGCGCGGACCAGGCACAGCGTATTTGTCGTCGAGGAACGACTTTGCATGCGCTTCCTCATAGAGATCGAGGATCAGTCGGTTCGCGCGATCGCCGATCGCGTGTGTCTCGACTGAATGCCGCGGCGCAGCGCCTCTTCGAACATCGGTCTCAAGTCCTCGGGTTTTCGCGTGAGATAACCGGAGGTGTCTGGTCGCATCGCGAGTATGGGCGCGAGCAGAGCGGCGCCCTCGCGAGCCGAGCGCGCCATCGAAAATCCACTTTGATCGTGCGCTGGGTGAAACGGTGATCGAATGCATTTAGGGTGGCGCCATCTTTTCAGCAATGCATGTGCCGCTTCACCGGGACCATAGACTGCATTGATCATGCGGAGTTTTAATTTTCCAGCAGCCATAGGCGCCGCCGGATGATCTCCTGATCCGGTAATTCGCTGCCGGCGTTTTGAATTTCGCACCAGCCGAGTTTGATCTCGCGGTCGACGCCAATGAGTAGGGCCTGCTCGCGCTCGGCTTCGGTCGGCGGCGGAATATTTTTGGCCACCAGATCCATCGCGTTATCGAGCAGCATCCCAGTTGGGCTCGCCGTCTGTTTGTCCTCAGGATTTCGTCCGCCGAATGGATTCGGCGTGTGCTTGTCGATCTTGGCGATTTTCAGCGCGGCCGAGTTCGCCACACGCGGCGTGACCATCAGCGCGCGTCAGAAAGGCCGGATTGTCGGGCGCGATCTTGTCGAGATCAGTCCGGGTGGGAAACTGCGGCGGTTTCCAGAAGGTCTCGATCCAGCCGCGGCCGGTGATCCATTTGCCGGGCTCGGTTTTGGCGACACGCTCTTTCACTTTTGCCAGAAAATCCTCGAGCGTGTTGGTGCCCTCGAGATTCAAAGTCATCTCGCGCTCGCCGATTCCGAAAATGTGACAATGTGAATCGGTAAAACCCGGGGTCACGGTTTTGCCGGCAAGATCGATGATGCGTGTTTCGTCGCTCCGGAGATTTTTGCGCATCAGCGTTTGAGCCAACGAAAACGATACGATCGCCCATTGACCGCGATGGCTTCGGCGTGCGGTTGCTTCTCGTTAACGGTGTAAACGTTGCCGTTAATGAAAATTGTGTCGGCTCGTTTCGGCGGCGGAAGCGATGCTGCCCATGAGCAGCAAAATAGCAGCGACAGCTCGCATCATCGGACTGTTTCCGTCATTCAAGCGAAAATGCCAGTCCAGCTCGGACGAAATTTTTTTGCCAAGCAGTGGCGTGTTTATAGAATCAGCGCACACTGTCTCGGCAGCGCGTGCAACCTTAACCATTTGCTCATCTGAAACCGCCACCACTTTTCGCCGATTTTATGAGGGAGAAAATTGGCGGAAGCGGATCAGGCTGAGCCTTGACTTTATGGCGAACTTCTTTCCGCGCTGGTCAAACTGGCTGCCGCTCAAACTGGCGATTTGCGGCGTGCTGATTGTCTGCGGGCTTACCGCCGGCACCTGGTATTACGTGACGCCGAAATATACCAAGGTCGGTTACCAGCCGATCCAGCCAGTGCCGTTTCCGCACGACATTCACGTGACCCAACTGGGAATGGACTGCCGTTATTGCCACAGCTTCGTGGAAGTAGCGCGCATTCGAATGTCCCGAATACCCAGACCTGCATGGCCTGTCATCAACAGGTGCAGAAGGATAATCCGAAGCTCGAGCCGGTGCGGGCAAGCTGGAAGATCACAGGACCCAGTGGAATGGGTTTGGATTCATCGGCTGCCGGATTATGTCTTTTACAATCACGCTGCGCACGTAAATCGGGGGATCAGTTGCGCGAGTTGTCACGGCCAGGTCAATCACATGCCCGCGATGTACGACGCGAAGCCGATGAGCATGAAATGGTGCCTCGAATGTCACGGCACCCGGAGAATTTTGCGACCGGAAGATCAGATCTCCAATCTCGATTGGAAACCGGAGGATGTGAATCCGGCGGAATTTGTCGCCGAAATGCGGCAAACCGGCGGGCGTAACGGAAGATTGGTCTAAGAAGAACGCACCTGACGCAACAGGAAATCGGCCAAACCTTGAAGGAACGCTGGAACATTCGGACCTCGGAAAATTGCCAGGCATGCCACCGATGAGTTTTAATAAGATGACAACAGGCCGGAGACCTATGGCCCGGGGACTATGAAGCGCGTGTTTCAACATCCGCCGGAGCCGCACCTCGGGGCGACGCTACTGGCGGAGCACGGATGAACTGGTCGACACGCCGGAATTCCGCGAATGGCTGGAGCGCGAATTTCCTTCCAGCGCCGCGCAACTAAACGGAGATGAGATGGAGTCGTCGAAGCTTTTGAAGCTCATGGGCGCGTCCGTTGCGCTCGCCGGATTTGGTGTCAGCAGTTGTCGCCGTCCGGAAATGCACCTTGTTCCGTTCACAAAGACGGTGGAAGTGGACCATTCCCGGAAAATTTCTCTACTACAGCACGGCGATGCCGCGGCGAAACGGCGCCATCCCGCTCCTGGTTACCACCGTCGATGGCCGTCCGATCAAACTCGATGGCAATCCGCTGCATCCGATGAGCAACGGCGCCAGCGATGTTTTCGTGCAGGCTGCGATCAACGAGCTTTACAATCCACTGCGCGCAAAACGGATCCGCAGAAAATGGCCAAACCAAGAGCGTCGCCGATTTTGAAGAATATCTAAACGATCTGCGCGGGAAAATCGGCGACGGCGCAGGGCTGGCCTTTCTCGTTGAAGAAACGCATTCGCCCACGCGCGAGAGAATTCGCGGCGAGCTGGAAAAAAGTGTTTCCACGCTTGCGCTGGTGTGTTTGATCCGTTGCGGGTGAAGCGCAAAATTTTGCCACGCAGATCAGTTTCGGCGACAATTTGCGCCTCGTTCCGCGATTGAACGGGCCGACGTAATCCTGGCGCTCGACAGCGACTTTCTCGATTGCGGCGAAGGCGACATCGCATCGTCGCGGGCGTTCACTTCGCGGCGTCGCGTCAAGTGCGCCGAAAGATTCGATGAACCGGCTCTATGTCGTCGAGAACCGCTACACGCTGACCGGTGCGATGGCCGACCACAGAATGCGTTTGCCGGCCAGCCAGATTCCGCTGATTGCGCATGCGATTGCGATGAAGGTCGCGACGGCGACGAAAGACGCGGGGTTGGGATCAGTCCTCGCCACACTTGCCGGGTTCCGGCCAGGCGCAGCTCAATTCGACGAACACTGGGTGGATCGAAGCGGTTAACGATTTGGTGTCGAAATCCGGTGCGGGCTTGGTTCTGGCCGGGTGCGCAACAGCCCGTGGTCGTGCAGTTGCTGGTTTATGCAATTAATTCTGCGCTGAAGAATGTCCGGCCGCACCGTTTTGTTGCGCGAGCTGCACGCGGAATCAGCGCGATAACAGCATTCTCCAACTTGCCGGCGACATGGTGGCCGGCCGGATCAAACAACTCTTTATTCTGCGGCGCCAACCCGGTGTTACAACGCGCCGCGCGCGCACTCGCATTCGATCAGACAAGCAAGACCTGGATCGATTGGCCCGAGCTTCAGAAAAAGTGCCCGACGTAATGCCGGCTCGGCTATTACGAAGATGAGACTTCGGCGTTGAGTCGGTGGAATCTCCCGGCATCGCATTTCCTTGAATCGTGGAGCGACGCGCTCAGCTCAGAAGGCGCGTATTACCTGGCGATCCAGCCGATGATTCTTCCGCTCTTCGGCGGATTCTCAGCGAACTCGATTTGCTCGAACGCGGTGATGGGTCAGCCCAAAGTCGACGGGCCCGAGCTGGTGCAGGAAACATTTCGCCTACGCAATCCGATCGGCGATCCGGCGACGGCGTGGGCGAAATTCTTGCACGATGGTTTCGCCTCGCACATTGTTTTGCGCGACCATCCAGCTCGCGTTCAATGGCGACACCGCAGGGTGGAATTGCCCAACAGCTTTGGAGCGGATCAACCCCGCCGCCGACCCCGGAATCTCCCGAGATCGTGCTGGTGCGCGACTATTCGATCGATGACGGCCGCTACGTAAACAACTCGCTGGCTCAGGAAATGCCGGATCCGATCGCTGAAGCTGACCTGGGACAATGCGGCGTTGATCGAGTCCGCGCTTACGCCGAAACGCTCAGCGTCGAGACCGGCGATCTGATTCGCATCGCAGTGAGCGACGCTTCGCCAAAGACTACGACCCCGGCCGAGGCTCAACCGGCACCACCACCTCCTCCTCCGCCGGCGGTCCGCGAGCTAGAGATCGCCGTGCCTAGTTGCTCCGGGTCACGCCGACAATTCGGTCACCATCCCGCTCGGTTACGGTCGCGATAGCATAACAGCGTGGCGCCGAGTGGAGCGGGCTTCAACGGCTACTTGCTGCGCACCCCGAGCAATCCGCATTTCGCATCGTAGCCGACGGCAAAGCGATCGCAAGCGTCACGATCAAGAAGGTCGGCAGGAAATATCCGCTCTCGATCACGCAGGATCACTGGAGCATCGAAGGCCGCGGGCTCGTGCGTGAAGCGCTCGCTCGAGCATTACCGCGAAGACAACGAGTTCGTGAAAAAATGCGCCGGTGACGAGGACTTACCGGCAAAATTACCAGTCTCTATACTCATCCGCCGTTGAACGCGGCCCAGCAATGGGGGCATGACGGTCGATCTGAATGTTTGCGCCGGCTGCAGCGCGTGTGTCATCGCCTGCCAGGCCGAGAACAACGTGCCGGTCGTCGGCAAACTGCAGGTCTCGCATGGTCGGGCCATGCACTGGCTGCGGATCGATCGCTATTTCGCCAGCGAGACATGGTTTCGATCAGGACAAGGCGAGCTGCCGGAAGATCCCGAGATGGTGCACCAACCGATGATGTGCCAGCACTGCGAGAACGCGCCGTGCGAAACGGTCTGTCCGGTGAACGCGACCATCCACAGTGAGGACGGCCTCAACGTCATGGCTTACAACCGCTGCGTCGGCACGCGTTATTGCGCGAACAACTGCCCGTTCAAGGTCCGGCGCTTTAACTTCTTCGATTACAATCAGCGTCCGGTTGGCAAAAGAAGATCGCCGGCGAGCTCGATATCTACAAGGAATACTTCGCTCCGCTGACCGATAAGGGCGCGCCCGACATCGTGAAGCTGTCTAAAGAATCGAATGTGACCGTGCGCATGCGCGGCGTGATGGAGAAATGCACTTTTGCGTGCAACGCATCGAGGAAGCAAAATCGCGGCGCGTGTGCGCGCCGAGGCTTCGCCGGCCGACACCTGCGATTCCGCGCGATTCTTTCACCACCGCCTGCGCGCAGGCCTGCCCAAACGAGGCCCTCGTTTTTGGCGACATTCGAGACCCGGAAAGCAAGGTCTCGAAAATGAAATTGCAGGACCGTAATTATCGCTTGCTCCAGTATTTGAACGTGAACACCCGCGTCAGTTATCTCGCGCGTATTCGCAATCCGAATCCGAAAATGCCAGACGCACACAAGATCGGTATCGCCAGTCCTAACGAGAAAGAAGAGAAAATGTGATGGAGGGCGCAGCCACAGCACCGGAGATCATCGAAGGGCGAAGAGTTGGCATCCACGGAGAAGCCGCTCACCCGCGTGCCGCTGATATTGAACCGGCGTAGCTTACGGCTGGCTCACCGAACGCATCGCCGGTGCGGTGGAACAATCGCGCGCCGCGCTGGTGGTGGGTCGCGTTCGCCGTTACTTCTGCAATTGCCGGCTTCGGTCTTTCTGTCTCGGCTACCAAATTTCTACCGGAGTCGGCACGTGGGGATTGAATCATCCGGTCGGGTGGGCGCTGGGACATTACCAATTTCGTGTTCTGGATCGGTATCGGGCACGCCGGCACGCTGATCTCAGCGATTCTTGTATTTGCTGCGGCAAAAATGGCGCACCTCAATCAATCGTTCAGCCGAAGCGATGACGCTCTTTGCGGTGACTGTGCGCCGCGATTTTTCCCGGCATCCACGTGGGCCGCGTCTGGATGGCCTGGTATCCTCGCGCCGTTGCCAAATAACTACGGCATCTGGCCGAATTTCCGCAGCCCGCTGATGTGGGACGTGTTTGCGGTCTCGACCTATTTCACCGTCTCGGTGTTGTTTTGCAGTACCGGTTTGGTTCCTGACCTGGCGACGCTGCGCGATCGCGCGACCTCGAAGATCAAGAAATTTCTTTACGGTGTTTTCGCGCTGGGTTGGCGCGGCTCGAACCGCAACTGGCGTCATTACGAAATGGCCTATCTGCTTCTTGGCCGGCCTTTCCACTCCGCTGGTGTTGTCGGTGCACAGCGTTGTCTCCTTCGACTTCGCGACCTCGATTCTGCCGACCTGGCACACCACGATTTTCCCGCCCTACTTCGTCGCCGGCGCGATCTTCGGCGGATTCGCCATGGTGCTGACGCTGATGATTGCCAGCGCGCGCGTTATTCAAACTGCAGGACATCATCACGCCGCAGCACATCGACAAGATGGCGAAGATCATTTTGCTGACCGGCTCGATCGTTTGCTACGCCTACGCGATGGAATTTTTCATCGCCTGATGCAGCGGCAATCACGTACGAGCGGTTCGCCTTCTGGAACCGCGTCCTCGGTCCGCTACTGGTGGTGCTGGTGGGTCGGAATGCTCTTCTGCAACGTCCTTTCGCCACAGCTTTTCTGGTTCCGCTGGTGCCGGCGCAACGTCTACGTCGTCTACTTCGTCTGCATGTGCGTGAACGCCGGCATGTGGTTCGAGCGTTTCATCATCATCGTCGGCGGATTGCATCGCGACTTTCTGCCGTCGCTCGTGGGGACTGTTCATCCCGACCTGGGTGGACATCTGGACCTTCATCGGCACGCTCGGAATTTTCACTCTCGCTCTTCCTTCTCTTTATTCGCTTCCTGCCCGATGATCGCGATGAGCGAAGTGAAGATTGTTTTGCCGGAAGCTGACGCGCATCGTGCACGCCCATCATCCGGTCGCAACCCGAGCGGAGAGCGCAACACCCATGATGAGAACGCCCTCCGGTCACAAGGTTTACGCCATCGCGGCGGAATATCGGAGTGCCTCGGCGCTTTACGAAGCGGCTAAGCAGGGTGCGCGATGCCGGGTTCAAACGCTGGGACGTATACTCGCCGTTCCCGATTCACGGAATGGACGAAGCGATGGGGCTCGGCAAATCGTGGCTCAGCGCCGTCGTCCTCATCGGCGGCATCACCGGTTTGCTGACCGCCGTGCCTGGTCGAATTTGGTCCATCGTCGGTGATTCTATCCGCTGATTGTGCACGGAAAACCGTTCAACTGGCGCAACAGTGCCGGCATTTTCCCGATCATGTTCGAGCTGACCGATGCTTTTCGCGGCGTTCTCCGCCTTTTTCGCCTGGCAAATCATGAACGGATTGCCACGCTGGCATCATCCGATTTTCAACTGGGACCGTTTCAGCCGCGTCACTAACGACGGCTTTTTCCTTGCCATCGAAGCGCGCGATCCGCGTTTCAGCGAAATGCGAAGCGCGCGACCTGCTCGAGTCGACAAACGGCGGACACATTACCATCGTGCACGAGGAGGATTGAAATGCTCCGCGGCTTCCTTCTCATTTTCGTGCTCGCCAGCATCTGTCATCGTGGCGATGCTGCGGTTTTCGCGGAGAACATAGCCCCCGCACACCGTGGGAAATTTTCCCCGATATGGTGCGGCAGCAAGAAGATGCGGGCGCAATCGCCGATCGACTTTTCGCGGGACGGTCGCGGGCCGCGTCTTCCGATCGCGAGCACGGTGCCGATTGGCTACGAATCGCCAATGCCGCAAGCGAAGGCGCTGCCGGAAATTCCTCCCACTGCGAACGCGCGCGCCGGACCTGCCAGCAAGCTCGCATCGGCTTCAGCGAGGGCACTGATTATTACAACACCGGCAAGATGGGGAACAATTGGAGTACGGGCATTCCAGTTCCGGTCACGGAACAGCTCATGCAGCGTGGGCAGCAGCGTTTCAATATCAACTGTTCCGTTTGTCATGGTCTGACTGCAGCCGGCAATGGCGATCGCCAAACTGTATGGCCTGAACACGGTCGCCACTCTTGCAGGACGAGCGCATTCGCAAGATGGCTGACGGCGAGATTTTCAACACCATCACCAACGGTAAGAACACCATGCATGTCGTATGCGGCGGTAATGTGCCGGTGGCGGACCGATGGGCCATCATCGCTTATCTGCGCGCCTTGCAGCGTAGCCAGAATGCCGCAGCTACTGATGTCCCGCCGGAAGAACTCGCGAAACTCGAGAAGGCTGAAGCCAAACCGCCGGAGGCTAAACCCGCACCAAGCCCGGAGGCACAGAAGAAATGAGCGAATCGTTCCCAGGTCATGCCCGCGCCCGAGGGTGAGTATTTCGAACCCGCTCGCTTCACTCGGCTTATCACTGCTGCTCGCTGGCGGCGCGCCGTCGTCGGGCTCGTGCTTTGCCTCTTCGGCGCACTCAAGGATCAGCCCGCAGTTCAGTTTCTCCTGGCTCTTCGGGTTCTTTTATTTCTTCACTCTTTGCTGCGGCTGTTTGTTCTGGACGATCGTGCATCACGCCACCGATGCCGAATGGTCGGTAGTGGTGCGGCGGCAACTGGAAAACATCGGGCCTGCTTCTCTTCGGCGCTGTTTCTATTTGCCATTCCGATCCTCATCCTGCGCCATCATCTTTTCGAGTGGATGAATATTCCGCCGGGCAAGGATGCACGTGCTCGACAGTAAAGCGGCAGTATCTGAACTGGTCCTTCTTTGCCTTCCGCGCCTTTCTCTATTTCATCCTTCTCGGCAGGTTGCCTTGTTGCTGCGCCGTTTTTCCGTGACTCAGGATCGCGATGGCAATCCGCGGCTGCACTGTCTGGATGCGCAAAATCGCATTTGCCGGCCTGCCCATCTTCGGGCTGGCGCTGAGCTTTGCCGCTTTCGATTGGTTGATGGGACTGAACTATCGCTGGTTCTCGACCATGTGGGGCCCGTACATTTTCGCCGGAGCCGCCGGCAGCTCGATGTCGCTGCTCGTCCTCGTGGTCACCGCGTTGCGTCAGGCGGGCTACCTCAAAGTGGTGACGCTGGAGCATTATCACATCATGGGAAATGGATGCTGGCCTTCTCCGTCTTCTGGGCCTACATCGGGTTTCAGCCAATACATGCTGTATTGGTATGCGCCAACATCCCGGAAGAAACGGAGTATTATCATGGTTCGGAACACGGAGTCATGGTGGCTGCTTAAGCATGCTCCTGGTCGTCGGGCGCTTCTTTGGTCCGTTCTCAATTCTGCTGCTTCAGGGAATCAAAGAACGACCACATCAACTTTGCATCGTCGCCGGCTGGATCGTATTTTATGCAGGCGCTCGATATGTACTATTATCGTTGCTCCCATCACTCCACGGCACCGGCGTTCACCTCAGCGTCTGGGATTTCCTTTGCCCAATCGCCATCGGTTCGCAGCCTCGCCTTCCTTTATCTGCGACTGATTGGGAAGACTTCCACTTTTCCGGTGCGTGACCCACGGTTGGTCGAGTCATTGCGTTTGAGGAACTGATATGGCCGACGTGACTTCACCACCAACGGAAGCGCGCCCGCCGATTTTGTTCGGGGCGTGGCTTGGCGTTGTTTTGCTCTTTCTCTTTTTCGGAATTTTCGTGCTTGTCCTCGTGGCCGCCACACCGCATGGCAACAGCAACTATGAGCAGAAACGAGCGGAAGCGCGCGAAAGAAATTGAACGATGCGCATAAGGCTGCGACCCAGGAATTGAATTCTTACGCGTGGGTCGACAAGGGAAAGGGTGTTGCCCGAATCCCGATCGATCGCGCAATGCAACTTACTCTTCGTGACCTGGCGTCGAAGAAACCAGAGCCGGCCAATCAATAGCGACTCCGGCTGAAGCGGCAGCGCCCGCCGCTTCACCACCGGCACCGGCAGTTTTCGCCAGCAGCCACTCCAAGCGCGACGCCGAAACCAAAAGCAGTCGAAGGCCCCGAATCTGAAAATCGAAATCAACCCGCCGCGGCGGGAAATCCACCTGTGGCGCGATATCGGGGAACACAACCAGGCCCGGGCATGACACCAGGCGCTTCCGCATCGCCATCGAACGGGCAACACGCGGGTTTCACCTTCACCGATACCCGAACAAAATCCGCCCGGAACACCAGCCCCGACTCCGGCAAAATCGCCGCCGTGATTTTTGCGAATGAATCCCACTGAAATTCCACTCAAAAATCCAAGAAGCGTAACCGATCTAGAGTGTCGGCGACGTCGAACAGGTCGAGCGCGCGCTGATTGATGCCTCCACCCGGGTGCCCGTGCTGATGTTTTACGCTTCCGCCGATCGTCTGGCTGCTGATCGGAACGATGCTGGCCGTTTTCGTCTCGTTCAAACTTCACTCGCCCGATTGGCTGTCTGGACATGTTCGGTCCTGACTTGGGGCCGGATGCGTCCCGCGCATCTCAATGTCATGCTTTACGGTTGGGCGTCGAATGGCGGGAATGGGTACCGCCATTTGGCTAATGGCGCGGTTGTGCCGCACCACCCTGCGTCATCCGCTGTTACTCGTTACCGGCGGCGGATTTCTGGAACCTCGGTGTCCTTCTTGGAGTTTGCGGAATTCTGATGGGCGACAGCACCGGCTATCAATGGCTCGAATTTCCGCAGCTATGCCGCCGTGGACTCTTGTTTGTTGGCTACTCTGCTGATCGCTTCGTGGGCGGTCCTAATGTTCCAGTTTCCATCGCGGCGATACGATCTACATCACGCAATGGTATCTGCTGGCTGCGTTTCTCTGGTTCCCGTGGATGTATCTGGCCGCGCAAACCATGCTTGTTCATCGTTCCGGTGCAGGGCGTTCATGCAGGCAGCGGTCAATTGGTGGTACTGCAAACAATCTCCTTTTCCTTTGGTTCCGGATCGACTCGCCCTCGGCACTGCCTATTGCATGATTCCGAAAGTGATTGGCCGGCCCGTTTACAGTTATCACCTCGCTGCCATCGGCTTTTGGACGTATGCGTTCTTTGCTCGAGCTGGACTGGAATGCAACGACTGGTCGACGGCCCATTCCCGGCCTGGATGATCACAGCCAGCATCGCCGCCATGATCTTGTGCATCATTCCAGTTGCGACTGTTCGGTTTGAATCATCACACTGACCATGCGCGGCTATTTCCCGCTGATGCGTTACAGCCCGACGCTGCGGTTTACCGTTTTCGGCGCGATGTCTTACACCGCGTTTTAGCCTGCTCGGTGTCCTCATTTCATTGCGCTCGTTCGCCCGCTACGTGCAATTTACGCGAGGTCAGCGTCGCGTACACGTCACCTTGGGCTCTACGCCTTTTTCAGCATGATCATGTTCGGAGCGATGCGCACATCGTGCCGCGATTGGTAGGTCGCGAATGGCGGTTCGCGTCGTTGATTAAAATTCATTTCTGGGCGTCCGTTTACGGCATCGGATTAATGACGCTGATGCTTCTCGTCGGCGGGTGGGTGCAGGGTCTCAACATGGACAACCCAGACCTATCGTTTACCGAAAGCACCCAGTCCGTTCTCCGTATCTGCGCGGTCGCAGCTTGTCGGAATCTTCGATGACGGTGGCGCATTTTCGCCTTCGCTTATCATTTCTGCTCATGCTTCTCGGCCTGTGGCCGCACGGCCAGCGTGCCGACATTTTTGAATCCCGTGAACCCTGAACCCGGTGAGATGGTCGCGCACTGATGAAGGGCTTTACTCCACTCGTTTCTCGGACTCCTGGCGACGCTCGCCTTTTCCTGGCTCGGGCTCGCTTACATTCCGGATTTGCAGATTGGACATCTCGAACCGCAAAGCGACGAAGGGCACCGACATTTATCCGATGCCAAGATCTGGAATGGCCGAGCGCGGCGGACGGGTTTACGTCGCGAACGGTTGTTTTACTGCCACAGCCAACAAATTCGCGCCGATTACGCCGCTTCCGATGTCGATCTTCAGCGATGGGCAGCTCAAGCGCGTCCAAAGTGGGGTGATCGGCGTAGCGCGCCGCGCGATTACATTTTCGACCGGCCGGCGCTAATTGGGAAAACAAGGCTCGGACCTGATTTGGCGAACATCGGTAAAGCCGCGCCTGCCGAGGAGGAACCCGCGGCAGCGCAACCCGCTCCGGCAGGATCGCCTGGTGGAAGTCCCGCGCCGGCGAGATGCTTCTCCAGCGGCAGCAAATGCTCCAGCGCAACCGGGTTGCCAAGCCCCCCGCACAACCTTCGCCTGCAGGGCAACGCCACCGGCGCCATCGCCTGGTGGAAGTCCGCGCCGGCAGATGCCTCCCAGCTCCAGCCAGATAGCTGCGCCACCGTGCCGAAGCCGCCCGCACAACCGCTCGCCTTCTCCAGCGGCAGGTAGTGCATCTCCTGCGCAACCTGCAGCCAGTTCTTCACCTGCGGTCTCATCGTTCCGAATCGCCCGCGCCCTACTCTGCCGCCTGGCATCACCAGCATCTCTATTCTCCGCGCAGCCTGAACCTCGATTCGGACATGCCGGCCTGCAATTTCTCTATGAGAAGCGCCGCATCGGGGGCAACAATCAGTCGATGCTCTCCATTTGAGGGCGACGAAGCACCGGGCGAAGGCTGGAAATTGTCCCAACCTACGACGCCAAATGTCTCGTAGCTTATTTGATGTCGCTCAATCAATCGCATCCATTATCTGAGTAAAATCGGCCGCGGCACCGCTGGGTCTCCAGCTGCGTCGCCTGCCGCCGCCCCAACCCTCTGCTGAAATGAGCCCGTCAGATTCCACATTGCGACCGCGCCAGGGCGTGGATTATGGCGAGAGCGAAGAAGTGCAAAAAGTGCACGCCAGCAATTCAGCGGGAAAAACAGGAACCGCGCGTAGGTTTGGAACCACTCTCATTGTGGCTGATTGGGGTTGCTCGCTCGCTCTTCTTTGGCGGCGCAATCTCGGGCGCTACTCTGGAAGCTTCAGTGGTGACAGTTTGGATCCAGGAGGTATTCCGACAGCGAAAAAGGCGAGGCGGTCAGAATCAGCAACAACAAGCGGCCGAGCTTTCACCCGCCGAGCGAGGCAAGAAAGTTTTCGCGGCAGAATTGTGTGGTCTGCCACCAGGCAAACGGGCTCGGATCGCAAAGCCAGGGTTATCCGCCGCTGGCCGGTTCTGAAATTACCAACGGCGGCTCCCGTCGCGCCGCCATGGTCGTGATGAAGGGTTTGCAAGGTCCGATTACGGTGAAGGGACAAAAGTTTGGCAGCGCAGTCATGCAGCCATGGGAGAGCTTGGGTGACCAAAGGTTGCCGACGTTCTCACTTATGGGCGACAGGGTGGAAATACCGGCGGTCGGTCACCAAGGAACAGATCGCTGCTTTGCGCAAGGAACTCGCCAGCCATCCCGGATCATTCGTCGAAACCGACCTGCACGCGATCCCGGACGACGCAAATTTGCCGGTGGAGAAGAAGGCGGGAGCACAAACCGGGCGCGCCCCGGCGAGTGCTCAGCCTCGCCAGCCAAGCCTGGCGCAGAACCGCCGAAGTAATAATCAATCAATCCTGCCGGCTCCCTTGTCATGTCGAGGGGCGAAGTCGAGACATCTCTAACTACTGTAGAACCTCGTCCATCGGATTAGAGATTCCTCGGTCGAAGCCGGACTGGCGTTTTCACTCCGGATGACAGTAGAACAAGAATGAAAAACTACTGGCTCGTGAAATCAGAACCAGATGCCTATTCGTGGAGCGATCTGGTCAAAGAAAAGAAAACTAGTTGGACCGGCGTCCGCAATTTCAAGGCGCGAAATAATCTGCGCAGCATGCGTGTCAGGCGATGAGGTTTCTCTTCTATCACAGCGTTTACCGACAAAGCCGTCGTCGGCATTGCCAAAGTGGTTCGCGTCGCTATCCGATCGAACCGCGAAAGAGGGCGATTGGAGCACAGTCGATCTGGCGCCAGTGAAGCAATTACGCCAGCCGGTTTCTCTCACGACCAAATCAAGGCGGCGCCACGGTATGAAGAACATTTCGCTCGTCGGCAATCCCGTCTTTCCGTTCACGCGCTGACGTCCGCTGAGTTCCGCGAGATCGTTAAGCTTTCATAGTTGTCATCCCGAGGCGCAGGACGTCGAGGGATCCCACCCAAGCTCTTGGAGCACGAAGAGCTATTCGCTACCGTTCACGGAATAGGCGGGATCCCTCGGTCCGAGCCGGACTGGCGGTTTGCTCCGGGATGCCAGGCGTATTATTGCAGCGCCTCTGCCAACAATTCCCGCCATGTGCTTCCGGCCGGAGCTCGATAATTCCGAAATTGTGATGCGCGGCAGCTTGTTCCGGAAGCAACCACGGTTACATCGTTTCCCTCCGCTCGAATTTTCTCAGCATCTCGGCGCCGCCACCTGCAGTGATAACTTACGCTTCGCTGCCATCATTCGAAGGCGCCAGCCATTCCGCAGCAACCCGTGTCGATGCGCCAGCGCTTTCAGGCCGGGAAGTTTCTCGACCAACCGCGCCATGATTCGGGATTCAGAAATGGATTTTGCGTGGCAATGCGTGAATCGCAACCGATTTCGCTCTGTGCTGTCGAAATGCGTGCCCGTTCTGGCTCGCGTTCGAGGACGTCGTCGACAAATTTTCGAAAGAAAACTGCGTTGCGCAATGGATTCAGCGCCGGGGATCTTCAACTCGCGATAATCCTCGGCAAACATCAGTAACAGGAGGCTCGAGGGGAAGACGATGGGAAGTTGAGAGTTGGTCCGAGCCGGACTGGCATTAGTTGAAGTTGAGAGACGTTGTAATGAGCAAATTTGGCCGCCAAATCGAGGTTTCCTGGCTGAATGCCGGTCGGCCGCAGCATTTGCGACCCCGGACTAACGGAGACGTGGAGACCGAGCGCCTCCACATACTTTCACCGCCGCGATGCCGATGTGGCAACTCATTGTAACGGATGAATGTGTCGTCCCCAAAGGATGACACGTTGGCTAGTCCGTCATCGAGCGAAGCGCAGCGAAGTCGAGGATCCCGAAAGTTCGGTTAAAGCGTTGCGCGTCGGGATCCCTCGGCTCCGCTCGGGATGACCGGCTGATTGAACCATCGATCGAACCGTTCACTCGCATATTTCGGCAACGATCGTTTCGGCCGAGATGCCGATCGTTCTTTCCATTAGGGCTCGCAACGGCGCGAAATTCAGCGCTGCGTTCGCCAAGCGCGGAACCGGCACTCAATTTCCCGAGCAAATCGGGCCGGCTTAAAATTCGCTCCCGCAAGCTCAAACCACGCTTGCGAATCGCAGCGTAGAGCAGCTCCGCTTTCAACAGCGCCAGATTTTCACATTCGATGGGCACTCCGGTGTGCAACCTTTGCACGAAAGACCATTGCCCAGTGCCGCATCCAACTCTTCCGACTCGAGCGAATCGTGGCCATTTTCCCGCCACTGCAAAATTTTCCAGGATCACATTCGCGCCGGCCACGCGTGGACATGACTTCTTCACCGGTCGCCAAGAATGTCGGGCACATCGTCGGCGCATCTTTCCGACACCCACCGGCAGCCGTTGCATTGCTCCAGATTGCCGACGAAGGAACGGTCTGTTGAAAGCGAAAGCTAGTCGCGGCGTGAATGGCAATCTCGATTGGTCGCACAAAATTTTCCCGCGCAGGCTCGCGTCGATCTGAAGGATGTCGCTCCTGAAAATTTTGCCCGGATTCATGCGGTCGCGCGGATCGAAAATGCGTTTGATCTCGCGCATCGCGCTAGGCAATCGATCCCCCAGTTGTTCCCGCATGTATTCGGTGCGTGCGATACCGACACGCCGTGTTCGGCCGAGAGCGAACCTTTGAATTGCTTCACCAGTGTCGAGGTTTGATCCGCAACCTGGCGAAATTCTTCAAATCGGCGGGATCGTGAAGGGTCGAGCACAGGCCGCACATGCAACAATCCGCTCGCGGCATGCCCGTAATATGAAGCTTCAGGTCCGAGTGGTCGCATGATCGCTTTCAATCCGCGCACATATTCCGGCAGCTGCGCCGGTCGCACCGCCGCGTCCTCAATGAATGCGACCGGTTTTTGGCGCCGACGCAGCCTGTCAGCAACGACAGACCAGCTTTGCGCACCGACCAAACCAAATCCATTTCCCGTGCGTTCGTGAGAATTTTGAGCGCAACCCGAGCTGGCGCGCCTGCAAGATCGCCAAACGTTCCGCTACGTTTTCATCGTAGAACTCAACAATCAGGACCGCAGCACACGGGTTCGCATCAAGTTCCATTAAATCGCGTGCTGCCTGAAAATGCAGTTGCCCGCTTTGTCTGATCGAGCAACGGCCGGTCGTAGCGCTCGATCGCGGCCGGTTTCAAATCGAGCAGCTCGACCGTTGCCTGCATCGCATCATCGACACTCGGAAAAAATCAAGCCAAGCCCTTTCTCGTCGAGGCAGGGAGAGAATTTCTGAGCTCAGCCGAAAAATCGCGGCCAGCGTTCCCTCGCTGCCTGCGAGAATTTCATTCAAATTTCTGCGGCGAACGCAGGAAGCGTTTGAGGCCGTATCCCGGCCAGCGTTTGATCATTCCCGGTGGCCAGCGCTCATCCATTTCCGCGCTCTGCTAGATGCAGCAATCGCTCAATTTGCGCGCGTTCTCCTTCGAGCGGACTGCCCTGCGAACCAATTTTTGCGATTCGTCCATCAGTCAGAACAATCTCAGTCGCGAGGACGTGATCGGCGGTTGTTCCATAAAACGGCGCACGCGCTCCCGAGGAATTGTTCGCGATCATTCCGCCGATGGTGGCGCGCGAACTCGTCGCCACATCCGGGCCGAAACAAAAGCCGTGCGGCTTCAGAAAATTGTTCAGTTGGATCCAACACCACGCCGGCGCCGACGCGCACGCTTCGTTTTTCCAGATCGAGATCAGAAACGCCGCGATTATCGTCGAGAAGTCGACGATCAATCCATCGCCAATCGCATTTCCAAGCAAACTGGTGCCCCGCCACGTGGCGTGATCGACAGTCCCGGCATCAATGCCGCGGAAATGACCGCGCTTGCTTCCTGTGCCGAGCGCGGAAATGCCGCTCCCTCCGGCCTCGATCTGATAGATGGAGGCATCGGTGGCGAAGAGAATCCGGGTCAACCGATCGGCCCGGACGTCGCCAACCGGTCTGTTGCAATCTCCGCAGGGTCGCATCCGTCACGAGGGCATTATCGTGCCTGAGGCGGCGCGATCAAGAACACAACTCATCCCGAGAGAGCAAGCCGGGGATCCGGGGACGTTACCTTGGCTTGCGCACCGGGACCCTCGGCTGCGCTCGGGATGACCCCGTTTTGGGGGGCGCCTGCATTTAGCACTTTGCAAACGCCCTTTGTCTTTCAATATTTGATGCGGTAAATTTTCCTTGCATGGACGCTACGACGCATTCGCGCAGGAAACGCATCACCACGACGGTAGCACGAGCACGAACGAACATCACGAGCTCGGGTTTTGGCGGAAATACGTCTTCTCCACCGACCACAAGGTCATCGGCATCTGGTGACGGCATCAGTGGCCTGATCTTTTTGTTCTTTGGCTTTTCCTGATGATGCTGATGCGCTGGCAACTGGCCTATCCTGGCCAGGCATTGCCGGTGATTGGGAAGCTCCTCGGCGCATATCTTCGGGCCGGGCACGATGCCGGACGGGAAAATGACGCCTGAGTTTTACAACTCGCTTGGGCGCGATGCACGGCACGATCATGGATCTTTCTCGGGATTGTGCCACTCGCGTTCGCCGCGTTTGGCAATTTCGTTGTGCCGCTGCAAATCGGTGCGCCGGACATGACGCCTTCCGAAAGTAAACATGGCCAGCTACTGGGCGTTCTTTGTCGGGGGCATTATCATGCTGATCAAGCTTCTTCGTTCCCGGCGGCGCGGCCAGAGCGGCTGGACTTCCTACATGCCGCTGGCCGCGATTGCCGATACAGGGCCGAATGTATAATCCGATTTTCAATGGACAGACACTCTGGCTCATTGGTTTTATTTTCCTGATCACGTCGTCGTTGCTCGGCGCGATTAATTTCATCGCCACGATCATCCAGTTGCGCGCCAAAGGCCTGACCTGGATGCGGCTGCCATTTTTTGTCTGGGCGCAATTTGTCACCGCGTTCCTGCTTTTGCTGGCGTTCCCGCCGCTGGAAGCGGCGATCATCATGCAACTGATGGATCGCGTGGCGGCGACCAGCTTTTTCATGCCGGCAGGTCTGGTGGTGAATGGCGCAGCCGATGCAGCATCAGCGGCGGCGGCAGCCCGCTCTTGTGGCAACATCTTTTCTGGTTCCTCGCGTCATCCCGGAGGTTTACGTGCTCATTCTGCCGGGCATGGGCATTGTCGCTGAAATTCTGGCGAACAATTCACGCAAACCGCTCTGGGGTTATAAATCGCTCGTTTTCTCGCGTGCTCACGATCGGCTTTCTTGTCCTTCATCGTCTGGGCGCATCACATGTGGCTCACCGGCATGGGCTCGACGGTGAGCGCGTTTTTCCAGACGACCACGCTCATCATCTCGATCCCATCGGTGATCATCTTGAGCGCGTTTTTCATTTCGCTCTGGGGCGGCTCGATCCGGTTCAACGTGCCAATGCTTTTCACGACCGCGTTCCTGCCGATGTTTGGGATCGGCGGCCTTACCGGCATTCCGCTCGCGTTTAATTCAGCCGACCTTTACCTGCACGACACTTACTACGTGATCGCGCATTTCCATTACATCGTCGCGCCCGGCACCATCTTCGCGCTCTTTGCGGGGATCTATTATTGGTTCCCGAAAGCGACCGGCCGAATGATGAACGAGTTCTGGGGCAAGGTGCATTTCTGGCCGACGCTCATCTGCATGAACGTGATTTTTCTGCCGATGTTTTTGCAGGGAATGCCGGCATGCATCGGCGCTGGTACGATGGCGGGCAGGGCTGGACACTGTCCGGCGAACACATTTGGGGATTGACCGGTTTCAGTGGAACACGCCGATCTCATGGGCGGCCTGGACCATGGGCCTGGCTCAAATTCCGTTCATCATCAATTTCTTCTGGAGCATCAGACAGGGAAAAAGGTGGAACGACAATCCATGGGAAGCGACCACCCTGGAATGGACCGCGCCTTCGCCGCCGCCGCACGGAAATTTCGTTACGACACCCATCGCTTATCGCGGCCCCTACGAATACAGCCTGCCTGGACGCGATCGCGATTACACAATGCAAAATGAGCCGGTGGAGCCGAGCGAGCGGCGTGCGGCGCAAGACTGCCGAGCCTGTGCTCGTGTAGGCTAAAGAGATGGAGATTCCGTACACAGTCTCCACGCGGCCTGACACCGGTCTCTGGAACGCCAAGGTCGGCATCTGGTTGTTTCTCGCGTCGGAGGTAATGCTCTTCGGCGGACTGTTTTCCGCCTACATCTTTTTGCGACTCGATGCGCCGCCGGGCGATGTGGCCGCACGGGCTTGCTCAACGTTCCGGTTGGCACCGATGAACACCGCGATCCTGATCGCTGTCGTCGGTCACAGTAGTGCTCGGCCTGGGCGGCGTTGAAGATGAGGAAATACCGCGCCTACTGGTGGTACATGCTGGCCACCATTCTTTGCGGCGTAATCTTCTTAGCGGTCAAGCTCGTCTACGAATGGCCGCACGAAGTTCGAGCACTTCGGCGCTTACATTAAGCCGGACGCGCTCGGAAATACGAACAGTATCTCGGCAACCGAGCATGCTGCCGAGAAGGGTCTGCCGCCGCGGCTCGGAAATCACCGGGCATCTGCATAATCAGCGCGGCGCTTGAACGATCCCAACATCAAAGACTACGAGGTCGCGCTCGATCCGGCTAAACGCGGATCCAACCAATCCGGCGATGGATCGGCCGCATTTTTGCCCGCTGCCGGTCACGCGACAAGATCGCGACGATCGAAAAGGAAGATGTCGAGCGGGCGACCATGTTTCTGCCGACGCACAGCGCGTATTTTGCCAGCTATTTCACGATCACCGGTTTGCACGGCATGCACGTGCTCGGCGGCGTGCTGGTCTTCATTTACATGTGGCTGCCGGTCAGCAAACAGCTTTACCAGCGCAATCCCGAACACCTCGCCAACCGCGTCGAAGTGTCCGGCCTTTTCTGGCACTTCGTCGATCTGGTCTGGATCTTCGTTTTCCCGCTTTTTATCTTCTCTAACGATGAACAACCCGCCCGACATTTCACCCGTGGAACCGAGCACCGAGGAATACGCCCACGAACGTTCAGGCGCATGTGACTAAATACCTCATGGTTGGTGGCCTGCTGCTAGCTTTCGCTCGCATATCACCGTCGCCCTCGTATGTGGACTGTCGGAGCGGTTCTATCCTATTGTTTCATGCCAATCTCTCGGAGGGTCAGGGACGCAAAGCGAACGTTACCGTCGCCCTGTCTAGTCAGCGACGTTCAAAGCGGGACTGGTCGCCGCGATCTTCATCGCATCTCGCTGCAGAAAAGCGCCTCATCTATCGCGTCCTCATCTTTACTGGCTTTTTCGTTCTCCGGACTTTTCTGGCTCACCTATCTCGCCTGGTGACTACCCGGTTCACCGCTAAATGTCAATCAAAGGCTTCCATATTGTTTTCATCATCTTCTCGACCGCTGCTCGCGCTCGGGATCGGCTGCATATTGCGTCTGGGTTGATTTGACGTGTAAGGCGAGCCGGTTTATCGTGCCGGTGCCATCTGTCTCGTTTGTGGTCGCCGTGGGGCTCAGTCATCTACGGCGTCTTGTTTTATCGGAAAATGAAACGGCTGCGCTTGATCACGTGAAGGCAATTTTCGTTTCCATCATTTTGTTTTGTGGTTCGCTGACGCAAACGTTCGCCTGTTCCACTTGCTTTGGAAATTACGGCGACGTCGGTGAGTCCGCCCCGGCAAACGTCCAGCACCTTGCCGTCGCAATCTGGGTTTTGATGTTCATTGTCATGTCCGTACTCGGCGGAATCAGCGGCATTCAGTTTTCATCTGTGGCGGCACGCTCGCATGCCGACAGAGCCGTACGACCAGTTGATCGAAGAAGATTTGTCGCAGTATGAATAAGCTTGCCCTGATCAACGAGTTCCTCGGTCAGCCGGCGAATGCCTCCAGAACACGGCTACCAGATCGATCACATCCTGGAGTTTTGTCACTGGTTCATGGCTGCCCTCTTCATTGGATGGTTGATCTTCTTTTTGTTTGTTCTCGTTCGTTTTCATCGCAGCCGCCATCCCGTGGCCGATCACGAAGGCGTGACCAGCGGCATCTCTACGCGCCTGGAATTTACCGTCGTCCTGATTGAAGCCGTGCTGCTCGTCGGCTTTGCCGTGCCGTTGTGGGCGAAACCGGTGAATCAGTTTCCCGAAACGCGCGATGCCATTCTTGTTCACGCCGTTGGTCAGCAATTTAATTGGACCTTCCATCTCGGGTCCGGACGGCGTCTTTGGCCGGCGCGACGTCGAGTCTCGTGACCGCTTCTAACCAGCTCGGGTTGGACGCCAACGATCCGGCGGCGAAGGATGACATTGTCGTGCCGGGCAGAATTACGCACCCCGGTGGATCGCTCCGTTATCATCGAATTGTCGTCCAAGGATGTGATTCACAATTTTTGTTTACCGCACATGCGCATCGCGCAGGACGCAATTCCCGGTTCGATCATTCCAATGTGGTTCGAGCCGATTAAGACTGGCACGTGCGAGGTGATCTGCGGGCAACTGTGTGGTCTCGGGCATTACAGTATGAAGGGCAGTGTCGCTGTTGATACGCCTCAAGACTACGAGGCCTGGTTGAAAGAACGTGCTGAAATGGCCGCGCAATCGGCCGCAGCTCCACCGGGCGCACCGCCCGCTGGTGCTCAGCCTTCGCCGTCGGCCAGCCCGGGCGGCGAATAACTCGCAGAATTCCGGGTAGCGCACGCGTCTCGCGTGCTGGCGATGGCGTCTCGTCATCGCGGGCTTCCCTTTGCACCTTCATGGCTCTGCGATCTTGATCGTCAGAAAAGACCGTTTCGGCAGGAGACGCCGAAACCAACACGCGAGACGCGTGCGCTACCCAAATTCCGCCGCAGCAATTCGCGAACTTGGTGCACGCATTATCTGCGGCTATTCTTTTCGTTACCTGAAATGTCCGTCCCAAAATCTGTAACCTGGCTCAACCGCTTCGCCTGGCTTAGCGCGGTCGCGACCCTTCTCCTGATTTGCAGCGGCGGCATGGTCACGAGCAAAGGCGTTGGCCTCGCCGTGCCGGATTGGCCGACGACCTTTGGCTACAACATGCTTCTCTTTCCCGGTTTCAAAATGGATCGGCGGGGTTTCTTTGAGCACACCCACCGTTTGATCGCCTCCACCGTGGGAATGCTCACCATCATTCTTGCAGTGTGGCTTTGGTTCGCCAGAATCGCGCCGCTGGGTGCGAATGCTCGGGCCTCGCTGCTGTGGGCGCTGTCATCCTGCAGGGAATCCTCGGTGGTTTGCGCGTTACGATGTTGAAAAGATCAAATCGGAATTTTTCATGCCTGTCTCGCGCAAGCTTTCTTCTCGCTTTGATGGTCATCATCGCACTGGTGAACTCGCGATTCTGGAGAGAGCACGTCGCCGCCATTCGCGATGGCGAATTGTTACCGGGGGATTGCACTCTCACCACCGTCCTGATTTATGTTCAACTGGCGCTGGCGTGCCACCCATGCGACATCAACACCGCGATCTTTCTATCACAGATTTCCCGACCGCCTACGGCCAATGGATTCCCGATACTAGTCCGGCCGCAATCGCAGCGATTAATGCTGCTCGCGATCGCATCGGAATGTCGGACGTTTCCGCGGCGCAAATCTGGTTACAAATGGCGCATCGTTTCGGTGCCTGTTTTGGTCGCCATCGGTGTGATCTGGTTTTTCGTCTCCGTCCATCGCGAGAAAATTCTCGCCGCTGCGTGGGCTTTCACCGCGTGGCTGATCGGTGTTTTCGTGCAACTTGGTTTAGGTGCCTGGACGATTTGGAGTAACAAGGCCGCCGATGTCGCCACCACGCACGTCGCCGTCGGCGCGACGATGCTATGGCCTCGGTGCGGTCATCTGCGCGTTTTGCTCTCGTCGAATCGAAACGCCGGTTTCTCGGACCCATCAACTAAGATCGGATCCGGCCATCGTATGAAGGGTGCGGATTTATCAGAATGCCAGGCTTCCGCGGCCTCCGCTGCCCCCACCCGCGTATCCGATTTCTCCCAGCTAATCAAAACGCGGCTGACATTTTTGGTCCTCATTACCACCGGTGTTGGTTTTTATCTCGGCAGTTTCCGATTCAGTCGATGTTGTTCGCTTAGTGAACGTCCTGCTTGGGGCAGCGCCTGGCAGCGGCGGGTGCATCTGCCCTTAATCAATGGTGGGAACGCGACCTCGACGCCCTGATGTCGCGCACCCGCACGCGTCCAGTTCCTTCCGGTAGAATGCGACCGGGGAGCGCGCTGATTCTAGGATGCCTCTTCGCTGTCATCGGAATCATTTACCTCGCCATCGCCACAAATTTTCTCGCGACAATTCTGACCGCGGTCACGGTTGTAATTTACATCTTCGCGTAACCCCACTGAAACGCGTCACCACGCTCAATACTTTGGTCGGCGCGATTCCGGGCGCGCGCTCCCGCCTTTGATCGGCTGGGCGGCCGCTCGCGATTCGCTCGATTTCGGCGCCTGGACTTTATTCGCGATCGTTTTCATCTGGCAGATGCCGCATTTCTTTCGCCATCGCGTGGCTCTACCGTCACGATTACGAACGAGCCGGTTTTCGGATGCTTGTCGAGCGACGACGAAACTGGCATCCGCAGCGCGAGCCAGGCCGTCCTTTTCTGCATGCTTTTGCTGTTGATCGCGGTCATCCCGTCCTTCATTGGGATGGCGAACTCAATTTATCTATTGATTGAAATCATTCTCGGCGGGGCTTTTTACCGCCGTCGCGATGCGGTTTCATCGCCTCGCCAGCATCCCCAGCGCACGGCTTCTCTTTTTTTCCTCAATAATTTATCTGCCGCTTCTACTTGCTGCATTAATGTTAACCAAACTGTGACAGCGACCATTGTTTCTACCCAGCCTTTGATGCGGCGAAAAACCCGTGTCGCGAATCTCGCCCTCATCCTGTTTCCGATTGTGATTGGCGCAGGAGATGTTGTGGTTACGTCACGTCGAAGTTCAACGTTTGGCCAGCCGACAAATCAAAACTACGGCGCGGTGCCGCCATTTCAGCTCACCAACCAGGATGGCAAACCATTCGGTAGTTCCAATCTCGCCGGCAAAATCTGGATCGCAGATTTCATTTACTCCCACTTGTCCCGGCCCATGCCCAATGATCAGCACTCGAATGAGCGAAATGCAAAAACCGCTCGAAAAAACCGACGTGCATTTTGTTTCGTTTACGGTTGATCCGGATAAAGACACGCCGGAGCGGTTGCGCGAATATGCCGGCCAACTGCACGCCGCGTCCGGTCGTTGGGATTTTCTCACCGGCCCGAAATCTGAAATTTACAATTTATCTTTGAATGGGTTCAAACTTGCCGCCGCTGCTCGCAGCAATGAAAATCCGGGAGCCGCTGCACGGCACGCGAATGATTTTGGTCCGATCGACACGGACAAATCCGCGGCTACTACGATGCCATCACGGCCGATGCCATCACGAAACTGCTCGCCGACACGAATCATCTCCTGAAAGAACAACCGCATTAGAGCGAATCATTCCGCTGCTCGTGTCGCACCATTCTTCCCAGTGGGAGAGACGCACGCGCCAGCGGCAGTGAGGGCACAACCGTGCGTCTATGAGAGGGCTTGACGTGTTGGAATCTAAATTGATCGTTGATTCAGGTCTCTGAGGTTGGACGTTGGGCGCTTTCCCCTTAACCCCTCCTCATCCCCGCGCCGGCCCCTCGTGAGCGACGCGCTGCAAGCTATGCTCGCGATACTCGCCCTGGTAATCGATCAATCAACACGGCCAGCTCACGCCCATCAATGAATCCCATGCGCAAAGCAATTTCTTCGAGACAGGCAATCTTCATTCCCTGGCGATGTTCGATGGTGGCGATGTAATTGCTGGCTTCCAGCAGAGCTCGTCGGCGTCCCGGTGTCGAGCCACGCGATACCGCGGCCGAGCTGGGTCACGCGTAACTCGCCGCGCTGGAGATATTGTAAATTCAGATCCGTAATCTCGATTTCGCCACGCGCTGATGGTTTGAGCTCGCGACAAAAATCCACCACGCGATCGTCAAAAACATAGAGGCCCGGGACCGCGAACTGGCTGCGCGGATTCTTCGGTTTTTCTTCCAGGCTAATCGCTTTGCCGGCGCCATCGAACTCGACCACTCCGTAACGCTGCGGGTCCTGCACCTGATACCCAAAAATGCAGGCCCCGCGTTTCAGCGCCAGTGCCTCGCGATAGAAATCGAGCTTCCCGTAAAAATGTTGTCGCCCAAAATCAATGAGGCGCCCGCGCCACCGACAAAATTTCGCGCCGATCAGAAAGGCTTGCGCGATTCCCTCCGGCTTCGGTTGTTCTGCATACTGGAGGTCAATTCCGAAACGCGAGCCATCACCGAGGAATTCGCGTAGCATCGGTAAATCTTTCGGCGTCGAAATGATCAGGATTTCGCGCAACCCGCCGAGCATGAGAGCGTAGCGAGCGGATAGCAAATCATCGGCTTGTCGTAGACCGGAAGCAGTTGTTTACAGACGATGGTGGTCAGCGGAAACAGGCGGGTGCCAGCCCCGCCCGCGGCAGGATCGCTTTTTTGTCACGGCACAATTCCTGACAGAATTCAGCGCGTGGTCAAACCGAAGAGGTAGCGTAATTCAAATTGTCAGGGCAGGCGCTCGGCCTGTCGGCTGAGACGACGGCAACCGATGCGCTTGCCCTACAATGATTTTTGCCGCGAAACGCGTCAGCAACGGCTCGATTGTTTTCTCGATGGTGAATTCTTGCTCGATTCGCAAGCGCCCTGCGCGACCGAAATCGCTACGCAAATTTTCATCGCGCACGAGGCGCTCCATCGCATCGGCCAGGGCGGGAGCATCACGTGGCGGAACAAGCACCCCGGTTTTGCCGTTCGCCACCAGCTCGGGAATTCCAGCAACGGTGGTGGAAACAACCGGCTTTTCGCTTGCCATCGCTTCGGCGATAACTGTGGGAAAATATCGCTCGCGCCTCGTTCATCGGGCGCGGAAGCGAGCACAAAAATGTCGGAATTACGCAATGCCCGGAGCACGTAATTTTGTGATTGCTCGCCGGCAAAATGAATTCGTTCGTGCAAATTGTGCTGCACGACGCGCGCTTCCAAGTCCGCGCGTAAGGGACCGTCGCCGATTATTTCGCACGCGAAATTCAATGCGCGATTTTGCAACTGCGCACAGGCATCAATCAAAATGTCGAAGCTCTTTGAACGGAACCAGTCGGCCGGTGCTAAGAAATCGGATGGGGCCGACCGAATCCCGCTTTGTCTGGGCTACGGGAAAACGGGTGAGATCAATTCCGTTATAAACACGAAAGATTTTCGTCGCGCGATTCCGGACAACGCGCTGCCAGCATATCGCGGCTAGTCAGTCTCGCGCCCACAAATTCGGCGCTGGCGCAAAGTTCGCGCAGCAATTCGTCGTTGCCGAGATCGCTCATGAAATCCTGGCCATGAGCCGTGATGCTGAAGGGGATTCCGCTGATTGCCTTTACAAACATGGCAGTGTGCGGCGGCGCGGTTCGCGAAGTGAACATGAAAATGAGGCACGCGTTCGCGCTTAAAGAGCTCGACAAAAAAGCGCGTTCCGCGCCCGTAACGCCGCCTTGTATTCGGCGCCGTATTTGTCTTCGTGCCTGGTTACGAGCCCCTTGGGCCAGCGACCGATAGATCTTGCTTTTCGCGCCAGCTTGTCGAGATCGCGCGACGCTGGCGCGTAACGAATCGGTGCCTGGAGTTTCGCCAGATATCTCATGTCGCAGCGGCGTTTTCGGCAGATAGAGCGAGGCGAGGACGATCTTATGTCCGCGCCGTTCCAGCTCAGAGCATTTCCGCATCGCAAAACGTCTGTGAGGAGAACGGGGTAACGCGAATAGAGGTAGCCGAGACGCACAGCGGTTGAAGAAGGTGAATAGTGACTAGTGAACGGTGAATGGAAAAGACCATTCACACACTACCAGCCGACCCAGCGCTACGAAAACCGCACATCCTTGCCAGGATCCATTTCAAAATCGAGCACCAACGCCTCCGGACGTGTTCGGCTTAATAATCTCAGCCTCGAATTTTACGAAGATCGAGTCCTCGCGAAAAATCGCGTATTTGTGTCCATCGACTCGAAATCTAGCGCAATAAAAAAGGGCCAGGGCATGCGTGGAATCGATACGCTTACCACATTTGATGCTCAGCACTTCCGGGATCTTGAGCAGTTGCATGCGTGAATTCATCATCATCTCCTCGACCCGGGCGGGAGTGACTTCCGGCTTGAGCTTATAAAGGACGACGTGATGAACCATGAGAGCTAAAGGTGATTAGGCGGTCTGGTCGAGACGCGCAAGAGCGAATCCGCAGTGATTTTCGGACGCGAGAGACTAAACCGAATCCGGTGGCTGCATCCTTGTCGTAATCAGTTTCTCCAATCCAACACGCCTTTTCGCAGCGCGTAAATGTAACCAATCATGAGAATTGAAACAAAGCTGAGCATGCTCCAGAAAACCACCGGATGCCCGTGGATCATGTCGCGATAAACGACCGCCCATGGGTGCATGAAAACAATCTCGAGGTCGAAAGGAATAAAGAGCATCGCGATCAGGTAAAACCTTACGCTGAATCGCGGCTGCGCCTCACCGATCGGCACCATCCCACATTCGTGGGAGAATCTTTGATTAGATTGCGGCGGCCTGGCTTTGCCCAACATTGCGCTAACGATCAGCGCCGAGGCCGCGAAACCGACCGCGACGATAATCTGCAATAGAACTGGAAGATAATCTCGCAGCATGCTGCCCTTGCTGCTGCCGAGGAATTATCTGACTGCTGCTACCGGTAGCACATGGCCGTTTTGCGGCGCAATCGCGCTCGCCAGAGCCGAAGGCAGGCCCTTGTATTTCTTGCCGTTCTTTTTACGGCGCCACGCGCGACCAGGTTCTGCAGCTTTTCATAAGCGCGCAGACGCAGCATATTCCTCGCCACCGCTTGCGGCGTTGCGAAGCGCGGAGGTTTTCGTGGACGATGTCGAAGAGCTGTTTAAACTCGGACGACGCGCCGGCGCGAAAGCACCGCGACGAGTTCCCCTCGGTCACGAGATCAGGAACCCGGCGGGAAAATGCGTTTTTCTTAAGTATAGCCATAGAACCTGCAATCTAACACAGATCGACGAAAACGCATTACAATTCTGTGGGTTACGCAAGGAAACCCGCCTATTTTACGCCATAATTTCCACAACGACTCCTTGATGTATCGTCAGCTTAGGAGTTGGCGACGGCCCAACAGCTCCGGGTGAGGGCGATGGCGGTGCAGCCGGTATCGGCAGGGCCGGAGACGACCGCCTTGACTTGGTGCTGTTGCAATATCATCGTCCCAACGTAAGCCGCCCCGCCGGTAATCGCCGCCTGCTCGATCGTAATCGTTCCTGCCGACTCAGATCGGTAACCGCCGTTGACATACGATGTCGAGGCCACCACCGGGCTAAGGTGTTTGGTTACCACCTCGGTCGGCGGCAACTTGCTCGGGTCCAGTCGCTGGAAAGGCCCGGCACAAACGCTGCGCCCACTCTGCAAGATCGGCCGGACGGTTGCATCGAGTCGCGAATAGAGTCCCGCCAGGTCCAGATAGACAAATATCTGGGACGGATCCGGAACCATTTGCTCGTCGAGCGGAACTTCTCGCTGCCGGCCAGGCCACCGCCAGCGGTCGTCGGCGAAATAACGCCATCACACACTTGCCGCATTTAATCCCGCGACCAAAACCGATCGGAAACGGCGAATGAGGTGGGACTCACTACGCGCCGGCACTCCTGAGGTAGGAGCAGTGTAGTATTCCGCATTATTTCGAGAAATTTTCTGCCATCCGCTGGAAGAGGCGATCGCATCGGCAATTTTCCCGCCCGCGCGCCATCGCGCACAGCTACCGTGAGCACGGCGTTGGGCAGTTGGGCGTTGGCCGGCCACGCGGCCATTACTGAAATTTCGTCGCCGAACGCGGCTTTCCAATCTTCCTTGGTCACGCCCGCTGAAGTGAGCGCGCTGCTAATCGATTGCAGCGGCCCCGCCACGGACCCACTCCGGCGGGTTCCAGCAGCCAGTCAAATTGCTGCTGCATGTTTATGATGTTGGCGCCGTAAAGCAAAGTCCCCGCCGGCGCAAGTGCCAGCGTAGTGCGCTCCAGTTTTGTTTGGCTTAGCTGTGGCATCGCGGCAAAGCCGATGTCACGAGTTCTCGGGCCGTCGAAGACCATGGCGTGCCCGTAACTCTGATTCGCTCGATCAAGGTCTCTTTGTTCAGCAGGCAAAGCGCGACCGCTTTCGCCCGCAGATTTACCAGCTTTGCGCAAGCTGTTTCGGCTGCAGGGTAAAGCATCCGGGCGCATCCGGCGGCATCTGTTTCATCGCCGCGCGGAAATTCTCGTCCGAATCGAGCGCCAACGCCCTCGTCCGCCCAGTCCACGCGATCAAGCAGAACCTTCAAATCTTCCACTCTGGGCGGTGGCGGCCAAAACCGCCGGCCGACGATGGTTGGAAGCGAAAGATAAATCGGCCACCGCTAAGAATATCGATCTTGCGTTTTTCGCCAGTCCGGCCGAGCAGTGCCGTTGGGTGCCGGCCGCCTTGGCCAGGATGCGCGATCTCCAGCGTTCGATTACCGCCTGTGCTTCCTTTTCGTCGCAGCGGAATTCGAAGCCGGCAATCAAACGCAGCGGAATCGAAAGCCTATTCGTCGCGAGAAACCCGATTACGGATGCGCAGCGATGCGGATTCATTCCACACCTCTGTTGCCGAGAGCTTTTTCCGGGCAGATTCTGACTTCGGTTTTCTCCAGGAAATCCCCGAACACGCGCTTCGGCTCGCTGGCATAACTGGTATAAGATCGGTTCGAGTCCCAGGCGTCCCGGTTCTTCTCCGCGTCCGGTAGATGAATGAACATGGGCAGTATCGGCCGGAAGCAGATTGGCGATCATGCACTGGGCACCGCCGCAGGGTGTTGCCGGGTAATGCTCAAAACGCCGTCAGGGCGCGATCACTACGAGCACGATGCTGCAAGAACTCGCTTCATGGGCTCGGATTGTAGTCGCGGTCGTCGGCCGCGGCAAAGGGTCTGGCAGTAATTACCCGCAGTGGCAGGCTGTCGCCTGCGGCTTCCTGTGTGGTGGCAGCACGGGTGTCGCGTGCAGAAGTAGAGCATAGGCCGATTGCAGTCCGCACAGCCGCCACAAAAGTTGCTATCTGACAAATCAAACCGCGGTCGATCGGCACGATCTCGCCCTGGTGTGGCCATTCCTCCATTTCCCTGCACTAGTCCGGCCTCGGACGGGATTCTCGCGAACGCAACTGCCACTTTTCGGCGTAACTTTCATCTGAGCGGAGAACGTGATCAAAAAGCCCGGCTGCCACGGCTCACGGGCGTGGCAAGCCAGAGCGACCGCGATGGCACGTTTCAGCCAGTGCTATCGCGAAAGAACGAAATCAGGGCCACCCGTGACGAACAAGTGAATATGGTCGGGCATTATCACGTAACGGCCGACTGCTATATTGTAGGCTTGGGCGCGCTCTGCGTATGAGCGAAAGATAAGCGTGGTGAGTTGTAAATTAGGAAACCCGGGCATGGTCGCGCGTGCAGAACGTGATAAAGAATACCGGCTCGTGGATGTAAAAGATATCGAACCTACGAGGACGTGCTTTTGATCCACGGATTGATCGTAACGACAGCTCACTGAGCTGAAAAGACGTGACCAGAAACGCACGCGACACGCGTGCCAACACAGGATACAGGATCAAAAATCCCGCTACGCCTCGCGGATGAAATTTCCGGCACCGCTTTCAATCGCTGCTGATCGACATGCGTGTAAACCTGGGTCGTCGAAATATCGGCATGGCCGAGCATCTTCTGAATGATGCGCAAGTCTTCGCGCCATTCCCGCAAATGGTGAAGAAGCTGTGTCGCAAAAGGTGCGGGATAAATGCGTTCGCTTCCAGTCCGGATCGTTTCGCATGTTTTTTCACACCCGCCAGATGCGCACAGTCGTCATTTTGGATGCCGCGGGCGGAAAGAAAATTTCGTTGCCGGTGCGGCGGCGAGTCACCACCAGCCGCTCGGTCGAAAGGTAAGCCGCCATCGCCTCGCATGGCGCCCGACCGGGACGAGCCGAGCCCATTACCCTTGCCAACTACTCGCAGAATTCGCTCTTCGGCGTTGAAGCTTCCAGGCGCGCATTCGCCAGTTCGGAAATGCGCAGACCGCTGGCATAGAGAAGTTTCGATCATGGCGCGATCACGCAGGCCAAGGGCCGTGGTATCGATCGCCCGAGCAATTCTCCACCTGAATTTCGTTCAGTGTCTCCGGCAACATCGTTCGATCCGCGGCAGCGACAGCGTTTCCGTTGGATCACGCCGGACCGCCTTCTTTCCCAGGTGAAAGGAAGAAGATCTTGAGCGCCACAACGATTAGCTTGATCGAGGACAGCCAGGGCGCCGGGTCTGTTCGATCGGCCAGATATTCCGTGATGTGATCGATCGTGATTTCCGCGGACTTTCAGCTCATGCCGGCGAAGGCTCCACTCCGCGAATTCCGCCAGGAGCGACGGGTAGAAAGCTGGTAATTTTCCGAGAGCCCGCGCCCGACCGCCAGATACCGCATAAAGGCATCTGGCCCCCTTCCACGTCCGATATTCAGGTTAAAGAGGCTTACAAATCGCAATCACCCGTCAACGTTGACAAAAAGGACTCCGAGTGGTCGATCATTTATATATCATGAGTTTGATCTTAACGCCCTTCTGAAAGACTGGCCATCTGAGCCGGGGATGCTCAAGGTCCGAAAGTCGCCGGCATCGATGGTCGTGAAAAATTACAGATGCGCATCGATCTAGGTGTGCTGCAAATGGAAATGTTTGGCCGCCCTGATGGCCTGCGTCCTCACGGTTGCGAATCGCTGCTGAGCTATCACCAAAACCGCGCCGCTCTGGCGGAAGCTGCCGGCGAGGAATACGAGCTGTCGGCTGAGGAATGCTGAACTGCAACAGGAGGGCATTCAGTATTATCACCGCTACGTCAGCCTGTTTCAGTTGAACTGACTGCGCCGGGGTGATTCGCGATACCCAGCGCAATCTCGATCTCTTCAGCTTTGTTGACAAACATTCGCAACGCGAAGACTTCGTCTGGAACTTTCAGCAATTCCGCCCCTACGTGCCTGATGATGAATACGCGGGCCAAAGCGTCGCTCCCGTTGAACGAGAGCAAATTTGCTGGCGGCCTACTGGGCGAGATTGCATCCGGTCGGCGCACGCCATTGCGTCGTTAGTTCTTTCCGGCGAATCGAATTTCCTGGAGCTCGCGAGCAAGAAAGCAGTGAGAGGTCGCGTTCCTGGAGGAATGGCTCGAGGAAGCTGAGCTGAGAAACGTCGCCGCAGCAAACTGGAGTAGCAATACGTAACTGAACGAAGTA
>ERZ1370068.9498-contig-8272_pt1 | contig 84365 bp, 121 predicted proteins | sample MGYA00561227_ERZ1370068 | MGnify/ENA primary metagenome ERZ1370068 (study PRJEB38410, sample SAMEA6850437) | metagenome | study: Metagenomic assessment of the ecological functions of the soil: analysis of the soil microbiota associated with the...
GGTGTACTTCGTTCAGTTACATATTGCTCCTTGCGGGCACTCGCCGGCGATCTCCGCCTGCATGCCCCCACACGACGATCCGATGCCTCCTGCGGTGCTCCGCCGCTTCTCTCCCGACGGGATCGCTCCAGCGCTCGGTCGTCGCCATCGTGAAGTTGGCGACCGGCGTGCCGCCCTGGGTGAATCGCACTTCGGGGTCGCGCCCGAGGTTGCCGAGCAGAGATGACTTTGTTGACGCTTGCCATGATCCGCTCCCGGATCCGCGAGGATCCGACTGTCGTGGAGGACGCTCAGGAGACCGGCGAGCAGCGCACGAGGCTAACACACGGAGCTGACGAAAACGCGACGTAGTGCGTCGACGCCGCCCATGAGCGAACGCGTCAGCCTTCTTCGAAGCGCCGGCTCGATCAGTCTCGCGACCGCGATGAGCCGCGTGCTCGGCCTCGTGCGCGAGCAGGTGCAGTCGTACTACTTCGGCGCCGGGTTCGTGACCGACGCGTTCCTCGCCGCGTTTCGCATCCCCAACCTGCTGCGAGACCTCTTCGCCGAAGGCGCGCTGTCGTCGGCGTTCGTCCCGACGTTCACCGCGATCAAGGAGCACGACGGGCAACGAGGCGGCGTGGCGCCTCGCCGAACCGGCTCTTCACGGTCGCTGGCCGTGATCTTGACGGCGGTCACGCTCGGGATCTTCCTGTTCGCGCCGTGGATCATGCGCGTCTACGCCGCGGGATTCACCCCCGACAAGCTGGAGCTCGCCGTCACGATGACGCGCATCCTCGCGCCGTTCCTCTGGCGGTCGCCGTCGCCGTCGGTGGCGATGGGGATCCTGAACACCTACGGCACGCTTCTTCATGCCCGCGCTGGCTCCGGCGCTCCTCAACGTCGCGGCGATCCTCGCGCGTCGTCGTCTTCGAGCCCCGTCTTCGTCCATCTCGGGTGGCCGGCGGGCTGTCGCTGGCGGTCGGCGCGATGGTGGGCGGCGTGCTGCAGTTCGGCGTCCAGATTCCGCCGATGCGCAAGCTCGGCTTCCGCTTCCGGCCCGACTGGGCTCCCCGCGACCCGGCCTCGTCCGCATCGCCTGGCTGATGCTCCCGGCGACGATCGGCCAGGCCGCGACCGCAGATCAACTTCTCGTCGACACGTGGCTCGCGTCGCGCTACGGGAACGGCCCCATCACCTGGCTCTCGCTGGCGTTCCGGCTCATCCAGCTTCCGATCGGACTGTTCGGCGTCGCGCATCGGCATGGCCAATCTGGCGCGCGTCTCGCGCGACGCCGCGCCGGCGACCATGAAGGCGCTTCGCGCCAACCTCTCGGCGGCGCTGCGCGCCGCGGCGCTTCTGGCGCTCCCGCCACCGCGGGGCTCGTCGCGCTGAGAGAGCCGATCATCCAGGTGATCTTCGAGCACGGCCGGTTCGACCACGCCTCGACGCTGAACACCGCCGCCGCGCTGCTTGTGCTACGCGCTCGGCCTGTACGCGTACGCGGTCACGAAGATCCAGGTGCCGACCTTCTACGCGTTGGGCGACACGCGCGCTGCCCGTGATGGCCTCGACCTCGCGGTCGGTCGCCAAGCTCGCGGCCAACGTCGCGCGTTCGTCTTCGCGCTCCCGCGACTCGGCGTGAGCCGTTCCTGGGCCTGGCGCTGTCCACCTCGGTGGCCGCATGGACCAACTTCGGGATCCTCGCGTGGGGCCTGGCGAAGCGCGGCGGGTCGATGGCCGGGCACGGCGTGGTCCGGGCGACGGTGCGGCGATGGCGGTCGTGTCTTTGGTGATGGGGCTCTGCTGCGGCGGCGCGCCCATGCGCTTCTCGTCTCCGTGCGCACCGGGGGGCGGCCTCGCCGGAACGATCGCGCGGCTCGCCGTCGCCGTCGCGATCGGCGTGCCGCGGCGGCCGCGCAGGGCACTCGCGTTGAAGATCCCCGAGGCGCGCGCGCTCGCCGCGGCCGGTATCGCGCGATGGCGCGTCCCAAGCATCGTGCTTAGAATCCGAGGCCGTCGCCCGACGCGAGGAGCCGCATGATCGAGGTCGTGGGTCTCGTCAAGCGCTACGGAGACCGGGTCGGCGCTGAACGGCGTCGACTTCCGCGTCGAGCGCGGCGAGATCGTCGGTTTCCTGGGACCGAACGGCGCGGAGCAAGACGACGACGCTCGCGCATCCTCTCGACGTTCCTGACGCAGGACGCGGGGAGGCGAGGGTCGCAGGTTTCGACGTCGCTTCAGAATCCCCGATGGAGGTCCGGACAGCGGCGTCTGGCTACCTCCCGGAGCACCCGCCGCTCTGGATCTCGATCACACGGTTCTCGAGTATCTGGCTTCTGCGCCGCGCTTCGCGGCGTGCGCCGGAAGGCGCGGACCACGGCGGTCGCCACCGGCGATCGAGCGCTGCGGCCTCAGACCCGGTCGCCGGGCGCCTGATCGGCAACCTCTCGAAGGGTTCCAGCCAGCGCGTCGGACTCGGCTCAGGCGCTGGTTCACGCGCCGAGGTGATCGTGCTCGACGAGCCGACCGATCGGCCTCGACCCGCTTCCAGATTCGGGAGATCCGGCAACCTCATCCGCTCGCTCGCGGGGGACCGCACCGTGCTGCTCAGCAGCCACATCCTTCCGGAGGTGGCGATGACGCCGCTCGCGCGCGGTCGTCGTGCACCGCGGGCGTATCGCCGCCGAGGTCGGATCTCGACGACGCCGGAGCCGGCCCGGAGCCTCGAAGAGACGTTCCTCAAGGTCACCTCCGCCGGACCTGCGCCGCCGGGGAGCGAGAAGTCCCGCATGAGCCGCGTCGGCGCGGTGATCGCCGCGAGATCCGGACGCAGGTCTACTCGCCGATCGCCTGGATCGTCTGGACGCTTTTCCTGTTCCTCGCCGGCTGGTTCTTCTTCAGCCTCGTCGTATCAGTTCGCGGTCGTTGGTGGAGAACACGGCGGAGCTACGCGGAGATGATGCAGAACCCGCAGATGCCTCGATCGGCTCAACCTCAACGAGCTGGTGATCTCGGGACTGTTCGGCAATCTTGCTCATCCTGTTGCAGTCTTCCTGATCCCTGCGCTGACGATGCGCAGCTTCGCCGAAGAGCGAAGACGGGTGGACCGACGAGCTGCTGCTCGACCGCCCCGGTGACGCCGGGACAGCTGGTGGCCGGCAAGTATCTCGGGCCAGCTCGCGGTCTCGTCGATGCTCGTCCTGGCGGCGGCGTTCTACATCGCCGTGCTGCTCCGCTACGGCGATCCGGAGAAAGGTCCGATCGGCACCGGCCTCCTCGGACTGGCGCTCGTCGTCGCCGCGCTCACGTCGCTGGGCTTCGCGGTCTCCACCGTCACGAAGAGCCAGGTCGTCGCGGCCGTCTCGGCGTTCGTCGTGTTCCTCATGCTCTTCGTCGTCGACTGGCCTGCCGAATCGACGGAGGGCTGGATCCGCGCGGCGCTGAAGGCTCCTGTCGCTTCCCGCACACTTCGAAGGGTTCGCCAAGGAAACGTCGCCTCCGTGGACGTCGCGTACTTCGTCTCGCCTGGCCGCCGTCGGGTTGTTCACCGCACGAACCGCCATCGCCTCACAGCGGTGGAGGTGAGCGATGAAGGACGCCCTGAGGATCGCCGGCTACGCAGGCACGGTCGCTCCTCCTGTTCGGCCTTCTCTCGTTCGCGTTCTCCGGGCGATTCGACCTCTGGACGGCGGTTCACGTCGCCGGAGGAGGCGTCGCCGTTCTCGCCTCGCTCGCGGCCAACCTGGGCGGCGTGCTGCGCACGGTCGCCGCACGGGGACGCGCGCCAGCGCGCGCAGGCCGTCGACCGGAGCCGTCGTCTTCCGCAGCGCTCGTCGTCGTGCTCAACGTCCTGGCGGCGCGCTTCCCGCGCACGTGGGATGTGACCGAACAGAAGGTCTGCACGTTGGGGGACAAAACCCTCTCCGTGCTTGAGCCACCTGGACAAGCCGGTGGAGCTCGCGGCGTTCGTGGCGGCGGGGGAGCGCGGGCGAAGCGGACTCGACGACCTCTTGAAGCCGCTACGCCGAGCGGAGCCGCAGCCTGACCTTACCGGATGATCGATCCTGAAAAGGAGCCGCAGTGAGGCCGATCGATTCGGCGTCACCGAGCCCGGCGTCCCGCGGCGCGTTGTGGAAACGAAAAAGGCGCAGACCCACGGGAGTAACTTCGACGAAGGCGAGGTCACGAGCCTGATCCTGAAGGTCGCGCGCCCGGGCGGAAGCGTCTGTACTCGGTGACCGGCCACGGCGAGCCCGAAGTAGGGAACCTCGAGACCGCGGAAGGCCTGGGCGCCGTAGCCGCGGCGCTCAAGGACGACAACATCGAGATCCTGCCGCTGTTCCTGGCCGCGGCAGAGAGGTTCCCGACGATGCCGCGGCGGTCATCCTCGCGGGACCCGTCAGGAGCGCTGATCCCCCACGAGCTCGACGCGCTTCGATCCTATCTGGCGCAAGGCGGACGGCTGCTCGCTTTGCTCAACCCGGGACCTGATCTCGGGCTGGGCCCGTTGCTGTCCGACTACAACTTGGCCGTGGACGACACGATGATCGTCGACCGCGAAGAGATTGCGTTCCTCGGAGCGCGCCTCGGTCTCGATCCGATCATCGAAGAATTCCCGCCGCATCCGATCACGAGGGGTTCAAGCAGCGCATCCGCCTCTCCCAGGCGCGCTCGATCACGATCAAGGTCGAGGGCGGGCTGCCCGGCGTCGTGACGCAGCCATTGGCGCGAACGCGCGAGTCGGCATGGGGTGAGGAGGCGCTGGAAGGAGATGCTCGCGACCGGCCGGGTCGGGAAGGGACGCCGACGACGTCGCGGGCCCCTTCTCGCGGCGGCGACCGCGGTTGCGAAGATCGCGGACGACGCGACGGCGCACCTGCCGGCGCGCCGCGCCGCGAGGCGCGCCTGGTCGTCATGGGGGACGCGGACTGGGTCGCGAACGGCAACCTCGGCGCCTTCTTCAATCGGCGAGTTTCTCGTCAACGTGGTGCACTGGCTGACCGGGAGCGAAGACCTGATCGTCGGCCCCCCAAGGCGCTGCGCGCTTCGCGCCTCGACATGACGACCGCCGACCAGCGCAATCTCTTCCGGCTCGGCGTGCTGCTCCTTCCCGAGGTTTCGCTCATCGGAGGGTCGTGGCGTGGCTCCGCCGGAGATCGTTGTGAGCCTTCGCGGGCTCCTCGTCCTCATCGGCCTCTGGCCGCCGCCGTCGTCGTTCTCGTCCGCGCTGGGGACCCACCCGGGGACGCCGGCACCGGCCCCCGCCGATGCGCGCGCTCGTCCGCGCGTTCACGGAAACGCAACGTCCATGCGATCGAGTCTCGACTGCGGAGGGGACGCCGGTCGCGCTGCTTCGCACGTGGAGCGCCGCAGGTGGCGCCTCGCGCGAAGCCTTTCGGAGGCGGAGGCCGATCCGCGAAGGGTTCACGAGGTGGTCTCGCGCGCTCGCAGGACGCGCGCGCCCACAGGGTCGTCGCCGAAAGGCGGACGACGGCGCAAGCTTCGGCTTGGCTCCCGCCGCCTGCACGGTCAGGGGTCGATCTCGGGCGGCGGAACCCGCGTTGACGCTCCGGCTTGGCCGGACCTCTCCGGTCGGAACCGAGCGCTACGCCGCGGCGGCTGACGGCAAGATCGTGCTCACCGATGGCGCGCTGTTCGGAACGGTCGCGCGGGGCTGACGCGTTCCGCGAACGACGATTTCGATCCCCGTCGCCGGCGACGGAGATGACACGCATCGTGCTGACGCGTCCTGACGGCAGGCCTCGGCGTTGAGCAGGATCGGGAGGCGTGGCAGGTCGAATCCCCGCGCCGGGACGCGGCGATCCGGAAACGCGTGCACCAACCTCGCGCGCGCGATCGCCGCCCTGGAGGCACGCGGACGGGTCCTGTCGAGGCGCCCTGGGATGCGCGGCCCGAGCGGCGGATCGAGATCCGCGTCGCCGCGCGCGGGTCGATCGCCCGCTCGTACGGCGTTCGTCGCCGCCGCCGGCGTTTCCGGCCAACGCGTGGCCTGGCGCGAAGGGGCGGCGAGCGCGGGCTGGTCGCGGAGTCCGCGGCCCAGGAGCTCCTGCGTACGGCGGAGTCGTCACTGAGACGCGCATCGCCACGTTTTCCTGCCGGACGTGCGAGAGCGTCAGCCTCGGTGGGGCGGACGACGGTCGAGCTTGCGCGGACCGGCGAAGGGGCGCCGTGGACGGGACGCGAGGGCGCCTCGACGTTCAGGTCGAGGGAACGCGCGTCATCGATTTTCTAACAGATCCGCAGCTTGACCGCCTTCTGGTTTCGAGCCCTCGCGTCCGGCGGCACCGCCCACGGGGAGATCGCCGTTCGAAGCGAAATCGGCGATCTCGCGCGGCTGACGTACGGCCCACTCGGCTCCGGTTCCCAGTGGGTCACGACCCCGTGCGAGCGCGGGAACGGTCTTCAGGGTCGAGCAGGCTTCGCTCGGGGCCGTTCCGGCCGCGCCGAGCTCGCCCAACCGTGAAGGTTTTGATTCAGCGCGTCTCCTCCGCATCGGAGTGCGTCGACGGCGCCCTCGTCGGCTCCATCGGACGCGGCCTGCTCGTCTTCCTGGGGGTCCAAAGGGCGACTCGAGGCGCGACGCAGCGTGGAACGCGGCGAAGACGGCCCTGTTGCGGATCTTCCCGGATGAGGCCGGGCGCATGAACCGGAGCGTGGAAGACGTCCAGGGCGAGGTGCTGATCGTCGCAGTTCACGCTCGCGTCTTCAACGCGGCGCGGCAGCCGCCCCTCGTTCGAAACCGCCGCTGAGCCCTGCGCTCGCTGCGTCCGCTCTACGAGCGCTTCGTCGAGCGCTGCGCGACCGCGGGGCTTCCGGTTCGCGACGGGATCGTTCCGCGCGATGATGGACGTCTTGCTGGTGAACGACGGACCGGTCACGATCCTGCTCGACCGCCGGACCGCCTCGCCGCCGTGACGGCCCACGACGACGACATCGAGGGCTGGCTCGAATACCTCGCGGCCGAGCGCGGTCTTGCGCGCGAACAGCGCTGCTCGCCTACCGGCGGGATCTCCACACGCTGCGACGGCAGCATGAAGGGACGATCGCTCGACCGCGGCGCAGCAGGACGACCTGCTCGCCGCGCTGCGCATGATGCGCACGGACCGCTCGCCCGCGGTCGGTCGCGCCGTTGGCTCGTTGCGGTGCGCGGATTCTTCGCGTGGGCCGTAGCCGCGGGGAGCGGCGCGGGAGGATCCCTCGGCGCGGCTCGAGCTTCCCAAGGTCTGGAAGACTCTCCCGAGGTCTTGGACGGCGCGTCCGACGTCGAGCGGCTGCTCGCGGCTCCGGATCGCGCCGATCCGCGCGGCGCGCGCGACGCAGCGATGCTCGAGGTCGCTCTACGCGACCGGATTGCGCGTCAGCGAGCTCGTTCGCGTTGCGCCTTACGGACCTGCGCGCTCGACGCCGGCTACCTCGCTGCGTCGGCAAGGGATCGAAGGAGCGCGTCGTGCCCGATGGGCGCCGAGGCGACGCCGCGCCCTCGCGCGCTACCTCGCCTCCGGGCGGGACGTCCTGCTCGCCGGGGCGGCGCTCGGACCGGTCGTTCGTCGGGCGCTGCGGGAGCCGCCGCTGACGCGGCAGGGGTTCTGGAAGCTCATCAAGGCGCACGGGCGCCGCGCCGGCGATCAGGGCCGCTCTCTCGCCCACGTCGTGCGGCACTCGTTCGCGACGCACCTCCTCGAGAACGGCGCCGACCTGCGCGTGGTGCAGATGCTGCTCGGACACGCCGACATCTCGACGACACAGATCTACACGCACGTGAACCGCAGAGCGGTTGAAGAGGCTCTACCGGGACTTCCACCCGCGCGCTTGACGCGCGATCCTCGCGGCCTCGACTATCTCTGGGGCGTGGAGGTGGACGAGGACGCCTTCGAAGAACCGATCCTGGAGCTCGAGCGCCGCGTCGAGTCGCTCTCCGGCATGGGCGACGACGGTCGCGACGCAGCGCAAGCGCGAGCAGCTCGAGGCGGAGCTCGGCGCGCTGCGCGCGCGATGTTCTCCTCGCTCACGCCGTGGCAGAAGACCCTCGTCGCCCGCCATCCGCGCCGGCCGTTCACGCTCGACTACGTCCGCTATCTCGATCGACGGGTTCGTCGAGATCCACGGCGACCGGCGCTACGCCGACGACCCGGCGATCGTCGCCGGATTCGGATCGTTCCGCGGACGGCCCGTGCTCGTCATCGGCCACCAGAAGGGCCGCGACACGAAGGAGAAGATCTTCCGCGAACTTCGGGATGCCGCGCCCGGAGGGGTATCGCAAGGCGCTGCGCGCGATGAAGCTCGCCGAGAAGTACCGGCCGCCCGATCCTCTGACGTTCATCGACACTCCCGGGGCCTATCCGGGCATCGGCGCCGAGGAGCGCGGTCAGGCGGAGGCGATCGCGCTCAACCTCCGCGAGATGGCGCGGCTCAGCGTGCCCGATGCTCGTCACCGTCACCGGCGAAGGCGGAGCGGCGGCGGCGCTCGCGATCGGCGTCGGCGATCGCGGTCAACATGCTCGAGTTCGCGGTGCTACTCGGTGATCAGCCCGGAAGGGTGCGCGGCGATCCTCTGGCGCGACGGATCGCGGTCGCGCGACGCGGCCGCGCGCGATGAAGATGACGGCGCCCGGACCTGCTGGCCCTGGACATCGCCGACGAGGTCGTGCCCGGAGGTCGTCGGCGGCGCGCACGTCGACCCGGCGCGGCAGGCCGTGACTCTTGGGCGACGTGCTCGAGCGTCAGCTCGTCGAGCTCGCGCGCGCGACCCCCGACGCGCTCGTCGCGTCGCGCTACCGCCGCTTCCGGCGCATGGGCCGCTTCACGACGCCCGGAGGTCGCCCGGCTAGCGCTTCTCTCCGCGCCGGTTCGGCCTTGGCCTCGTTCCACAGCCGGTCCAGGAGCGTGAGGCCCGGCGCTCCTCGATCGGGACGCCGAGCCGCCGAAGCGCACGCCTCGACGCGCGTGAACCGCGACTGGAACTTCGCGTTCGCCGCGGCCAAGCGCCGCGTCGGCATCGACGTCGAGGCGGCGCGCGAGCATCGCGACGGTGAACAGCGCGTCGCCGAGCTCTTCCGTAACGGCCGCGCGCGTCGTCACGCGGCGACGGCGGCCGCGAGCTCGGCGGTCTCCTCGTCGAGCTTCGTCGACGACGCCGGCGTCGTTCGGCCCAGTCGAACCCGACCCGAGCCGCTTTCGGTCCCCAGCCGCTGAGCCTTGACGAGGCGGGGAGCGCCGGCGGGATCCCGGCGAGCACCGAGCGTCCGGCGCCGGTCCTCGCATCTCTCGTGCTTCTCGCTCCTCTTGATCTCCTCCCAGCGCACGAGGACTTCCGCGGCGTCCGTCGCCGTGTCGCCTCGCCGAAGACGTGCGGGTGGCGGCGAACCATCTTGGCGGCGATCCCCTCGACGACGTCGCCCGCCGCGAAGGCGCCGTCCTCTCGGCGCCAGCCGCGCCAAGAAGACGATCTGGAACGAGGAGATCGCCCAGCTCCTCGCACAGCGCGGGGAGGTCGGCGCGGTCGAGCGCGTCGACGACCTCGTAGCACTCCTCGATCAGATAGCCGCGCAGCGTCGCGTAGGTTTGCTCGCGGTCCCAGGGGCAGCCGCCGGGCTCGCGTAGGCGGTCCATGATCGCGACGAGGTCCTCGAACGTGCGAGCGGAGGCCATCGGCGGTCTCCTTGACTTGGCCTGGAGCGGGTTACATCTTTGGCTCGCGGTCGGAGCCAGGCGTGCTGTCGGCACGCGGTCGTTGTTTTGATGGCGTCGAAAGTCGGATGGTACCATCGCGCTCACGCGCGCGGCTCAGTGCCGCCGCGCGGGGAGGCGTGCATGGCCGAGGGAGACGAATCCAGAGGAGACGGGACAGGACAGTCAGAAGCCCAGCATCAAGGTCACCGACAGGCGGCATTTCACGCAGGACGGGGAGCGTCGCACGGAGGTCGACGAAGATCCGGAGTCGGCGGCGCCCGCACGGCGTCCAGCCGGCTTCCGGGGCCGACGCGACGACCGGAGAGCGAGCCCAAGTTCGAGCGCCGCCCGTTGGACGAGCCGGAAGGCGTGGACTTCACGATGTTGATCAACGCCATGGCCCAGCCGGCGTTGCTCTACCTCGGGGAGATCCCGCATCCCGGCCACGGGACAGCCGACCTCTGGACCTCGAAGGGGCGCGCATTCAGATCGACATGCTCGATCTGTTGCGCGTCAAGTGCCGGGGCAATCTGACTCCCCAGGAAGACAACCTCCTGGAGAGCGTCCTGCACCAGCTCGAGGATGCGGTACGTCGCGCGGTCGGGATCGGCCGGATAGCGTTCGTCGAACCCGAACCTCTCGGGCTCGCGCGGACGCCTTACGCTGGACGCGCGAACGGGAGCCGGGGGCCAGAGTGAGGAGACGACCCGAACGAGCGATCGCCGCCGGGGCTGGTCGCGCTTCTCGTCTGGGTCGCGCCTCCCGTCGCGCGTGGCCGAGGTCGACAGCGGAGTGATCCGGCTCGCGCAGCCGCAAGCCGCCGCAGAACCGGAATCCTCGACGAGCCCCCGAGCTCCGAGCGCGCGCACGGACGCTCGTCACGGCTTCGACGTCGAGGCGTTCGACGGCCGGTTCGAGAGCCTCTGGTTCCAGCGCAAGGCCTACCAGGCCGAGGGTCGGGACGAGCGACGTCGCCCGGCAATCCGACCTGATCCGCGATTTCGTGGCCGAAGAAGGCGTGCGTCGGCTCGAGGCTCCCGCCGGGCGCGCTCGCTGATGGAAGCGCGCGGCTGGCTGCGCGAAGGGAGCTACGACAAGGCGCTGGGCGCGCTCGCGCTCGCGGAGTCGCTCGATCCGGGCCGGCCGCAGATCGCGCTCGCCCGCGCCCACGTGCTTGTGGGCCTCCGGAGCCGGGTCCTTGCGCCGCCGCGTCCGAGTGGCTGCGCGCGCTGCGCGGGCGCGGTGATCGCCTGCGTTCCGCGATCTGAACGCTCGTGCACGGCTCGGCGCTCGTGGCCGTCGTCGCCATGCTGCTCGCCGGCATCGCTGTCTTCGCGCTGTTCATGACGTCTTCGTTACCAGCGTCGCGCTCCGCCACGACGTCGAAGAGTGGCTTGATTCGCGCAGACCGGGAGACCGTGGGCCAAGGCGCGGTCGGATGGGCGGTGCTGCTTGCTTCCGTTCGTCCTGTGGGTCGGCGCGGGCTGGGTCGCGATCTACTGGATCGTCGTCGTCTTCCGCTACATGCGCCGCGGCGAACGCGCGCTCGCCGCGCTGCTCCTGCTGCTCGCCGCGCTCGGCGGTTCCCGCCTACCGCTTCTGCCGATCGGGCTCTACGGCCTGGCCGCCGACCCGACGCGTCCGGACGCACGATCGCCGCCGCGAACGGCGGCTACGATCCCGGACCGCATCGTCAAGCTGCGCGAGCTGGTCGACGCCCACCCCGACGATCCCGATGTACCGGTTCCTGCTCGCCGGCCTCTACAAGAACGGGCGGTACTTCGAGGACGCCTTCCAGGAGTACAAGCGCGTGCTCGACGCGGCGCCGTCGACCTATCAGGCGCGGATCAACCTCGGGAACATCTACTTCGTGCTCGGGCAGTACGGCGAGGCGCATCTCGAACTACCGGAAGGCGCTCGACATCCGTCCGGACTCCGTCCTCGCGTACTACGACATGTATCTGGCGCAGTCGGACTCCTTCAAGCTCAAGGAGGCCGCCGAGTCGCTCGCCACGGCGCGCAGACCTCGACCCCGTGATGACGAACCGATTGCTCGCCATCCGGCAGCCGCGAGGGACGGAGCCGAAGGTCATCGACGCCGTGATCGACTTCGACTCGATCTGGAGGGCGACGGTCGAGGGCCGGCACCTGAGCGAATGGCTCGAACGGCGGCGCCGGCGAGCGCGCACTGGCGCCTCGGCGCTCGCGGGCCTCGCCAACGCCACGAGCATGCGTCGCGCTCGCCGGCCCTCTGTCGTGCGGCGTCGTCGCTCCTCGGCTTTCGCGGCGAACGTCCCGCCACAGCGATGCACGCGCTGCGGGCAGCCCGTTCTGCTCGCAGTGCAAGTCCGAGGCGCGACGGGCACGACTACTGCAGCCAATGCGTGCACCTGTTCGTGCTGGGCGACGGCCTGGCCCCCGAGACCAAGAGCATGAAGCTCTACGAGGTCGAGCGCACGATGACGCGGGGACGCGCGGGCGCCGGATCGCCGTCGGCGCTGCTTCCCGGCGCGTCTCACATCTCTCACCGGCCGCGCGCTGGATCGGCTGCGGGCTGCTGACGCTCTGGCTGCTCGCGTGGATCGGAGGCTTCCCGGCAGGGCTGGCGCCGCTCGAGCGCGCTGCTCGGTGCCGGAATCCATCTCGGCGCGACTGCGGCCGGACCGATCCCGGACGTCTACGGCTGGACGCCGTCGTCCTGCTCGCGCTCCCGTTGGGGATCGTCGTGTGGCTCGTCGGGAACGTCGGGCTTCGCCGGCTACGCGAGGGCCTGAGATGGCGCTCGTCAGGAACGATCAAGGACTTCGGGCTCGCCGACATCCTCCAGCTCATCGGGCTGCCAGCGGAAGACCGGGCTCCTCACGCTCGACAGCGGCACCGACACGCGTCACGGTGAAATTCCTCGAGGGTGCGGTCGTCGGCGCCGATACGAGCGAGCGCAACCTCGAGGACCTCTTGGGGTCGGTCCTCGTGCGCACCGGGCGCATCACTCAGGCGCAGCTTCAGGAGGCGCTCCGCGATTCAGAAGAGCACGTTGCAGCGGCTGGGCTACATCCTCGTCAAGCAGCACTTCATCTCCGACACGGATCTCGAGGAGGCGCTGCGCATCCAGGTGACGCAGATCGTCTATCGCCTCTTCCGGTGGCGGGCCGGGAAGTACCAGTTCGCGCCGATGGATCACGTGGAGTACGACAACGAGCACTTCCAGCCGTTGTCGGCCGAGACGATCCTGATGGAAGGCGCTCGGATGATCGACGAGTGGCCGATGCTCGAGCGACGGATCAACTCGCCGGCGATCGTCTTCAGGAAGACCGACGGCGGGCGCGGCGCTCGACGTCCCGGTGGCGTCGCTGCTCGACGCCGACATCGACTTCACGTTCCAAGACGCGCCGGCGAGCGCGAGATCGACGCCACGCGAGGTCCGGGTCTCGCCGGAGGAGCGCGACGTCCTCCACCTGGTGGACGGCGTGCCGACGGTGCAGGACATCGTCGACATCAGCGCGCTGGCCGAATTCGACGCTGTACCGGATCCTGGTACGACCTGCTCAACTCGGATCTCGTCGGAGGTCGTCAGGCTCACGCCGCCTCGGCGGCGGGCGTCGCGCCGGCGAGACGCCGGCGTCCGCGCTGGGCGCCGGCGCTCTGCAGCTCCTCGTGATCGCCGGCTCGCGCGTGGCGGCTTCCGTCCTCACGCTTCACGTGAATCCGTTCACGCCATGGCGGATCGCCGCCCAGCTCCAGACGAGACCGAACTCCTGAAGACGTACGCGAGCACGGAACCGGCTCGAGCGGGTGGAGCAGGCCCTGCAGGCCTACTACCTCGATCACGGATGCGATGCCCGAGAGTCTCGACGTGCTTGCCACGGCCGGCGTACCTGTCGGCCCGCGGAGACGCCGTCGACCCGTGGGGCCGTCCTTACGCCTATCGTGTCGACCGCCTCGGCCTACGAGGTCAGCGACAGGTCCCCGGACGGGCAGGACGGCGAGACTGCCGCGATCCGGCACCCCTTCAGCGCCTCGCAGCGGATGGTCCTCGAAGGCGGGCGCCACCGAGCGGTTCGCACGCGACGCGTCGCTTGACAGTTCGCGAAGCGGGGTCCTAGAAAGCCGGGCGTTCGCCGAGTAGGGGGCGTCAACCCCCGCGGGAGGGAGCGTCCATGAGCAAGATCATCGGCATCGATCTCGGAACCAGCAACTCCGTCGTCGCGATCATGGAGGGCGGCAAGCCCACCGTCATCACGAACGCCGAGGGGAGCCGCTCGACGCCGTCCGTCGTCGCGGTCACCGACAAGGGCGAGCGCCTCGTCGGCCAGGTCGCCAAGCGTCAGGCCATCACGAACCCGACGAACACCGTCTACTCGATCAAGCGCTTCATGGGCCGCAAGTTCGCGCGAGGTCAGGACGACGCGCAAGATGGTCCCGTACCGCGTCGAAGCCGCGGACGAACGGCGACGTGCGCGTGCAGATCCAGGACAAGAAGTACTCGCCGCCCGAGGTCTCGGCGATGATGCCTGCGCAAGCTCAAGGAGGCCGCCGAGTCCCACCTCGGCGAGACCGTCACGCGGGCGGTCATCACCGTCCCCGCCTACTTCAACGACGCGCAGCGCCAGGCCACGAAGGACGCCGGCCAGATCGCCGGGCCTGACGGTGCGAGCGCATCGTCAACGAGCCGACCGCGGCCGCGCTCGCCTACGGGCTCGACAAGAAGAAGGACGAGACGATCGCGGTCTTCGACTTCGGCGGCGGCACGTTCGACATCTCGATCCTCGAGGTCGGCGACGGCGTCGTCGAGGTCAAGTCCACCAACGGCGACACCCACCTGGGCGGCGACGACATCGACCACATCCTGATGGACTGGCTCGATCGCCGAGTTCCAGAAGGACCAGGGCATCGACCTCGGCAAGGACAAGATGGCGCTGCAGCGCCTCAAGGAGGCGGCCGAGAAGGCGAAGTGCGAGCTGTCGTCGGTGACCGAGACCGAGATCAACCTGCCGTTCATCACCGCGGACGCGAGCGGCCCCAAGCACCTCGCAGCTCAAGCTCAATCGGGCGCGCTTCGAGCAGCTCGTCGAGGCCATCCTCGAAGCGCACGCTGGGTCCGTGCGAGCGCGCGCTCGCAGGACGCCGGGCGTCAAGGCCGTCGACATCGACGAGGTCGTGCTCGTCGGCGGCTCGACGCGCATTCCCGAGGTCCAGGACATGGTCGAAGTCGTTCTTCGGCAAGGAGCCCCACAAGGGCGTCAACCCCGACGAGGTCGTCGCGATCGGCGCGGCGATCCAGGCCGGCGTGCTCGCGGGCGACGTCAAGGACCTCGCTCCTCCTCGACGTGACGCCGCTGTCGCTCGGCATCGAGACGCTGGGCGGCGTGTTCACGCGGCTCATCGCGCGCAACACGACGATCCCGACGCGCAAGAGCGAGATCTTCTCGACCGCGGCCGACAGCCAGACCAGCGTCGAGGTCCACGTGCTGCAGGGCGAGCGCGAGCTGGCGCGGGACAACAAGACGCTCGGACGATTCCACCTGGACGGCATCCCGCCGGCCCCGCGCGGCGTGCCGCAGATCGAGGTGACGTTCGACATCGACGCGAACGGCATCGTCCACGTCTCGGCGAAGGACCTGGGAACCGGCAAGGAGCAGAAGATCACGATCACCGCGTCGTCCGGCCTGTCCAAGGACGACGTCGAGAAGATGGTCCGCGAAGCGGAGATCGCACGCCGCGGAGGACAAGGAGCAGCGCGGAGGCGATCGACGCCCGGAATCGCGCCGATCAGCTCGTCTACCAGGCGGAGAAAGAACTCAGCGACAGCGCCGACAAGGTCCGGAGGACGAGCAGAGCGTCGCTGCCGCGCGGCCATCGAAGTCCGTGAAGTCCGCGCTGTCCGGAAGCGATCGTGGCGCGATCCGGACGGCCGGCGGAGGCGCTCGAGCGGGCGCGCATGAAGTTCGGCGAGGCGGTCTACAAGGCCGCGCGGCGGCCGGCGCGCCGCCTCCCGGCGCCGACGGCGGCGCGGGCGGGCCCGGCGCCAAGTCGGGTGAGGACGTGATCGACGCCGAGGTCGTCGACGCGGACGCTCGCAAGAACTGAGCCCCACGAAACGCGCGGGACTTGCTAGACTCTGACCGCGTGGCGCCAAACGGACTGGGATCCCGCTGAAGGACCTCGTCGGGATCCAGAGCGGATGAACAAGCTCTTCGAGCGCCCTCGCGCGGACCAACTTCGACGCCGAGGGCGGCGTCGGCGCTTGGACGCCGGTCGCGGACGTCTACGAGTCCGAGGAGAACCTCGTGTTCTACCTGGAGCTTCCGGGCCTGGCTCAGAGCCGACATCGACGTGCGGCTCGAAGACGACGAGCTCGTCGTTCGCGGCGAGCGGCGCATGGATCGCGGCGCGCCCGGCGAGCAGTTCCACCGCGTCGAGCGCTCCTACGGCAAGTTCGTCCGCCGGTTCCGCCTGCGCTCGCACATCGACCCGGCCTCGGTCGCGGCATCGTACCAGGACGGCGTGCTGTCCATCACCCTGGCGAAGAAGGACGACGCCAGCCGGAGCCCGATCCGGGTCGCGATCCGCTGAGCCGCTCTCAGCCACCTGCTATACTCCGCAACCGCTACCCGGGGACTCGATGGAAGACGAACAGGTACAATCCCGCGGCGGCTCGGAATCCCTCAAGAAGTATCTCAAGGAGATCTCGCGGCTGTCGCGGATCACCGCCGAAGAAGAGCGTGTTCTCGGCCGCAAGATCCAAAGGGCGACCAGAAGGCGCTCGAGGCGCCTCGTCGAGGCCAACCTGCGTTTCGTCGTCTCCTACGCCAAGCGCTACCGCGGCTGCGGGATGTCGTTCCTCGACCTGATCAACGAGGGGAACATCGGTCTCATCGAGGCCGCCAAGCGCTACGACGCCGGCAAGAACGTCAAGTTCATCACCTACGCGGTCTGGTGGGTGCGGCAGGCGATCATCCACGCGCTCTCCGACCAGAGCGGCGCGTTCCGCCTGCCGCAGAAACAGGCGAACCTGCTCTACCGCATCGGCAAGGCGCAGTCCATGCTGCGGAACGAGCTGGAGCGAGCGCCGACCGCGCAGGAGGTCGCCACCCGGATCGAAGCCTCGCTCGAAGAGGTGACCACGCTCCTCCAGGTCGCCAACGACAACGTGTCGCTCTCCGCCGTCATCGACGAAGAGCACGAGTTCCACCTGTCCGACAAGCTGGAGCAGGACACGATCCCTGCCGCCGATTTCGTCTTTCTCCGGCAATCGCTCCGCCGCCACATCCAGCAGGCGTTGGGCGAGCTGGTGGAGAAGGAAGAGATGGTCCTGCGGTTGAGGTTCGGTCTGGACGGATCCGATCCGAAGACGCTGAAGGAGATCGGCGAGATGATGAACCTCTCGCGCGAGCGCATCCGGCAGATCGAAGCGCAGGCTTTGGAGAAGCTGAATCGCTCGCAGAAGTGCCAACAGCTCCGCGGCTACCTCAACTAGGCGCAGCTTTCGGAGCGAGGCCGTCGTCATGAGCGAGCCCTGCACGACGTGCGGCGGGACCGGATTCACGGTCCGCGAAGGCGAAGGCGGCGTCAGCCTGCCGTGCGGTGCGCCTGTAGCGTCAGGGACCGCGCGGACCGCATCCTCCGCGCCGCGCGCATTCCCGAGGCGCTACGAGCACTGCGCGCTGGACAATTTCGAGGTCTGGCAGCCGCACGCTCGCGCCCGCGCTTGGCGTGGGCGCGAGAATGGTTCGAGCGCTGGCCCGTCCACGTCGACGTCGGGCTGTTGTTCGTGGGCCCGCCGGGAACCGGCAAGACGCATCTCGCGGTCGGGCTGATCCGCGAGCTGGCGGCCTGCGCAAGGGGGCGAAGATCGTCTTCGCCGGAGCAGCGCGAGCTGCTCAAGGACCTGCAGTCCACCTTCGACGGGGGCACCGGCCGCACCGAGAGCGACGTGTCTGGCCCCGATTCTCGAAGCCGAGGTTCTCCTGCTGGACGATCTCGGAGCGGGGCGAACGACGGCCTGGGCGCAGGACGTCATGCACGACGTGCTCGCGCATCGCTACAACCGGAAGCTCCCGACCGTGATGACGACCAACCGCGCGACCGGGGACGACGATGAGGCCGCCTCGGCTTCTGCCGGACGCTCCGACGCTGCGCGACCGGCTCGGCGACGCGCTGATGTCGCGCTTGTACGAGATGTGCCGCGTCATCCCGGTGGCCGGCGAGGATTTCCGGAGACGCGTGCTCCACGCACGCCACCGTTTCTGACGAGGACCCGCCATGTCGCAGCCATGACTACGCGAACGTCGCCTACGAGAGGTCGGGCCGGATCGGCTGGATCGTCGTCAATCGGCCCGACAAGCTGAACGCGCTGAACCGCGCAGACCGTGGGCGAGATCGCATCGGCCGCGCGGGCGCGATCCGCGACCGCGAGGTCGGCGTGCTCGTCGTCACGGGAGCCGGGCCAAAGCGTTCGTCGCGGGAGCCGACATCGCCGAGATGTCGCTGCTCGATGCGGGCGCCGCCCAGGAGTTTTCTCACGAGCTGAGCCGCGCGCTGTCGATCTTGAGGGCTCTCCGAAGCCGGTCATCGCAGCGGTCAACGGATTCGCGCTGGGCGGCGGATGTGAGCTCGCGCTGGCCTGCCACCTGCGGATTCGCCGCCGACGCGGCCAGATTCGGCCAGCCCGAAGTCGGACTGGGCCTCATCCCGGCGCCGGCGGAACCCAGCGGCTCCCGCGGCTGATCGGACGCGGCCGCGCGCTCGGACTTGATCCTGTCGGGCGAGATGATCGACGCGGCGGAAGCGCTGCGGATCGGGCTTGGTCGAGCGGGTGGTCCCGGCCGCCGAGCTGCGCAGCGTCCGTCACCGCCGTACGCCGGCGAAGCTCCTGGCCAAGAGCCCGCGCGCGCTCAGCCGCGCGCTGGAGGCGGTCGTCATCGGCGGCGAGATGGACTCTGACCGTGCCGCCTTGCGGCTCGAGGCGTCGCTGTTCGGTCTCGGCTTTGCGACCGAGGACATGCGCGAGGGAACGCGCGCGCTTCCTCGAGAAGCGGAAGCCCCGAGTTCCCCGGCCGCTAGGGCATGCGTCGTATCCGCCTGCTCCAGATCCTCCTTCCCGATCGTACTCGTCGGATTGGTCGTCGGTCGCTCGTGCTCGCGGTGCGCGGCTCGTCCGCAGCGCGGCGCGATCCGCGCCGACGCCTCCGACCGATCTGGGCTCGCGCGCATGGAAGGGTTCCGCTTCAGCGACCTCGTCAGAGGCCGGCGCCGGCTGCTCGTTCAGGCCAAGGTCGGCCGCGTGGACGAGCAAGGGCGCCTTCGACGTCGAGCGAGGTGGAGCGGGTGGAAGTCGATCGCGAGGACCAGAGCCCGCTTCTGCTGACCGCGGCGCGCGGGGCGGGTTCGGGGGCGCAGGGGAAGCGGACGGTGCGTCTCGAGGGCGGTGTCACGCTCGGGACGACGATGCGATCTCGGGCTCGAGATCCCGCGCGTCGAGATCGATCAGGTCGTCGGCACGGTGCGGTCCGCTGGGTCGGTAACGCTGAGCGAGACGAGGCTTGGAAAGCGACAGCGGCGGCCGTCCTGCTACAACTTGAAAGGCGAGGCGACGCAGATCAGCGACGTCGCCGCTCGAAGGCCCGGACGGCGGAAGCAGCTGCCTCGCCAAGACCGCGATCGATCCCCGCGGGATCGAAGGATCTGACGCTCGACGGCGCGGTCGAGGCCGCGCAAGCAGGGATGGCGCTCCACGCGGACGACGTCGTCGTCGTCCGCGGTCCCGACGGTCGCTTCGAGAGCGTGACCGCCACGCCGGCGGTCACCGGAACGGCGTCGGGGGTGGGCGGGCGGCACCGCGGGATTCGCCGCGCAGGAGGCACGCGCGACCTGGGGCGCCGGCGGCACGCGTGGTGAGCGGTCGCTGCTCGCGGGAAGCGCGCGCAGTCCAGCACCGCGCGCGGCTCGATCGCCGCCGGCCGGATCGACGCGAAGGCTCTCGGAGGCTGCCGGGAGCAACGGCGATCGAGGCCATCGACGGGGTGGACGTGACGGGCACCTACCCCGAAGGGCGCCGGGCATCTGGTCTGCGAGGCGCTCCGCGCCGACGCTCGACGCGAAGGGGATCGTCCGCGACGGCGTGGCTACGGGCAGCGTGCGGTTCGACGGCGAGGGCACCGCCGGCGAGGCCGCCGAGGCTCGTTTCACCTCGCTCGACGCCGACGGCTCGGTCACGCTGAGCTCGGCGAGCCGACCGTCGCGCCCGGATCGCATCGGGACGGATTCGGATCGCCGCGGATCGCATCGTGACCGACGTCAAGGGCAACAAGCTCGCGGCCGACCGGCCGGGTCGAATCCACGCTCCTCCCCGCCACCGCCGCAGAAGCCACAGGCGCCTCGCCGATGTTCAAGTCGAGCGAAGCCGTCCACTTCGTCTCCGCGTCGCTCGACAGCGCTGAATCCGGGCGCCCGCCTGACGTCCTCCGCGGCGACGTCCGCGGATGGCAAGGCGAGCGGACGCTCGCCGCCGACGAGGTCGAGATGATTCAGGAGGGCGAGGTGCTGAACGCCCGCGGGCGCGTGGCCACCCGCATGCCGCGCGAGCGTCCACGCGCGCGGCGCGATCGGACGCCGACTACGTCCAGGTCGGCGCGGACCGGCTGGACTACCGCGGCGGCGCGCACAGCGCGGAGTACGGGGGCAACGTGAGGGTCCGTCAGGCCGAAGGCTGGCTCGAGACGCCGCGGCTCGTGGCGAGCCTCGCCGAGGGCGGCCCCGGCCTGCGCGAGATCCAGGCGCTCGACGGGCGTCGAAGTTCGAGTACCGCGCGCCCGGCGACAGGGCGTGCCCGACGACCGCGACCGGGGACGGCGATCGCGCCGTCTACGACACCGTGCCGCGCGCGTCCTTCGCGTGTACGGCGACCAGGGGCCCGCCACCGTGCGCAGCACCGGTCCGAACGGCGGGACGACGGTCGGTCGGGTGTTACGCTACGAGATGGACACCGGCGCTCTCGAGGTCGAATCGGGGAGCGCGACCGCGCGACGATTCGGACGCAGAAGAACTGAGGCGGACGATGAGCGAGAGCGCGGCGAGCCGGACCGCCGGCGCTCGGCGGGTCTGAACGGCGAGGCGCTCAACAAGTCCTACGGCGGACGCCGCGTCGTCGACGACGTCTCGGTGCAGCATCGCGCCCGGGCGAGGTCGTCGGGCTCCTCGGGCCCGAACGGGGCCGGGAAAGACGACGTCCTTCTATCTGATCCTGGGCCTCGTTCCCGCGGATCGCGGGCGCGTCCTGCTGGACGGCCGCGACATCACGGCGTTCCCCATGTATCTGCGGGCGCGGGAGGGCATCGGCTACCTGCCGCAGGAGGCCTCGATCTTCCGCCGGCTGACGGTCGAGGAGAACCTGCTGGCCGTCCTCGAGCTCAAGGGCACCGACATCGACACCGCGCATCAGCGCGCGGCCGGCGCTGATCGCGGAGTTCGGGCTTGGGCCACGTTGCGCGCACGCCCGGCTACGCGCTGTCCGGCGGCGAGAGGCGGCGCGTCGAGATCGCGCGCGCGCTCGCCGCTGAGCCGCGCTACATGCTCCTCGACGAGCCGTTCGCCGGCATCGATCCGATCGCGGTCGGCGAGCTGCAGCGCGTGCGTCGATCGGGCTCGAAGGCGCCGGGGCTTGGGCGTCCTGATCACGGACCACAACGTGCGCGAAACTTTGCAGATCGTGGATCGGGCCTATATTATCAGCCAGGGCCGAATCTTCCGACACGGAACGCCCTCGGAACTAGCCGACGACGCCGAGGTGCGGCGGGTGTACCTGGGCGAGAACTTCCGGTTGAACTGACGCGCGGCCCGTAGAAGCGGAGCCTGCGAAGCGATGGCCCTCGAGCAAAGACTGAGCGTGCGGATGAGCCAGCGGCTCATCATGACGCCGTCGCTCCAGCAGGCGATCAAGCTCCTCCAGATGTCCAAGCTCGAGCTGGTCGACGAGATCCAGCAGGAGCTGACCGAGAATCCCGTCCTCGAGGAGGCGCTCGAGGAAGGCCCGGCCGCCGAGCGTACCGAGCGCCGAGCCCGAGCCAGCGCCTCGCGGAGAGCGCCGCCGCTGCGGACGAGCTCGGAGCCGGAGGTCGCCGACCCGTTCGAGGACATCGACTACGAGTCGTACTTCCAGGACGTCGAGGGAACCTACCTGCCCCGGCGCCCATCGAGACGGGGAGGCGCTCCCCTCGTTCGAGAACACGCTCGCCGAGAAGCAGGACCTCGCCGGCCATCTGATCTGGCAGCTCGATATGAGCGCATCGACTCGGAGCGCGACGAAGGAGATCGGCCGCGCGATCATCGGCAACCTGAACGAGGACGGCTACCTCCGCGCCAGCGTCGAGGAGCTCCAGCGAGATGGGCGGCTTCTCCGCCGAGGAGGTCCGGCCACGACTCTGAGCTGGTCCAGGGCATTCGACCCGGCGGGCGTCGCGGCCCGCGATCTCGATCGAATGCCTGACGATCCAGCTCCGCCATCTGGGCGAAGAAGGCAGCGCCGCCGAGACGATCGTCCGCTACCACATGGACAAGCTCCAGAACCGCCGCTACAAGGAGCTGGCCGAGGTGCTCGGGCTTCCGATGGACGACCTCCACGCCGAGATCGAGATCATCAGGGCCTCGATCCGCGCCCCGGCCAGAAGTACAACGTCGAGAGCAGCCGGCTACGTCGTCCCCGACGTCTACGTCGTCAAGATCGACGACGACTACCAGATCCTCCTCAACGAGGAGGGACTGCCGCGGCTGCGCATCAGCCCGGTCTACCGGAAGATGGTCGAGCGCGGCGGCGGCGCGAGCCCCGGCGCGACGCCAAGGAATACGTGCGCAACAAGCTCCGCTCGGCGTTCCGCCTGATCAAGAGCTTCGAGGAGCGGCAGCGCACGATCTACAAGGTCGCGGTCTCGATCGTCAAGCACCAGCGCGAGTTCCTGGACTACGGCATCGAGCGGCATGCGCCCGCTGGTCCTGAAGGACGTCGCCGACGACATCGGCATGCACGAGAGCACGGTGAGCCGCGTCGTCAACAACAAGTACATGCACACGCACCGCGGGCCTGTTCGAGCTGCGGTTCTTCTTCCACAGCGGCATCGCCTCGGTGCACGGCGGCGACAACGTCTCGTCGCTGACGGTCAAGGAGCGCATCCGCAAGATCGTGTCCGCCGAGGACGGCAAGCGCCCGCTCTCGGACGCCGCGATCGTGAAGGTGCTGCTCGGCGAGGGGCTGCAGATCGCGCGCCGCACCGTCGCGAAGTACCGCGAAGAGCTCAAGATTCCGTCGTCCGGCAGCTCGCAAAGCCGGAGCGTTCTTAGGAGGGCGCGATGCAGATCCACATCACGGGTCGCACAGGTGGCGATCACGCCGGCGCATCCGGCAAGTTCGCCGAAGAAAAGCTGCAGAAGGTCGAGAAAGCTCCTGGACGGCCCGATCGAGGTGCACGTGCGTCCTGGCGGTCGAGAAGCGCCGGCACCACGCCGAGATCCAGGTGAAGTCGCGCACCGCGCGTCCTGTCGGGAGCGAGGAGACCGAGGACCTCTACGCGTCCATCGGCGATGTCGCGGACAAGCTCGAGCGCCAGGCGCTCAAGCACAAGGAGAAGCTCACCAGCCGCAAGAAGCGCGAGCGCCGGGCAGACGCGGACTCGAAGCGGCGGCGACGAGCTCGACGAGGCCGCGAGGCCGCGCGCAACGCTCCCGCGGATCGTCCCCTGCGACCGCTACCGGCTGAAGCCGCTGTCCGCCGAGGACGCCGCGATGGAGCTCGAGTCCGCGGGCGGCGACCTTCTGGTCTATCGGGACGATCAAGACCTATCGGGTCAACGTCGTCTATCGCAGGAAAGACGGTCACTTCGGGCTCGTCGATCCCGAGTTCTGACGCAGCTTCCGGTTCTTGACCCCGGCGCGGAAGCCTGCTAAGTTCAAACGCTGTAACACTTCGCGCGCAGTGAGCGCGTGTTTCGGTCGCGAACGGGAGACGGTGATGAGCGAAGCGTCCGGCCCTCGGTCGAGCCCGAAGAGCGGCGAGAGCGGCCCGTGCGTTCACGACCGTCTCGATCTGCCGATCGAGCGTTTCTACACGGCAGCCGATCGTGGCCCCGGCTGGGAGCGAGAAGGACAAGCTCGGCTATCCCGGCGAGTATCCCTACACCCGCGGCATCCACCCGACGATGTACCGCGGGCCGGCTGTGGACGATGCGGCAGTTCGCCGGGTTCGGCTCGGCCGAAGACACGAACGCGCGCTTCCACTACCTGCTCGAGCACGGCCAGACAGGGCTTTCGACCGCGTTCGACCTGCCGACGCTGATGGGCCGCGACAGCGACGACGCCCTGGCGCGCGGCGAGGTCGGCCGCGAGGGGTCGCGATCGATACGCTCGCCGACATGGAGATCCTCTTCGCGGGATCCCGCTCGATCGCGTCTCCACCTCGATGACGATCAACGCGCCCGCGGCGGTCATCTTCGCATGTACCTCGCGGTGGCCGAGAAGCAGGGCGTTCCGCTGCGCGAAGCTCGAGCGGCACGCTGCAGAACGACATCCTCAAGGAGTACATCGCCCAGAAGGAGTGGATCTACCCGCCGCGCCCGAGCATGCGGATCATCACCGACCTCATGGCGTTCTGCAGCCGCGAGCGTTCCGAAGTGGAACACGATCTCGATCTCCGGCTACCACATCCGCGAGGCCGGCTCGACCGCGGTGCAGGAGCTCGCCTTCACGCTCGCCGACGGCATCGGCTACGTCGAGGCCGGCGATCGACGCGGGCCTCGACGTCGACGACGTTCGCGCCGCGCCTGTCCTACTTCTTCAACTCGCACAACGACTTCTTCGAGGAGATCGCGAAGATGCGCGCCGCGCGGCGGATCTGGGCGCACGTCATGCGCGAGCGCTTCGGCGCGAAGAACCCGCGCTCGCTGGATGCTGCGCTTCCACACGCAGACGGCCGGCTGCTCGCTGACCGCCCAGCAGCCGCTACAACAACGTCGTCCGCGTCGACGATCCAGGCGCTCGGCCGCCGTCCTCGGCGGCACGCAGTCGCTGCACACCAACTCGCTCGACGAGGCGCTCGCGCTGCCGACCGAAGCAGGCGGTCACGATCGCGCTGCGCACGCAGCAGATCCTCGCCGAGGAGTCCGGCGTCGACGAACACGATCGATCCGCTGGGCGGCTCGTACTTCGTCGAGGCGCTGACCGACCGGATCGAGCGCGAGGCGCTGGCCTACATCGAGCGCATCGATCGAGATGGGCGGCATGATCGCGGCGATCGAGGCGCGGCTTCCCGCAGAAGGAGATCGCCGACGCGTCGTACCAGCTACCAGCGCCAGGTCGATCGCGGCGAGAAGATCGATCGTCGGCGTCAACAAGCTACGCGATGAGGCGACGCGCCGCATCACGGAGATCCTCAAGATCGGCGAGGATGTCGAGCGCGCGCAGCTCGCGCCGCCTCGGCGCAGGTGCGAAGGCGGCGCGACGACGGCGAAGCTCCGTCGCGAGCTCGACGCGCTCGCGCCAGCGGCGCGCGACGCGAGCGACGAACCTGATCCCGCTGATGCTGCGACGTGCGTGCGCGAGCTACGGCACCGTGCAAGAGCTCTCGCAAGCGCTCGTTCCGGTGTTCGGCACGTATCGGGAGGTCTCCGGTCCTGGCGAGGGATGAGCGAGGAGCGACGGCTCAGGCTGCTGGTCGGAAAGGTCGGCCTCGACGGTCACGACCGCGGGGCGAAGATCATCGCGCGCGCGCTCCGGGACGCGGGCTTCGAGGTCATCTACACCGGCCTGCACCAGACCCCCGAGATGGTCGTGGCGACCGCGATCCAGGAGGACGTCGACGCGGTCTCGCTGTCGATCCTCTCCGGCGCGCACAACTACTCTGTTCCCGCGCGTGATCGAGCTCCTGCGCGAGAGGGCGCCACCGACATCGCCGTCTTCGGCGGCGGCATCGTCCCCGGACGAGGACATCGCAGTCGCTCAAGCGGCCGGGTGTGCAGGAGATCTTCACCCCGGCGACTACGACGGACGGCGTCGTCGCGTGGGTCCGGGCGAACATCCGCCCGCGCCCGCTCGACTGAACACGACGAGCGGAGGCACGATGCGGCGCACCATCCTCCTCGCCGACGACAGCGTCACGATTCGCAAGATCGTCGAGCTCACGTTCGGCGGAACCGACATCCGCGTGGAATCGGTCGGATCGGGCACGGAGGCGCTTGGAGCGCCTGAACGACCTGCGCCCCGACCTCGTGCTCGCGCGACGTCGTGATGCCGGGCCCGACCGGCTACGACGTCTGCCGCGCCGTCAAGGCGTCCGCCGCGTCCGGTTCCTGTGCTGCTGCTCGCGGGGACGCTTCGAGCCGTTCGACGCCGCGCTCGGCTCGCGATTGCGGGAGCGACGGGCACGTGACGAAGCCGTTCGATGTCGCGCGCAGCTGCGTCGAGCGCGTGGAGACGCTTCTGGCGGCCGGGACGCGCGGCCCGAGCCGGCGCCGTCAGCCCCGCGCTCGGACGAGATCTCGAGGCGATGTTCAACGACCTCGCGGCGCCGAAACGCGCCCGAGCGCGGCCGTCGGCCTGCGGTCGCACAGAGGCGAGTGCCGGGCCTGCGCCCCGCGCCACGGCGCGGATCCTCGCACCGGCATCAGCCTTGTCCGCGGCGCGAGATCGACGCGATCGCGCGGCCGGTCGTCGTGCGCATTGCTCCGATCGCGTGCTCAGCGGAGATCGCCTGGGACGTCGTTCCCGACCTCGCCGAGTCGATCGTCCGCGAGCGCATCCGCGGAGCTCGAGCGCGAGCCCCGGCTCCTCGAGCTGGTCTCCGAAACCGGAGGTCGCGATGTCGATGGAGAAGGAATATCGCCCCGAGGCGATCGAAGAGCGTTGGGCCGACGAGTGGGTCGAGCGCGAGCTCTTCCGCGCCGGGACCGACCCGTCGAAGCGCCCCGTTCTGCATGGTGATCCCGCCGCCGAACGTGACGGGCAACCTGCACATGGGGCACGTCCTCGTCTACACGCTTCACGACATCGTCGCCGCGGTGGCGGCGCATGCGGGGTGGGACGTGCTCTGGCTGCCGGGCACCGACCACGCGGGCATCGCGACGCAGATGGTCGTCGAGCGCGAGCTCGTCAAGGAAGGGACGGACCGCCGCGCGCGTCGGCCGCGCGGCATTTCGTTGCAGCGAGTCTGGGAGTGGAAGGCGCTCTACGGCTCGCGCATCACCGGCGCAGCTGCAAGCGGCTCGGGCTCGTCGTGCGACTGGTCGCGCGAACGCTTCACGCATGGACGAAGGGCTCTCACGCGCGGTGCGGACGGTGTTCGTCCGCCTCTACCGCGAAGGGCTGATCTACCGTGACCGCTACATCGTGAACTGGTGCCCGCGCTGCCAGCACGGCGCTCTCGGACCTCGAGACCGTCCACGAGGACGAAGCAGGGAAAGCTCTACACCGATCCGCTACCCGTTCGCCGACGGGAAGGAGGCGGCATCGAGGTCGCGACGACGCGGCCCGAGACGATGCTGGGCGATACCGGCGTCGCGGTGCACCCGGACGACGAGCGCTACCGCGGCGCGGTCGGCCGCACGCTCGACGCTGCCGCTGACCGGCCGCGCCGATCCCCGTCGTCGCCGACGCGTTCGTCGATCCCGCGTTCGGCACGGGCGCGGTGAAGGTGACCCCGGCGCACGACCCGAACGACTTCGCCGCGGGACGGCGGCTCTGGGCTCCCGAGGTCGTGGTCATCGACACCGACGGGAAGATGACGGCCGAGGCGGGCGAGTTCGCCGGGCTCGACCGTTTCAGGCTGCGAAAGCGCGTGGTCGCGAGCAGCTCGAGGAGCAAGGCCTGCTCGTCGGGGTCAAGGACGCACGACCACGCCGTCGGCCACTGCCAGCGCTGCGGCACCGTCGTCGAGCCGCTGGTGTCCACGCAATGGTTCGTGAAGGTCGAGCCGCTGGCCGCGGCTGCGATCCGCCGCTGTGAGCCGACGGACGGACCGCAGATCGTTCCGGCCTCCTGGACGAAGGTCTACTTCGAGTGGATGCAGCAACATCCACGACTGGTGCATCTCGCGCCAGCTCTGGTGGGGCCACCGCATTCCCGCGTGGTACTGCGACGCCGTGCGGCGACGGTCGTCGTCGCCGAGAGCGACCCGTCGGCCGTGCGAGCGGTGCGGCGGCGGCCGCTGCGGCAGGACGAGGACGTCCTCGACACCTGGTTCTCGTCGGCGCTCTGGCCGTTCTCCACGCTCGGCTGGCCCGAGACGACCGCCGGATCTCGACGCGCTACTACCCGACGACGCTCCTGATCACCGGGCTTCGACATCATCTTCTTCTGGGTCGCGCGCATGATGATGTTCGGCCTGAAGTTCATGGACGAGGTCCCGTTCCGGGAGGTCTACATCCACGGCCTCGTGCGCGACGCCGCACGGGCCAGAAGATGTCGAAGTCGAAGGGGAACACCGATCGATCCCGACGAGGTGCAGCGCCGGTACGGGACCGACGCCGTGCGCCTCACGATGGCGATGCTGGCCGCCCCGGGGAACGACATCCCGCTGGCGCCCGAGCGGATGGACGGCTATCGGGCGTTCGCGAACAAGCTCTGGAACGCCTGCCGCTTCGTCGCAGATGAGGGTGGGGGACGCCCGCGATCCGCGCTACAGCGACGGCGATCTGACGCTCGTCGACCGCTGGATCCTCGGCACGAACCCACGCGGTCATCGGCGAGGTCGACCGCGCCCTCGAGCAGTACCGGTTCGATCGGGCGGCGGACGCCGTCTACCACTTCGTCTGGCACGAGTTCTGCGATTGGTACATCGAGCTCGTCAAGCCCGACCTTACGCCGGCGGACGAGGACGGAGGAGCGCCCGCACGCCCGCGCGCGGAGGTCGCGCGGACGGTCCTTCTCGAAGTGCTCGACACGCTGCTGCGCCTCCTGCACCCGATCATGCCGTTCGTCACCGAGGAGCTTTGGCAGAAGTTCCCGCACGAGGGGCACTACCTCTCGACCGTCGACCTGGCCCCGCGCGGACGAGACGCGCCTCGATGCGCGCGTCGAGCGCGACATGGCGATGCTGCAGGAGCTCGTCGTCAAGATCCGAAACGTCCGTGCCGAGGCGGGCATCGATCCTTCGCGGCGGATCGAGGTGCTCGTCCACGCGGAGAGCGCGCGAAACGCCGAAGCTCGTCGAGGAGCAGGCCGCCGCTTCTCGGCCGACGCTGGTTCGCGCAGAGCGCGTGGCGGTCGTGGCGGCTTTCCCGCCGGAGCTCGTTTCGCGCGCGCGGCGTCGTGCGCGGACTCGAGGTCGCGATCCCGCTCGCGGGACTCCTCGATTTCGACGCGGAGCGCACGCGGCTGACGAAGGAGCTCAAGAAGATCGACGCCGAGCTCGACCGCGCGGAACCGTAAGCTCGCCAACGAGTCGTTCTTCGAGCGCGCCCCCGCCGATGTCGTCGAGAAGAGCGCGCGATCCAGCAGGAGTTCCTCGAGAAGAAACGACGCATCGAGGCGACGCTCTCGTCGCTTCCGTCGAGCGGGGCGTCGCCGTGACGCCTTCTGCGCCTCGATCGCGAGGTCGTGCGCCGCGCCGTCGGCCGCCGCGCTCGCCGAAGATCTGGGGCCGGCGGGAGACGTCACGACGCGCGGCGGCGGTTCCGCCCGGCCGCCGAGCGCGGGCCACGCTGGTCGCGCGCACTCCGATGACCGTCGCCGGATTGGATCGCGCCCGCGAGGTGTTCTCAGCAGCTCGACCCGGCGGTCGTGCTTTCGCCGTACGCCGACGGACGGCGAGCGCGTCGGGGCAGGCGCGATCGTCGCGGGGGCGGAGGCCGGGCGACCGCGCGCTCCTCGCGGGCGAGCGGACGGCGCTGAATTTTCTCCAGCGCATGAGCGGCATCGCCACGGCGACGCGTGCCGCGGTCGAAGAGGTCGCAGGCACGGGCGTCACGATCCTGGACACGCGCAAGACCGCGCCGGGCCTGCGGTCGCTTGGACAAGTACGCCGTGGCCGCGGGCGGCGGGACGAACCACCGTCACGGCCTCTACGACGCCGCGATGATCAAGGACACGCACCTCGCGGTCGTCGGCTCGTTGGAGGCCGCCATTCGCGACTGCCGAGCCGCGGGGCTGGCGGCATCCGGCGATCACCGCGGAGGTGCGCACGCTGGCAGAGCTCGATCAGGCAATCGCAGCCGGCGCCGGCCGGGCACTCCTCGACAACATGACGGTCTCCGGCGTTGGCCGCCTGCGTCCGGCGCGGGAAGGGCAAGATCGTGCTCGAGGCCTCCGGGGACTCCGGCCCGGCGCCTTCGCGCGGTCGCGGCGACCGGAGTGGACTGCATCAGCCTGGGCTACCTCACCGCACTCGGTCCGCGCCGTCCGATCTCGCGATGGACCTCACGGCGCTCCCCTGAGCGGCGTCATCGCGGACGGCTCGACGCGCGCGGCTGACGAGCCGCCGTGGATCGCCACGTCGGGCTCGTCCGGCGATCGTGCTCTGGAGACCCGGCTCGACAGCAACGACGACGCGCGCCGTCTGGCGGCGCGAAGGAGCCCCGGAGGGCACCGTCGTGATTGCAGGCCATCAGACGCGCGGGCGGGGACGGCTCGGGCCGCGCCGTAGGAATCGTCCGGGCGCTTTAGGACTGTACCTCTTCGCTGCTCCTCCGCCCCGACGATCCCTGGCCGCGGATCGCGGCGTTACCCGGTCGCCGCCGCGGTCGCGGTGTGTACGCGCTTGCCGCGAGCTCGCCGCGGGAGAGCGATCGACGCTCAAGTGGCCCAACGATGTGCTGGCCGGCGGGGCGCAAGCTGGCCGGGATCCTGTCCGAGCTGCGGCGGGCCGCAGCGGCTCCGACCTCGTCCTGGGGATCGGCATCAATGTGCAATCAGTCGGCCGGCGACTTCCCCGAGCAGCTGCGGACCGCGGCCACGTCGTCTGCCGAATCGTCCGGGGCGGCCGCGCCGTCGACCGCGAGACGGTGGCCGCCGCGTTGCTCGCCGGCGCTGGGCGAGTCGCGATCGACTCGGTTGAGGCCGGACGGCGTGGCGCGGAGGTGTCGGAGCGATTCCTGCGCTACGCTCCTGACGTCGACGGGCCGGCGGGTCCGGCTCGCCGCGGGCGGAGAGGGCTCACCCGCGGCCTCGACCCAGACCGGCGCGCTCGCGCGTGGAGACCGCGAACGGCATCGAGCTTGTGCACGGATCCGGAGTCCGTCGCGGCTCATCGAGGGTTGAGCGATGCTTCTGGCGATCGATACCGGTAACACCCACACGCGTACTCGGGCTCTTCGACGGCGCCGATCTGCGCGCGGACTGGCGCATCGCGACGCGGCAGGGGTCAGACCGCGGATGAGCTCGGGCGCTGCTCCGCGCGCTGTTCTTCGCGGGCCGGCGTCGAGCCCTCGGCGGTCACCGGGGTCATCGTGTCGTCGGTGGTCCCGGATTGGAACGGCGATCCTCGCCGCGACCGCCGGAGCGCACGTTCTCACCGTGAGGCGCTGTTCGTTGCGCCGGGCGTCAAAACCGGGCTTCCGATCCTGTACGAGCAACCCGCACGAGGTCGGGGCCGACCGCATCGTGAACGCCGTCGCCGCGGTCCACCGTTTCGGCGCGCCGGTGATCGTTCTCGATTTCGGCACCGCGACGACCTTCGACGTCGTCGAGCCCCAAGGGCGAGTACCTGGGAGGCGTGATCGCTCCCGGGCTCGGGATCTCCGCGGAGGCGCTGTTCCAGCGCGCCGCGCGGCTGATGCGCGTGGACCTGAGGAAGCCCGCGCATGTCATCGGACGGACCACCGAGGAGAGCGTGCAGGTCGGGGTTGTTCCACGGCTACGCTCGCGCTCGTCGAGGGTTTGGTGAGGCGGCTGCCGATGCGGAGCTGGGCGTCGAGGCGCCTGTCGTCGCGACCGGCGGCCTGGCCCCCGTGTTCGATGCGGAGCTGCCGTTCCTCACGGCCGTTGACCCCATCTCACGCTCTTGGGACTCCGGCTGATCTGGGAGCGCAAGCCGCTCGATGAGGTGCTCTTCGTCTGCGACGGCAACATCTGCCGCAGCCCGCTGGCGGCGGAGTACCTCGCGCTCAGCAGGCCGTGCGCTCCGGGCTCAGCCACGTCGTCGTCGACTCGGCGGGGATCTTGGGCATCGAAGGCGCGAAGGCCGCGGCCGCACTCCATCGCGGTCGCGCGCGAGGCCGGGTCTCGATCTGACGCGGCACCGCTCTCGCGGTGTGACGGTCAGCCGACATGCGCACCGGCCGACATCGGTCATCGCGATGACCTCACCCAGCTCGAGACGCTGGGACGGCGGCTTCGGGTCGGGACGGGCGAGCGTCTGCTGCTCCGTGCCTTCGAGGACGGCCCCACGCCCCGGGGCGGGCGCCCGAGCTGGACGGATCCCGTCAACGGCGACCATCGAGGGGTTCCGGGAGGCGTTCGCGATCATCCGCGCGTGCGTCGATCACTTGGTCCTCTATCCTGCGGCACGCCGCGTGAAGACCGCGGCAGCGGATCGGAGCCACATCCGCGCGGTGGAAGCGGCATGGTCCAGGTTGGTCCGGACGCGCGGTCGTCGTCTCGCCAGAGAGAGTTCGAGGCGATCGGCGACGGCTGGCGGCGGCGCGGTATTCCGCCGACGATCGTCCTCGAAGCGCTGGTCATGCCGTGGGCAAGCGGCGCTCGGGTCCTCCTCCGGAGGTCCCGGACCGATCTCCGGTCCGCGCGATCGACGAGGCGTTTGCGGTCGTCGCTTCGGGACGCCTCGCGACGACGGTCACACCCGGCTCCGGCGCGCCCGAATGCACCGGCGCGCGTACGTGGGAGACGGCGCTTCCAGAGGCCGGCGGACGCCCGCTTCGCGCGCTTCTCATCAGGCTTTCTGCTGAAGAGGCCAGCCGGGCGCGGAGCCGCGGCGGCGCTTCGATGCCGCGCTTCCGACGCGTCGCTGCCGTCGTCGGTCTCCCGAGGCGCAGCTGGCGTGCGGCGCGGGGAAGAAACGCGGGGCCGTCTGGCGGAGTTCCGCTCGCGGATAGAGCGCGGACGAGTTCCGGAGCACATTCGACCGGGCGCTCGCGGAGCGCCTCCGCGCCATGCTGCTCGCTTCCGCAGCGGATCGCTCCAGCGCGCGCGCCAGAGTTGTCCGCGGGTCCCGCCTCCCCGAAAGCGTACGCATCACCGCGCGAGACGCCCCGCACCGGATCGCAGCGATCGCCGCCGCGCTCCTCGCCGGCGCTGATGCGTGCGGCGGCAGGCCCGCCCGGCGCCCGTCGCCGCCGGATCGGCGGCCTCGTCGCGTTGATTCTCGGCCTCCTGGCACGCAGGAAGGCCGTCGTCGTCCCTGCTCGCCGCCTCGGCCTTCGCGATCGGCATGGCCGAGCAAGGTCGGCTGACGGCGGGACTCGGACGTCGGGTTGCGGCCGCGTTCGGCGGGTTGGCCGTGCGCGAGGCGGAAGTGTTCGCGCGGCTCGGCGGCGCCCCCGAGCTGCGATCAGGGATTCGGCGGGCGGGAGATCGTCGTCGAGACGATCCCCACAGGACGCAGCTTCCCGGAGCTCCGGCTTCGTCTCGACGTCCTCGCCGTCCCCCGAGCGAGTGACGCGGCGCGCGTCGGCGGCTTGCGGCGCGGCGACGTCGTTCGCGTCTTCTGCAGAGCTCCGCACCCCCGAAGCGCGCGCGGGGACGACGGCGGACGAGGCGCGGCGACGCCTGCGCCGCAGGGCGGTTTCAGCTGCAGTCCGGAACGGTGAAGAGCTCACGCCTTTGCGCCGGGTCGTCCTGCGGCGCCGTCCCTGTTCCGGCTCATCGACAAAGCTCACGCGGCGCGCGGATCGCCTCACGACGCGGCGGTCGGTCCCTCGGGCGACACGCGGGCCGTACTCGGCGCCATGCTGCTCGGCGACCGGCTCCTGATGAGCGACGACGTCAACGGCTGGCTTCGCGACGCCGGGCTCGTCCACATCCTTTCGATCAGCGGGCTTCACACGACGATCACGATCCTCGTGCTGCTTTGCGATGCTGCGCCGATCGGGCCTCGGCAGCCGCGGCCTGCTCTTCGCCGGCGGCGCCTCGCTCGTGGCGTTCTCCGCCTTCGTCGGCGATGGGGCCTCCGCGTGGCGGGCCTGCGCGAGCCTCGCGGTGGGCCTCGTCGCGCGCCTGCTGAGCCGCGACGGCGACGCGCTGTCGTCCCTGGCGCTCGCCTCCGCGGTGCTCGTCCTGGCGGTGCCCACTCTCGCGTTCAACGTCGGCTTTCTTCTCCCTCAGCGTCGTCGCGACGGCAGGGCTTTCTGGCCATGCACCGGCCCGATGCATCCGTTCTCCACCGATCCTTCGCCGCGTCCACGGGAGCCTATCTCGCCAGCGCGCCGATCCTCGCCGCGAGCTTCGGCCGCCTGTCCCAGCGGCGCTCCTGTCGAACCTCGTCGCGGCGCTGCTGTGCGCCGCCTGCCTGGCCTCGGGAGCGGCGACGCTTGTCGCATCGCGCATCCCGTACGCCGGCGGTCTCGCGGTGGACGCGGCGCGCCTCTCCGTCGAGGCGCTCCTCCCGGCTTCCACGCACCGCCGCCGCGATCCCCGGCGGTCACCTTCGCGTCGCCGTTCCCGAGCCGCTGCTCGCCGTGGCCTACGTCTCGTGTCTGCTCCGCAGCGTGGCTCTTCGCGGGCCCGCGATCCACGGGGACGGCGCGCGCGCCCTCAGGCTCGGCGTCATGTTGACGGCGATCGCGCTCCACTCTGGGCGGGCGCCCCCACAAGGCGGCGCAGGCAAAGCCACGATCATCGACGTCGGACAAGGCTGCCGTCGCCCTCCGCGGCGCGGATGGCCGGTTCGCGCTCCTCGTGGATGCGGGGCCGTCGGGGCGCGGAGGCTCGACGCCGGTGACCGCGCTCGTCGCGTTCCGGAGCTGACGCAGCGCGGATGCCGCCAGATCTCGACGTCCTGGCGCTGTCGCACGATCACGGCGACCATGCTGGGCAGGGCGCGCGCGGTCTTGCACGACATCGAGGTCGGCGAGCTGTGGGTCGGCATCGGGGTCTCACCGCGACCCGATGACGCGCGCGGCATCGTCGCCGACGCGTGCGGGCGCGGGGGTCGCGGTCCGGGGAATGTGCGCCGGGGAGACGGCGCGTCGCGCGCAGAGATTCGCATGGACCGTCCTCCACCCGGGGCGTGTGAGGACCGCCACCGATCCATGAACGACCGCTGTCTCGTCCTGTGCGCCACGACGCGAGACGGCGCCTACGGATCCTGCTCCCCGGCGACCTTCGAGGCGGCGGGGGAGGCCGCCCTCCTGGCGGCAGCGGAGCGCCGGCCCGAAGGCGGATCGCGCTCGTGCGCGGCACACCACGGAGCGAAACGGGAGCAGCACCTCGGGGATTACCTGGCGCGCGGCGCCGCGCGGATCGTGAGTCGATATCGGCCGGCGCTCCACAATCGAGTTCGGGCATCCGGGGCCGGCGGTCTCGCAAGCGGTTCTGACGCCGTCTCGGCACGCGTGCTTCGCACCGACCGCGACGGCACGATCAGCCTCCTCCGACCGCGACGGCACGTGGACGGGTCAGTCGAGCGTAGAGGGCGTCACGATGAAGGAGAGGGATGAAGATGACCGCGAGGACGACGCCCACGGTGCGCCGGCCGGCGCCGAGCGGCTCGGATTCGTCGATGAGCCGGGGATGCCGGTCTCTCAGCCAGATCAAGACGACGAGCCACATGCTGTGAGGCCGACGGAGCGCGGAAGATGATGCTCTGCACCACGACGAGGACGAGCACCGCGCCGATCGTCGCGAAGGCCGCGGGGCGACGCGCCTTCGGCGAGATCGCGAAGAGCGCATGTCCGCCGTCCAGCTGTCCCACGGGGAACAGGTTCATCGAGGTCACCAGCATCCCGACCCAGGCGGCACCGTACACCGAGCCGACACCTGGATCGTCGCATCGCCGAAAACCAATGCTCGAGAATCCATGAGGCGAGCGGAGGGCCGAGCGCCGCGCCGTGCAGGTCATGGGACGCAGGCAGCACCGTCGCCGTCGCGACGCCTACGGCCAGCACAGGGAGCGCGATGACGAATCCGGCGATGGGACCGGCGGCCGCGATGTCGAACAGCGCCTTCCTCGAAGGGATCGCGCCGCGGATCCGGATCACCGCTCCCAGGGTGCCGATGAGCATCGGAGGTCCCGGGATGAAAAACGGCGGCGTGGCGGGGACACCGTAGTAACGACACGCGAAGTAGTGCCCCATCTCGTGCGCGCCCAGGATCAGCAGGAGCAACGATGCGTAGGTGAGCCCGTAGCTGGCGCGACGTCCAAGAGGTCGCGCAACGGAAGGTTGAAGTCGAACAATCCTTCCCACGCCCAGCTGCCAGCGATCGTCGCAGTCAGGAAGGTGGCGAGGAAGAGACCGGCGTGGAGCCAGATCTTGGGGCGGTAGCCGAACCCCGCGATCGGCGGAGCGCCTTGGAATTCGCTCATGAGCGCCGGCATTCTAGCCGGTCTCGACCCCACCGCGTCCCCGGAGGCGACAGGCGATGCACTCCCAGCGGACGGGTCGCGAAACTCGGCGTGGCTGTACGGCCGGATCGCGTATGAATGTTGCTGCCAGTCCCCGGCAGCGGAGGTCCGCCATGAACGCCAAACTACCGACCGCGCTCTTGATCGCCGCGGCGCTCGTCGCGCCCGTCTTGGCAGGATCGCGACAGGCGACATCCGCGCTCGGGCGGTGGGGGCCCGCGCTCGAGTGGTGGGGGCCCGCGCTCCGGCGGCGGGGGCCGCGCATGTCAGGGCCGTCGCATGCCGGCGGCTCTGCGCCGCGGGTCCGGCCCGCGCCCGGGAGGAACCGCGGCGAGATCTGCGCCGGTCAGCCACGTGGGTGCTGGCGTGGAACCGCCGGCGGCGTCGCTCGGTACGGGCACGGCGGATATGGATATGGATATGGATACGGCTACGGGTACGGCTACGGTTATGGCTACTACCCGTATTACCCCTACTGGGGAAGCTGGTGGTACCCGTGGTGGGGCGATGGCTGGTACGGAAGTTGTTGGGACTGCTATTGGCCCTCCTACGGCTATCCGGCTTACCAGGATGTACGGCGACGGCGGGTACGGCGCGTCCGCCGAGGAGCCAGCACGCCATGATCCGGCGATCATCGAAACGAAAGTTTCTCCGTCGAACGCGACTGTAGTCTTGGACGGCGAGGACGTCGGCTTCGCCTCCGACTACAACGGACGCTGGGATCGTCTGAGCGTGAAGCCTGAAGCACTCCATCGCGTTTCGCGCGAAGGGCCATCGATCGCTCACGGTCGAGATCGACGCGTATCCGGGCGAGGCGTACGTCTTGAACGACACGCTCGCAGACGGCGAGGGCGAGGACACGAGGACCGTGGCGCCCATCCGGCGCCGGAAGCTCGACCCGAGCCCCCGCCGATGTCGCGTCCGGCGGCGACCGGACGGCTTCGCATCAACGCCGAGCCGGGGACGCGGCGATCTACCTCGACGGCGAGTATCTCGGCCTCGAGTCGAGCTCTCCCGCATCCACGGCGCGCTCGCGGTTCCCACCGGGACCCATCGATTGGAAGCGGCGCGGCCTGGTTGCCTCGGCGGTCAAGACGATCGAGGTCGGGGAGACCGATCTCACGGTGGTCGAGCTCTGGCTCAGAAGCGGCGCGGTAGCCGGCCCCAGCTCAGGTTGCGCAGGTTCTTTCCCGGCTGAACTCGGATCGACCCTCCCGGAGGGATGCGCACCTCACGGCCGGTGCGGGGATTGCGTCCAATGCCTTTTTTCTCGGCTTGACTTGAAAGACCTCGAACCCGCGAAGCCTGATCCGCTCGCCCCGCTGCATCGCCGACTTCATCGCTTCGAACACGGCCTCGACGGCCTCGACCGCCTTCACCTTGGTGATCGACGCGTCTTCCGAGACCTTGGTGATGATGTCGGCCTTGATCATGAACGACCTCCGCTCGCGAAAAGTGCGGGAGTCTACGAATCGTCCGGACCGCTGTCAAGGCGTGGCGCCCACCTAACCCATTGCTGACTCAACAGTTAGAGCCTCGGACGCGTTGAGGCCTCATGGGGAGGTGTTACGTTGCCGGCGTGAGCCACCTTCCAACCGTCGCGATCGTCGAGCGCCGAACGTCGGCAAGAGCACTCTGTTCAACCGACTGCGTGAAGGCAGCGCGCCGCCCTGCGTGACCGACGTGCCGGGTCTGACGCGGGATCGGATCTACGGCGTCGTCCGAGCGGGCACGCGGCCCTTCCGGGTCGTCGACACGGGGACTCCGGCTGGGACGGCGTTGCGTTCGGGCGGGAAATCCTCATGCAGGCCGGAGGCCGCCCTCGCGGAAGCCAAGCTGGTCCTGTTCGTCGTCAACGCTCGGACGGGCGCAACCGCGCTCGACCTGGAGGTTGCGGCGTTCCTCAGGCGCCGATCGGCGCGTCGTCGCTGCTCGTGGCGAACAAGGTCGACGGGCCGGGGCAGGACGACACGATCCACGAGCTTCACGCGTTGGGATTGGGCGAGCTGTTTCCCGTGTCGGCGGAGCACGCTCGCGGCATCGACGAGTTGATGGCCGCCATCGACGCGGCAGATCCTGCCGGCGAGCGGCGATCCCGAGACGGCCGACGACCTCGCGATCAAGGTCGCGCTCGTGGGCCGCCCGAACGTCGGGAAATCCTCGCTGCTCAACCGTCTGGTCGGGGAGGAGCGGATGATGGTCTCCGACGTCCCGGGCACGACACGCGACGCGGTGGACACGAGCCTGACGTTGGGCTGCGCCGTTACCTGCTCGTCGACACCGCGGGCATGCGGCGCAAGGGGCGTCTTCACGAGCCCGCGGAGTCCCTGTCGGTGATGCGGGCGCGGCAGGCCATCGAACGCGCCGACGTGGTCGTCCTCGTGCTCGACGGCAGCGAGCCGATCGCGGCGCAAGACGCACACATCGCGGGCTACGCCGGTCGAAGCGTCGCGGCCCATCGTCGTCGCGGTCAACAAGTGGGACCTCGTCGAGTCGCGTGAGGAGAAGGCCAAGAGCGTGGGAGCGCGACATGCGCGAAGCGTCTGCGCTTCGTGAAGGAGGTGCCCTTCGTCCTGGTCTCCGCGAAGAGCGGACAGCGCGTCCTCGAAGATCCTGGATCGCGTGGACGAGGCGTTCGCGGACGCAGGCAAGCGGGTTCCGGACACCCGCGCTCAACGCGTGGCTCCAGGAGGAATCCGCCAAGGAGCGGAGCGCCCCAGCCAAGGGAGGGAGCGTCCGCTCTTCTACGCGACGCAGACCGGCATTCGCCCTCCGCGGTTCGTCGTGTTCTGCAACGAGGCCCGCCGGCTGCACTTCTCGCTACGCCGCCACCTCGAAAACTCGCTGCGGGAGCGGTTCGAGTTTGGCGCGGCTCCGCTGCGCTTGACGTTTAGGAGCCGGCGCGAGCGGGCCGCGCGATGATGAGCGGCCTCCGGCGATTTCTACGGCTGCTGTGGGCCGCGCTCGCTCGGTTCTCCGAAGACCACGGCGCGAATCACGCCGCCGCCGTCGCCTACTTCTCGCTGCTCTCGCTGCCTCCATTTCTCTATCTCACCGGACGGGTGCTGGCGCGGCTCGTCCCCGACACCGACGGGACCGAAGCGATCCTCTCCGCGGTTGCGCAGTATCTGCCGCTCGAGATCGGTCCTTCGCTCCTGACGCTCGGACGCAGCCTTCATCAGGGTGGGTCGCTCGTCGCGGTGGCGGCGCCCGTGTTGCTGTGGGTGGCGAGCCACGCATTCTCGGCGCTCGAGATCGCCGTGTCAACGTCGCTTTCGGGACGACGCCGCAGCGACGGTTCTGGATCTCGCGGCTGAAGGCGTTCATCGGGCTTTCGGGAGGCGTCCTCCTCCTCGGCGCGACCGTCGGGGCCGGCCACGTCGCCCTGTGGCTCGACGGCTTCTTGTCGCGCACGGGCGCGCCGCTCCTGCTCTCGCCGAAAGCACGCTTCGTCTCGACCGCCGCGCTCATCATCGCGACCTCCGCCGTGTTCACGCTGTTCTACAAGTGGCTGCCGAGCGGCAAGGTCGCGTGGTGGTCGGCGGCCGCGCGCGGCCCTGGTGGCGGTCGTCTGTGTGGGAGGGGGCACGGCACGCCTTCGGGAGCCTTCTCTCACGTCGCCGGCCTTCGGTTTTTTCGGGCTCGCTGGCCGCCATCGTCGCCGTCCTGGGGTGGATCTACGGGCGGTCGCGGTGACGATCTACGGGGCGGAGGTCGCGGCGCTCCTGAACGGCAACCGCCCTCACGTCGGCAAAAGCCTCCAGCGCGTCGCTGGGAAACCCGAGGGCGCCCATTCTTGACCGTCGCCGACGCGGGGATTATGTTCGCGCCGTTCCACCGCCGGGGCACTTGGATTACGGTGGCGTAACGCTGGAAAGGGGTGGTCCGCGATGGTGCTGTTCAACTACTCGACGCGCGAGCTCACGGCCAAGATCGTCTACTACGGCCCGGAATCTGCGGCAAGACCGACGAACCTGCAGTTCATCCACGAGAACCTGCCCGGCGGAGTCCGCGGAAAGATGCTCTCGCTCGCGACGAAGACCGACCGAACGCTGTTCTTCGATTTCCTGCCGATCGATCTCGGCGAGATCCGCGGGATGAAGACCCGCGTGCAGCTCTACACGGTGCCCGGCCAGGTCTTCTACAACGAGACGCGGAAGCTCGTGCTCAAGGGCGTCGACGGCATCGTGTTCGTCGCCGACTCGCAGAGAGACGATGCTGCGAGGCGAACGTGGAATCGTTCAAGAACCTCGAGGAGAACCTCAAGGGCGCACGGCATGAAGCTCTCCGAGATGCCGCACGTCGATCCAGTTCAACAAGCGCGACCTTCCGAAGCTCAGCAGCGATCGACGACCTCGAACGCGACGGTGAACCAGTACAACGCCCCGTTCTACGAGTCGGTGGCCACGACGGGCATCGGCGTGCAGGACACGCTGAAGGCGATCGTCAAGCTGGTGCTGCTCAATCTCACGAAGAAGTACGAGTCCAAGGCCGTCGCCGAAGCCGCGATCGCGGCGGCGGCAGCACCGCCTTCCGTGCGCGCCGCCACGGCACCCGCACCGGCGCCGACGCCTGCTCCCATGCGCGCCGCCGCCCCGGTGGCCGAGCCGAAACGCACCACGATTCCGGTATCACCGGTCGATTCCCCGGCGGCGAAGCGCCGCGCGGGAGCCACTCCGCCGCCTCCTCCGCCGGCTCCGTCGAAGGGCCGCAAGGCCGCGCCTCCGCCGCCGGCAACCGTGATGTCTCCGTTCGCCGAGTCCGAGATCGACAGCCTCGTCGGTGAGGTCGGCGACGTGCCGGAGGTGGAGCTGCCGCTCGCGGCCGCCCCGATGCCGCCGAACCCATCGCGGTTCCTGCCGAGCCGATCGCAGTGCCCGTCGCCGCCGCGTCGCACGACGAAGGGGCGTGGATGGGATTGCGAGAGGACGAGGAGACCGGCTCGTTCGCGGACGGATCCGCCGCTCTACGGCTCGAGCGTCCCTCTCGCGGATCTGCTCGTCGCAGACGAGACTGTCGAGACCCCGGATTCAGCTCGCCCCCGCCGCCGAACCCGCGTGGCATTCGGAATCTCACGCCGGAAGCGACTTCGAGGTCGACCGTGGCTTCGACCCCGAGTGGGGCGCCCGCGGCGACCGCATCACCCGCCAGCACGATGGCGCCGCCGGCCGAGCGGCCGACCGGGCCGAAGAGGTGATTCCGCTCGCCCCGTTCCCGCTGCCGGCGATGGACGAGGCGGAGGAGGTGTCGGCCGGCCACGATGTGCGTCTCACCGAGGTCGCGAGCGACGAGGATCTGTTCTCGGACCCGAGCCTCGAGATCGCCCATCTCGTGGTCGGCCAGACGCGCGAGATCATGGTGCCGGTCATGCTCGGGGAAGGGGCGACCGCGGGGCGATTCAAGCTCGCGATCCGGCTCCGGCTCGAGCCGGTGGACTGAAAGCCGCGGCAAGAGGCGGACGGCCCTTGATCGCATTATCCCTGACCCCGTGACGTTCGGCTTCCCGTTCGGTCGATCCGCCCTCGCGGTGTTCGCGGTCGCAACCGTGTGCGGCCGGATCGGCGCAGTGACCGAGCCTCCTCCCGATCCCATCCGGTTGGGACTCTTACGAGTGGATGGGGACGGCGCCGATCGTCATCGCCGCCGACATCCTCGCGGACGACGGCAAGTACGTTGCAGGCGATGACGCGCACGCCGATCAAGGGAGGGCTGACCAAGCAGGCGGTCGTCCTCGTCGATCTCCGCAATGCGAACCGTGACCGGCCGCAGGGGTCCCCGCGGCCGACCTCGTCAAAGGCCGCGCCTATCTCCTCCTCTTGAAACCGTCAGGGCGCGGGAAGAAAGAGGCTTACCAGGTCTACGATCTCGTCCGCGGCATCAAGGGCCTGAAGGATCTTCCGCCGGAAGGGTCCGGAGGCGACGGTGAGCGCGGTCGTCCGCCTCGCGGAGATTCAGGAGCGCAGCAACGACGCGTATCTCTGGGCGAGCCTGCCGGAACTCCTGCAGAGCGAAAATCCCGTGCTGGTCGATGCCGCGCTCGATCTCGTACGTGAAATTCCGACGGGAAGTCGGCGACTTTGGTCCCCGTCCTTCAACCGCTCTTGGAGCACCCGCGCCCCGACTTCAGGATCCGCGCGGTCCTCCTTTAGGCAGAGTCCTCGCCAGGACCGGAGCGACGGACCTTCCCGAGCGCCCCGAGCTCGTCGCCGAGGCTGACCGGGCGGGCCCGCCGCGACGACGATGCCGCGGCGCGCCGCGAAGCCGTCGCCGCGCTCGCGCCGCTCCCGGACGCCGGAATCGACGAGACCTTGGGCACGATCGCCCACGACGACCCCGATCAGAACGTCCGTTTCGAAGCGGCGAAGTCCGCGTTCGAGCGGTCCGAGAGTCAACGAGCGAAAGCGTTCCGATTGACTTCTGAGGAGACCGAACGCGAGGATTGAGGCGATGGCAAGCAACCCATTCCAGAACTTCATGGTGAGGTACGGCGCGAACGAGCGCGTCTTCACCGAAGGGCGATCTCAGGAACGACGATGTACATCGTGCAGTCCGGGAAAATCCGCCTTTTCCGCGTCGTCGAACGGTCAAAAGCGCGTCCACGGGGTGATGGAGAAGGGGACTTCTTCGGCGAGATGTCGATCCTCGAGGGCTTCCCGCACGATCTCGGCCGAGGCCGTGGACGATGCGGAGCTGATCGAGATCAACAGCATGACCTTCGACAAGATGATCAAGGGGAACATCGAGATCGCGATCCGCATGCTGCGGAAGCTCTCGATCCGCCTGCGCGAGACGGAGCGCCGGTTCGAGGGGCTTCAGGCGGACGGCCGGGCCGCGGTCCCGATCGCGCCAGGCGGCGCCCGAAGCCCAAGCGCTTGCAGGGCCGCCGGCACCGGCACGCGCCTCGAGGTGGACGGCGACGGCACGGACTTCGCCGGTGCCGGAGAGCGAAACGCTCATCGGGCGCTTCGATCCCGTGACCGGAGCAGATGCCCGATGTCGACCTGACGCAGGTCGACCTGAAGCGCTCGGTCTCGAGACGCGCACGCCCGGCTCGTTCGCACGAACGACGGGTTCGTGCTGACCGAAGAGGTCGGCGCGCTCAACGGCACCTTCGTCAACGGCGACGAAGCTCGTCACCGGGCGCTCCCATCCCGTCCAAGACGGAGATCGCGTCAGCATCGGGATGGTCAAGCTCGTCTTCCGGACATGACGCGTCGCCGCCGCGTCGCCGCATCGCTTCTGTAGCCCGTCACGACGCTCGCCGCTCAGGCCAAGGAGATCGCGCCCTACCGCGCCGAGCTCGATCGTTCACTGGGGTCGCGGGGCGGGGTCCGACGTCTTCCGGGACGAGCTGCGGCGAGAACCGTGGCGCAGCATCTCGCCACCGGCTGCTTCCAGACGTGAGGATCGCGGAGCGGAGGAGGCGGAGTCCGACGCCGAGCTCACGTACACCATCGTGCTTGTCGGACGTCATCGACGAAACTCGATTCGACGACACGATCGCCGGCGGCGCTGCAGCCCGGCGAGCCGACGGCAGGAGCCACGACGGGTCGCTTACTTCGAGATCACCGCCGATGCGACACTGACCGCGCGCGCCAATGGTGCGGTCATCAGCCATAAGCACATGGTCGCGCACGCCGAGCGGCGTCCCATCTACGTCGGCGAGGACCCGCAAGCGTTCGCCCGCGCCGAGGCCACCGCCGACGTCGTCGACACGTTGGCCCGCGCTTTGGCTGCGGCAGCGCGAAGCTCACACGCAAGGTCCGGAGACGCCGTGCCGGATTGACCCTGTTTCGCGACGAGTGCTACTCTTCCGCCGCGCGGGAGCCGGCGAGGCCTTCGTTCGGTGATGCGATGACCGCCACGCCACGCCCCCGAGTGCTGTCCGGAATGAGACCGACCGGACCCCTCCACCTCGGTCATCTCGTCGGAGCGCTGAAGAACTGGGTCGCGCTCCAAGACACCCACGACTGCTTCTTCACCATCGTCGATTGGCACGCGCTGACGACGGACTATGCCGACCCGTCGGCGATCCGCGCCTACGTCCGCGAGGTCACGCTGGATTGGCTGTCGTGCGGGCATCGATCCGAAGCGCGCGGTGGTCTTCGTCCAGTCCGAGGTCAAAGAGCACGCCGAGCTGCATCTGCTGCTTTCGATGGTCGTTCCGCTCCCGTGGCTGGAGCGGGTGCCCACGTACAAGGGCAGCAAGAGCAGCTTCGGGACAAGGACCTCAACACCTACGGGTTCCTCGGCTATCCGTTGCTGCAGGCCGCCGACATTCTCGCCTACCGGGCGCGGGCGGTGCCGGTCGGCGACGATCAGGTTCCGCATCTCGAGCTTTGCCGCGAAATCGCCCGCCGATTCAATCACCTCTACGGCGACGTCTTTCCGGAGCCGCAGGCGCTCCTCACGCAGGCGGCGCGGCTGCCGGGGACCGACGGACGGAAGATGTCGAAGTCTTACGGGAACGCGATCTTCCTGAGCGACGATCGGAACGCGGTCCACGCGAAGGTCGACGCGATGCTCACCGACCCGCAGCGGACGCACCGTCACATCCGGGTAAGCTCCCGAGGTTTGCCCGGTGTTCGCGACTCACAAAGTGTTCTCCGATCGCGACGACCGTAGCCTGGGCCGACGAAGGCTGCCGCACCGCCGGCATCGGCTGCCGCGATTGCAAGGGTCGGCTGAAGGAGCGCCTGCGCGGCGGTCGTGGCGCCGATCGCCGAGCGGCGGGCGTCGTTCTCGGCGGACCCGGAATCGATCGAGATGATCCTGGACGACGGCGCCGCGCGCGCGCGGAAGCCGCCGGGGAGACGATGCGGCTCGTCCGCTCGTCGCGTCGGACTGGGACGAGTGACGGAGCCGCGCGGTCAACAGGCGCGACGCCCTCCGTGTCCACGCTCGGGCACGTTCGACGGGCCGCTCGACCTGCTGCCTCCATCTGGTGCGCGTCAGCGAGGTCGACATCACCGAGCATGCCGATCCTCACGATCGCGGCTCAGTACGACGCCTACCTCGAGCTGATGCGCGAGAGGCTCGACCTCGAGATCGCCGGGCGAATACCTCGTGATGGCGGCGACGCTCGTTCACATCAAGTCGCGGCTTCTGCTCCCGCCCGACCCGACGCTGCCGGAGGAGCAAGCGAAGGACGACCCTCAGGCGGAGCTCACGCGGCAGCTGCTCGAGTATCAGCGGCTCGAAGCAGGCGGCCGAGAACCTTCAGGCGATCGACAGCGTCCGCAGCTTGATCTGGACGCGCGACGGGAAGATTCCCGCAGGAGTTCGAGGGGGAGGAGCTCCTGGCTGTCGAGCTGTTCGACGTCATCGCCGCTTTCAAAGCTCCTCGACCGTCTGGGCGAGGACGCCAAGCTGCAGCTGAAGCGGGACGACGTGTCGGTCGCCGACAAGATCGCCTGGCTGACCGACGATCCTGCAGGCGCGGGGCTCGGTCGATCTTCTCGAGCTGATCGCGGGGCTGCCGAACCGGACGGAGCGGATCGCCTCGTTCCTCGCGGTCCTCGAGATGGTGCGGCTCCAGATCATCGTCCTGTTCCAGCGCGCCTCGCAGGGTGACATCCGCGTCGCGCTGCGGAACGACGCGCCCGCCGCGCCGGCGATCGCCACGATGCCGGACGCGGACGAAGGACGAGACGGATCCCTCGTATCGCGAGCTCGTCGCCGCGGTCGAGGCGGTGCTGTTCGCCGCGGCGGAGCCGGTGCAACCCGAAGGAGATCGCGGCCGCCTTCACGGCAGCGACGGAGGCCGACGTCGCCGCCGCGATCGACGCGCTGCGAGACGCGCTACGCGAACGGGCCGGGCGGGCTGACCGTCGAGCAGGTCGCGGGGGCGTTTCGCCTCGCGACCAAGCCCGACGTCGGCGCGATCGGTGCGACAGTTCTTCCGTCAGCCGGAATCCGGACCCGGCTTTCCGCCGGCGGCGCTCGAGACTCTGGCGATCATCGCGTACCGCCAGCCGATCACCGTGCCCGAGATCCAGGCGATGCGCGGCGTCGATCCGTCCGGCTCGCTGAAGAGCCTTCTCGAGAAATCGATGGTGCGGATCCTCGGACGGAAGAAGGTGGTCGGCAACCCGCTGCTCTACGGGACGACAAAGCAGTTCCTCGTCCACTTCGGGCTGAACCGCCTCGAGGACCTGCCGTCGATCGAGGAGTTCGACGAGTTCCTGGGGGCGCTGCAATGCGGGCGCCTCCGCCCGATCGCCGAAGCCGTCGAGATCGATCGACGCGCCGTCGAGGAACGGATGAGCGAGCGCCTGCAGAAGGTCCTCGCGCACGCGCGGGCATCGCGTCCCGCCGCGCGGCGGGCGCTCTCATCGTGGCAGGGCGGGTCAGCGTGAACGGCGACGATCGTCTCAGAGCTGGGCACCAAAGGTCGACCCGGCCGAGGACGCGATCAAGGTCGACGGAAAGCGGATCGCGGCGCGCGCCGAGGGCGGGACCTATCTGGCCCTGAACAAGCCGCGCGGCGTCGTCACCACGCTGAGCGACCCGGAGGGCCGGCCACGGTCAAGGACTTCCTGCGCGGGGTCAAGGCGCGCGTCTACCCGGTCGGACGCCTCGACTATCGCACAGCGAAGGGCTTCTCGCTCCTGACCGACGACGGCTCGCTGGCGCGGGATCTGATGCACCCGTCGCGGGGTGTCGAAAAAACCTACCTGGCCAAGGTGCAAGGGCCAGCCGGAGCCGAAGTGCTCGCCCGGCTCACGCCGGGGCATCCCGCTCGACGGGAAGCGTACGGGCCCGCGCAGGTGCGCGTCGCTCGACGCCGGGGACAACGCTTGGATCGAGATCACGATCGGGAGGGCGAAACCGGCAGGTGCGGCGCATGTTCCAGGCGGTCGGCCATCCGGTCCAGCGGCTGCGCCGGGTCGCGTACGGCGGCGTCGACCCTCGGCCGCCTTCCGGTCGGGCACGTTCGGCCGCTTGACCGACGCCGAGGTCGCGAGCCTCGACGCGAGCCGCCGGCCGCCCCGGCGAACGGACGCGCCGCGGACGCGCCGCGTCGTCGTAATTCTCTGAAAAATCGATTCTTGACAGCGTCTGGGCGCGTTCTCTACGATGACGCCTTTGCCGGGTCGTTAATTCGACACTGGCAGCCCGCGTCACGGCGGGTACCAACGGGACCAGCGCTCATCGGATCGGGGCGCAGGACCGCACCAGGAGGCCCGATCCCCACATGAGCATTCAGGAAGACGACAAGATCACCACGGTGGCCGGACACGACGCGATCGAGGATGCCGAAGATTTCGGCAAGGCCCTCGAGGTCTGGGAGAGCGGCTTCAAGTCGCTGAAGGAAGGGGACGTCGTCCAGGGACGCGTCCTCAAGATCCTCGAGAAGGAAGTCGTCGTCGACATCGGATTCAAGTCCGAGGGCGTCATCGACATCAACGAGGTCAGGGGCTACGACGGCACAGCTGACCGTGAAGGTCGGCGACCGGATCGAAGTCCTCCTCGAGCGCACCGAGAACAACGACGGCTACGTGGTCCTCTCGAAAGAGAAGGCCGAGAAGATGAAGGTCTGGGACGACGTCGAGCGCGCCTTCGAAACGGGCGAGCCGGTCCTGGGCCGCGTGATCGATCGCATCAAGGGCGGCCTCAAGGTCGACATCGGCGTGCCGGCGTTCCTGCCCGGGATCGCTCGTCGACGTCCGGCCCGTGAGGAACCTCGACGCGCTGCGCGGCCAGGAATTCCGCATGCGCGTCATCAAGGTCAACAAGCGGCGCGGCAACATCGTGCTGTCGCGCAAGGCGGTCCTCGAAGAGGAGAACGCCGAGAAGAAGAAGAAGACGCTCGAGGACCTCGAAGAGGGCAAGATCCTTGCGCGGCACGGTGAAGAACCTCACCGAGTACGGCGCGTTCATCGACCTGGGCGGCATCGACGGCTTGCTCCACATCACCGACATGGCCTGGGGCCGCATCAACCATCCGTCGGAGAAGTTCCAGATCGGAGACGAGGTCGACGTCGTCGTCCTCAAGTTCGACCGCGAGCGCGAGCGCGTCTCGCTCGGCTTCAAGCAGCTCCAGGACGACCCGTGGGAGTCCGCGACGTCGAAGTACCCGCCCCAGACCCGCATCCGCGGCAAGGTCGTCAGCCTCACCGACTACGGCGCCTTCATCGAGGTCGAAGAGGGGGTCGAAGGGCTGATCCACGTCTCCGAGATGTCGTGGACCAAGCGGGTCAAGCACCCCTCGAAGATCCTGAACGCGGGCGAGTGGGTCGAGTGCGTGGTCCTCGACATCGATCAGGAAGGCCGCCGGCTGTCGCTCGGATTCGAAGCAGACCGGAGCCCAACCCCTGGGACCTCATCGACACGAAGTACCGCGTCGGCGACATCATCCACGGCAAGGTGCGCAACATCACGGATTTCGGTGCGTTCGTCGAAGTCGAGGAGGGCGTCGACGGCCTCGTCCACATCTCCGACCTCTCCTGGACGCGGCGCATCAAGAACCCCGGCGAGGTCCTGAAGAAGGGCGACGACGTCGAGGCCGTGATCCTGAAGATCGACTCCGACAACCAGCGCCTCTCGCTGGGAATCAAGCAGCTCCAGCCCGAACGTCCTCGAGGACTTCTTCCAGAGCCACGGCGTGGGCGACATCCTCACGGGAAGATCGTCCGCCTGACCGAGTTCGGCGCGTTCGTCGAGCTGTTCGAGGGGATCGAAGGGCCTGGTGCACGTGTCGGAGATGTCCGCAGGACCGGATCGAGAACCCGGCGGACCATTTCGCGGTCGATCAGGAAGTCCGCGTCAAGATCATCAAGATGGACTCGGTCGAGAAGAAGATCGGCCTGTCGATCAAGGCCGCGCTCGGACGAGCCGGACGACAGCTCCTTCCACGCGTACCAGCAGAGCCAGCGGGGCGACGGCAGCGCGACCTCGGCGATGTCTTGGGCGATGATGCTGCGCGCCCACGTCCGACGGACGACGACGCTTCGACGCCGAGAGCGATTCGTGAGCGCCCGTCAGGACCCGGGAGAGGACCACGTATGACCAAGGCCGATCTGGTCGAAGAAGTCATCCGGGTCGCCGTTCTGAGCAAGAAGGACGCAGAGAGCGTCGTCAACACGGTCTTCGGGCAGATCATGGAAGCCCTGAAGAGCGACGACAAGATCGAGCTCCGCGGGTTCGGGAGCTTCCGCGTGCGGCGGCGGCGCTCGCGTCTCGGCCGAAACCCCAAGACCGGGGACCGCGTCGACGTGCCGTCAAGCGCATCCCGTACTTCAAGCCGGGAAAAGAGCTGCGCGATCTGATCAACGGTCACGACGGAGCGCCGTCACCGGCGAATCCGGCACGAATCATGAGCGCGCCGAGCTCGATGACCGCGCGCGGCGGCTCGCTACCACATCGAGACCTGGGGCTGTCAGATGAACGTCCTCGACGCCGACAAGATGTCGGGGCGCTCGAGCGGCACGGCTACGTTCGCGCGGAATCGCGCGGAGCCGCCGACGTCGTTCTGCTTGAACACGTGCTCGATCCGGGAGAAGGCGGCGGAGAAGGTCTTCTCCGAGCTCGGGCGGCTGAAGCCGCTCAAGGACCTGCGGCCGGACGTCGTGCTCGGCGTTTGCGGCTGCGTCGCGCAGCAGGAGGGCGAAGAGATCTTCTCGAGCGCGCCGTACGTCGACCTCGTCATCGGAACGCGGGCGACGCGATCGCTTCCGCTCCTGGTCGACCGGCTCCGGGCCGGGGACGAGATCCGCGCGGCACGCCGTGGACGTCGAGCTGCGGAACGACTCGATTCACTTCCCGTTCGATCAGATCCGGCGCGAGATCACGGGCGTCGGCGAAGGCGTTCGTCACGATCATCGAAGGGTGCAACCACCGCTGCACGTTCTGCATCGTCCCGCAGACCCGCGGACGCGAGAGTCTCGCGGGACATGGACGACGTCCTCGCCGAAGTTCGCGCGCTGGCCGCGCGGGGCTTCCGCGAGGTCGAGTTCCTCGGGCAAACGGTCAACGCCTACCGCGACGCCGCGCGGACGAACGCTGGGCGACCTGCTGCGTCGCGGCGCTCGCGCGTCGACGGCATCGAGAGAATCCGATTCACGACATCTCATCCGGCGCAGATGACCGACGGCCCTGCATGGACGCGATGGCCGCGGCGCGACCGCAAGCTCTGTTCGTACCTTCACCTGCCGGTCCAGTCGGGATCGTCGCGACGTTCTGCGCGCGATGCGGCGCGGCTACGATCGCGAGGGCTATCTGGCGAAGATCCGCGGGTCTGCGCGCGCGCATGCCGGAGCTCTGCCTGCGGAACCGACGTCATCGTCGGGTTTCCCGACCGAGACCGAGGCCGATTTCGAGCAGACGCTCTCGCTCCTCGAAGAGGTCGAGATTCGACACGGTCTACTCGTTCACGTACTCGATCGCGTCCGGGAACCGCGGCGCCGAGCCTCGGCCCCGATCTTCCCGAGGAGCGTGAAGTTCGAGCGCCTGGCCCGGCTGAACGCGCTTCAGAAACCGATTCAAGAGCGACGCAACCGGCGATGGATCGGGCGCACGGTCGAGGTCCTGGTCGAAGGACCGAACCGCGCGGAATGCAGGGAGTGGACGGGCCGCACGCCGGAGGCCCGCTGGGTCCATTTCGGCGGCAACTCGGCACCCGGCCGGCTCGAGACGCGTCCTCGTCGGCGCAGACATCGTGCGTATCTCACTTCGTGGCGAAATCGTCGCCGGGGCTTGACCCTGCGAAAACCGGCGCTTATAGTGCCGGTGTTCCTTGGAGCGCGCATGGCGGTCGAGATGAAGGTCAAAGGGCTTGATGTGGGATCCGGTTTCCCGCATGCCCATCGTCATCCTCAGAACGCAGGAAGGGGAGAGCCTCCTTCCCGATCTTCGTGGGGCTGTTCGAGGCGAACGCGATCGCGCAGCAGCTCGACGGGAGTCTCTCGCCTCGCCCGATGACGCACGATCTTCTCGGAAACCTGATCGATGCGCTTCACGCGCCGCGTCGACCGCGTCGTCATCACCGACCTTCGTGACAACACGTTCTTCGCTCTGATCCATCTCCAGCGCAACGGCGAGAAGCTACGCGATCGACGCGCGTCCGTCCGACGCGATGGCGCTCGCGCTTCGCGTCAAGGTTCCGATCTTCGTCGAAGACACCGTCATCGAGCGGTCGTCCGCGTCCGGAGAAACCAGGGCAGGTCGACGAAGCCGAGCGGCTGCGTCGCTGGCTCGAGACCGGTCGACCCCGAAGAGCTCGGCCGCTACGAGATGTAAGCGCTCGCAACTTTTGTTGCGAGTCTCGCCACGCACTCACCGCCGACAATTTAGTCGTCTGATCCGGTTGACTGTTCGGTTCGGCCCCAGTACACTCCGCGCCGTTGCTGAGGCGGTACAACATCTTGCGGCCATTTTTCCCGGACACCTCAACATCCTGTGGCCCCCTCCGGTCGAGCCTCTCTCCAGCACGGAGGGAACCTCTCGATGAGGCGCGATGACGATCGTGGTCGCGAACCAGAAGGGCGGAGTTGGAAAGACGACGACCGCGATCAACCTCGCTGCGGCGCTGGCGCAGAAGAAGCTCAAGACGCTGCTGATCGATCTCGATCCTCAGGGCAACGCGACGATCTCGTTCATCGCCGGCGACGAGCCTCGAGAAGACCGTTTACGACCTGCTCGTCGATCCGAACGTCACCGCCGAGCACGTGGTTCGGACAACGTCGGACGAGAACCTCGACATCCTCGGATCCCGAATCTCGCTCGCGAAAGCCGAGGTCAAGCTGGTGGGGAGTTCGACAGCCACTTCCGCCTCAAGGACAAGCTCGAACCGATCCGCGAGCTCTACGACTACGTGGTCATCGACACGCCCCCGACGCTCGGCATCCTGACCGTCGAACGCCCTCTGTTGCGGCGACCACACTTGCTCGTCCCCATTCAGTCGTCGTACTTCGCGCTCGAGGGGACCGACGACCTGCTCGAGACCTACGAGAAGATCCGCGCTCGTCCGAATCCTGATCTCGAGTTCCTCGGCGTCGTCGTCACCCTTCACGACAAGCGGACGATCCTTGTCCGAGGACATCCACCAGCAGATCCGGAGATGTCTTCGGCGAGAAGGTCTTCCGGACGACGATCTCAAGAGCGTACGGCTCGAGGAGAGCCCGCCTACAAGCAGAGCATCTTCACGTTCGCCCCGAGTCGTCGGGGGCCACCGAGTACTACAGCCTCTCAGAGGAGGTCATCGCCCGTGTCTAAGTTCCGAGGACTGCCCCAAGACAAGCGCATGCGCCACGACAGTCACTTCGTCGAGGAGATCACCTCGACGCGCTCGGAGTCGATCGGACGCCTCATCGACATCGACCGCATCGAGCCGAACCCCACCAGCCACGGAAGAACTTCGGCGACCTCTCCGGAGATGGTCGCATCGATCAAGGAGAAGGAGTCCTCGAGCCGATCCTGGTCCGCGCCGTCGATGGCGGAAGATTCGAGATCATCGCCGGCGAGCGTCGCTATCAGGCCGTCCAAGATCGCCGGGCTACGCCACGTGCCGGCGATCGAGGTCGACGTCGACAATCGCGGCATGCTCGAGATCTCGCTGATCGAGAACCTGCAGCGCAAGGACCTCACACCCTTCGAGGAGGCCGGCCGCGATCCAGCGCCTCTGCGATCAGTTCCGATACACGCACGAAGAGATCGCCAGGAAGCTCGGCAAGTCACGAACCGTGATCACCGAGGCCCTGAGCCTCAACCGGATGCCCGAGACGGTCCAGGAGCGATGTCGGCAGGCCGACATTGAGAAGCAAGTCGATGCTCCTCCAGATCGTTCGCCAGGACACCGAAGAAGCAATGCATCGCCTGGTCGATCGAATCACCGGCGACGGGATCACCCGCGAGGAGGCCAGGCAGTTCAACCGTGGCGAAGGCTCGGAGGAGCGTAAGCCGAAGCGATACGTGTTCCGCTATGCGCCCGACGACGAGGCGTTCTCGTTCAGCCTCAGCTTTCCGAAGCAGGACGTTCAGAAGGCCGAGCTCGTCAGCGCCCTCCAGTCGATCCTGGAGAAGCTCATCCGCGAGCTGCACGAGGACTCCAAGGGCGCGGTGACTCCGCCGTCACGCTCGAAGAAACCCCGCGGACCCGAGGCCAACGCGTAGTCCGACTCCACGGTGGCGGCAGCTTCCGTCCGACTCGGAAGTACGCATTACGCGTACACGACACTCGACGCGCGCAGCGTGTCGCGGCGTCGCAACTCGGTCCTCGCAGCACCCCAACTTTATCTTCCCGGCCGGCGCTGACGCCGGGTCGTATAAGTCGGCATCTGGTTTCCGAGTGCGCAGTGCGCGGACACACGTCGGACGGCCCACTCCAGCGCTTTCCTGGGTTAGAGCGCGAGCTTGGTGATCCGCCAGGCGGCGCAGGGCAGGAACGTCTCAGGTCCATGGGACCGAGCGGTAGCGTCGTTCACGCCGCACGCACTCGGAAGCCCAGCATTCAATAGTTCTCGGGTGTCAACACGGGCCAAAACCCTGAGTCGCGTGCGGCATGCTCTGGGCACAGCTCGCACTGCGTGGGATCACGGAGTGGGTCAATCCGATGGTGCACTAGGCGCGAGTGGTGAGGCCAGCGACAGATCGGCGTCAGATTGATTCGGGCGTTGTTTCGCGGTTTCCCGATGGTGAGTTAGTTTACATAATATACATTATCAGACCTTGGATTCGACCGAATCCTGGCCGTCCGCCTGCTAAACTCCGCCTTCGATGCTTCGCCCGAGGCGCCTCACCTCTACGTCCTCTTCCGAGCTCGGATCTCGCCACGTTCGTTGGCATCACGGTCTGGACCGCGATCCTGATGATGAACAACTTCTTCTTCATCGCGCCGTCAGGCGATCCAGAAGGATTTGAGCCTGGGGATCACGCTCCAGCTCGTCTTCCTCAACATTCCGAGCCTCCTCGTCCTGGCGGATCCTCAATCGGGACCCTGCTCGGCTCCCTGATCGCCATCGGGCGGCTTTCCGCGGACGGCGAGATCGTGGCCCTGCAGGCGTCGGGGCTCGGCCCGATGCAGCAGTTGAGGCCCATGGCGATCCACGGCGTCGTCGCGATGGGGCTCTCGCTGACCGATCTATCTGCTGCTTCAGCCGTGGGCCAGCTACGAGTTGCACGGCGTCCAGGCGCGCATCCTGACGGCCCGAAACGTAACGTCGGAGATTCAGCCACGGGTCTTCTTCGACGCGCTCCTGGCTACGTCCTATTCGTCGACGAAATGCCAGCCGGCACGCAAGGGATTGCTCGCAGCGAACGGTCCTCTACCAGGCTCCCGAGGGTGGCGGCAACGGTACCGAGCAGTTGATCGTCGCCAAGCAGGCCAACGTCGGACCGGCAGCGGACCGGCAGGGCGCGGCTTCGCATCGTCTTCAAGGATGGCGTGCACCACTCGTTTCGCTCCGAACGACCCCGACTCGTACAGAACCGCTTCAGTTCGACTCGTACGCGCCGAGCCCAATCGTGCTGCCGGCCTGGATGCAGGCGTCCGGCCAGCGACCGGACCGCACGGTGGGAGACATGACCGCCCCGGTCTCCTGCGCGAGTATCGAGCGGCGCACATCGAGTCGAACGCGACCCTCCGCACGTACCGGCTTCGCTCGGCGCTCGTGGAGGGACATCGGCGTCTCGCGCTTCCCTTCGCGAGCCTCGTGTTCGCGCTGCTCGCGCTCCCGCTCGGCGTCTCCCGTGTGCGGAGCGGCAAGGGCAGCTGGCTTCGCCCTGAGCCTCGGCCTCGTGCTGGCCTACTGGATGCTGTTCACCGTCGGGCTCGAGCAGGCTCGCCTCGGCCGCATCCCCGTGGCGGTGGGCGTCTGGGGGCGAACCTCATCGTGCTGGTCTGGACGATCGTGGCGTATCTCAGGATGCGCTCCCCCGTCCGTCCCGGAATTCTCGCGGCCATCGCCGGGGTGGTTCACGCGCACCGTAGCGGCCCTAACGCGAAAACTCTCGCGAGGCCGCACCTAAGCCGTCGATTCGTCGCAAGGTGTCGCCTTGGAGAAGCTCCACAGTTTCCGGCTGTCGTCGCTTCTGGATCGATACATCGGCGCGCTTTACCTGAGGATGCTGGGACTGTCGCTTGGGTCGACCTACCTGATCTTCTCCCTCATCGAGCTGAAGGACCTGATCGACGCGGTGGTCGAGCGAAAACAACCGGCCATGCTGATCGCGAAGTACTTCGAGTACTTCATACCGGGCGCCCTCGTCATAACACTCCCTTCGCCGCGCTGATCGCGGCGGTCCTCACGGTGACGCTCCTTTCGCGTCACGGCGAAATGACCGCGCTGAAGGCGTCGGGGATGAGCGCCCGCCGGGTGTGTTTGCCGATTCTTTTCTTGACCCTCGTGCTCTGCGGGATGCTGCACCCTCATCCAGGACCGGATCGCCCCCGCTACGAACCGGCGGGCGATGTCCATCAGGATCAGATTCAGGGACGAAGCCCGCGCACGTACGGTTGGTCTCCGGGCGGACGTTGGACGTTCGGCGCCGATGGCCGCTTGTATCACTACCGCCTGTTCGATCCGCAGCAGGTGCGCTTCCAGGGCCTGTCGGTCTTCCATGTCGACCTCGCCGCCGCGCGTATTCTCGAGCAGTGGTTCTGCAGCTCCGCGCATTGGAACGGTACGGCTGGGAGTCCGAGAAGGGGTGGTATCGAACGTTTCCGGAGCCTGGAGCCGCGGGCGACTACCGGCGATTCGACCACGAGGAGATCGCCGTCTTCGATGCGCCGGACAACTTCACGCGCCGAGAGCGGACCCTCGTCGCGGGGAACGAGATCGACAAGCAAGCCTCCATCGCAGACCTCGAACGACGAGATCGAAGGACTCGCCAAGAGCGGCTACGACACGACGCGCCTTCGGGTGAAGTACTGGCAGAAGACCGCGATCGATCGCGACGCCGCTGGTGACCGTGCTCCTAGGTCTCCCCTTCGCTTTCAAGGTGGGGGGCGCGGCTCGATGTACGGCGTGGGTGTAGGGCTGATCCTTGCGATCGTGTTCTGGGCCACCGCGGCGATTTTCAACGCGCTCGGGCTGGAGACGATCCTGCCTCCCCTGCTCGCCGCATGGTCGCCGAACGTCTTCTACGCAGTGGTAGGGATTTACTTTTTATTGTTTGTGCCGACTTAGATACTATTATTGCTTATCTAGATTATCGATGGCCGTTCGTACGTTGGGCTGGTCGGCGTCGATCGCCAGCGAGCGCTTGAGCATCGCGATCGCCTTCGTTACATCGTTCAGCCGCGTGTACGACTCGCCCAACGCGTTCAGCAAGTCCGTCCGATCGCCCGAGCTCTCGCCGTGCCTCCTCGAGCCCGGCGACCGCGAGGCGCGGCTGCCCGGCCTCGAGGTCGAGGATCGCCAGCTGCATCCGCGCGGCCCCGCGCGCGCGCGGGTCCTGGCCGCCTGCTCGAGCTCTCGCCTCGCTCCCGGAATGTCTCCCCTCCGCCGCTCGAGCAGAGCGGTTGATCCGCGCATCTCCGTAGTTCGGGTCGATCGCGAGGGCCACGGCCGGAGCAGCTCGTCGGCCGCTTCGTTGTCGCCCTCGGACAGGGCGAGGCCGGCCAGATTGTTGAGCGGCGACGCGTACTCTCGGATCGGCGTCCACCGCACGCCGCCACAGGGCGCGCGCTTCCCGCGTTGGTTCCGGTCGCGAAGTACAGCGAGGCCAGGTTGTTCATCACGACGGCGTTCTTCGGCGCCTTGGCAAGCGCGCCCGTCCGTACAGATCGATCGCGCGGTCGATCTGTCCCCGGTCCTGACAGAGCAGCGCCAGATTGTTGTAGGCCCCCCGCGAAGTACGGGTCGGCCTCGATCGCCGCCAGATACCAGCGCTCGAGCCTCATTCCGCGCCGCGCTTTTTCGGGCGAGGTTCCCAAGATTGTTCCGCGGCTCCGCCGCGTTGGCGTCGAGCCGCGCGAGCTTCGGCGTACTCGGCCGCGGCTCTTCGAGCTGGCCCCGCCTTTCGAGAACGAGCCCCAGGGAATTGCGGCACCTCGGCGGCGCCGCGCTCCCGTGGTCAGCACCGAGCGCAGACCTCGCTTCGGCGCCAGCCAGGTCCCCGTCTTCCATCTGAAGCTGCGCCAGCTGATGCGCCGCCGAGCGCCGGCCGTCCGGCATCTTCAGGCCCGCTCGAAGAGCTCTGCGGCTTCGCGCCGCTCGCCCGCGAACCGGAGCGCGATGCCGAGATTGATCATCAGCGTGGCTTGATTCGGCTCATCGGCCAGCGCCTGGCGAAAGACTCCCGCGGCCTCGCTGAACCGGCCCTCGGCCAGGAGCCCGACGCCGCGGTTGTTCTTGGTCGTCATCGGCTGCGGTTTCGCTCGCGCCGAGGTAGCCCAGGCTCTGGAGCTTTTCCCGGAGCTCGCGCGACTCTTGGTCGTCTTCGGGCTGCGCGGCGCGCCGCTCGCCTGCCGTACGGGGTCGTCCGCCCGGAACATCACCGGGTGCAGGCGAGAAACCTCCGGCTGAAGAGCCGCCGCCAGGACGCGTCCCGGCCAAGATCGAGGCACCGGCTGGCCGAACAGGGCCAGGATCGTCGGCGCGACGTCGTAGATCGAGGCCTCCTCGAGCCTGGCCGCGCCTTCCACGCCCGGACCGCGCATGACGAAGATCCCGAATCTCCGGTGCCAGTCGGCGGCCGCGCCGTGCCCGATGCGCGAGTCGGTCGTCAGCGGGCGCGTCTGGTCGGAGGCGAACCCGTGATCGGAAACGACGATCACCGTCCACCCTCGCGTCCGGCAAGGGGACGGCCCAGCATGCGGTCGGCTTCTCGTAGTACCGATCCACCATCGATCGGAACGACGCGAACGCGCGCGGATCCACCGTGGCGAGCTTCGGCGGGCGATACGACATGAAGAGGTGTCCGACCGTGTCCGTCCTCGAAGTAGACCGACTCGAACCTCACGTCCGCCTTTGGCGCATCGCGAGGGCGACGTCGAGATAGGTCTTTCCGGCGGCGAAGCGTCCGGAACTCGTCGAGCCGCTGGCGCTCCTCGGCGTCGAAGTCCTCCGGGCGTCTCGCGGCCCGTCCAGAAACGGGACGACGTCGCTCCAGGGAATCGCGTCCGTCGGCACGATCAACGGACGGACCGTCTCGTAGGCCGACGCCGGCCAGGTTTTTCCGGCGGCCGATCGGGGGTCGGAGCTGTAGCCGAACAACTGGTACGCCACGCGGTCGGTGACCATGTACCCGTTCACCGGATCCGCGGGCCAGGTCGCCCACCACCCCGGTCACGCCCACCGGTGCGCCGGCCGCCGACAGCAGCTCCCACACGGTCGGGGCTTTGCGCGCGCTCGAGGCGACCGGCTCGCTCGCACCGTTCGCCGACGGTGCCAGAAAATCGAGGATCCCGTGACGCGCCGGCTCGACTCCGGTCGCCGTGCTCGTCCAGATCACCGGCGACAGCATCGGCGTGATCGACAGGAGGTTCGACCGCACGCCGTCATCGACCAGGCCCCGAGATTCGGCATCCGGCCCGCGGCCATCAAAGGATCCGCGATCTTCCAGTCCGCCCCGTCGAGCCCGACCAGGAGGACCTTGACGCCGGGCGGGACCGGAGCGACCGGGGCCTTGGCGGTGAGCTCGTCGAACCCCTCGAGCTTCAGCGACGTCAGCTCCGCTCCGCGCCCTTCAAGCTCCTGCGCAAGTCGCCGCTCGGAATGCGAGCGTCCGTGTGGAGACCGCGCGATCGTCGCGATCGGCATCGCTAAAGGACCTTCGCGGCCGCTCCGGACGGCGGACAACAACACCCCCGTCCAGGCCCTCGTCCGTATCGCCGAAGCGGCGAGCAGCTCGCCCTGGGTGGCGGGCGTGCCGTATCGTCGCCGATCCCTTCAACCCGTAACGGCTCCCGTCGACGCTGGGCAGCATCGCCTCCTCGGCGCCGGGAAGCGGGAGGACGACGGCATGAACCGGATACAACGTCAGTCGGAACGCCCCGGGAGGGGCCAGCGCGAGCCGGCTCCCCGCGCTGACATAAGTGATCCACGGGCCCAGCGTTCCTTCGACGACCGCGAACTGCATCCCCGGATCGACGACCCGGATCCCGGCCGCGAACCAAGCCTGCAACGGCGAGCAGGGCTGCATAGGCGGCAACCCGTGGCGGCCGCCTAGGCGCCATCGCCTGCTCACGAGGCGAGGTAGCGCTGCTGCTCCGCGGTCAGGCCGTCGATCGTCACGCCCAGACTTTCGAGCTTGAGCGCTGCGACGTGTTGATCGATCTCCTTCGGCACCGACATGACCGTCGCATCGAGCCGGCCCGCCCGGGCCGCCGAGGAACTCGACCGGAGAGCCTGGTTCGCGAAGCTCAGGTCCATGATCGTCGCGGGTGCCCCTCGCCGGCGGCGAGCTTGACGATCCGCCCGCCGGCCAGCAGATGGATGCGCCGGCCGTCGGCGAGCTCGAACTCCTCGACGAGGTCGCGCACGGCGCGCGCTGTGACCGCGAGGCGAGCCAGCGCGGCCGACGTCGATCTCGACGTCTAGTGGCCGGCGTTCGCCACGAGCGCGTTGTCGGACATCGACTGGAAGTGCTCCGCCGATCACGTTCTTGGCTGCCGGTCGCTGTGATGAAGACCCGGCTCTTCCTGGCAGCTTCCATCATCGGAAGCGACGCGGAAGCCGTCCATGCAGGCCTCGAGCGCCGCCACGGGCGCGACCTCGCACACGGTGACCTGCGCCCCGAGTCCGCGCGCCCGCATGGCGATGCCCTTCCCGACCCAGCCGTAGCCGGCGACCACGATCGGCATGCCCGCGAGCAGGATGTTCGTCGCCCGCACGATCCCGTCCATCGTCGACTGCCCGGTGCCGTGACGGCTGTCGAGGAGCTGCTTCGTCACGCGCATCGTTGACCGCGATGATCGGATAGCTGAGGCGGCCGCGCGCCGCGAGCGAGCGGAGCCTGATCACGCCGGTCGTCGTCTCTTCGGTCCCACCCACGCACCTCAGGCAGGAGATCGCGCCGCAGGTCCGTGAAGCGATCGAGACGAGGTCGGCGCCGTCGTCGAGCGTCATCGTCGGGCGGATCGGCCAGAACCCGGTCGGAGGTTGAGGGCACGCTGCGCCGCGTCCTCTCCCGCGCGTGGCGTAGGTCGTGATCCCGAAGTCCGCCCCGAGCGAGGCGGCGACGTCGTCCTGCGTCGAGAGCGGATTGCTGGCGCACAGCGCGATCCCAGCAGCCTCCCGCCTGGAGCGTGCGCAGCAGGTTGGCGGTCTCCGGCGTGACGTGAAGGCAAGCGCGCGATGCGGTGGTTCGTTGAGCGCCTTTCTCCCGTAAGAAGCGCTCGCGGAGGATGCGAAGCACGGGCATGCTCCGCTCGGCCCAGGCGATCCGGCGCGTTCCCTCGGCGGCGTCCGTGGCCTGCATCTCGGGGCGTCGGCCTAGCTCCCCGCGGCGGCCCGGAGCTTCTGGCGCGGAGCGGTGCCCTCCCACGTGAACCCAGGCTCGGTTCTGCCGAAGTGGCCGTAGGCCGCAGTCGCGAGATAGACCGGCCTGCGGAGGTCGAGGTACTCGATGATCCCTCCCGGGGTGAGCGGGAACGCCTCGCGCACCAACGCGACCAATCGCTCCTCGGGGACCGTTCCGGTGCCGAAGGTGTTCGACGAGGACCGAGACCGGATCGGCGACGCCGATCGCGTAGGCGCAGCTGCACCTCGCACGCGGTCCGCAAGCCCGGCGGCGACGAGGTTCTTGGCGATGTAGCCGCGCCATGTAGCACGCGGAGCGGTCGACCTTCGTCGGGATCCTTGCCGGAGAACGCGCCGCCGCCGTGGCGGCCCATGCCGCCGTAGGTATCGACGATGATCTTGCGGCCGGTGAGGCCGGTGTCGCCCTGCGGGCCGCCCGATGACGAAACGCCCGGTCGGGTTGACCCAGATCTTGCGTGTCCTTGTCGCATGAGCTCGCGCCGGGATCGTCGGGCCTGATGACCGCCTCGCGCACGGCGCTCTCGAGCGTTCGGCGTTCGTGACGTCGGGCGCATGCTGCGTCGAAACCACGATCGCGTCGACGCGGACCGGCGTGCCGTTGTCGTATTCGACGGTGACCTGCGATTTGCCGTCGGGCCGGAGGTACCGATGCCGTCCTTGCGCGCACGGCGCCAGAGCGCCGCGTCAGCCCGTGCGCGAGCATGATCGGCAGCGGCATCAGCTCGTCGGTCTCGCGGCACGCGTAGCCGAACATCATCCCCTGGTCGCCGGCGCCGCCGGTGTCGACGCCCATCGCGATGTCGGCCGACTGCTCGTCGATCGCCGACAGCACCGAGCAGCGTCGCGGCGTCGAGACCGTAGGAGCGCGTCGCGTGTAGCCGACTTCGACTCGATCGTCGCGGCGGGCGATGCTGCTGGATGTCGACGTAGCCGCTGCGTCGTGATCTCGCCGGCGACGATGCACAGGCCGGTGGTGACGAGCGTCTCGCACGCGACGCGCCCTCCGGGTCGCTGCGCGAGGATGGCGTCGAGAACCGCGTCCGAGATCTGGTCGGCGATCTTGTCGGGTGCCCTTCGGTCACCGACTCCGACGTGAAAAGATGCCTCCCGCGCTTCGACATATTCGCTCCTCAACGATGGGGAAGGCGAGCATCGTAGCAGCAGGGCGCCCTCTAGCGCAGGGCCGCGCCCGGTACCGCACTCGCCTCGGTCCCAGGGACGCTCTCCAGGGCGGCGGAGAGCCGGGGCGAGGGCGCGACTCCGCAGCGTCGGCTCGACGCGGGCGACCAGGCGGAAATCGCCCGAGCGCACGATCTCCAGGTAGACCAGACACCTCGCCTCGGTGGATCCTCGACCGCCCGGTCGGAGCCGGGCCACGAGATCGTCGTCGACCTCCGCGGCGTCGAGACTGATCTGCACCGATTCGGCCTTCTTCTCGCGCAGAGTCGTCGAGCAAGGCAAACCTCGTCGGCGCTCAGCGCGGAAGCGCCCGTCATCCGACTCGACCCGATCCCGTGATGAGCACCGCCCGGTCGTTCTCGAGGAGCGCCTGGAATTGCTCGAACGCCTTCGGAAAGGCGAGGACCTCGATCTGTCCTTCGAGGTCCTCGAGCTGGAAGGAGGCCCACCAGGAGCCCTTCTTCGACTTACGCTGCGGAGATCGGTCACGATGCCCCCGACCGACGCCTCGCTTCCGACGCGAAGGTCGCGCAGGGTCGCGGTGCCGTGGAGCGCAAAGTCGGCGAGAAGCTCCGCGCAAGCTTTCCAGCGGGTGTCCGCTCACGTAGAAGCCGAGCGTCGCCTTCTCGTGCGCGAGACGCGTGCGCTCGTCCCAATCGGGAAGGTCCGGGAGGCTGCCGCTCGCCGGCGCGCCGGCGCCGCCGCGGACCGGCGCCGCCGCCGAAGAGGTTCCCTGGCCTCGGACTCACGATCGGTGCGGCGCTTCTGCCCCCATTCGAGCGCCGCATCCACCGCGGCGTGAAGCTGGCAGCGTCGCGCGCCGAACGAATCGAGCGCGCCGGAGCGCGGCCAAGGCCTGAACACGCGCTTGTTCGCCAGGCGCAGATCGATCTCGCCGGCCAGCTCGAAGATCGAGCGGAACGGCCGCCCGAGACGCTCGGCGCGCTTCGAGGAGCGACTCGATCGCCCCTCGCCGACGTTCTTGATCGCGGACAGGCCGAAGCGGACGTGCGTCCCCTTCGACGGTGAAGTCGAGGCCCGGAGCGGTTGCACGTCCGGCGGCAGCACCTGGATCGCCCATCTCCTGCACTCGTTCACGTACTGCACGAGCTTGTCGGTGTTCCCCTTTTCCGTCGTCAGCAGCGCCGCCATGAAGTGCACCGGGTGGTGGGCCTTCAGCCACGCCGTGCGATAGGCGACGAGCGCGTACGCGGCGCTAGTGCGGACTTGTTGAAGCCGTAGCCCGCGAAGAACTCCATCTGGTCGAAGACCTTGCCCGCGTCCTTCGCCTTCACCTCCTGGGCCGCGCGCGCGCTCGATGAAGCTGCTCGCGCTCGGCCGCCATGGCCTCCTTCTTCTTCTTGCCCATGGCGCGCCGCAGGATGTCCGCCTCGCCCAGCGAGTAGCCGGCCATCGCGCGAGGCGATCTGCATGACCTGCTCCTGGTAGACGATGACGCCGTAGGTCTCGCGCGAGGATCGCCTCGAGCAGCGGGTGCGGATACTGACCTGAACCTTCCCGTGGCGCCGCTTGATGAAATCGTCGATCAGCCCGCCGCCGATCGGCCCGGGACGGTAGAGCGCGTTGATCGCGACCAGGTCCTCGAAGCGGTCGGGCTTCAGCCGCCGCAGGATGTTCTCGCATCCCCTCGGATTCGAACTGGAAGATGCCCGCGGTGCGCGCCTTGCCGAAGAGCTCGTAGACCGCGGGGTCGTCGAGCGGCAGCGCGTCGAGGTCCGGCCGCGTCGCCCGTCGACCGCCGCGATCGACGCCAGCGCGTCCTCGATCAGCGTCAGCGTCTTCAGGCCGAGGAAGTCCATCTTGAGGAGGCCGATCTCCTCGATGTCGGCCATGGCGAACTGCGTCGTGATGGCGTCGTCGGTTCCCCGGTAGAGCGGCGCGAACTCGACGATCGGCTTCGGCGCGATGACGACGCCCGCGGCGTGCGTCGAGGCGTGGCGCACGAGCCCTTCGAGGCGCCGGCCGACGTCGATCAGCTGCTTGACCCTCGGGATCGGACGTCGATAGGCCTGCTTGAGGGCGGGCACCTCCGCGAGCGCGCGTGGCGATCGTGACGTCCTGGCCCGGCTGCTGGGGGATCAGCTTCGGCGATCTTGTCGACCTCGGCGTACGGGATGTCGAGGCCGCGTCCCGCGTCGCGGATGACGGCGCGCGCGGCCATCGTCCCGAACGTGATGATCTGCGCCGACGTTCGGCCGGCCGTACTTCCCGGTGACGTAGTCGATGACGCGCTCGCGCTTGCTGGAAGCAGAAGTCGATGTCGATGTCCGGCATCGAGATGCGCTCGGGATTCAGGAAGCGCTCGAAGAGCAGGTCGAACTGCATCGGGTCGATGTCCGTGATCTGCAGGCAGTAGGCGACGAGCGATCCCGCCGCCGATCCGCGCCCGGGCCCGACCGGGATCCCGTGCTCGCGCGAGAACCGGATGAAGTCCCACACGATCAGGAAGTAGCCGGCGAATCCCATCTCCGCGGATCACCTTGATCTCGCGTGACGAGGCGCTCGCGGTAGTCGCTCGAGCGGGTGCCGCAGGCGCCCTGGCGTCGCTCTCCGGCGCGCCAGCGCGGCAGGCGGCGCTCGAAGCCGTCGCGCGCGACCTTCTCGAAGTACGCCGGAATGTCGAAGCCCTCCGGCACCGGGAAGTCCGGAAGCGTGCGCCGGCTGCTTCTCGAACGTGAACGCGCAGCGCTCGGCGACGGCCGCAGTGTTGGCGACCGCCTCGGGCGCCCAGGCGAAGAGCGTCGCCATCTCGTCGCGGCGACTTCAGGTAGTGCTGCGGCGAGTAACGGATGCGGTCGTGCGAGTGCACGGTCTTGCCGGTCTGGATGCAGACGAGCACGTCGTGAGCGAAGTGATCGGACGGCAGGAGGTAGTGGCAGTCGTTGGTCGCGACGACGCCCAGCCCCAGCTCCTTGGCCAGGCGGACGGAACCCTCGTTGACCTGCCGCTGCTCCTCGATGCCGTGGTCCTGCAGCTCGAGCCAGTAGCGATCCGGAGCCGAACAGGTCCCTGAACTCCGCCCGCGACGGCGCGCGCGTCCGTCGTAACGGTCGCTTCGCAGGAGCGTGGGGACCTCACCCGCGAGGCACGCCGACAGGCACACGATGCCGTCGCTGTGCTGCCGCAGGAGCTCCTTGTCGATGCGCGGGCGGTAGTAGAAGCCCTCGAGGAAGCCGGCGGTCGAGAGCTTGATGAGGTTCTTGTAGCCGGCGTAGCTCTCGGCCAGACAGGATCAGGTGGTGGTACGGCTTCTGCCGCGCGCCCCGGTTTGGGCCGTCCCTTGTCGTGACGCGAGCCCGGGGCGACGTACGCCTCGATGCCGATGATCGGCCGGACGCCGGCCTTCCTCGCCTCGCGCGCGAACTCGAGGACGCCGAAGAGGTTACCGTGGTCGGTGATGGCGATCGAGGACTGCCCGTCCTCGGCCGCGCGCGCCGAGCATCTCGTCGAGGCGCTGGGCGCCGTCCAGCAGCGAGTACGTCGTGTGATTGTGGAGGTGCGCGAAACCCGGCGTCCGGTCGGCCATCGGCCGCCTTACTCCCACTCGATCGTGCCGGGCGGCTTGCTCGTGACGTCGTAGACCACGCGGTTGACCCCGCGAACTTCGTTGACGATGCGGCTCGACACCCTGGCGAGGAGATCGTACGGCAGGCGCGTCCAGTCCGCCGTCATGAAATCCTGCGTGTCGACCGCACGGAGCGCGACGACGTTCTCGTAGGTGCGGTAGTCCCCCATCACGCCGACGCTGCTGACCGGGAGCAGCACCGCGAACGCCTGCGAGACGGCGTCGTAGAGACCCGCCCGGCGCAGCTCGTCGCAGAAAGATCGCGTCGGCCTCCTGCAGGATCAGCGACGCGCGCGGCCGTGACCTCCCCGAGCACCCGCACCGCGAGCCCGGGGCCGGGAAAGGGATGCCTGCGCACGAACGCCGGGTCGAGCCCGAGCTCGACGCCGAGCTTGCCGGACTTCGTCCTTGAAGAGATCCTTGAGCGGCTCGACGAGCTTCAGCTTCATCGTCTCGGGCAGGCCGCCGACGTTGTGGTGCGTCTTGATCGTCGCGGACGGGCCCTCGCACGGACGCGGACTCGATCCGGTCCGGGTAGATCGTCCCCTGCGCCAGGAACTCGACGCCCCCAGCGCCTTCGCCTGCTCCTCGAAGATCGCGATGAACTCTTCGCCGATGATCTTGCGCTTGCGCCCGGGCTCCGTCACCCCCGCGAGCCTTCCCAGGAACCGCTGCGCCGCATCCGCGAAGACGAACCTCCAGGTGGTAGCGCTCGCGAAAATCCCGGACGACCTGCTCGGCCTCCCTCTTCTGAGCACCCCGTTGTCGACGAAGATGCACACCGAGCCGCGGGCCCAAGGCGCGCTTCAGGAGAGAGCGCCATCACGGCGGAATCGACGCCGCCCGGACAACGCGCACACGACGCGGCCGTCGCCCACCGCGCGCCGCACGTCCGCGACCGCCTCCTCGACGAACGAGGCGATCGTCCAGTCCCCGCGACACCCGCAGATGCCGAAGAGGAAGTTCTTCAGAGCACGGCCCGCCCGTGCTCGGTGTGAGTCGACCTCGGGGTGAAACTGCACCGCGTAGAGCTTCGCCGCAGTCGTTCTCGACCGCGGCGTGCGGCGCGTTCCCGGAGGCCGCGACCGTGCGGAAGCCGGGAGCCGGCGCCTCGACGTGGTCGCCGTGGCTCGCCCACACTCTCTGCTCCGGGCCCATCCCTGCGAAGAGCCGGCTCGTCGGGATCGCTGACGCGCACGGTCGCGGGCCCGTACTCGCGGCCCTGCGCCTGGCGCACGTCGCCGCCCAACACGGCCATCATGAGCTGCATCCCGTAGCAGATCCCCAGCACGGGGACCTGAGCTCGAAGATCTCGCGGCCGACCTTGGGCGCGCCGTCGTCGTAGACGGAGTCGGGTCCCCCGGACAGGATGATCGCCTTGGGCTTCGGCAGCGCGCGACCGCGTCGATCCCGGCATGGAACGGAAGCACCTCGCAGAACACGCCGAGCTCGCGGACGCGCCGCGCGATGAGCTGCGTGTACTGCGAGCCGAAATCGAGAATGAGGACGAGCTTCGCGTGCCGCATCGCTCCATCGGCGTCAGGTCCCAGAACCAGCGCTTCGAACACGGCCCCCTTGTCCAGCGAGCGGCTCTTGAAGGTGCGGTCCGCCTCGAGAAGCCGCGCGGGCATCGCGAGAAGCTCGCTCATCGCATAGCGCTTCACGCCGGCTGCTCAATCCTTCGCGAAAGTACCAGCGCGCGCGGCATCGACGGCGGCCTGCTGGCGAGGCACCGGCCTCGATCATCGCCTTCGCCTCGCAGCAGCGCCCGCGCGCGCGACGCGAGCCCGCCGACGATGCGGATCGGCTCGTCGCCCGCGTCCAGCAGCCGGCGGGCGGCGCCGAGTGCCTGAGACGGCGTCGCGCTCGGTCAGCGCGTCCGCGAGCTCCCAACCCGAAAGCTGGACGGATCCCGCGACGAGCTCGCGGACGGTCGCGACATCGATCGCGGTCCGCCGCCCCGCTCCGCTCCCGAGCCACAGCGGCGAGCTTGTCGAGCTCGGCGGCGATGCGGTTGAGATCGGGCCCGCACGCGGCCAGCAAGAGCGCGACCGCACGCTCTTCGAGCTTGAGTCCGCGCGGCGGCGGCCATCGTCCCGATCTCCGCCGATCAGCTCCTTGAAGCCTGCGGCGCTGTTCGGCGCCGGAAACGTCAGGCAGACGCCCGCCTCGCCCAGGAGCCTTGTGGAGCTTTCGCTTGCGGTCGAGCCTCGGGGCGCGGACGATGAGATAGCTGTCGCTCCCGGGCTTGCCGCATACGCCGGCGAGCGGCTCGGGCTCGCCCTCGAGGCTCGCGCGATGTCGCGCAAGAACACGACGCGCCGGGTGGCGAACATGCCGCGTCGAACGCGCCGCGCCGACGAGCGCCCCGTCGTCATCGGCCGTCCTCACCGACGACCGAAAGGCCGAACGCTCCGGCCCGCTCGGGAACGAGCTGGCTCAGGATCGCGCGCCTGCGCCTGGTCGAGGTGGTAGAGATCGTCCCCGTGAGCACGCGTCAGTCCGGGCGGCCAGCCCTTCTCGAGCTCGGCCAGAGCGGCCTTCAGCGGCGGGGTCTCCCCACGGGCCGTCGCTGCGCGACGGCGAACGCCATCAGAAGCCTTCCGTGATCGACTCGGTCGAGCGTGCGCGCCGCGCCGCGAGCGAGCGTCCATGAGCACGTGGTCTCGAGGTCGAAGTAGTCCGCCTGCGCCTGCTGCACGTCGTACTGATCGCGGAACAGGAGGTTGGCCTGGCTCCAGAGGGTCTCGCCCGATTTCGAGGTCCCGCAAGCGAGGCGCGCAGCGACCACCGCGGTCTCGAGCCGCGTGGCGCGCCCTTCGGCGTTGAACTGCACGGGCGTCGTCCGGAAATCCGTGACGGCTCCCTCGAGGTACGCGTCGGCCGCGCCTTGTCGGTCACGATCTTGAGCCCGCTGTGCCTCGACAGCTCGCGCGCGACCGCCTTCGGTGACGCGCACCTCGATCTCCGGCCGGGCGGTCCGGTTCTCGAACGGCGCGACCGGCGATCAGTCTTGATCGTCGGCGGCAGGAACGTGCCCGTCCCGGCCAGCTTGTACCCGCACCGAGCACGCGGCGGCGACCGACGCCAGGAGCGCGACCAGCGCGACGCGGCGTCGGCGCCGCATCGATCATTCCGTGACCAGGTTCAACAGACGATCGGGGACGAAGACGGTCTTCTCTGATGCCGCGCCCGTTCAAGTAGGCGGACAGCTTCGAGTCGGCGCGCGCGGCGGCGATCACGTCGATCTCCGACAGGCCCGCGGGGATCGTCAGCTTGCCGCGCACCTTGCCGTTGACCTGGACGACGAGCGGAACCTCGTCGCAATACGAGAAGCGCCGGGTCCGCGGAGGGCCACGCGGCGGTCGCGACGAACGGCGCGAACCCCAATCCTCCCACAGCTCTTCCGCGACGTGAGGCGCGAACGGGCTGATGACCCGCGCGATCGTCTCGAACGCCTCGCGCACCGCCCAGGCCTCGCCCTGCGCCCATCGACTCCGATTGCACGATCGGCGTCAGAAGGTTCAGAGCTCCATCACCGCCGCGACCGGGGTGTTGAGGTGCATGCGGGGGCCGAGGTCGTCGGTCACGCGCCGGATGGTGTGGTGCGTCTTCCTGCGAGAGCGCGAGCGCCTCCCCGCCCCGGCCGACGGCAGGCTTGTGGGAGCCCGCGAGCGGGAGGGACGGGCGCGCGGCCTCGAACGCCCTGAAGAGGCGGGAGAGGAAACGGAAGCACCCTTCGACGCCGGCCTCGCTCCATTCGAGATCGCGCTCGGGCGGGGCCGCGAACAGGGAGAACAGACGGGTCGTGTCGGCGCCGTAGCGATCGACCATGTGGTCGGGATCGACCACGTTCCCCTTCGACTTCGACATCTTCGCGCCGTCCTTGACGACCATCCCCTGCGTGAAGAGCGTGGTCACGGGCTCGTCGATCGCGACCACGCCCAGATCGCGCATCACCTTCGTGAAGAAGCGGGTGTAGATCAGGTGCAAGATCGCGTGCTCGACGCCGCCGACGTACAGACCGACCGGGAACCAAGGCGCCACCACCCGCCAATCGAACGGCATCGCCTCGTTTCGCGGGTCGGCGTAGCCGGAAGTAGTACCAGCACGAGTCGACGAACGTGTCCATCGTGTCGGTCTCGCGCCGCGCAGGCTCGCCGCAGCGCGGACACGGCACCTCGACGAACTCCGGCACCTGCGCGAGCGGCGAGCGCCCGAGCCCGGTCAGCGGCGCGTGATCCGGGAGGAGCGACGGGAAGATCGGCGTCTCGGCACCGGCACGATCCCGCACGCGGCGCAGTGGATGACCGGGATCGGCGTTCCCCAGTAACGCTGCCGCGACACGCCCCAGTCCTTGATCCGGAACGTGATCGTCTTCGCCCCGAAGCCCCGGGCTTCGGCCTCGGCGGACATCGCGGGCGCGCGCGTCGCGCGCTCGACAGCCCGTCGTAGGCGCCGGATCCGTGGAGCGCGCCGTCGTCCGTGAACGCGGCGGCAAGCGTCGCTTCCCGAGAGGCGGTCCCGTCCGCGGGGCGGATGACCGGGCGGATCGGGAGCCCGTACGCGCTCGGCGAACGCGAAGTCCCGCTCGTCGTGCGCGGGGACGCTCATGATCGCGCCCGTGCCCACGTCGTGGAGCACGAAGTTCGCCGCCCAGATCGGGATCCGCTCCCCGCTGAACGGGTTGACCGCATGCAGCCCGGTGAAGACGCCGAGCTTCTCCGCGCCGTGTCCGCGAACCGGTCCTCGACCGACCGGGCCGTCTGCGCGGCGACGAACTCGGCGACGCCGCGCTCCTCCGGCGTCCCGGCGGCGAGCGCCGCCAGCGAGCGGGTGCTCGACGGCGAGCGCCAGGTAGGTCGCGCCGTGAATCGTATCGATGCGCGTCGTGAAGACCTCGATCGAGGCGTCGAGACCCTTCGACCGCGAAAGGCGACCTTCGCGCCTCGCTCCGGCCCGATCCAGTTGCGCTGCATGGTGCCGCACGCGATCCGGGCCAGCCCGGCAGAGCCGGTCGAGGTCGTCGAGCAGCTCCTGCGGCGTACTCCGTGATCTTGAAGAACCACTGCTCGAACTCGCGGCGGACGACCGGGTTGTCGCACCGCCAGCACCGGCCGTCCTCCACCTGCTCGTTGGCGAGCACCGTGCCGCACGAGGCGCACCAGTTGAGGAGACGCCGCGCCCGGAAGGCGAGGCCGCGCTCGAGCATGCGGAGGAAAAGCCACTGGTTCCACCGGTAGTATTCGGGAGGCAGGTCGCGATCTCGCGCTGCCAGTCGTAGCCGAAGCCCAAGCTCTGGAGCTGCGCGCGCATCGCGTCGATGTTGGCGAGCGTCCACGCGCGCGGCTCTTCGCTGGTTTTGGATCGCCGCGTTCTCGGCCGGAAGGCCGAACGCGTCCCAGCCGATGACGTGGAGGACCTGCTCGCCTCGCATGCGGCGGAACGCGCGCAACCGCATCGCCGATCGAGTAGTTCCTGACGTGGCCCATGTGAATGCGGCCGGACGGGTACGGGAGCATCTCGAGCGCGTAGAAGGGACGCTCGCGCCGGTCCGGCGGCGGCGACGCGGAAGACTCCCGCTTCCGCCCAGCGCGCTTGCCACTTCGACTCGATCGCCTTCGGGTCGTAGCCGCTCACGGAACGTCTCCGCGCTCGACCCGCTTCTTCACCGCATCGAGGATGCCGTTGATGAACGATCCCGACTGCTCGCTGCCGAATTTCTTCCCGACCTCGATCGCCTCATCGAGGACCACGGCCGGCGGGTGTCTCGCGAAGCCAGGCCAGCTCATACACCGCCACGCGGAGGATGTTCCGGTCGACGACGGCCATGCGCGAGACCCGCCAGTGCGCCGACCGATGCCGGCGATGATCCCGTCCAGCGCGTCCCGCTCGCTGCATGACCCCTTCGACCAGCCCCTGGGCGAACTCCTTGACCTCGGTCTCCACCTCGTGCTCTAGCCAGAAGTGCGGATAGATCTCCGCCGGCATGCCGCCGGCCATGTCGATCTGGAAAAGCATCTGGAGTGCGCACTCGCGAGCGCGCCGGCGCTGCCCCACGTCGAACCTTTCGCGTCAGGCCAGCCGGCGGTACAGGCTGACCATCTCGATCGCGGCCAGGGCCGCGTCCCATCCCTTGTTTCCGTTCTTCCCGCCCGCGCGCGCCAAGGCCTGCTCCTCCGTGTCGCACGTGAGCACGCCGAAGGTTACCGGAACGCCCGACGCCAGCGCCGATGCGGAAAGCCCTCTCGCCGCCTCCGACGCGAGCAAGCTCGTAGTGCGCCGTCTCGCCGCGGAGCAGGCACCTTAGCGCGACGATCGCGTCGAACCGCTTCTGTCCCGCGAGCTTCGCCGCGGCCTGGGGCAGCTCGAACGCCCCGGGGACCTTGACGACGGTCACGTCGCTTCGGATCGGCGCACCGTGCCGGATCAGGGCGTCCAGGGCGCCTTCGAGCGAGCTTTTCGGTCACGGGCTCGTTGAAGCGTGACGCCAGGACGGCGATCTTGAATCCTTTCGCGTCGCGATGTCCTTCCGTGACGGGCGGCATCACGCCTCCGGGCCGTGGAAAGGGCGTGAAGTATAGCAGTTCTAGGAAAGCGGACCGAAGCGCGTCAGCTCCGCGAACCGCGCGTAGCGCTCGCGGATCTCGGCGCTCGGTCAGGCGCTTCAGCCGGTCGAGCGAGAAGTCCTCGACCTGGAACGACGCCATCACCGATCCCACGACGGCCGCGCGACGCAGGTCGTGCTCGCCGTCCAAGGCGCTGCGAGGCGAGATATCCGAGGAAACCGCCGGCGAACGCGTCCCCCGCTCCGGTCGGATCCGTCACGCGCTCGAGCGGCATCGCGGGAAGCGCGAACGTGCCGGCGTCCGCGAAGCACCAACGACGCCGTGCTCGCCCCGCTTCACGACGACGGCGCGCGGACCGAGCGGCGGATCGCCGCGGCCGCCATGACGACGCTTCGTCTCGCCGGTGAGCTGGCGGATCTCTCCATCATTGATGAGGAGAAGATCGATCCGTCCCAGCAGCTTCTTCAGGGCCCCGGGCTTGCCGGCGATCCAGTAGTTCATGCGTGTCCGCCGGCGACGAGCTTGCGCCGCGTGACCTGATCCGAGAACCTCCCCACCGGAGCTCGGGTCGATAGCGCCGCTGCAGGGTGGGGGCTGGATATCCGGCAGATTGGGATAAACTGAAAATTTCAAGGAAAGCCGGGAATAGTGACTTCACCGGGATCGGGTCGGGTACTGTCGGACCTGTTGCGTGCCTTGAAGTACGGATGATTGATCGTATCAACAACCGAAAGCACTGGGGCTAAGCAATCCCGCTGTTGCTCGAGCACGGCCAATGCCGCCTCGTCGGTAGGAAACGACAAGAGCCACTCCTGAATGACAGAGTTCAGTTCGTCGCGGTTCTTGACGCGCTCCGCCCCCGTGGCAAAGCGCGGATCATCGAAGAAACTCCGGCCGGCCCATGGCTTTCACCATATTGGCCCACTGACGATCGAGGACCAAGATGAAAATCCAGCCTTGCGGGGCCTTGTAGACACCGCACGGACGAATCTGATTGTGATACCTCCCCATCCGTTTGGGGATGAATTCACCGCCGCTAATCGAGTAACTTTGCAGACCAAATCGTGCATGTGGTAAGAGGTATCCGACCATGAGATATCGATGTATTGGCCGATGCCAGTTTTCACGATTGTAGAGCTACGCATATCCCAGGGCGGCAAAAGCATGAACCCCCACTTCCGACATCAGCCGTGGCAATTCCACAAACATCGGAGGGCCATCCGGCTCACCGTTCATGTGCATGAGGCCAGAAAACGCTGGCGATGAAATCGTAGCCGGTTTTGTGAGCAAGAGGGCTGTTGACCAAAAGCCGAGCGAAGCCATGATCAGACGGGGATTGATTGCTTCAGGGAATCGTAGTCCAGTCCGCTTTGTTAAGACTCCAGCGCCGTAGTTCTCGACCACGATATCACCTTTGTCACCAGGCGCGCAGGATTTCGAGCGCTTTCCCGTATTGAAATCGAGGCACAGACTTTTTCCTTGCCGCGATTCTGTTGGACGAAATAGCCACTGCGCCCCGACTTGACCATCGGCAATAAGCGCGCGGGGTCGCCCATCGGTGCCAAACCACCTTGATGATGTCCGCACCCATCTCCGCCATCAGGCGGGTCACCGTGGGCGGCCAGGTACTGGGTGAAGTCGAGAACCCGACATCCTGACAGCATCGCGGAGCAGGTTTGTTCATCCTTCCATGAATTTTCTCCTGAATTGTCTCGGTCAGCAATCATCAGCGGGATTCCGTCACCGCTCTTTCCCGCACGAGGTTTTCACCGGTTAGGCAGGTATTGTCAACTCAACTTGCTGTGACGCGAAGCACCCCACGCTGAAGGCGATGGAAGATAGGGGCAGGTTTGCAGATGCTGCCGGAGGAGGGATTAACTCACTCCCCTTGCCAGTAGCGTGACACTAGTTGAGATCGATGCGATAGAGCTTGGCCGCATTTCGGCAATGATCTTGTTGGTGACCTATGCCGGCACGTCGGCAAAGTCCTTCTCAATGACCTTCAGGGAGTTGGGCCAGGTCGAGTCGGCATGCGGGAAATCCCTGACGCCCACATGTAGTTATCCACGCCAAAGAACTTGTAGTTCGCCGGCCCTATCGGATCATCCTGGAATGTCGCCCAAATCTGCCGGCGCGTACTCGCTGGGTTTAGAGGGAAGCTGGCTCGGCCATCATCGCGCCAAACTTGTCGTAGATATGAATTCCAGGCGGTACATGTAGTGCGGAAACCAGCTTGGCGTCGTTTTCCGCCGACACGATCGGCAACGGAAACGACCATCGAAGATGAGAGTCGTCAGTGACCACGCTGCACCTCGTGCAAGGAACATTCGCCACCCTCCAGGGCGATCTGATCAAAAATTGACCTGGCTCTCCTTACCCTTGCCAGTAATAACATGCAGTGAGCGGCATGTGCAGTTCCGCAACTGCCAGAAGGGATCGTACTCACGGCTGCTGTACGGCTTATCCGCCGGCGGCGAGCAGATCATCGCGCCTTTCAAGCCGATCTTGGCACAACAGCTCTAACTCTTTCACTCCATCTTGGACATCTTCCGGGAGATCAGACCAACTCGCATGGAGCCGCTTGGGGTTATGGCTGGCAAACTCCGCCGCAGTTGTTGTACACGCGGAAGCAAGCCCGCTGCAGGTCCGCGTCGTCCATCTGAAACAGCGGCATCCTAGAGTAGTGTAGAGTACCTCGGCCTGTACGCGCCATCGATGTCCTGGTCTTTGAGGCGCTCGGCTGGGTCCCAGCCACTGGGACGGAGCCGCCTCATACCCTTCTCCATGTGCTCTTTGAGTTCCTGCCCGCTCAGGCCCTGGCAAAGCCGCCAGCTACGGGGAACGGGTTAATCCCTGGAGCAACAAAGAGGTATCCAGGTTTCTTGGGGTGTTTATTAACCTTGGGCGCGCGGTCCTGAGCTTCTTGTCTAACCGCTCGACCCACAGATCAGCCGGCTCCATCATATGCGAGTCGGCTGGAGATCCATACTGCTGTCATCATCTGGCCCTCCTTTTCTCAATCGTCTCCAGTTCTAGCCTATTCACCCCTCACCCGACGAAAGGCGGCCTTGCACCCTTACGGGGACACTGGAGCCAATGTCCTGCGAGGTCCGTTTGACCCCTTTCCCTGAGGTTATCATTGTCCACCCCGAACGTGATGCTTCCACCATGACACGCCCCTTGTAGATCGGCCTTGAAGAGGCTGCTCTCCATTCTTGTCGCTCAATTTGACCCTTTCCCCAATTGACCCGTCCGCTATTCGCGATACGGTGGCTTCTTTCGGAGGTATAGCGATGCGAACGATTCTCAGCTTTTGCCAAGGGCTCCCGGAAGACCCGCCCCCGGCGAGTGCTCCTCGCCGAGGGGACGAGAAGAATCCTACACATCCATCGAAGGGAGGTCGAAGTACTCAAGGGCGACTTCCAAATCAATACCGCCAGCCTGGCGCGATCTTCGGCGAGATCTCGGTCTTGCTCGACATCTCCACACCCATGCGGCCACCGTCAGACGCTCAGCCGCACTCGGGCATACGTGGTCGAGCGCGCCAGCGAGTTTCTCCAGTCACAATACCGACATCACCTACCAACTCGCGCAGACTCCTCGCCCAGCGATTGTACGGTGTCACCGACCTATCTCGTCGACTTGAAGAAGCAGTTCGAGGATCACGAAGACCACCTCGGCATGGTCGATGAGGTGCTGCGAGACCCTGGTCCATCAGCAGGACGAGGAGTGCATCCGGGCTCTGATCGCGACCCTAATACGACTGATCTGAACCAGACGCGGCAACTCGGTGAGCTCGGGCACCGGACGCTTGAAGGCTCGTCCATGTGGACGACCTCGGCGCCGGCCAGCGAGAACCAAAGCGCCATCCGCTTCGTCGGTGTCGAAGCACGATATGCGTGGGCTCGGGGCCGATCTGTCGTCCGGCATTGAAGACCCAGGTGGAGCCCAGCTGATCCACCCAGGAGCCGCCCTGGCGGAACGGGCGACTGGTGGATGTGGCCCGTGAGCACGATGTCCGGCTGGTACTGCTTAATCCAGCGCACCAGCTCGGCGTCGCCGAAGTACTTCCTGCCGCCCCAGCTCGTCGGCGATTCGTCCGGCGGCGCAGTGGTAGACCCAGATCCAATCGGCTCTTGGCTTTTCCGCGTCGCGCGCGAGCTGCGCGCCGACCTCCTCGCGTGCTGCGGGCCGTCCCACCAGGGACAGATTGTAACAGCGTGCCATCGATCGCGAGGCGGTCTCCGTCGGTCGGCGCGCCGAGCTGGCGCACCTTGGAGATCCACTTCGGCGAACCTTCTCTACGTGCGGCATTCCGGGCGTCGAGATCGTGATTGCCCGGAGCATACGATCAGTCGGGTCTGTCGCGTGGAGGCGCTTCAGGTACGTCAGGATCACGGCGATCTGGAACGCCGCGCCTCGACAGCCGAAGAGATGTCGAGATGGTCGCCGGCGATGACAACGACGTCGAAGTCCTTCGCGACGTTCGCCACCCAGTCGAATTGCTTGAGGGCGTAGTGCAGATCAGAAATGAAGGCACTTCGCGGATACGCCCTTCCTCATCTCCACAGCAATCAAGCATGCTTGAGCGAAAGGGTTGGCTCCCCTCCCAAGGGAGCAAATGGTAGCGAGGTGTTTCGACAAGATGCCCAAGGAACGCACCTTGAGTGCAACAGATGACACAAGGAGGTCGACGGGTGTGAAGGCGATCTCAGGCATTGTTTCTCCTTGCAATTGAGGCAAGTCGAGCATGTTTACCCTATTATCCTGCCCCTGCGTACCGTCAAGAGAGGGAAAAAAAATAGCGTAGCGTGCGCTATGCGTACAATCAGCGCTTGCCTCATCACCACCCCTTACTCAACGGAGAGGCCCCTTTGTTATGTAGAGCGAGAAGCAAACTGATATATCCGGTCAAAGGCGGGTGGCTACTGGCCAAGCTTCTTTTCTTCGCAACCAGTGGAGCAGCTATCGCCTGCTTCACGGGCAGGACGACGCCGGAAGCGTGATCATAGAGAGGTACTGCTGGTCGATGACATCAAGGGACGTACTCCCGCCACGGCTACCACTTGTCGGGCAGCGGTGCGCGTCAGTTGTGTCTACCGGTGATGCCAGGAAGGGTTGCTCTTGGTTGCCTTGGCTCAGCCACGTTTGCTCGTTGAGGCTATAATTCCCTTGGGCATAGACTTTCCCCCGAACTTTACCCACAGTGCCCTGCCGGCGCTGGGTTGGACGGAGGAATAATAAGTTTTTCACTACGTTCGACCACGTATTATTGAGGATCTGGGTCCGTCGTTGGCGAAAGTCCCAAATCAAATTATTGCGGATGTCGGTGACGATGTCGGGAGTGTAGTGGCAAGGTCCCATCCCAGCCAGAATGGGGATTGCGGTCTCGCCCTCTCCCAAAGGGTTGTGGTGAAAAGTGACCCGTAGTGCCTGATAATCCACCAGGACCAGCAAGTTATGGTTCGGGGCGTTCTCGGCCAAAATCGACCATTGCACTGTGACATCGAATGCCCCCTGGGTGATATCAATGCTTCCGTCGCTTGCCCCCTGGATGGAGACACGTTAATCACGATGTTGTGACGCCGTCGCGAATCGTACCATCTGAAGTGGAGTTCGGATCCGCAGCCCTCGCACGACGACATCATGGGCGTTGCTTGTGCCGGTAATCTTCGGGGCCGGCGTTGACTAGCGTGATGCCAGGAGGCGGGGCTGAGAAGCCGTCGATAGTAATAAAAGAACCTCGCTGGGATCATGCTGGCGAGAATTACGATGGTGCCTCCCACATCGAAGACGTGTTACGTTTCCCCTGAGAAACTGCCGCGCGAAGACTGCCAGGGCCGGAGTCGGTGAGGTTCGTGACGTGGACCACCATGCCCTTCGCGCCACCAGGTGTGGTGGCACCAAACCCTTGGTAGATTGCCGCCTCGGTCGCTTGCCTCCCCAGAGCCATAGCCCTACGTTGGCAATACAGAGCGCGAAAACCGTAGGTGCGAGAACCTGGGCTTGGTTCGTTTAGATGAGGAGCAGACAGGGACATGAGCGCACCCTCAAATCAGATGAAATTAGCGGGCACGAGGAGTAAGGGAGCTTGCTCCTTGCTCCTCCCTGAACCAGTTGCCCTTATAAAGACCGTGAAGCACTGCCTCGTTGGAGGTGCTGTGTTTGCCGGCAGCCCTCTGACGTATCCCACACACAGGACTTAGGCCAGTAGCTTTGCGTCCCACCCTTTCGAGTGGTTTGCCCTTATCCGGGTTTCCACGTGTCCTTGTCTTAGCATTCGGTAGTGCGTGGGGAAACTATAATACAATTGCCATCTTCTCCAGGCTTGCCCAGGCGGCCTATGGGATGGGCGTTTTCCAGGTGCTTTTTATGTTTGCCCTTCCTCCGTAATCCATGTCATGCGTCAGGTGCTCGACGGCGACACCATCAGTTGAGCTTGATATCGACATGACTCATAGCGAGGAGGACAAATGATGGACCGGGCACGAAATTCCTGCAGGTTAGGCTCCTCTTGCCCTATGTCCAGGGGTTAATGGATAGAGCCAGAGGCAACTTCTGCCGTGCATCTCCATATTAGTCGTGTGACACAAGGGGCAAAACTGGCTAACGCCCTGGCGCTCACCGCGGCGCCACTCACCTGCGTGTCGAAGCACCGAAACGCCCGCAGCGCCGACCAGTGCAGCACCTCTTGAGCAGCAGACCGTAACGCGATCCTTCACCTGCTCAGGCTTTGTCGTCACGGTTTCTCGCCGGGTCGTAGTTTCGCCGGGTTTGATAGTCCCGAGGCGCTTCGCGACGTCGAACAGAAGTTCAGGGATAGAACTGAACGAAGGTGTTGTCGACGGCCGTGTTGGTCTTGTGACACGAGTAGCACGACGCGGTAGCGGGATAGCGGCGGCGGCATGTGTCCACCAGGCCCTGCGGGCCGTCGAACGAAAAGTAGCCCCAGCCGCCGTCAGGAAACCGCGTGATCGATCCTTGACCGCAGGCTTCACATTCCGACCAGCCCTCGCCTGCGTACGCCCGCCGTTGTTGATCGACACGTTCGTGTCGGCGTCGCCGCATCTCGAGGATGAACATCGCTCTTGTCCGGCCACGTGCCTGAGCGCAGGAACTCCGCGGTAGGCCTCGCGGCGTGACGAAGACGTTGTCGAAGCAGCGGCGGCCTGCCCAGCCGCCGCTTGCGCCGGCCCGTACGTCATCCCAAGGCCGCTCGTGACGTACACCCATTCGCGATAGTCGGTAGGGCGAATGAGCTCACCGCTGCGTCGAGTAACTGGGACTCCGGCGGCGGGCGTTTGTGCCGCTGACGACCAGCTCCCACGCGAACGCCGCGGCGAACACGCAGCTGGCGATGCCCCTCACTGTTTTCACGGGGATCGTTTCTGGATGCTTCCGGCCTGACCCACGCGTCATCACTACCTCCGGTGGTGTTCGGCCCTGCCCAACGCCGTCGATCCCACCTGGCCGCGGCCTGGCGGTGTCCTCTCACGTTCACCCAGAACTGCTCGCGGGCCCGCAGTCGGGTAGAACGCCAGACTGTGAAAACTGACTATCTCCTTTTCGTGCATCGATGCATTCGCAGACAAAAACTCTTTCTTGCTGAGAATTGAAATAGGAAAAGAAAGTGGCACCATGCCACTGCTGCGATCATCTGTGGCACTCCCAGAAGGTTCAGCATAAGCTTAATGTTATAGGCAAGCACCGTCGGCTCATTTCTGCGCGCTTTCTGCAACCGCCTCCGCATCAAGCGGTACTCGCTGTTCATGGCTCGCTTTATGGTTCCCGCCCAGGGATGCTCGCAGGTTGTTGTCTGCACTTCATCATCTGCGGATTGTCCTTGACTCGTTGCGCCATCTCTTCTAGTAAGCCTTCCTTTACTCAGCGCGTAATCCGTCTCCCGCCCCTGTTCGTTGTACACTGCTGCTTCGCTGGACAGCCCAGAAGCATGCGGGAAGCCTAGGAGGGCTCGCAAGTCTAGTTGGTCCACGAAGGCGTCGATAAAACGCACGCAGGATTGTCGAGGGCAATATACTCGTCCAACATTGGCGGAAACATCAGGACTGTCTCTCGGCTTACACCTTGCAAATGAGGCATCGGCTATCCTTGTCAATAAACTTATGACAAAGATACTATCATAGGGTTTATCTTGTAGTTTTTCACACAGTCTGGCGGGTGTTGGGCGTACCCCCTCATTTGAGGGGTCGTGAATGAAAAAACCATCCTCTTCCACCACCTTGTTCGTCGGCCGTGTCAATACTAGCGCGGCAGGGGCGCTATGCACGAACCGGCCACTTGCTAGGTACTCAAGCTCCTCCGGGTCGAATTGCCGCTCAAGGCCTCGTTGCGATGAGGATGACGACCGAACCGCGTGATCACGTCGCGATGCCCGCGGGCTTGCGTCACGGAAAGGGAAATTCAAACCACCAGCGAACCTCCTGCGGTACTTGTTCTACGAGTTCCTCAGCGAGCTGAACACACCCGATCCAGGTTCCGGAGATTTTCGGGTGCCCGAGGGGCAAGGAAGAAGAAAGTCTTCTGCCAAAGGTGCTCTTCGAGTGCCGAGTAATGACCGATGTCGATCCCTTCCAGCGCCAAAGGAAAGCGGCCCGCTTTGGCATCTTGCGCAAATGCTTGAGCAGTGCCCAGTAGATGGGCTGCAGAGAACTGGTCAGGACGATGATGAGCGCTAGTCGCGAGCGCGGCGTGCTCGACCAGCTGTCGAGCTCACCCCGCACGCAACTTGCTCTAACAACGGCTGAAATCGCTCAGAAACCGCCGCGGTGGAGTCTGCACCTCCGCGAAACCACCATTCAACCTGGCGAGTAACGGCAGCTTTGTCGCTCCTTAACCGACTCGGAAACCAAGAATTTGAGAGCCTCTTCAGGTGGTCCAGTCGTCAACATCAGCTCTCCCTTGTGCCGACGCCCAACGCTAAAGCGCACCGCGGTTCTAAGCCCGGCCTGCCCGATCAGCATCTCGACGCTCATCACCAGCCGCCCGCCGGACTCGAATTCCGCCAGCCGTGCCTGCACCTCCTCCCGTACCTGCCCGACGACTTGATTCGGGCAGCGCGAATATGCCTGCGGCAGCTGCCCTGTCCCTGCTTCGATACGGGGCCCAGTAGTCGTCGAACGACTCAATGGTCCCCTTGGCGCGTCTCTCGCTTGCACCCGGACGTCGCGAAAGCCTGCCATCCTGAGTAGGTGTTCGAGCCGCTCTGGATCTGCCAACGCGAAGGAGAGGTGGAGCGCTTCGCGCTGATCGGGAAGATGGCGGCTGAGTGCATCGGCGAATACGCCCCACATCGGTGCCCGGTCCGGGGTGGAGATGACACATGACTGCGGTACTACCCGCCTGCACGGAGGACGCGCCGGAACTCCGCAAGACCGCGCGGGATCTGGGAAAAACTGCAAGCCGAGCTGGCACACGACGGCGTCAAAGCTGCCATCCTGAACGCCAGCGCTTGGCCGTCCGTGGCCACGGGCCGAAACGCTCCATCGCCGAGCCGGGCGCGTGCCGCCGTGAGCATCGCCGGCGAGATATCGGCGCCAATCACGAGTCCCGCCGGTTTGACCACGGACAGCGCGACCAGCGCGGCCTCCGCCCTGGTCCCGTGGCGACATCGAGCACGCGGTCTCCGCCGGCGACTTCAGCAGCGCCACCACGGCCGGCACGAAAAGCCGCGACCAACGGCCGATGTACTGCTCATACGCCGCGAGTCGTCGACGGGCCGCCCGGCTGCCGCGTGGAGTCCCGATCCGAAGTTCACGCGTATTGGCACCTCACGGTTTTCTGGTGGATCCATAGCTCCTCCGCGCTGTGTGCCTAGAGAGATGAGTGTTCGTTCCCATCATAAATACCAGACGGCGCTCGTTACAAAGATATACGTCTGATCCTTCTGTCTGCCAGGCACCTAACGGCCTAGCGATGAGTCGCGCCGTCTCTTGGCGTCCGAGTCTCATCGTCTTGTTAGACCGCTCGAGGTAAACGGTAGTCGTTGTAACTGCACGCATAGCGCCCCTTACTAAGTGGCCTATTGCCTCGGGACGTTCGCCTGGCTGAACTCTCCCTGCTGCCAACAATCTCGCGGTTTCTGCCCATACTAATCTCTTCCATTTTTTTGGAGAAACACAGGGGTCCCTCTTCTGAGCTGTAGCAAACTCATACCCGAGACTCTCCATCCGCGCCGTGGCAAGTCCGGTTTGCTTGCCAGTGAGTATGGAAGTCACCAACAGTGGAGAAGGTGATCAGCAACGCAGAGGCCATCGCCGAAAACGCTGCGAGGTCCTTTTCAGGTCCGCGTTCTTAAGGAAGAAATCTAACTGGCACTAGTCGGCAAACGGTGCCGCCGAAAAAAAAGGCAAAGAGTGAAAGATGGTCCCACTCCATCGAATTCGGGTTATTCTCGATACTCGGTGTAGCTAATCTAATCGCATTACCAATCAACTTGTCTTGCGGAGGAAGATCACTCTTTAGGACTTCCCCTAGCATGGTGCGAGGAAACCTTTTTTCCCTTGGGGTCTCGACTGCTGTCAAGACAGCGTAAAGCAGGGCGCCAAGCGCTAGCAGGGCGAGCACCGCAAAGAGAAACTGACGTGTCAGCGTCAACCTCGCCTAACGGCTTCTATCTGGTCCACAGTGCTCCCTCCCTCTACGCATTCCGTGGTGGGGGCTACCGAAGACTGTGAAAGACCTCTTTCCACCCGGCCAGAGGCATACTCAGAAGACTGCGCACGGGTGCAGGAAAGACCCCTCATTACCGTAACCAGCGTGGCATCCTCTCACACTCAAACACCCGCTGCCAGATCCAACGCCCGCTTTGCCACTTCCGGCAGTTCGATAGGGGCAAACATGGATGCGGGGTAGAGATAGCCGTCGGGCTCCTGACTTATCCTCGTCAGTAACGCGCAGCATGTTGTGCGCTTCCGCCTCCGCATCGACCAGCGGCGCGGTACAGCTTTGCCCACAATCAGGCTGGCGAGGGTTGCTCTCGTTGTTGAGGCAGATCACAAACTCGCTCATCGGGAGTACCCGCTTGGTTTTGAAATCTCCTTCCGCCCGACCCCCATGCGCTTCAAACCGGTGGATCTCGGCTTCGCGAGACTGTCCCATCAGCAAGCAAGTTGCACGAGCTGCTCTTCCTTTCCTCTTGCGCCAGCGGTCTCTTGCCGACACGTGCGGTCCAGATAGCGCCTGATGTTACACCCCTCGGCCCGTGGCGGTTGTCTCGATGTCTCTGATCTCGCCGAGAATCTCGAATTCCGGCATCGTCTGAGTTCAGCGGCGCGCTGCGCAACACTATCCGCTGCAACGCCAGGTTGGGCATCTTAATCGAGAAATCAACGTCCACTTCGCGCCAACCAATGTCTGCTCGCCTTGCAATGTAAAAAGAAGCCCATTGCTGGCTATTACCAATGCGCAGTACACCAGCAATCGTTGCTGTTGGTCGGGTCGCGCCATTTCCACATGGGTCTTAACGCCGTGGAAAATGTTGCACCGGACCAAGATACACGAACCGAAGCATGTGGCTTAAGGTCGCATATAGGTCGTTGGGAGCGATCTTTCCCTTCAGCAATTTTTCGGTGTATGTGGGTATCGGGCCAGCAAGGGACCTAAGGTCTTCGTGGGATTGACGAGGTCAATACTACGCAGGGCCTCCAACAGCGTTTCCAACCCCGAACTCAGCAAGCATCTGATTCACGCCCTTTGTCATGAGTGCCGATGTGTCTGGCGCAAGCTGTCCGTCAGCAAACTCGACGTAGCTCGATCTGTTCCTCCTCCTTCGGAAGCCTTTCGTTTTTATCCGGTTCCCATGGAAGAGCTTTCTTCTCCGAAAAAGACCGCTGCAGTCGAAGGAATAAATGCTATTGAACGTGAAAGAAGGCATAAACGAACCAGGAGGGCGCGAACTCCCTCCACTCGCTGTTCGCGCTTTGCGCCTCTCGAATACCGTGCCGCAGGCGCGAAGCTTCGTGATTGCAAACAGTTTCTCAATTCGATCTTTAGATCCATACGCTGCCGAGCCAAGATTGCTCAACATGAGCTATGGTGACTACGATATACCTTTTGGTTATGGCGAGCCACCTAACGAGGCTATTAGAAAGTCCCTTTGAAAAATTTGATCATGAAAACAAAAGGACTTTCTGACGCGAAAATTCAAAAAATTCTGGGGTTTCCTACAGCCTCAACACCTACGGGTCAGCGGCGCGAACGTAGCGAGCGTCCGCTGGAACCATCTGATACTCATCCAGGCCTCCTTTGCTGCAGGTGTGCAGCGGTAGGATGGCTGTATCGCAACAATCCACCCCACAGGAGGACGACCTGGATGAATTTCTACACACGGCAGCATAAACATTATTGCGGGATCGATCTACATGCGCAAGGCGATGTACGTCTGTATCCTCGATCAAAGCCGGGACAAGCAATACGTAACT
>ERZ1370068.3363-contig-2474_pt1 | contig 84253 bp, 123 predicted proteins | sample MGYA00561227_ERZ1370068 | MGnify/ENA primary metagenome ERZ1370068 (study PRJEB38410, sample SAMEA6850437) | metagenome | study: Metagenomic assessment of the ecological functions of the soil: analysis of the soil microbiota associated with the...
GCCATTCCGTGAGTGAACAGCACATGGCGGTTGACCCAGGTCTGGGCGTTCGGTGGCAGCAGGAGGGCCGCAGTTCGCGGGCCGAGAGCATCACGCTCTGGTAGGAGCCATCGAGCCAGTACCGATCGACGTCGAGATCATGGAATTTGTAGTAGGTGCGGATTTCCTGCAGCTGCGCGTGGGTATCCGACAGGGGCAGCCAGTCCCACAGCCTGATATTGTCGATCGTCGCTTTGTTGGCTTCGAGCACCTCGAGGGTAAGCTTCTGTTCGGCGGCAAACGGCTTTGCCGCAATCCGATCGAGATTGTACGCCTGCCGGGTGAGCGCGATGTTGCGTTCGATGTAGGGCTTCTCCAGCTCCAGCTCGCTTGGTTTGACGAAGAACTGCCGGAACAGCCCGGGGATGACGCCGGACAGCACGAAAGTGCCGACGCCGACGAGCACAACCGCGACGGCCGGAAGCCGGTAGGTGCGAACCCGCAGGTTTGCCCACGCGGCGAGCGCCGCGATGATCGAAAGCCCGATCATCAGCCACAAGCGCCGGCAGCCCCACATGGACATCGGTGTAGCTCGCGCCGACAACCACGCCGTTGTCGCCGTAGAGCAAGAGATAGCGGTCGAGAACATAGGACCAGGCCTTCACTGCGAAGAGACAGCCGAGCAGCGCTGAACCGTGGGCAATCGCTGTCGGCGACCGCTCGGCGGCGTTGGTACCCGCCCCTGCGGTTGCCGCCCCCGAAAGGCTGTTATCGGGCCAGGCCCCGGCTCGCCGAGAGGCTCAACCGAGCGAAAGCTCTCGGAAAGATACGAAGACAAATCAACATCCGACCAATGGTCGTAAGTTGGCTTGCGGGCCCATGATCGATCGATCGGGCGTCGCTTCGTTCAAAGCTGATCCTGGAATGACGATCTTTCAGCCAGGCTCATCGCCTTGCTCATCCTCGTTCCTCATCATACGATCCTTAGGATGAGCGCCGGGCTCGCCAGTCACGGCGCTCGATCAAATCCGCTGTTTACTCGCCTTGATTTGAGGACCGAGTTAGAGATCGTCACGGGTTTCTTTTGAGATTTGCCGTTTTTTCAAATTTGTTTTTCTCAAAACACTTCTCATCCAAGGCGCACATCAGGCGTACACCTGGCAAATCCGCCCTCAAAAACTGTTCGTAAACGACTGGTTAACAGACAGTCGACGAGACAACGCGGTTAAAAGCCTAATCATTTCCAGCGGCCGTCAAAGCCCCGCCAGCCATCCTTTTTCGGACAGTTCGACCTGTTGTTCGTTGTTCGCTTCAGTTGAAGCTCTCTCGATCTTCTCGCGAGAGGCTTCCCTTCATTTCGTTGTTGGCAAATTGCCAACAACAACTCAACTGATCAAATCGAGATCGCGCGTCGCTTGCTGCTCAATTCGTCGTTTTCCCGCGGTTCACTTGAGCCCGTCGCGCGTCCGCGGGAAATTTCGCGCAAATTTTTTGTTTTCTGAAATTAATTTTCCCTCGATCGCTGCTGATACACAAGCCTGTATGAGAGGCGTATGCCCGGCGATTCCGGATGCAGCGTACCTTCGCAACCCCGACATCTGCGGCTCTCTTGGACGTCTCATGGAATCGGAGATGTCCCCGTTCATCACGGCCTTGGCCAAACGCGGTTCATTGGGCCGGTACGACTGGCCCTATTGCTCTGCAAGGTCGTGTCTATGTTCTTTTAACACTACTAATTGGTCCGGCGGGTGGACAACATACACTACGATGCGCGCTGACTACTTTCCACATTCTATCCCTACGTGGAAAGTCGATTGCGAACGAAGACGGATTGCCGAGCGATTTCAGCAGCGGCAAATCCCCGTAGCAACGAACATAATGTGAAAGTCGGATTGATCGCCGCCTCATTAGTACCAATGATGACCGCTCCAACGCCGCTGTTGCTGGCCTGGTCGAGACGGCGGCCGCGCTCGCGGAACGCTGCGGGCAAGATCATTCATGTCAACGCCAGCTTGTTGGCTCGCTGAAGTATCGGAGGCTCGGGCTCAGCTGGTGGTGGTGGTGGATCGGCGCGTTGCTCAGACATCTGAAAGATGTCGAGCAACTTCTCAACGGCAAGCTTGACGATTTCAACTCTCGTCGGCATCGGAAATTCCCGCCAAAGCGAACAACATTTTATCGGGCAAGACTGCAAGTCGAGCTTCGAGAGCTTCGCGTGAAGATGTTTTCGGGCGGCTCGGGAATGACCTCAACCATACTCCCGATCTTGGGAGCGACGGCGCGCGTTGTCGTCTTGCCAGGGGCGATTTTTTCGACGACCGTGAGGTGCTGAGTGGTGTAAGCGGGCCCCACCGGCATGACGAGCCGGCCACCCACTTTAAGCTGCTCAATCAGCGGCGGCGGTACCTGCCCGAGCGCGGCGGTCACGACGATGGCGTCAAAAGGACCGCATTCGGGCCAGCCACCATAACCGTCGCCAAGCCTGACGCTCACGTTGTCATACGCGAGGTCTCTGAGTGTTTTCGCGGCGGCCTCGGCCAATGGCGGGATAATCTCGATGGTGCAGACCTTTCGCGCCAGGTGCGCAAGGATGGCGGCCTGATAGCCCGAACCCGTACCGACTTCGAGCACAACATGATCGGGCGCGACCTCGGCCAACTGGGTCATCAAGGCCACGATGAACGGCTGCGATATGGTCTGGCCGTGGCCGATCGGAAACGGCCTGTCCGCGTATGCGATGGAGCAAGATCGCTCAGGGATGAACAGATGGCGTTTCGTTTGCCCCATGGCCTCAAGGACCCTCTCCGACAGGCCCTGCTGTCCCAAAACACTGGCGTCGGACCGGGCGTAGGCCCGGATGGTTTCGACCATGGCGGCGCGTTCGCGGACGCATTGTGCGTCCTCCTGTGCGGTCGCTTCCCGCGCGGCGGCAACCATGGAAAGCACGAGCAGCAGCAAGGTCTTCATGATCGTGCGGTCTCCAATCGGTCCACGATTTTGCGTCGACCGCTTGAGGGCAACGAGTGGATTCGACCGATCAGCCGTTAAGCGAAACACGGCGTCCAGCGAATGACCGCAATGCGTCAGGCGGTCCTCCAGCACACCTTGCCGCGGAAATGGCAGGACCGGACATAGCCCCGCTTCACTTGGTTCCCCTGTGTGTTTTATTGAATGTCTCTTTTTAGAGGTCATGCTCAAACAAGAGCTCTGGAGCGGGTTGACGATTCGAAAGAAGAGTCATCCCGTTCTAGATGTCGTAGTACAAATGGAACTCGTATGGATGAGGGCGCAGCCGGATCGGATCGACCTCTTTCTTCCGCTTGTAGTCGAGCCAGGTCTCGATCACGTCGCCGGTGAACACATCGCCGCGGAGCAGGAAGGCGTGATCGCGCTCGAGCGCGTCAAGCGCCTGATCCAGCGATCCGGGTGTCGACCTCACGTCCTTCGCCTCGGCGGGCGGCAGGTCATAAAGGTTCTTGTCGATCGGGCTGCCCGGATCGATCCGGCTGGTGATGCCATCGAGACCGGCCATCAGCATCGCGGCAAAGGCCAGATAGGGATTGCAGGAGGGATCCGGCGAGCGAAACTCGACCCGCTTTGCCCGCGGGTTCGGCGAATACATCGGAATCCGGCAGCAGGCCGAGCGGTTGCGCTGGGAATAGACCAGATTGATCGGAGCTTCGTAGCCTGGCACCAGACGCCGATAGGAGTTCGTGGTCGGGGCGCAAAGCCCGCACAACGCCCAGGCGTGGGTCAACAGACCGCCGATGTAGTAGCGGCCGAGCTGGCTCAACTCGGCATAGTCGCGCCTTGTCGTAGAACAGATTGGTCTCGCCCTTCCACAGGGACTGGTGAACGTGCATCCCCGAGGCGTTGTCCTCGAACAGCGGCTTCGGCATGAACGTTGCGGTCATGCTGTGCTGGCGGGCGGTGTTCTTCACCACGTATTTGTAGATCATCAGATTGTCCGCCATGCGGGTGAGTGTAGTGAAGCGCATGTCGATCTCGTTCTGACCGCCGGTAGCGACTTCATGGTGATGGGCTTCGATCTGGATGCCCAGCTGTTCCATCGTCAGCACCATTTCGGTGCGGAGAGCCTGCATGCTGTCGGTCGGGGGAACGGGAAAATATCCCTCCTTCGGGCGCGGCTTGTGGCCCAGATTCGGCGCTTCCTCCTTGCCGGTATTCCAACTGCCTTCGCTGGAATCGATTTCGTGGAAGGCGTAATTTATGCCCTGTCCGTAGCGCACGTCGTTGAACACGAAGAACTCCGCCTCCGGGCCGAAATAGCTCGTGTCGGCGCGGCCGGTGCCCTTCAGGTAGGTTTCGGCCTTCTGGGCGATGTAGCGGGGGTCACGGCTATAGGGTTGACCGGTCACGGGGTCCCTGATGTTGCAGATCAGGACCAGGGTCGATGCCGGGGAATACGGGTCGAGGAAGGCCGTGGTCGGGTCCGGCACGACCAGCATGTCGCTTTCCTGAATTTCCTGGAAGCCGCGGATGGATGAGCCGTCAGAATCCAATGCCTTCGCTGAGAGCATCGATACTCGCTGCACTCGGCGGGACGGAAAAATGCTGCCACACCCCAGGCAAGTCGGTGAAGCGCAGATCGATCATCTGCACCTTCTCGTCCCTGATCGCCTTCACGAGATCTTCGGCTGTCGCACACTTCGGAAACATGGCTTCACTCCTGTGATGGAGAGCAGCATCTTGGAGGTCGTGCTGCCATTCAGCCGCGGCGAAGCGGCTTGCGACGGGTCCTGGCTCACGTTCTGCGTTGCCGCGCCGACAGCCTCAGCTTTGGTGGGGCCCGCGCATGAGCTTCATGGCGTCTTCGATATGCCGCCAGGTTCTGGCCAGTTCGACCTCGCCCTTTGCCTCGAGTTCGATGGCGTTCTGGGCGGCTTCCGCAATGGCCTTGGCGCCATGTGCTTCCAGCAACTGCCGCGCATAGTCATGGATTTCGATTTCTCGCATGGCGTCATCCTCCTCTTGTTCCGGGCGGGACCGTGAAATTCCGGTCGGGCCGAGAACTGCAGACGTCGACACCTGTCAAGCGCTCATAGTCTGCATCCTGGCGCGGCGCATTTGCAAGCGCCGTTTCCGGGTCAGGGCCGTCCGGGATTGGACGCCGGCAAACAGGCCAGGACGCGACGCCGGTTTACGCCGGAGGGCCTTACTTCGGTGGGCGCAAATCGCCTTGAAGCCAGCGTCCAAGGCCCTGGACTTCATGGGGTCTTCAAACGCGGCAAAGGTCGTAAGTACCTGATTGCAGATAGCGCATTCAAACGTTTTGCAAGTCGACGCTCCGGGCGCGTACTGGCTCGATGCTAACGAGCATCATCTGGGCCTTGCACTTCGGACAGGCCGGGCGCTCAATTGCAGCGAATGGAATGACGGACGAGAGGCGTTGAGATTGGGGCATGATGCTTCCCTCGAACAGGCGGGAGCGCAACACTCTCTGTCACCGGTAATGCCTAGGAGGCGGAGCGGTGATTGTCTGAGTATGCGCCTGAGGGATCTCAAACGCGAGTTAATTCGCAGATATTTGGTAGGAAGGTAAGCGCCCCGCGGAAATTGCGAAACCGGAAGCTCCCGCCCGATGCGGTGAGCGTCCGCCGCCAGTTGCCAGTCTGGGCCCTGTGGCAACGGCGCGGGGAAATGAAACGGGAGAGTTCTGTCCATGATCGAGGGGATCAGCGCGGTTACACTCGGCACCCACGAAATGCCACGAGCCGTCCGATTCTACCGCGCGCTGGGGTTTGAGGTCCTGCATGGCGGCGAAGATTCGTCATTCACCAGCTTTCGAGCAGGAACGAGCTATCTCAACCTCATCACCCAGCCTACCGAGCGGCGCTGGTCCTGGTGGGGGCGGGTAATCTTCTACGTTGCCGATGTTGACGCACTTTACGACCGTGCACTCGCAGCGGGATACCAGCCAGCTACCGTGCCCCGCGATGCCGAATGGGGTGAGCGCTTCTTCCACCTAATTGACCCCGATGGCCACGAACTCAGTTTCGCTCGGCCCTTGCTCCCGGTTTCCGTCCAATAGCAGCTCGAAGCGGCCTGCCATTCCAAGAGGCGCTGGGAGAGCGTATCGTGCTCCGATGATCCGCTGAACCTGGGAGGCAATCATGCAGTTCAGGACAACCGGACTACTGTTGCTCGGCGCGATGGCACTTCCCGCCTCCGGGGCCGCACAAACCACCGCCGCTCCACCGGCAATTACACGAGCAGTGATCGCCGCAACCAAACTGCCGACCGTTACAGACGTGCCGCTCCATTTCAAAGCGGTGAGCATCACTCTTCAGCCGGACGAGAGGAGCAGCGTCTCGGCGGCCAACGGCATCCTCTACCAGATGTCAGGATCGACCGAGGTCGCGCTCGATGGCGAGGCCAAAATGCTCAACGCCGGAGAGGGACTGTTCATCGCCGGCGGAAAGACCGCGGCGCTAACGGCGGGCAGTGGAGGGCCATCGACTTTCCTCCACTTCTTCCTTGCTCCCGCTGTGGACTTGGGTCGGCCTGCCGAGACGGCGCCTGCCGTCGTGAGAGAATTGTATCGCACAGCGAATCCGATCCCCGACCTGAAGCCAGGCGGTTATGATCTCAATCTCACGCGAGTCACATTTCCGGCGCAGATGCCCTCCAACCCGCCGCACCATCGGTCAGGCGCGGCTCTATACTTTATCATCTCCGGCACCGGGGCCAATACGGTCGACGGTAAGACAGAAGCAAGGGGACCGGGTTCCTTGATCTATGAACCGTACGCCCTCGTGCACCAATGGGGAAACCCAGGCAACGAGCCGTTGATATTCTTGGCCTTCAACATCAATCCGGAAGGTGTGGCAGCCGTGCTTCCGGGCGCACCAGCAAAGAATCAATAGCTAGTGGCGGGCGGCCACCGCATCCGGAGGACCGTTCGCTTCCACATGAATTGGCGAATTGAATCATGGTGGCAACGAACGATCGGACCGTCACCGTGTTCGGCGGAACCGGCTTTCTCGGCCGCCGCATCGTTCGGCATCTGCGCTCTCACGGATTTCCTGTTCGGACCGCGTCAAGGCATCCGGATCGGGGGCACAGACTGTTTGGTCCCGATGATCCGCAGCTTCAATCCGTAGGGGCCAACATTCACGACGAACGGTCAGTCGCGGATGCGCTTGCCGGCGCCTACGGCGTTGTAAATGCGGTTAGCCTTTACGTCGAGCACGGACAGGAGACTTTTCATTCCGTTCACGTCGAGGCTGCCCAACGGGTAGCGGCTCAAGCACTCCGTGCCGGTGTCGATCGGCTCATTCACATCTCAGGAATCGGCGCCGACTGCCGCCTCACAATCACGGTACATCCGAAAGCGCGGCGAAGGCGAACTGGCGGTCCGGGCCGCGTTCGCCGATGCACTTTTCGTCCGCCCGGCTGTGATGTTCGGACCGGACGACGCGTTTCTCACCACCATCCTCAAGCTCCTTCGCCAGCTTCCAATCTATCCGATGTTCGGCCGCGGCCGGACCAGATTGCAACCGGCCTATGTGGAAGATGTTGCGGAGGCGATTGGCCGGACTCATGCAGCGAGCGGAGACGCCTTCAACGATCTTCGAGTTCGGCGGCCCTCGCGTCTACTCTTACGAGGAGTTTCTCAGAGCCGTTGCGCATCAAGCTGGCCTCGCGCCCCGACTGATTCCAATCCCGTTTGCCGTTTGGCATGCACTCGCATGGGCCTCCGAAATGTTCCCGAGTCCGCTTCTCACGCGCAATCAGGTGGAACTGATGCAAATCGACACCGTGTCATCGCCGCAGATGCCTGGATTTGTTGAACTTGAGATTTCGCCGCACTCGGTTGAGGCAATACTCCAGAAGATGCTGTCGAATCGCGGATGAAAGATGCTCCTCGGTTGATCCGCTTCAACGGATGACGGGTTTGCGCGCTACATCCGCCCATGCGACCTCATTCACACAAGTCCAACTTCAGGGGTGCAGCCCACCCGGACGCAGGCTTCAACCATCTTTGCGAGTGTGCTGACTTCGTATTCCCTGCGACGATCCGCGCCTCGCATCGTCATCAGTGCATTCTCATATAGAGAGAAAGGAGGGAGGTGAGCATCATGCGTATTCAACATTGGCAGGACGCCGGCAGCCTGTTGTTGGGCGTGTGGCTGATCTTGTCGCCGTTCGCCCTGGGCTTCGCCGGGGCAGAAGTCTGGATAACTATCGCGCTTGGGTTGTGCGTCATTCTGTTTGCCGTAGAGGGATTTGTCATTCCGTCCTATCTGGAGGAATGGGGAGAGATCCTCATCGGTCTGGCTCTGGTGGCGGTACCTTGGACGGTCGGCTACCAGTCGGTATCGGCCACGGCAAGCAGTGTGGTCTCAGGCATATTGGTGATTTTGCTTGCAGCCTGGGAACTGACGACCGATCGCGATTTCAGCACCTGGTGGCACGATCGCTGGCATCATTCAGCCAGCTGAGACGGGTGGTTGCCTGAGCCTTTGCCCCGACCGTTATCTACTTGCGGTCGGGAGGAGAGGGATTGGTTCGGCGACGTGGCCACAGGTCGCGCCCTCAGTGCAGGGCCTTGGCAGCCCCGCACTTGGGCGACTTTGTCACGATGCGGTTCTAGGCTCTATCGGCTCCCAGATGCTGATTTTACGAGTCTCCGGCATCAGGAAGAGGGCGAGCACGAAGCACACCGCGGGCACCACGATCGGGTAGATCAGCGCGTAGCCGATGCTGCCGGTGGCCGCGAAAGCCGCCGAGGTGATGAACGGCACCAATCCGCCACCCCAGCCGTTGCCGATGTGATACGGCACCGACACCGACGTGTACCGGATCCTGCCGGGGAAGAATTCCGCCAGGAACGCCCCGACCGGCCCATACACCATCCCGACGTAGCAAACGAGGATGAAGATGATGAAGATCGCGATCGGATAGTTGATGTTGCCAGGCTGCGTGACCGTTCCCAGCCACAAATACAGCGGATAGTACGTGATCGCCGCGAGCAACATGCCTCCCAGGATCACCGGCTTGCGGCCGATCTGGTCTGACAGCCAGCCAAAAAAGATCAAGCTCGGCGTTGCAATGAGCAACGCAGCTCCCACGATGTAGGCCGAGGTCAGCGCGTCCACCTTGGAAACCTGCTGCAGAAAGTACAACGCCCAGAACTGACCGCTGTACCAGACTACTCCTTGCCCGATCAGCACGACGGTGGCGATCAGGATGTATTTGATGTTCGCGCTGAGGAAGGCCTCCTTCCAGGGGTTCCTGGTCATCTGCCCCTTGGCCTTGATCTCCTGGAAGATCGGCGTCTCCTGGAGCTGGAGCCGGATGTAGATTGCGATGGCCACCAGCAGGAACGAAACCAGGAACGGAACGCGCCACGCCCATTCGTCGAATACTTGATTACCGAAATACGTCCGCGTCGCAATGATTACGGCCAGCGACACCACGATCCCGAGCGTCGGCGAGGTCTGCAGCCAGCCGGTGTAGTAGCCGCGGCTGTTCGTCCGGCACATGCTCGGCAACGTAGGTGATGGCGCCGCCATACTCGCCGCCCAGGCACAGGCCCTGGATCATCCGCAAGCCGAAGAGAAGGAACGCGGCGGTCAGACCGATCGACTCGTAGGTCGGGATCAACCCGATCGCCCCGGTGCCCAGTCCCATTCCGCTGAGCGTAACAAGGAACGTATACTTGCGGCCGACCCGGTCGCCCATCCATCCGAACAGGAACGCCCCCAGTGGACGGATCAGGAATCCGGCGGTGAACAGCGCAATCGTGCTCAGCAGAGCCGCGACCGGGTGGGATTGTTCAAAGAACTTGACCGACAGAACTGCGGCCAAGCTGCCGAAGATATAGAAGTCATACCATTCGATGACGTTTCCCACCGACGCAGCGACAATCACGCGGCGGAAATCCCTCGGGATTTGAATTGCCATGTGCGGCTCCTATTATTTCAAGGCATTACCTCGCATTTTTCAGCGCTTTGTTTTCTCGCGGAGCAAAGGTTCAACGCGCGACGTTTACAGGCGCGAATTGCGAGTTGCGTCCGCAACGCCTGGTCTCAGGGGAATTTGAACCACCTGAGGAGAGCTCCAACGGCTTCTGGTACCGCGAGCCACCGCTGCCTCGTTCCCGTCTGTCCGGGAGCGGAAGCGCGGAAAGCAGTGTAATCCCTAATAGGACTGCCACCTATGAGACTTTTGGCTCAATGGAACCGAACCAAGCCCAGGGACCGTCGCCGAAGTCCGCAGATTGGTTGGTCGGGATTGGAGGATGGGAGCCAGTCTGATCGCGAGCCTGCCAATTGCCAGCGCGCCCCTGGCGCGGGACAGTTGCAGGAGTCTCCTTCCAGATCATCGCGGTTCTAGGAAGGCCGCTCAAGATCCGACTTTAGCGCCACGATAAAGCGAGCGGCCTCGCCGCCCGTCACAACGCGATGGTCAAAGGTGAGCGACAACGGCAGCACGCGTCGCACCGCCGGTCGGCCCTGATGCGCCACCACCAGGGCGGCAATCCGGCCGGCACCGACGATCGCCACCTGTGGCGGTACAACCACGAGACTGGCGAAGCGGCCGCCGATCATGCCGAAATTCGACAGCGTGATGGTCGCGCCCTCGAAGTTCTTCCGGTGGAATCGAGCGCGCGATCGCGTCGGCCCGCAGCCTGTCGAGTCCGGCTCGCAGGTCCCGCACGTCGCGCTCGGCGACATTGCGCATCACCGGCACGATGAGGCCGCCCTCGGTATCGATCGCGATACCAATATCGATGCGCTTGACCAGACGCCGGTCGCCCGCGCCGGAATTGTACCAGGCGTTGAGCGCGGGCTCTGCCCTGCAGGCAGCCGCAATTGCGCGCATCAGGCGGACACGTAGGTCTTCGCCCGCTCGCCATTCGTCGATATCAGCGTCGTCGGTGACCGTAGCGGGAACCACTTCGGCATGCGCCGCTGCCATGCGCTGGGCCATGGCGCGCCGCATCCCGCGCAATGCCTCGGCCGGACCTGCCTCGGCGAGACTTTTGGCGGCCCGCTCGACGTCGGCACGTGTGATGGTGCCGCCGGGTCCGGTGGCCTGTACGGCGTTGAGATCGACATCGAGCTTGCGTGCGAGAGCACGCACCGCCGGAAGCACCTGAAGCATTCGCGCAGGTGCAGGTTCGGCAGGTCTCTCGGTCACCGCAGCTTGCTTCTCGCCGGTGTCGAGCTGGCCGACCACGGTGCCGGCATCCTGCTCGGCGCCCTCGGCAAACTCGACCAGGGGAGCGCCGACTTTCACCAGATCACCTTTGGCCCCGAACATCCGCGCGATGCGGCCACTCCACGGTGACGGCACTTCAACCACGGCCTTGTCGGTCTCGACCGAGACGAGCGGTTGATCCGTAACTACGTGATCGCCCTCGTTCACATGCCAGGTGACGATCTCGGCCTCTTCGAGACCTTCGCCAAGATCGGGCAACATGAACTGTCGCATGAGATGTGCTCCGCTGATCTCAACTGAACTGGCAAGCCTTGCGTCCGGCGGCCGCGATGCGGCCGACCGACGGCATATAATGCTGCTCAAGCCGGGGTAGCGGCATCACCGTGTCATAGCCTGTGACGCGGGCGACAGGAGCGAGAAGAGACGTCAGCCCGCGTTCGGCGATAAGCGCGGCGATCTCGGCACCGAAGCCGCCGGTCCGTGCAGCTTCGTGCACGATGACGCAGCGTCCGGTTTTTGCCACGGAGCCTAGCAAGGTCTCCTCATCATAGGGCTTGAGGGTCGCGAGATCGATAACCTCTGCGCTGATGCCTTCGGCGTCGAGCGTCATCGGCAGCCGCCAGCGTCTCCTTCACCATCGCGCCCCAGCTGATCAGGGTCACGTCACGACCTTCCCTGAGGACAAAGGCGGCATCCAGTGGCAGGGCCTCGCCGTTGTCTTCCACCTCGCCTTTCGCTGCGCGGTAGATGCGCGTCGGCTCCAGGAACACCACCGGATCGGGGTCGCGGATGGCGGCGAGCAGCAGGCCGTAAGCGCGTTCCGGCGAAGATGGAATGACCACGCGCAGACCTGGAATATGGGCGAGCATGGCCTCGGTGCTCTCGGAGTGATGTTCGGGAGCGCGAATGCCGCCCCCATGCGGGGTCCGCAAAACCATCGGACAGCTGAGCCGCCCTTGCGTGCGGTTGCGCAGCCGCGAGGCATGGTTCACCAATTGATCGATGCATGGATAAATAAATCCCATGAACTGGATCTCGCCGACCGGCTTCAACCCTTGTGCCGCCATGCCGACGCAGAGTCCGCTGATAAGAAGTTCGGCAAGCGGCGTATCGAACACGCGTTCCGGTCCGAAACGCTGCTGCAGTCCGACGGTTGCGCGGAAGACGCCGCCGTTGACCCCGACATCCTCGCCGAACACGACGACATTGGGGTCATCCTCCATCGCGCGGGCGAGCGCCAGATTGATGGCTTCCACCAGCGTCACCTCAGGCATCAGTCGTCTCCCTCGAGTTCTCGGCGCTGCGCGGCATAGGCCCTCGGCAGTTCGGCATAAAGGTGATCGAACATGGTCTCGGGGGCCCGCGGTTTCACCGACTAAATAGCGCTCGACCGCGGCGTCGATGTGCTGCTGGCACTCGGCGGAAAGCTGCTCTTCGTCCGTCTTGCTCCACAGCTTCTGACCAGCCAGAAATGATCTCAGCCGCGCGATCGGCTCCTCCTTCCAGCGCGCCTGGACTTCTTCGGTCGGACGGTAGCGCGCCGCGTCGTCCGCGGTCGTATGATCGCCGAGCCGGTAGGTGACCGCCTCGATGAAGCGGGGCCCTTGGCCGATTTCGGGCCGCTTCGATCGCCTCTTCGGCTGCGGCGCGCATCGCCACGATGTCGTTGCCATCGACCTGCTCGCCGATGAAACCCGCGGCGATCGCTTTCTGCGCCAGCGTTTCGGATGCGGTCTGCAGCCGCAGCGGCACGGAAATAGCCCACTGATTGTTGGTGGCGACGAACACGACCGGCAGCTTGTGCACACCCGCGAAATTCATCGCTTCGTAGACGTCGCCCTTCGAGGTGGCGCCGTCGCCGAACAGACATACGGCAACGCGCGGCTCCTTGCGCAGCTTGAAGGCGTAGGCGACGCCGGCAGCGTGAGGGGCCTGCGATCCGACGGGAATGCAGAACGGAAAATCCTGGACCGGCCCGGAGAAACGATTGCCCCGCTCGTCGCCGCCCCAAAACAGCAAGATCTCTTCCAGTTTGACCCCACGCCAGATCAACGCGGCATTGTCGCGATAGGAGGGCAGCAAGACGTCCTCGTCACGCATGGCGCTGGCCATGCCAACCGACACCGCCTCCTGGCCGAGCGATGCGGCATAGGTCCCGAGTCGGCCGGTGCGCTGCAGTGCCACCGCTTTCACATCGAAGGCGCGCACCAGCACCATCGCCCGATAGAGCCGGACGAGCAGGCGGGTATCGGAGGCGAAGGCCGGGAGCTGCCGATTGATCGAGCCGTCCGGGGCGAGGTAGGCGCGGCGGCGCACCTCGAAGCGCGCGATCACCGGGAGGTTGCTCGTCTGGGTGCCATCTTTCGGTCATGTTACCAGACTCCCGCCTCGAAGAACTCCTGATTGGTGAGCGCTACTTGATGGCGCCCATGGTAAAGCCGGCTACAAAGTGCGCCCGGAGTGGAGAATTCGAAGATCAGACCGTAGATGCCGACCATCAGCAGAACGAAAGCGACGTTGGGATCGGTGATGACGGACAGCAGCCGGATCAGCCAGCCGGGATCGAGCCGCTCGATCGTCAGGCCCTTTGTCGCCAACTGCCGCTTGTCGCCACCGGCGAGCTCGACCGTGCGGCCATCGATCAGCTGAAGCAGTTCGGTCGGGTTGCGCGCGACGAGATCGATGACATTCGCCTGCAATGCGCCGCTGGCGGAAAGACTGGCGGCCTCGCGCACCGCTTTCTCGGCCCAATCGGCGTTGCGCCCGCGCAGTTCGGCGAGGCTGCGGATCAGCGCAACCGCGTCGTTCGTCGCCTTCGCCGTCATGGCATCCTTCAACGCAGGCTGCTGTGCATCATCCTTTTGTCCTTGCCGTCCTTGTCCGGGGCGCTGCCTGGCAGACCCGGCAGCGGACCGCCGATCTGCACCGGCGTCGCGGCGCCCAGATTGGTGCCTGGCGCCATGGCCGCGATATGCGTTGCGTAGAGAATGTAGGTGCCCGCGCTCGCCGCATGGGCACCGGATGGGGCGACGTAGCCTATGACGGGAACAGAGGACCCGAGCACGTCGGCGATGATCTCGCGCATGCTCGTGGCGAGGCCGCCCGGCGTGTTCAGACGCAGGATAACGACGTCGGCCCGCCGTTCGCCGGCCGTCGTCAGCGCTTCCTTCACGTATCTGGAGGTTGCCGGACCGATCGCCCCGTCGATCTCGATCATCAGCGCGGGTCTGCCGACCTCCTGCGCCGGCAGGAGCTTGGGAGGGGCAAACTGGACAGCGGCAGCAATCGCCGCAACAAGGGTCGCCTGCACCATTCTCACGGCAAGACCCCTAATAAAGCGATATATGGGGTAGCCTTCCGGTACCTCAATAGACCTCGGCGCAGGCGGGGTGGATGGGTTTTTCCGAAAGAACTTTTGAACTTTGTGCCGCCAAAGGCGAAGCGTAGGTTGCTTTGACCCCAATCGCAGCAGGGCTCCAACGGCTATCGCATCGCGGCATCAATCTGCTGCACGTCGAAGAACGCGCTCGGCACCGAAAAGGGGCGCAAGTTGCAGGACAACCACCACTCGTTCACGCCGTGGCCGTCCGAGCGAATATGCGGTCAATCTTGGTGGCCATGATGAAGTCGTTCTCATGCAGTCCCTTGATCTTCTTGGTCTGCAGAGAGACCGTCGCATTGCCCCAACCGAAGCTGATATTCGGATGATGGCCTTCGGCTTCCGCGAGTTCACCAATCTCCTGAACAAAGGTAAGCGGCTCGCGGAAATTGCGAAACCGGAAGCTCCGCTCGATGCGGTGAGCTTCCTCCGCCAGTTGCCAGTCTGGGGCCTGTGCGTGAAAGAGCTCAGCTTGCTCGCGCGTGAGTGGAGGTATTCCGCCGCGACAGGGAGTACAGGTTTTGCTAGCAAGAGCTTCGGTCATGTTGCTTGCCCTCGTGTCAACCTTCGCCCGCATAAGGCTCGCAAACTGCGAAGGAGAATGTTGCGGCGCGGGCGCTGTCCGCCTCAATCACCCGCGCCGGGATTTGGTGAGAAGTATTGGAGTTTGTCCGGCTTCCCTCCCACTCCTTAGAGTCGGGCGGGGGCGCTTTTTGACCGTAATATTTGGCCAGATTTTCGCGTATTCCGCATTCAGCGACAGCCATTTCTCAAGCCCCGGCTCGGTGTCAGGCTTGATCGCGTCGACCGGGCATTCCGGCACGCAGACCCCGCAATCGATGCATTCGTCCGGGTGGATGACGAGCATGTTCTCGCCCTCGTAGAAGCAGTCCACGGGGCACACGTCGACGCAGTCCATGATTTTGCAGCGAATACAGCTCTCGTTGACGACGAAGGTCAATTAAGCGTCCTTTCAGCAGATCGCAGCGGCGAACTCATTCATGGTGTCCGTCCGTCCTCGCGGTGCTCGTTCATTGGTTGAAAATGGACGCACAGAAGACCTACGTCCTCTGGCTGAATCGGAACACCGAGGAGCAGGCATTCAGCGGCCGAGGGGCCCGTGCTCGGCAGGTTGCCGCACATCTCTCTGCCGAAGTGCGTGCAGTCCGGGCAAACACCGATCCGCCGATGCGCACCACTCGTAGCTAGAGTGGACAGCACTTGGTGCAGGGCGCGACGCATCGCAGTTCGCTCTGTCGCGTCGAGCGAATCCACGGCGCGCACCAGAACTTCGAACGGATCGCGTGCAAGCGCTTTTTGCCCTTGCTCGTCAGTCGCAGACTTACGCTTCGCCCGTCCGTCTTGAATGGCTGTCGGACCAAGTACCCACCCGCTTCAAGCGCCTTAATGGCTTGTGTTGCGGTGCCGCGGGTTGTCGCTTGAAATTCCGCGAATGCCGACGGGGTCCGCGAGAACGGGTTGGCACGGGCGAAGAAGCGGAGCGCCATCCATTGGGCCGGACTGAGTTCGCCGTCATAGCCCTCAGCTTGTACGAGCCGTCCCACCTGCAGCAGGAGCTCTGCCGTTTCGCGCGCTGACATGATTGCCTCTTCGAGATATAATAGCGTTTCGAAATTAACTTGACAACCGATCGGATGCAGATAATTTTGTTTCGAAACTAGTTGGAGGGCTTGATCATGGCCCGCAACGCGGCCCTGCCGATCCTTACGGCCGAACCCGGCCTCACCCATTATCTTGAGGAAATCCGGCGGTTCCCGATGTTGGAGCGCCAGGAAGAATACATGCTAGCCAAGCGCTGGCGCGAGCACGGCGATCGCGACGCGGCGCACAAGCTGGTCACCAGCCATCTGCGGCTCGTGACCAAGATCGCCAGGGACTATCGCGGCTACGGCCTGCCGATCTCCGAGGCGATCTCCGAGGGCAATGTCGGCCTGATGCAGGCGGTCGAGCGCTTCGAGCCGGAGAAGGGCTTCCGGTTCGCCACCTACGCCGTGTGGTGGATCAAGGCGGCGATCCAGGAATACATCCTGCGCTCGTGGTCGCTGGTGAAGATGGGCACCACGGCCAACCAGAAGAAGGTGTTCTTCAACCTCCGCAAGGCCCAGAGCAAAATCTCCATCCTCGACGATGGCGATATGCGGCTGGACCAGGTGAAGATCATCGCCCGGCGGATCGGCGTCACCGAAACGGACGTGATTTACATGAACCGGCGGCTCGGCGGCGACGCCTCGCTCAACGCCGCGATCCGCGAGGACGGCGATTCCGGCGAGTGGCAGGACTGGCTGGTGGACGAATCCCCGGACCAGGAGACGACGCTCGCCGCGAGCGAGGAGTTCGATAACCGCCGCAAGACGCTGTCCGATGCGCTCACCGTGCTCAACAAGCGCGAGCGGCGCATCTTCGAGACGCGCCGGCTCGCCGAGGAACAGATCACGCTCGTGGAGCTGGCCGAGGAATTCGGCGTCTCGCGCGAGCGCGTGCGCCAGATCGAGGTGAGCGCCTTCGAGAAGGTGCAGAACGCAGTGAAGCACCGCGTCGCGGCGATGGCGACCCCGGCGCCTCTGCAGGTGCGTTAGCTTCCAACCCTCTCCCGTGGTGGGAGAAACTGACGATGGACGTGTCGCTATGGGTACGTTTTACGGCAACCGAACGACGCGAGACGGGCGCCGCTCACCGGGTGCTGATCGAGCCCTCGCTCGACGATCCATGCACGGCACTTTGCATCATCGATCGGGCGCCTAAGCCGCGCGCTGCAGATGGAAAGTTATCCGAAGTTTCATAATGAAGTCGGGGTGCCGATCGTGCGCATTGGCTGCCGCGAGTTCAAGTGCATTGGGGATAAACCGCCGCAAGATCACCCACACATCTACCTCAAGATGGGCGATGCCAGTGAGATCGTCTGCCCCTATTGCTCTACGCTATTCCGCTTCGATCCGAGCTTGGGCGCACACGAAGCTGATCCGGCAGATTGTGCTTACGGTGACAGGGACTGAGTTGAAAAGCAGCAACGCTGCTTCCTTCGTCATGCCGGCCGCAGCCAACCAGCGCCAGGCGCCATCGTCCCGCAGTTTCGGGGCGGTTCACGATGGCCACGAACGATCCGAATTCGGCAGGATGCAAGCGTCACGACGGCCGAACCAGCGATAGCGGTTGCGCGCGACCAAGTCATAGATCGCGTCGCGGATCACCCGTGGGATGAATTGGAAGACCCATGTCCACTGCCAGCGCGGAAGCTCGCGCGCAATGCGCAGCACGGCTTCGGATTTTACATAGGCCTGGCCGTTCGCCAAGAAGGCAAAGGAATCCGGGCGATCAGGATCGATGCCGAGCTGCTCAGCGAGCGGACGTCCCTCGGCCAACTGGATCGGAACGAAGCGAAAATAGCCGCGGCGATCACGTTTGCTCACGAAGCGGCAGCCGCGCGAGCATAGGACGCATACGCCGTCGAACAGGATCAGGCCGTGCGGCGAGTTGATGCCGCCAGGACTTTTGGATCAACGACGATTGACTGCTCCGCCTGCATGGAAAAAGCAAACACCCGCGGGACGGCCGGCGCAACAGGGGTGGTCGTCGCCTTAGAGCCTGTCTCGAAAATGGCTGCCGACATCATTGATGGCCGAGCACTGGGCGGCAACCTCCGTCTCATTCGATCAACTCGCCGACGCTTGCTCGCCCGCGCTAACGTGGTGGATCGAATGAGCGGGTCCCAGCTTGAGCTTGCGCGGTGACAGCGCCGCCTCCAAGAGGTCGATATCCCGAAGCCGGAGAACCTTGATGGAAGAGATGCCGCGTAAATCCGCAGCCGAACTTGAGGCCGAGTGCCTTCGGCTTCTGGCGATGGATCCGCACACGCGAGGCATTAAGCGCGTCGAGATAATTCGCATGTACCCTAAAGGAACGGGGCCGAATTGGACCTACGGCGCGCTTGATCCGATGCCGACGCGAGCGGGCGTGGCCATTGCCCAAACGCTTATCGCGTCGGTCTATGGAAGATGGGCGCTGGCAGATTAATGCGCTCATGCAGCCCTCGCTTGTAGGGGGCCGGATAAACCACCATATGTTAGGCTCACCCCCGTCTGAGGACCATTCTCATGGTTGTTGCTGGCGGCGATTACGTCCATTTCGTTGTGGAGTACGGCGGCAAAATCGAAAAGTGCCGGGTAACGGAGACTGCCCTTCTGAACAGAGAGCGTATGAGCAGAAAGGCCGCAGGCCATGCACAGCTCATCGCTATCTTTGTAAGGCACCGAGCCGAGATCGAACATCTCGCTCTCGCGAAGTTGCAGCGGGAGGGGCACTCTGACCGCGGTGTTGTAGTGACCACTGAGGATCTGAACTCTTGATGCAGGCTGGCTGTTCGAGGCGCGGGGAAATGAAACAGGAGAGTTCCGTCCATGATCGAGGAGATCAGCGCGGTCACACTGGGCACCCACGAAATGCCACGAGCTGTCCGATTCTACCGCGCGCTGGGGTTTGAGGTCCTGCATGGCGGCGAAGAGTCGTCATTCACCAGCTTTCGAGCAGGGACGAGCTATCTCAACCTCATCGCCCAGCCTGCCGGGCGGCGCTGGTCCTGGTGGGGGCGGGTAATCTTCTACGTTGCCGATGTTGACGCACTTTACGACCGTGCACTCGCAGCGGGATACCAGCCAGCTACCGCGCCCCGCGACGCCGAATGGGGTGAGCGCTTCTTCCACCTAATTGACCCCGACGGCCACGAACTCAGTTTCGCTCGGCCTTTGCTCCCGGTTTCCGTCCAATAGCAGCTCGAAGCGGCCTGCCATTCCAAGAGGCGCTGGGAGAGCGTATGGTGCTCCGATTATCCGCTGAACCTGGGAGGCAATCATGCAGTTCAGGACAACCGGACTACTGTTGCTCGGCGCGATGGCGCTTCCCGCCTCCGGGACCGCACAAACCACCGCCGCTCCACCGGCAATTACACGAACAGTGATCGCCGCAACCAAACTGCCGACCGTCACGGACGTGCCGCTCCATTTCAAAGCGGTGAGCATCACTCTTCAGCCGGACGAGAAGAGCGGCGTCTCGGCGGCCAACGGCATCCTCTACCAGATGTCAGGATCGACCGAGGTCGCGCTCGATGGCGAGGCCAAAATGCTCAACGCCGGAGAGGGGCTGTTCATCGCCGGCGGAAAGACCGCGGCGCTAACGGCGGGCAGCGGAGGGCCATCAACTTTCCTCCACTTCTTCCTTGTCCCCGCTGTGGACTTGGGTCGGCCTGTCGAGACGGCACCTGCCGCCGTGAGAGAATTATATCGCACAGCGAATCCGATCCCCGACCTGAAGCCAGGCGGTTATGATCTCAATCTCACACGAGTCACATTTCCGGCGCAGATGCCCTCCAACCCGCCACACCATCGGTCAGGAGCGGCTCTGTACTATATTATTTCCGGCACCGGGGCGAACACGGTCGACGGTAAGACGGAAGCAAGGGGACCAGGTTCCTTGATCTATGAACCGTACGCCCTCGTGCACCAATGGGGAAACCCAGGCAACGAGCCGTTGATATTCTTGGCCTTCAACATCAATCCGGAAGGTGTGGCAGCCGTGCTTCCGGGCGCACCAGCAAAGAATCAATAGTTAACGGCGGGCGGCCCACCGCATCCAGCGCTGCCTGCGAAAGACTTCATCATGGCGAGCAAGATTGATCGGTTGCTCGATCGCCCGGATGGGTTCCTCGACCACAAGCAGTGAGAAGCTCCGACATAAACTGGCGAATTTGAGTCATGGTGGCAACGAACGGTCGCACCGTCACCGTGTTCGGCGGAACCGGCTTTCTCGGCCGCCGCATCGTTCGGCATCTGCGCTATCGCGAATTTCCCGTTCGGATCGCGTCAAGGCATCCGGATCGGGGACACAGACTGTTTGGTCCTGATGATCCGCAACTTCAATCCGTAGAGGCCAACATTCACGACGAGCGATCAGTCGCGGATGCGCTTGCCGGCGCTTACGGCGTTGTAAATGCGGTCAGCCTTTACGTCGAGCACGGACAGGAGACTTTTCATTCCGTTCACGTCGAGTCTGCCCAACGGGTAGCAGCTCAAGCGCACCGGGCCGGAGTCGAACGGCTCGTTCACGTTTCAGGAATCGGCGCCGATGCCGCCTCGCCATCCCGCTACATCCGAAAGCGCGGCGAAGGCGAACTGGCGGTCCGGGCCGCGTTCGCCGATGCACTTTCATCCGCCCGGCGGTGATGTTCGGACCGGACGACGCGTTTCTCACCACCATCCTCAAGCTCCTCCGCCAGCTTCCAATCTATCCGATGTTCGGCCGCGGCCTGACCAGATTGCAGCCGGCCTATGTGGAAGATGTTGCGGAGGCGATTGCTCGGATCATGCAGCGAGCCGAGACGCATTCGATGATCTTCGAGTTCGGCGGCCCTCGCGTCTACTCTTACGAGGAATTTCTCAGAGCCGTTGCGCACCAAGCTGGCCTTGCGCCCCTACTGATTCCAATCCCGTTTGCCGTTTGGCACGCACTGGCATGGGCCTCCGAAATACTCCCGGGTCCACTCCTCACTCGTAATCAGGTGGAACTGATGCAGATCGACACCGTGTCATCGCCGGAGATGCCCGGATTTGTTGAACTTGGAATTTCGCCGCACTCGGTCGAGGCAATACTCCAGAAGATGCTGTCGAATTGCGGATGAAAGAGGCTCCTCGGTTGATCCGCTTCAACGGATGACGGTTCGCGCGCTACATCCGCCTGCGTTCAATCCCCTGATGTCCGCTTTGGGGTCAAACTCAGAAGTCCGAGTGCGCAACTGGGCAGTCCGCTTTACCCTCAAGAACAGACGTCGCCAGCCGGGCCTGTCAGGTCCGAAAAGTGCCAACAAGCGACATTCGAAATGAAAGAAGCCGCCAACTAAGGCGGCCTCCCGCAGTAGGTCTTAAATGGGCTGGCGCTTTCGCCACCATCTTCTAGTTCTTGGCGACTGGCCAGCGAATACCCGAACCTGGCCCCACAAATACGCCGGTCTCTCATGCATTCGGCGGCCGCGGCATCGCAGCCAGAAGGGGGTCGTCTTTAGTCGCGTTGCGTACCCGTCGCCCGAGCGGATCGTAAACGACTCTTTGCACATCTGCGCCCCGGCGGAGCACGAAGTGGGTTGCCCTCTTGGGCCCAAGCGGCCGAAGAGGTTGATAAGATCAATGTTGAGGAAAGAAGGCCGCCCAACAGCGCATTGCCAGCCAAGCCCAGAATAGTCAGACATCTGCATCTGCTTCTCCCAATGAGTTGCAAACCAAAGAAACAGCGCAATCCCAACGTGGCAATGGAACTTAGGATACAAACTAGGACACGAGCCTCGAAATATTGACGGTACCGGCTCCGTGCATGGAAACCGATTAGCAGCTCCGAATTTTCTTGAACTGGTATAGACGCCGACCGATGTGCCGTTGAGGGCTTGGCACCGTCATCGGTTTGCCGACCATCGGCGACTTCTCGATCAGACCAGCTCCGGTTGAGTGCATATGCTCAGGTAGCATGGCTGGCATGTCTGCGAAGCGCTGGCATCAGGCGACTTCTTGAAGCGCGAAGCTGCTTTTTGGATCGCTCCCCGTATCAGGGCCAGGTGCACTTATGCGGCTATTTCGGCGCACATGACATCCCACCAGTCAAATCATGCAGTCCCCACCCGCCGCGCAACTAGCTATCGATGGGGTGTTAACGGCCTTTCGGACCGGACCGCTTGCTGAGCATAGGCGAGCATCACGGTTATGCAGCAATCGGCCTTCTATGCGGAGTTGGTACGTGATCCCAGATTTGCACGCGATGTCGGAAAACGTGGTTGTCGAGTTCGGTGGTGCAGCCAGCCAGAACATTGTGGACCGTTACGTGGCGGGTGAAACAGTACATTACGACGAACCCGAAAGGTGTGGACGGGACGTTACTGGATGGTGCCAACGGTTCTGGTGGACCTTGGCTTAATCAGGATTTTGCCCGCAGTGCGGGTGGCAAATGTGCACTTGCCTCCGGAGCAGCGCATCCGCGTTTGGCGCTGGCGTGAGCCAGATATTGATCGACGAAAATCAAGACTCGGGAAGAGCTTCGAATGCGTTCTTGGGGCTCACGCGATACCCACGCAGCAAAAAATAATTACTGACAACATCCTGAGCAAAAACGAGAAAGGCTCTTGTCATCTATGGGACGGGACATTTCCTGCAAGGTCTTGACCAACCATCTTCTTCGAGATCTGATTCGAGTCAGCTGTATCCGCGCATCACTCTTTCTCGTTGTGCCCTATACCGGTTTCAGAGTGGCCTCTATCGAGGCTTTTGAAAGCCAGTTTGGCAGTTGGCCGACACCGGCGTTAGCGTCATTCGATCAAGGGAACGTCTTCTCCAGGACATGCTTCCGGGCCGTCGAGGTCGAGCGAAGAGCGCATCGAAGCCCGGCGCGTCGACGCCGCAGCGCGTCCGAGTTGCAGCGGCTCCGGGATTGCTGTCGCAGAGTTCACTGCCGACGCACCGCTGTACTTAGGTCCACCGCAAGCCTGCCGCATCCCCAATTGATCCGAGCATCTATCTCGACTTAGATTTCTTTGAGGCTCTCGGCGCAGGTCGTGCACACGCCGCCCTTCTAACTCATTGAAGCAAACCAATCTCGCCGGACTCGAGGCAATAGATATGGCCGCGACGACGCCGCGCCAACTTCGGCCATTGCCGACAGCTGATGGGCCAGTCGCCGAGACAGGGGACATCGTGAAATGTGGCGACAGCATTCGGCCGGAGGTCCGCCCAGGGTCAAATTGGGAAGTCCGGGCTGGGTCAGACCGGCGAAGTCGGCTTTGCCCCATGAGCTGACATTCCTACGTCTCAACGGCCGCTTCTGCGCCACAAGCGGTTTCCATGCACTGCACAAATTTTTGTCTCACTCGATCACCTCGCCGGCGCGGCTGAGCAGCGTTGGCGGGACCTCGATGCCGAGTTGTTTTGCCGTCTTGAGATTTATTACGCAGTTGGTACTTGGTAGGCTGCACAACCGGCAGTTCAGAGGCTTTTCGCCCTCATCCGGCCGACATAGACACATGCTTGCCGCCATGTGTCCGGCAAATTGGTACCGTAGCTGACAAGGCCACCGGCGACAAAGCTAGTACTTGATTTCCTGCAGCGACCGGCGACAATGGCGTCGCGCCAGCATTCCGGTACCAAGCTCTTCATAAGACGGGGAAAACCCGCTCGGCGACGGCAACACCACTGCTGCGCGGGAGGTGCCGATATGGCGGTATGGTTCATGCGCCGGCTGCAGTGCCTGCTCTGCGAAGAATCCACCCTGTTTCACGCCGAAATTGCCACCGACGCTGGAAGTCTGAGAACACCAACAAATGACTGTCGAAACAACGTGTTGCGCACGCGAGAACGCGCGTATGCGTTGAACCACGGAGGCACGATAATCTGAAAGGGGATCCAAGCCGGCGTCAGATCGGCCAAAGAGCATCACCAGGGAGGAATGCATGACGACAGTAACCCGACGTAACGTCCTCAAGAGCGGTACCGCGCTCGTGGGCGGCATGGCCGGCATCCTGGCCACTGGCCGCGCGCCGGCTTTGCCCAGGGCACGACGGTACACTGGCTGCGCTGGAACGACTTCGTGCCGGCTTCCGATCAGCTGCTGCGCAAGGAGCTGCTGCCTGCTGCCGAGAAAGCGCTGGGAATCAAGATCAATTTCGAGACCGTGAATGGCAACGACCTGCAGCCGCGCATCACCTCGGCGATTCAGTCGGGCGCGGGTCCCGATATCATCATGCTCTTCAACAACCACCCGCAGATCTACTCGGAGAGCGTCGTCGACCTGTCCGAGCTCGCGAAGCAGCGTGGGCAAGGCCGAAGACGGCTACTACGATCTGTGCAAATCGAACACGGTCGACGGCCAGAAGTTTATCGCCCTGCCATGGACGATCGTCGGCGCCATGATCGCCTACCGAAAATCGTGGTTCGACGAGGTCGGCTCCCCGACCTTCCCCGACACGTGGGAGAAGTATCGCGAGGTTGGCAAGAAGCTCAAAGCGATGGGCCGGCCGATCGGTCAGACGCTCGGCCACACCTTCGGCGACGCGCCGACGTTCAGCTACCCCTACTTGTGGTCGTGGGGCGGCACCGAGATCGAGAAGGACGGCAAGACCGTCAACATCAACAGAAAGAGGTCATCGACTCGGTCAAGTTCATGACGGCCTTCTGGAAAGAAGCCCATGACGAGGGCGGCCTCGCCTGGGACGACACCAACAACAACCGCGCCTTCTTGTCGCAAACGATCTGCGCCACACTCAACGGCGCTTCGATCTACATCGAGTCACTGCGCAACCCCGACAAGTACATCACCGAGAAAGGCGCGCAGCTGAAAACCGACATCCAGCACGCGCCGTTACCCAAGGGCCCGGCCGGGCAATTCGCCATGCACACCTTCTTCTCGCACGTCATTCCGAACTACTCGAAGAATCAAGCCGGCGCGAAGGAGTTTCTGAAGTGGATCCACACAAAGGCGAACTACGAGCCGTGGTTCGTCTCCCAGAAGGGTTTTGCGACGCCTCCGACCCACGCGTGGGAGAAGCACAAATTGTGGGACGAGGACAAGGTCATGGCTCCCTTCAAGGTCGCCGGCCTGCTCGGCCAGACGCCCGGCTATCCTCTGCCCTCATCGGGCAAGAAGCCCGCCGAAGTGCTCACCAAATACATCATTACCGACATGTACGCCAAAGCGGTCCAGGGCATGACGGCGGAGGATGCCGTGAAGTGGGCGGAAGGCGAACTCACGAAGGTCTATGCTTGAAAGTCGACTCTCACCGGTCCGTGCGGCAGCAAGGTGGCTGCCGCATGCCGGGCGCATCGAGGTGAAGCGAAATGGCGATCGCTGAGACCCAAGTCTACATGCCACAGGCGCCGCGGCCCAGGCTCCGGCTGCTCGAGGACGAGCGTTGGCTCGCATTCGTGCTGCTGGTGCCGACCCTGGTGCTGCTCGGTATGTTCATCGCCTATCCGTTCGTTCGCGGTATCCTGCTGTCGGTGACCAACTCGCGCGTGGGTGTGCCCGGCGAGTTCGTCGGCCTCGCCAACTTCTACAAGATATTCAACGACGGAATCTTTCGCACCTCGGTCTACAACACCTTCGTCTATACGGGTGTGACCACCGTCTTCAAGCTGGCGCTCGGGTTGTGGCTGGCGATGCTGCTCAACCGTAATTTCCGCGGCAAGGCCTTCACCCGTGCTTTCATCCTGCTGCCCTTCATCATCCCGACTGTGCTCTCGACTTTCGCCTGGAAGTGGATGTTCGACCCGACATTTAGCGTTCTCAATTGGCTGCTCTACCATTTTGCCGATGTAAACTGCGTTAGCGTCCTTGAGCGGCAGCAACTTCGGCCGGCCGTGATCGATCGCCAGCATCGTCGTGGCAAACGAACTCTCCAGCGCGGTGTGCTTGTAGAGATTGGCAATGATGACTTTCGGGTTGGCGTCGCGTTTGAGCTCGATGACGACGCGCGTGTTTTCGTCCGATTGATCGCCGACGTAGCTGATGTCGGTCAGCACTTTTCGTTCACCAACTGCGCGATCCGCTCGACCAGCGTGGCGCGGTTCACGCCATAAGGAATTTGCGTGATAACGATTTGTTCACGGCCGCCCTTGAGTTCTTCTACGCCCGCTTTGCCGCGCACTTTGATGCTGCCCCGGCCGGTCTCGAAATACTGGCGAATCCCGTTGACGCCGCAGATCACGCAGCCGGTCGGGAAATCCGGGCCCTTCACGTGCTGCATCAGCTCATCCAGCGTGATGTCGGGATTGTCGATCTGCGCGCAGATGCCGTCGATGACTTCGCACAAGATTGTGCGGCGGAATGTTGGTGGCCATGCCGACGGCGATGCCGGTTCCGCCGTTAACGAGCAGGTTCGGAAATGCAGCTGGGAAAACCGTCGGCTCGGTGCGCGTCTCGTCGTAATTCGGGACGAAATCGACCGTGTCCTTCTCCATGTCGGTCATCAGCGCCGCGCCGAGATGGGTCATGCGCGCTTCGGTGTAGCGCATCGCTGCTGGCGGATCGCCTTCGACGGATCCGAAATTCCCCTGGCCGTCGACCAGCCGTTCACGCATAGCCCACGGCTGCGCCATGTGGACCAGCGTGGGGTAGATCACTGCTTCACCGTGCGGGTGATAGTTACCGCTGGTGTCGCCGCAGATCTTTGCGCATTTACGGTGCTGCCGTCCCGGGAAAAGCGACAGGTCGTGCATCGCGTAGAGAATTCTCCGCTGCGATGGCTTGAGTCCGTCGCGCGCATCCGGCAGCGCGCGAGAAATGATGACCGACATCGAGTAATCGAGAAATGATCGCGATACTTCCTCGGCTACATTTATGGGCTCTATTTTTCGTTTGGATTCAACATGACTTGCTTTAGCCAGAGGCTGGCGAGTATGCGGAAGGGCGTTCGGCTAGGAAACGCTCTTCCCACATGCGCGAAATCTCATCGGCTTGCCGGGTCGTCACAGGTGGACCGACGCGCGCACCAGCCGGAAGTTTAATTCTCAGAAAGTTCAGCACTGCGTGGATCGTCGCTCTCATAATCCTGGCAGAGCTTTTCATACTCCACGTTGAACGGTTTGATTCCGATCCGTCGGAAGAAATCGTCCCAGATTTTCTCCTGCCGTTCGGCTTCGTGCAGTGACTGCTCGATTAGGTCCGGATCGAACTCCGGTTCTCGCAGAATGCTTTTGCCCTCCTGCACTTTCCAAAGTCCTGTCTGAAGTGCGCGAGCCGTGGACAGTGCCTGGCGCAATTTGTGACGTCGCACGATGCGCAGAAAACAAAGACGGGGAAAGCGCTGCGCAACAACTCCAGATCGCTGGTTGTAGAATTTCCAAAACCGTGTGCCTCTCGCAGCCGCGCGAGGAAATCGTCCAGATACCAGCTCATCAGTTTGAAGCCGAACACCTCGTTGCGCGTTACCTTTGTGTTCACGATAGCGCGCACGTATGCGGCGTAATCAGCAGCCGGATCAATCCCGAGCTCCGCGGCATAGCGGGATTCGGCCTTCGGCAGAAAAAATTGTTTAGGCATGCCTGCTCGGCGGGTGTCGCGCAATCCGTCCGTGAGCAAATTGCTTCCCGAACGAGGAATCGTGCAAACCACATAACAACGCCGCGGATGACGCAGCTTATGAAACAAACCTCCCATCTCTCTATACGTCGAGATTCCGCACGTTCAGCGCGTTGTCTTCGATGAATTGCCGGCGAGGCTCGACGACATCGCCCATCAGAATCGTGAACATTTTGTCGGCGTCGACAGCGTTGTCCTCGTTCAGGTCAACCTTCAGCAGTTTGCGTTTCTCGGGATTCATTGTGGTCTCAAACAACTCCTTGGCATTCATCTCACCGAGACCCTTGAAACGTTTGATCTGCACTCCGCGACGGCCAATCTCCAAAATCTTTTGCAAGATTTCCGGAATGGAAAACAGCGGATGCGAAATCGATTTCTCGCCTTCGCCTTCGATCAACTCGAAGATGGGCCGATCGCTGGTGGCGTAATGATCGACTTTCAAACCTTTGCGAGCCAGTTCGGCGATGATTTTTCGATCGCAGCAGATTCGTGCAACTCGACCAACCTGCCGCGTCGGCGTGTTCCATCCGCTCGCGCCGGCGCCTCGCTTAACGGGAGCAACTCCTGTCCGATCTCCGTGTCGAACAAATTGAGATCGAGATTTTCCTGATGAAATTTGCGGACGGCTTTCTCGTCGTGAAAATAATGCGCGCTCTCCTCGTTCCCGTCGCGCACCTTCACCAGATAATTGGGAAGCTTACCCGACCTGGAACTGCGCTGAGCAAGGTAGGTCTCGAAATCGCCGCCGTGGCGGCGCACTGCTTCGCTTAGTTTTGCGAGTTTCTCGAGCGATTCGAGAATGTCCTTCAGTTGTGTCGCAGTGAATTCTTTCTCGTCGGCGAGATTCTTCAGCCGCACGTCCTCGGCGCCGAGTGAAATGAGAATTTTATTCAGCCGCGCGTCGTCTTCGACATATTCCTCGCGCTTCTTTCGTTTGATCTGATAAAGCGGCGGTTGCGCGATGTAAATTCTTCCTGCGCGCACCAAGCTCGGTCATCTGCCGGAAGAAAAACGTCAGCAACAAAGTGCGAATGTGCGAGCCATCCACGTCGGCGTCCGTCATGATGATGATGCGGCCGTAACGGAGCTTTGCCATATCGAACACGCCTTCGTCTTTGCCGTTGCTCTCTTCCTTCGATTTGCCAATCCCGGCGCCGATCGCTGTGATCATCGCCTGGATCTCAGCGTTTTTGAGAAACTGGTCTTCGCGCGCTTTCTCAACGTTGATGAGTTTGCCGCGGATTGGAAGGATCGCCTGGTAGCGCCGATCGCGTCCCTGTTTCGCCGGAGCCGCCAGCTGAGTCGCCCTCGACAATGTAGAGCTCGGTCAATTCCGGATCGCGCTCAGAACAGTCAGCCAATTTTCCCGGCAAACCGCCGCCGGTGAGCGCACCCTTACGAATAGTTTCTCGCGCCTTACGGGCAGCCTCGCGCGCTCGCGCCGCGGTAAGCACCTTTTCGAAAACGCGGCGCGCGATCGGCGGATTCTTGTCGAAGTGAGTCATCAATCCGTCGTACACAGTCGAGTTCACGATTCCGTCGATCTCGGTGTTGACGAGCTTCACCTTCGTCTGCGATTCAAAGCGCGGATTGGGCAGTTTGATGCTGAGAACGGCGATTAGTCCTTCGCGTACGTCGTCTCCGGAAAGGGATGGGTCTTTGTCCTTAAGAAGGCTGTTTTGTTTTGCGTACTGATTGATTGCCCTTGTGAGCGCAGTGCGGAATCCAGTGAGATGGGTGCCTCCGTCGGGGTTCGAGATGGAATTCGCGAACGGCAAAATCTGATCGTTGTAGCTGTCGTTGTATTGGAGCACGACATCGACAAAAACTTCGTCGCGCTGTCGTGCGATCACGATCGGCTTGGGGTGCAAGACCTGTTTGTTTTCACCCAGTTGCCTAACGAACTCTTCGATTCCGTATTTGTAATAAAATCGCTCCTTCTTTGGCGGATCGACGACGTTCATCGGTGAGCGTGATCTCCAGACCCGGATTAAGAAACGCCAACTCGCGCAAGCGCGTTGCCAGTCGTTCGAACTTGAACTCGGTCGTGATGGTGAAAATCGTCGGATCAGGCAAGAAGGTAATGAGTGTGCCTGTGGTCTTCTTGTTTTTGACCTCGCCGATGACTGTGAGCTTGTCCGTCGTTTTGCCTTTGGCGAAGGCCATGTGATAGACCTTGCCGTCGCGCGAGACCTCGGCCTTGAACCATTCCGAAAGCGCGTTTGTGCACTTCGCACCGACGCCGTGCAGTCCGCCAGAATACTTGTATGCGCCTTGTCCGAATTTTCCGCCGGCATGCAGATTCGTCAGCACCAACTCGATGGCCGGCATCTTCCATTTCGGATGAACATCGACCGGAATACCGCGGCCGTTGTCGCGCACCGAGATCGATCCATCGACGTGGATGACCACTTCGATCTTTGTGCAAAATCCGGCGAGATGTTCGTCGATCGAATTATCGAGAACTTCGTAAACCAAGTGATGCAATCCGCGTTCGTCCGGATCTCCAATAAACATTCCCGGCCGTTTCCGGACTGCTTCGAGACCTTCGAGCTTGTCGATCTGCGCCGCGTCGTATTTTTGCGTTGAGGCGATTCCGGTACCAACGTTTTCGACCGGAATTTCCTCTTGAACTTGAGCCATAAAAGTGGGGCCGAACGCCCCACATAAGAGGATAGCTGAAAAAGGCTTCGAAACAACAAATAATCTCGTGGCTTGCGAGCGGGTTATTTCCGCTACTAATTGGAGGCGGCGCTGTCGCCAAGCCCACTATATTGTGGTTCGGGCCGAAACGCTTGCTCTATCGATTTTGGCGTCTTGACCAGCCGTTTTCAGACTCCGAAAATAGGCTCCTTTTATGCGCCTCCAAGCCCTCTGGGAAGCACGCTGGATTTTGGCTTTTCTTGCGCTGCTCGCGATCGTTTTCGGATTGTTCTCGGCATGGGCATTCTGGTTCTTTGTGCTGCTCTGTTTTGTGCACTATCGCGTTTTTCCGTGATCCCGAACGCGCAGCGCCCGCAGATCCAAACGTAATCGTCGCCGCTGCGGATGGCACAGTGATGGACATCGTAGAGCTGGATGAAAACGAAGTGCTGAAAAACAAAACGCGCCGCGTCGGAATTTTTTTGTCGATCTTCGACGTGCATACCAATCGTGCGCCGATCGACGGCCGCGTCGTTTACCGTCAGCACCGGCCGGGGCTTTGTCTCGACGCGCGCCGGCCGGATTGTTCCGAGAAAAATGAATCAATGACGTGGGCGTTTGAGAACCCGCGCGTCACAGTTGTTGTGCGGCAAATCACGGGCGCGATCGCAAGACGCATCGTGGCGTGGGCGAACGTGGGCGACGAATTAAAAAAGGCGAACGCTTCGGGATGATTCGCTTCGGCTCGCGAACGGAATTATATTTGCCGCTTTCCGCCACCGTTCTCGTCAAGGTAGGCGACCACGTGGCGGGCGGAGCGACCCCGATTGCGCGACTGCCTAACGAATGAACGAGCAACCATCGAAGATTTATCTGCTGCCGAATCTAATGACGGCGGGCAATCTGTTTTGTGGATTCACGGCCACGCTCAAAATTCTTGAAGGCGCTCTTCTGCAAAGCTTCAAACGCCGATCTTGCGGCATCTGATCGTTTTCACGACAGCGATCTGGTTCATTCTCGGCGCGTTCGTTTTTGATTTTCTGGATGGACGCCTTGCGCGCCTGGGCGGCCACGACAGTCCGTTTGGGCGCGAGTTCGACTCGCTCGCCGATATTGTTTCGTTCGGGCTCGCGCCGGCGCTGATGGTTTACCGGGTCGTGTCTGCAGGAATTTCCACATGCGTGCTGGATCATCGCATTCGTTTACCTGGCGTGCGGCGCGCTGCGCCTGGCCCGTTTCAATTCGGCGGCGGCGAAGCATGACGGACCCAACCATCAGAACACTTTCACAGGTTTTCCCATTCCCGCAGCTGCCGGTCTGATTGCGTCGATCACGTTGTTCCTTCTTTGGCTTGCTGAAGGCGAACATCACCTCGGCAACTGGCGCTTCGTTCTGCCGCCGTTGTTGCTCTTTCTTTCCTTCATGATGTTTAGCCGGTTTCAATATCCGAGCTTCAAGGCGGTTAATTGGAAGACGAAGAAATCGATTCCGCGTTTTCTTGCCATCATCCTCGTTCTCGTTGTCACAGCGATGAATTACGAATGGATGCCGGCGGTTCTGTTTCTGGCGTACTTGCTTTACGGAGTGCTGCGGCCATGGCTCTCACGCGAATGGCGAGCGCGAAATCGAAGAAGAAATTGGCGAAGAACCGTCGGAACCGGCCGAGCAAACACGCTGAGATTGCGACAGCCACCAATCAGTTCCGATGAACATAAAGTTGCGCCCAGCCACACCCGATGACGCGCAACGCTGCGGCACAATTTGTTATGAAGCATTCACGGCAATCGCTAATCAGCATAATTTTCCGCCCGATTTGCCCTCGGCGGAAGTAACGATTGGACTGCTCTCGAAGCTTATCGCAGATCCACGATTTTACGCAATCGTTGCCGAAATCGATCACCAAGTCGTCGGCAGCAATTTTATGGATGAGCGGTCGGCGATTGCAGGCATCGGTCCGATCACGATCGATCCGACTGTGCAAAATAGGGAATTGGACGCGCATTGATGGGCGACTGCATGGCGCGAGCTGCAGAACGGCGCGTTCCCGGCGTTCGCCTCATTCAAGCCGGTTATCACACCCGCTCCCTCTCTCTGTACACGAAGCTGGGATTCGTCACGCGCGAGCCACTGGCGGTGATGCAGGGAGCACCTCTCGATCTTCAGATTTCCGGATACGCCGTTCGCAAAGCAGTCGAAGCCGATCTGCAGGCCTGCGACCGCGTGTGCTTCAAAGTGCATGGGCTCGATCGCAGCGCAGAAGTGCTCGATGCGATCAAGGAAGGAACTGCGACCGTCGTGGAGCATGACGGTGACGTTACCGCGTACGCGACCGTGGTCGGATTCTTTGGGCATGCGGTCGGGGAAACAAATGATGGATTGAAAGCCCTCATTGGTGCCGCAACGGTTTTCGCCGGTCCCGGCTTTCTGCTGCCGATGCGTAATTGGGAATTGTTCCGATGGTGCCTGGATAATGGACTGCGTGTTGTGGAACCGATGACGTTAATGAGCGTCGGTCTATACAACGAGCCGGTCGGCGCATTTCTACCTTCGGTGCTGTACTAGCGAGTCGATGCAGCTAGCGAGATGCACGACCTTTGGTCCTGGACTTGCAACGACGTGCCCGGCGCTCGCGGCTTATCAGCTTTGATTCAGCTTCGCTAGAATCTCCGGGTCGCGAACATCTGCCCATTCGCCGGTGAGCTCGAGCGCTTTCACTTTTTACCGGACTGAGCGAGGTCGCGGATCGCATCGGTCAGTTCGTATTCGCCGCGTGGGGACGGTTTCAATTTTGCGGTGAAATCGAAAATGCTTGGCCGAAACGCGTAAAGCCCGGCGTTATACCAGGGGCTCGTCGGTTCCCCTGGTTTTGGTTTTTCGCGAAGATCGACCAGATGCATCTCGTCATTGAGAAACACCGCGCCGCCCTTACTAACGTCTTCGCCGCGCGTGACCGTCAGCATTGCTTCAACATCGTCGGGAAGATCGACCACGCGTTTGTAATTCGCCGGATCAACTAAAATGTCGCCATAGGCCAGGATGAATGGACGATCAGTGACGAAATCGTGAGCGAGCTCCACAACGCGCCCCGTCCCATCTTGCACCGTTTGCGTTTTATACTGAATGGCGACGTTGTAGCGCGAACCGTCGCCGAAAAATCCTGCACAGCATCAGCGCGATAGCCAACCACAATAAGACAATCGCGTATCCCGGCGTCGCGCAGTCCTTCGACGATGTGCTGTAGCACCGGTTTCCCGCGCACCTCGATCATCGGCTTCGGAAGTTCGGCGGTAAGCTCGCGCATCCGTGTGCCGCGGCCCGCTGCGAGAATTACAGCTTTCTCGATCTTCATGGTGGATCGGCTTCTCCGAAGACGATGTTAATCTTCACGACTTGCCGCCACTACCTGGCATCGCGTTGAGGACAACGCGATCCACCTTAGCCGCTTTTCTTTTCCGTGATGATCAGCGCCGGCAAGTTCGCTTGCTTAATCAATTCGCTCACCTTCGCGACATCTTCCTGCTTGACCTGCGCCCACTTCTTTAACTGCTCGTCGAGTTGGCTGCTTAACATTTGAAACACCTCGAGCTGCGGTTTGGTCGGTTCCTTGTCGCCGGACTCAATGACGTGACTAAACGTGTCAAACCGCTCGTTCAACATGTTCGGGAAAGCGAGGTTCGCTTCCGAGCCTTTCATGTTCACTTGAATAAGCTTCTGCTCGACTTCGGACATTTTGTGATCGAGATCGTCCGCTGCCGCGAGCGCCGGTTTCAAGCGCTGATCATCACCGAAACGTTTGTGCAAGTTCTGGATCTGCGATCGCAAATCGCGGATTTCATTGACCGCCTGATGCAGTTGGGAAATCCGATCATTCACCTGCATGGCCAAAGTGAATTGCTTTTGCAACGCCGCTTCCTGTCCTTTGTTTCGCGGATCGATCATCAAGCTGCAGCGGCGCAGTCTGCGATTTGCCGCCGACGGTTAGTTTCACCTGGTAATCGCCCGGCAGCGCCAGTGGGCCCTTTGGTCCCGTGCTCGAATAGAATGCGCCCGGGATTTGAATCGGATCATCATAACGCAGGTCCCACGCGAACCGGTTCATTCCTTCTTTGGCGGGAATCGTCTTCACGCGCTCAACGCGATCCGGCCATTCAGGCGGTTGCTCGCCTTCCTTTTTCTCTTTACTGGAAAGATGCCTAACGACTTTGCCGGAACTGTCGAGAATATCGAGTGAGACTTCTTCTTTCGGCGCGGTCTTGAAATAGTAGTCGATCATCGCGCCAGGCGGCGGGTTATCACCAACTGGCTGCCGTTTGTCGAATTCCTCCGGGTAATGCAAACGCAACGCGGTCTGCGGTTGATACAGAATCACGTCCGATGCCGATTGCGCATTCACTTGCCGAAGCGGCGTCAAATTGTCCAGCACCCAGAACGAGCGGCCGTGCGTCGCTACGACGAGATCGTCATCTTTGACGACGAGATCGTGTATCGGTGTTACCGGCAGATTCAGCTGCAACGGCTGCCAGTGCGCACCGTCATCAAAGGAGACGAAAGCGCCGAGTTCAGTTCCCGCGTAGAGCAAACCTTTGCGCTTGGGATCTTCGCGCACAGCGTGCACATACGCGCCATCGGGAATTCCAGTAGTGATTGCGCTCCAATTTTTTCCGAGATCTGTCGTTTTGAAAATGTACGGTTTGAAATCGTCGAGCTTATGCCGGTCCACCGCTACGTATGCTGTGTTCGCGTCGTGCGGCGACGGATCGATGATGCTGACGGTGCTCCACTCCGGCATCTTCGGCGTCACTTTTGACCAATGCTGGCCATCGTCAGTCGTAACATGAACGAGCCCGTCATCTGTGCCTGCCCATAGCGTTCCCTTGTTTACTGGCGACTCCGCCAGCGCAAATACCGTGTCGTAATATTCGACCGAAGTGATGTCGTTTGTCAGCGGACCGCCGCTTGGCTGTTGTTTGGATTTGTCGTTGCGGGTGAGATCGCCGCTGATTTGCGTCCAGCTTTGTCCGTCATCGGTTGATTTGAAAACGCACTCCGCCGCGGTGTACAGCACATCCGGATTATGCGGCGAAAGCATCAGCGGCGAGACCCACTGAAAACGATGCGTCAAATCGACGGCGCCGTGACCGGAGTTATCGATTGGCATCGGACTGACGTCTTGTACTTCCTCTTTGTTTTTGTCGTAGCGGTTGATGAAGCCTTCGTTGTTCGAATAGATGATGTGCCAGTCGCGCGGATCAGGCACGACGAACCCGCATTCACCGCCGCCAGCCTCAAACCAATTCTGCCGCCCAATCACTCCTGAATCCGAGCGGCTCGCAATGCCGACATTCGAATTGTCCTGTTGCGCGCCGTAAATGTGGTAGGGGAACGCATTGTCCACGGCTACGTGATAAAATTGCGCAGTCGGCTGGTTGTTTTGAGTGGTCCAGTTTTTGCCGCCATCAGTGGAAATGGTTGCGCCGCCATCACTCGCATTGGCGATTCGGTTCGGGTTCGTTGGATCGATCCAAAGTCCGTGATGATCCCCGTGCCTTGCAGGCATGAGGTTGAATGTCTTTCCGCCATCGACCGATTTAAAGAGGCCTGTGTTTAGCAGGTAAACCGTGTCTGCAGATTTTGGGTCCGCGTAAACTTTGCTGAAATACCAGGCGCGCTGACGAAATCGGCCATCGTCATTTACTCGCGTCCAATGCTGGCCGGCGTCATCGGAGCGGAAGAGGCCGCCGTCCTTCGCTTCGATGATCGCATAGACGCGATTGGAATCAGCTCCGGAAACCGCGATGCCGATCCTGCCGAGAATTCCGTCCGGAAGACCATTCCCCTCCAGGCGTTTCCATGTTACGCCGTTGTCTTCCGATCGATACAATCCGCTGCCCGGACCGCCACTGGAGAAAAACCACGGCTGTCGCCGCGCCTGCCAAAGCGACGCGAACACGATGTTCGGGTTATGCGGATCGAAAACGATGTCGATGCCGCCTGTGTTTTCATCTTTGGATAAAACTTTCGTCCAGGTTTTGCCGCCGTCGCTTGTGCGAAAAATTCCGCGCTCCTGATTCGGGCCAAATGCATGACCCAGCGCCGCTACGAGAACCACATTCTCATTTCGCGGATCGACAATCAGTGCGCCGATCTGCCGCGTATCTTTCAACCCGACGTTCTCCCAGGTTTTGCCACCATCGATGGATTTGAAGACGCCGGTGCCGTACGTCGTGTTGCCGCGGATCGCAGCCTCGCCCGTGCCGACATAAACCACGTTGTGATCCGATGGCGCCACTGCCAGGGCGCCGATGGAAGAAATCGGTGCTTTATCGAAAAGCGGAGTCCAATTTGCGCCGCCGTCAGTCGTCTTCCAAACCCCGCCGGCAACCGCGCCGAAATAATACGTGTCCGGCTCACCTACGACGCCTTCGATCGCCAGCGCGCGCCCACCGCGAAACGGACCGACTTGCCGCCAACGCATGCCGTTGAACAACTTTTCGTCGATTGTTCCGGGCGGCGTTGGGGTAGGGGAACCAGCCGATTGAACAGAAGCTGGTGAAATGAAAACAGCCAAAAGGAATCCAACCAGCGCAGGAAGACGGTGATGCGGAGCAATCATCCGCCTACAGTGTAAAGCTTGCGGCTTGCTTCAACTGGAATCGCGCGAAGTATCGGCGGACGGCATCGGCACTGCTGTTTGTTCTACCTGTCGCTTAAGTGTCGATTGTGCGCGATGCATGCGCCAAGCCTAAAGCGAACGCGGATCGGACTTGTTAGATCGCCCCAGAGCCTCTAAACATCTGCCTCAATATGGCTCGCGTAACACGCTCCGCGCTCTCGACAACGTAATTCGATCGCAGCTTCGCCATGCTCTTTAATTCGCTCACGTTCGTCGTTTTCTTCGTGGTCGTTGTCACTCTTTACTGGAGCATTCGTTCGTGGCAGGCGCGGAAAAATCTGCTCGTCGTAGCCAGTTACATTTTTACGGCGCCTGGAACCCGCCGTTCGCTGCGCTCTTGTTCGGGACCACCGCGATGGATTTTTGGCTTGGCCGTCAAATGGCCAAAGCCAGAGATCAACATGCAAGACGTCGCTGGCTGGTCGCGAGCGTTTGCATGAATCTGAGCATGCTCGGGTTCTTTAAATACGGAAACTTTCTGCTCCAAAATTTTCAGTGGCTGCTCGCGCGAGTGGGGATCATCTATCAACCGCCGCATCTGGACATTCTGCTTCCGGTCGGAATTTCCTTTTACACTTTCCATTCACTTTCGTACACGCTCGACATTTATCGGGGCGTGCTGCGACCAACGAAATCTTTGCGGGATTTCATTCTCGCCGTCTCCTTTTTTCCGCAGTTGGTGGCCGGTCCAATCGTGCGCGCCGGTGACTTTCTCCCGCAGCTTCTCCATCCGCCACGTTTAAAAACGGCCAATTTCTCTGGGGACTGGCGTTGATGACTCTGGGACTGTTTCAGAAAATTGTTCTTGCCGACACCCTGCTCTCCGGCTGCGCCGATCGCGTGTTCGGTTATCCCGGACCGCTGGTTGCGCTCGACTCGTGGGCCGGCGTGCTCGCATTTGCCGGGCAAATCTTTTTCGATTTCGCCGGCTATTCTCTCTGCGCGATCGGCGCCGCGTTAACCCTCGGCTTCCATCTCAAGGACAACTTTCGTTTCCCTTATGCCGCGATCGGCTTCTCGGATTTTTGGCGGCGGTGGCACATTTCGCTTTCCACTTTTCTTCGCGATTACCTTTACATTCCGCTCGGTGGCAATCAGGTCAGACCGTTCCGTGCGGCGCTTAATCTTGTCATCGTCATGTTCCTCGGTGGACTTTGGCACGGCGCCGCCTGGACTTTTGTTGTTTGGGGCTTGCTGCACGGCTCTTATTTGGTGATCGAACGCATCTTTCGCGTTTCGTTCGAACACAAACCGTGGGCGAGCACGTTACCTATTCGCGTCCTCGCCTGGTTTCGCCACTTACGCGGCAGTTTGCATCGCGTGGGTGTTTTTCCGCGCGTCCGATTTCACGATCGCGAGCCGAATGCTCGGCGGGATGTTCGGCCAACATCCACACGGCGATGCGATTCTTTCCACGCGTGAATTGTTGCAAATTGGAAGCGTCACCGCCGGTTTGATCGCGATGCATTGGGCGATGCGCGATAACACATTTGAGACGGCGGTAATGCGTTTGCCGCCCTGGACGATCGCGGCCATGGGGTCCGCGATGATATGTGCCATCATTGTTACTCAAGGAAGCAGTAATGCGTTCATCTATTTCCAATTTTAAAGAACGCCTCCGGCTGCCGCGCTTGTTCTTCCGCAAACCTTCGCGGGAAGAACAGATCCACGGCGGTCCGCCTCTCGAATTTGAGCGCCCGATTCCGCCAGCGCCCTGGCGCGGAATCGCCGTTGCCGTCACCATCGTCGTCATCGCTGCGACCGCGGCGTGGGAATTGTACTGCCGCTCGCTCGGTTATGCGTCCGACGCTTAACGACAACGAAGATCTTTGGACAATGAGACGCCGTATTGTTGAACCGGAATCCATTGTCGTTATCGGCGATTCGCGCGCCTGGTTCGATGTCGACCTGGATGAATTCCAAAGGGTTTGGGCAAACGACCGATCCAACTCGCGATGGCTGGCTCAACCGTTTTGCCTGCTTTAGCCGATCTGGCGGACGACAAAAACTTTCACGGCACAATCATTTGCAGCGTTGTCCCACATTTGTTTTTCGCGCCGCCCGGTTCTCCGCCGATGGACCGTGCCGAGAAAGGAGTAAAACGATTTCACAATCAAACGCCCGCTCAGCGTGCCAGCGAATATCTCGCGATGCCGCTGGAAGAGCATGTCGCGTTTTTGAAACCGGATGATTTAAGCCTCGAAGCGCTTTTAAACCAATTGCCGATTCCGAATCGTCCCGGTGCGTTAGTGCCACCGCGTTTTCCGCCCTACTTTCAAACTGAAGACCGCGAACGTCGCGCGCGAATGTGGGAGAAATGCGCTGAACCCGGAAGCGAATTAGCCAAACAAATCCAACAAATCTGGATTCCGCTGTTCACGCCGCCAGCGCCTCCCACTTACATCCCGAAGGACGTTTTCTTCGCGCAAATGAATGAAGGAATCAAAAACGTTTTGCTGACGTGACCGCGGCCGTGGAAAAATCCGATCACGCGGTGGAAAGATTGTTTTCGTTCGCTTTCCAAACACCGGTGGACTTGAAAGAACTCGAAGATCGGATCACGCCGCGAGAAAAACCTGGGATCCGCTTTTGAAAATGACCGGTGCGCCCGGAATTTATTACTCTGATTTTCCCGATCTCTCTGGGTTTAACTGTCCCGAATGGTCGCATTTGTCTGCGGGCGATTCGGTGGAATTCAGTAAACGCCTCGTTCCGCATCTGCGCGATGCACTAAACATGTAAGTACCCGACTGCGGCTGCGGACTTGCCGTCACTACCTACGCGTTGATTGCAGCCATGGTGGGCGCGCGAGCTTCGACGGCGGCGCCATCTGTTGGGCTGACCTCTAAATCGTCGCGCAGCGAAATACGACCCGATCACGAGCACTGCTGCGATCAGTTGCGCCACGAGCGTTTCGACTGTTGGAAAAACAGCGAACCAGAGTCCCATCCATCCCGGGATGTGTGTTTCAAGAAACGCGATCGGCGTGGTGGAAATCCATTGCGCGCGCTGCATTTCCTGGGCTTGCTCGCCAACCATCACAAGCAGCACGACGCCCAGCAGAATGCCGGTAGTGATTAGCATTTTCCGATACGGCAGACGCTGCTGAAGAACAAATGTGAGCACGGCCACCATGCCGGTCAGCACGAGGCCCAGCAGCGCGCCTTTCAGGACAACCCCGCCACCGAGTCGCAAATTGTAGCTCTGCAAGAAAAGCACGACTTCAAAACCCTCGCGATACAGCGAGGTGAACCCGAGCAAGATCAAACCCCACCAAAGACGCCTCTGTGAAATTTCCGCTGTGCGCGCGTTTTCGAGCAACGTTTTGCGCCGGCGATTGTGGGCGCGAATCCAACCGCCCCAGTAAATTTTATGAAAGAACCAATTCATGATGACCAGCAGAACAATGATGGCCAGCAAGCCGGTGGCAGCCTGAAGATCGAGCGCTGACATATTATCGCTCAGCGAGCCGACGATTCGGACTGCGATACACCACGTAATCAGCGTGGCAGCAAATGCGAATGCCGCGCCGAACGCGACTGGCCGACGATGCTCGCGCTTAGGGCCGGTCATGCTTGCCGTGACGGCTGCCAGCACCAGGATGCATTCCAAGCCCTCGCGGAAGACAAGAATTCCAATATCCAGGAAAGCCACCGTTGAACTGGTGTTTGATCGCAGTGGATCAGGCGCACCCTGTGCCGTAACTCCCTGCCAGATCAGCATCGACGCCACGAACGCTGCTGCTGCGAAAACGCCGATGCGCAAAGCGAGCTTCATTTGCGATGTGAGCGTAGCACAGAGGCTAGACGACTGCTGTTGATGGATTGCTATTTTTTAGCGGCTAATTGCGCGACCAATTTGCCGCTTGTCTGCCAGTAATTTACGATCACTACGGCATGCCAAAATATGTTCTTGGTCATCATTTGAAAGGCGAGGGAGTGCGACTCGACGCTGATGTCGGAATTACTAGATCCAATGCATCGCCGTTACATTGATGCGCTCGGCGTTGTGAGGCCAGGAGCGCGCACACTTGAAGTTGGATGTGGCAATGGATCGATTTCTGCGTGGCTCGCCGAACGTGTGAGCCCCGGCGGAACAGCGGTAGCTGTCGATCTGGATTTATCGCTAATTCACGTTCGCATGCCGAATCTTGAATTGCGCCAGGCCGATATTCTTGCCGGCCCAGTAGAGCGCGGAGCATTCGATTTGGTCACAGCACGCGCTGTGCTTCATCACGTTGCCGATCCAGAAACGGCAATCGCCAACATGATTGCAAGCCTGAGAGCAGGTGGCGCGCTTCTTTTGATCGAACCCGACTTCCTTCCGGTTAGCGTTGCTGAACCTCAAGAGGTGCGCGCGTTCTGGGACGGCTGGCTTGCGTGGTCACGTGAGCGAGGAATCGATTACCACATTGGGCGGACACTTGCGCCTCGACTGGCTTCGCTCGGCTTAACAAAAATCAGCGGCACAGCGGAAACCGCGATTTACAACGGCGGCTCGTTGTGGGCAGACTACTGGATTGAAACGGTTACTGAACTGCGCGGCGACTTGATAAGCTCCGGCAAACTCGATGAGGCGCTAATCGATCGCTTTCTCGCGTGCTGCTCTGACTCCAACTGGTGGACCCAGACGATTGCTTTCACCGCAGTGCACGGCCGTGCGCTCGGTGGCTAAGCCGCACCACCGGTTGTGATTTTGCGTCAATCGAGTAACTTCGGCGGTGCAACGGTTTCGGGCGTTTACGCTAATCGAGATTGCCCTCAGTATTTTTATATTGATGCTGCTGCTTCTGCTGGCGGTGCCCAGTTTGAGTGGGGTGATCGCTAACAGGCGGTTGAAGCAATCTCTCGATAGCTTCAACCAGCTTGTGCGCCAGGCGCAGGAGCGAAGTGTGACCGAACGCCGCGCGTATCTGATTGTTTGGGGCAAAAGCAGTGTCGTGTTGCGGCCGGAAGTTTTTACAAAAGACGAGGAAGAGAAAGCCACGGCGGTGTTGCGCCTCGCCAAGGGAAGCTGGATTAAGATCTCGCTGCCGGCAGCATTGATCGGCAAACCTCCCGCTGAATGGATATTCTGGCCATCGGGCACCTGCGAACCGGCGAGAGTCCAATTCAGAGGTCCCGCCGGCACGTGGACGGCGGATTATTCGCCGCTCACAGCGCAGCCTGAACTTACGCAATATGCGGCAAGGTGACCCCCAATGGAATGATGGAGCAATGGAGAAATGGGGTAATGAAATTTTCAACACTCCAGCACTCCAGCACTCCAATACTCCAATCATGGCTGCAAGACCGGTTCGAAGACGCTCGAGATCGAAATACGCGTTTGCTCTGTACGAAGTCCTGCTCGGTGTAGCGATTTTTGCTCTTGGCGTAATCTCGCTGGGACGTGCGGTGCAGAATTGCATCAACGCAAGCACGATCAGCGCGGAAGAAAATGTTGTGCGGCAGATCCTATCCGATCGCATGGCCCAAGTTCAAGCTGCGCCAGTGCGTGCCTGAGGCAGAAAAGGAATTCAAGGTCACAACCAATTATGGCAGGGTGATTTTGACCCAGAAAACCGCTCCCGCCGCTTTGACCGAGCCTGATAATACGGTTATCAACGGAATCAATCTCGTCACCTTGACTGCGCGCTGGGAGCACGCCGGTGTTCCGCAATCAAAACAGATTCAGTTTTATGTCTATCGGTCTGGCTAAGTTGATGAAACGGCGAATTGCTTCCATAGGCGCGGTGCGTGTTGGCTACCACGGTTTCACCTTGCTCGAGATCATGCTGGCCGTGGCGATCCTGGGAATGATGGCGATCGCAATTTTTCGCTTTGTGCAAGCGAACCTGACTGCGCTGCGGTTCTCATCCGAAACAGCGGCCGCGGACGCGCAATATGACGGTCTCCGTGATTTGCTTACAACTCAATGGCAAAGCTTGAGCCCGCTCCGAGCAAAAATGATTGGCGAGCCATTCAAATTAAATGATCGCGAGCGCGATGAAATAAAATGGAATTGCGGCGCTGGCCCCGGGCTGCTTACGCGGTATGCACCTGGCGAGTTCACCGCTGTGTTGCGCTTGCAACCGGGCAACGACAACAGCGATCGGCTCGATTTGGGCATTTTGCGTAAGCCGCAGGATGATTCCGATGTTGCAGAAGAACACGAATCCTGGGTGCCGTTGATTAAAAATGTGGGCAGCCTTGAAATCAGCTACTTTGATCCGAATGCCAACGACCTGGTTGCCGCGGTGGCCCGGGGAAACCGGCTGCCCTCGCTCGTCAAGGTCAGCGTCGGCCGCCCGGACGCAACCGATCCGTGGGAAGCAGTCATCCCGCTGAGGCGAACACCGTATTAGCCGAAGCAATCTTATGGTAAAACTTTCGCGAAGCTGCAAACGAGATTCAGGCGCTGCGCTGCTGTTGGCGCTTTGGGCGCTATTTTTGCTTGCCGGCGTCGTGTTTGCATGGGCACTCAACATCAATTCGCGCCTGACAGTTTCTGCGACGGCAAACCGTGTATTGTCGGCTGAAGCAATGGCCTCTTCCGGTGCAGAGGTTGCGTTGAATCCCGCGATCAAACCTGCTTCGGCAAACCTGCACAAGAAAATGGGCAACGAAAGTTACGATGTTGAGATGACTGGCGAATGTGGTCGTTTCAACTTGAACTTGCTGGCGCCCGGCGGAGCAGAGAACCCGGTGCTCGTAGCGGCGCTGCGCCAGTATCTCAACATAAAGGGCGTAGATCTAAACGATCTCGACGTAATGATGGATTCTCTGCTCGACTGGATAACGCCAACCAAAGGACTGCATCGATTGAACGCGCCGGAGGAGACTGACGACTATCGTCCGTCACATACGCCGCTTACTTCCGTGGACGAACTTAAAAAGATTTTGGATGGGCTGAATACACTTCGCATCCCGGATGGGACGAAGATTTCACCGCGATCATTGGTGGCTGTCAGCAGATCGACGCAGCGTACGCCTCGCGCGACGTGTTACGCGCGTTTGGAATTCCAGATGATTTTGTTGATCGCTTCCTCCAGGCGCGGGCTGGGCCGGATGCACTGGATGGAACAGCCGACGATCCTCAGATGGACCAGCGAATGGCTTTCTCTCCTTGGCCTTGGAGCCGCCGGAGCTGCGCCTGCCGCCTGTGCCTGTGCCTGGGAAGACTGGGACAACACCGCAGGCTAATGGAATTCAAAGTCTGATCGTGTTCAAAAGCCCGAACCCCGTATTTCGCATCGTGAGCGTCGGAAAATCGGGCGATGTTACGCGGTCCGTCGAGATGGTAGTGCAAAAGCAGGTCACGCCAGTTGGCGTCGCAGGCGGGGTAGGAGCTGCGATCACCGCTGGTCGGCCGACAGTGGTCAGTTGGAAGGAGCTTTAAGTATCCAGACCGGAATGCCATCGATTTTCATCATTCCAACTTCTAACGGCTGGAATCTTGTTCGCTCGGCCGCGCCCGCATCGCCGCCTGACCGTAAAGGTTCGCACAACAATGGAGGTGAGGGTGAAGCCCCTGCGGCAAAAACTGAGCACAACGGTTCGTGGACGGTCCGCAAACTGCAAACGTTGGAAGAAGCAGTGCCGCTACTCTCTGCCAGCGACGAGTTTGTCCTCGGCTTGCCTGTCTCGGCTGTGATTGCACAACGGTTCCGTCTGCCGAGCGTCGATCCCGCGGAGTTTCCGGAAATGATTCGTCTTCAGATCGAAAAGTTGCTGCCATTTCCGGCCGATGAAGTGACGAGCGATTTTGAACTGATCGAACAAAACGAAACTGAAAGCGTGGTGTCTGCGGTTGCGATCAGAAACGAGCAACTTGCGGAGATGGCTTCGCCACTCCTGGACCGCGGTTACATTCCGCGGCAGATCACTGTGTATGCCGCGCAGCGCGCCAGCACATACGCGCCCAAGGGCAATGCTCTTCTGATTTATCCCGAAGGCGAGATGCTCGTTTACGCCATGACCGAGAACGGCAAACTCAGCCTTGCGCGGTCGATCGAACGCAACGGCGATCATCTCCAACTCGAACTGCCGCAACTGCGATTGAGCGCCGAACTGCAAGGCATAGACGCTTCCTATCCAAATGTTTTGCTGGACGAGACCTGCTACGAACTGCGCGAGACGGTCGAGGGAATTCTGACCAGCCCCACCGAGATCGTCGGAATCGAACTGCCTCCGGCGCCGGTCAAACTGAATCTTTTGCCGGAAAGCTGGCGCCGCCGCCGCCTGCAACTGACGCGGCAGCTGGAATGGCGAAAACGGCTTATCTGGATAGGTGGCGCTTACCTGGGGATCCTGGTTTTGTTGTTCGCTTATCTGGGGCTGTTGCGGTTTCAGTTGGGACGGCTCGATCGTCGCATTGCGCGAGACGCGCCTGGGACCGAGTTCGTGCGCGCGACCGAAGCAAAATGGAAAGCGCTCGCACCGGCGATCGATCCGCATTACTACCCGGTCGAAATTCTGCAGCATTTGTTTGAAAGCCTGCCTTCTGCCGACGTGCGCATCACTTCATATAATCAGTCGGCGCGTCAGATTTCCGTGGACGGCGAGGCGAACACGGCTGCGCTTGCTTACGAGTTCATCGACAAGATCAAGAAGAACCCGGAGTTGCGAACGTTTCAATTTGATATGGCTGCGCCGAGGATTTTGCCTAACAATCACGCGCAATTTCGCCTGGAGGGAAACCGAAATGATGCCGGCTTGGTATCAACGAATGAACCCGCGTGAGCGTCTGCTCTCGTGGATTGTCGCAGGGACGGTTGCTGTGCTGCTCAATCTTTGGATTTTGAGTTCGCTCTGGGGCGCAGTCGCGAGCGCGCAAAAGGAGTTTGGCGCCCGGAGAAGTAAGCTGGCCGAGCAAGCTGTTTACGTGAAAGAGCGCGACACCTGGACGAAGCGCGACGAGTGGATGCGGCAGCATCAGCCGACGCTCAAAGATCCGGCGGAAGCCTCTGCGCTGCTTGATCAAGTCAGGGAAGTCGCCGGCAAATACAATATCCTGGTTGAAAATCCTGCGATCGGAACGGGCGAGAGCACTCCGAATCATCAGACGGTTTTCGCTTCGATCGAAACCAAAAGTCCGTGGCCGCCCCTGGTCCATTTTCTTTACGACGTGCAACGGCCGCAGGAATTCGTGGTTTTCGAAAATGTTAATCTCGCGATTGATGGCAGCGATCCCACAATGATGCGAGGTAAGTTTAAGATCGCCCGCTGGTTTGCGCCGGGGCAAAAGGGAAAGTAATAAATAAGAACTGAAGTTATGAAATATTCTCTCACGCTCGCAACGATCATCGCGATGGCCGGAGCAACCTACAGCCAGGCCGAGGATGTTCTTCCGCCGCAGTACAACTTCGATCGCTACTCAAAAATGATGGATCAATCACCATTCGCGATTGCCAGCTGCCGTAGCAGCGCCTGCTGCGACTCCAGATTTCGCAAAGGACCTTTACATCGCTAACGCCGCGAAATCGCAGGACGGCGATTTGGTGACGCTTGCTTCGACCGCAGATCACAACTTCAAAAATATCTTACTACAAAGGAACCGATGGACGGTTATAGCATCGCCAGCATCGAATGGTCCGACAAAGTGGGCCAGACGAAGGTGACGATCAGCAAGGACGGAAATTTTGCGACGCTTACCTTCAATCAAGCGCTACTGTCGCAAGCGTCGCCGGGCGGAGCTGTCGCAGCCAGAGCGCTGCCTGCTCCTGCGATGCCGGTTCCAAATCCCGCCGGCGTGCCGAATGCACATGCACCAAAATTGCCTCCCAACGTGCCGCCGGAATTGCAACAGTTAATTCCTTCGCGGGAGTCGATGCAGCCGCGTACGCGTGGCATGATTCAGCGGAGCCCAAGGACGACGAAGGGAGCCGACGGGCGGGACTGATGCAGCTGCGAAGCAGTAGCCTGTAGCTACGCCTGCGGGTCCTTCGAGACGCGCGTAGACCGAGCGCGCAAATGCTAATTGCCGCCGAAGTCGTCGTCTGACGTATCAGCCTGACGGTCGGGTCCTGCGGAATACAGATCGTAGCCGCCTGGATTTTTCAGGCCCGGGTTGCGATAAATGTAATCGCTGCCCCACGGATCCTTAGGCATTTCCTTGAACAACTGATACCAGCGAGTGGGTCGGGGATCGTTTGACGGCTGGCTCACCAGCGCCTGCAAACCCTGCTCTGTGCTCGGAAAAAGCCGTTCATACTCTCGTACAGTTGCAGCTGCGTCTTGATCGCCTGGACGTCCGCTTGAACGCGCATGCTTTTGGCGATGCCAGTCGTGTTCCCGAGTTTTGAAATCGCGACTCCCAGAATGATCACGATGATGCTCACCACGAGCATGATTTCCAATAGCGTGAAGCCCTGCTGTTTTATCTTTGTTCTCATCTTCAATTTAACGGGGATCCTCCCGTCCCGGTGCGGCGACTACACTAGCTTGATCTTCAATAATTGCTATCAGCATCTGGTTTGGATTAACGCCGACGCAACACTCCCAATATTTCGGCTCACTCAATGTGACAGCTTCACTGTCACATAAGTTCAATTGCCGGTGCGGAGAAGATAATCCGACTTGTCCCAGATGTACTTTAGCTGGACTTGCGTCGCTCGGATTGCGGAGGCGCCGGTACCTGCTCCGTTGGTGATGACGAGATCGTTCGCACCCACTTTCAAGATTGTTGCCGGCACAATTTTCTGAGCGCGCAGCCATCCCGTGTAGTTGAAATGCATCTCAGTCGTAAGGGGCTCCTGATTCGCCGCGGTAACCGGGATCAGCGAGATCCGGCAGCGTGAGTGCAACTGGCCCGATGTTCTGGCCGTTGACATAGACTTCTGGCGGCGCGTCGATGCGCGGGTTTGCGATTTCAAAAGTCAAAAGCGCGGTGAGCGGTTGCGCTTCAATCGGAAATTGGAACACGGCGTTTTGCTGCGTCCGAGCATCAAGCTGAATTGCTTCGGCTGCCAGAGTGGCAGTCACCGTTCCGAAGTTCTCGACGTCTTCCGGCGGCGCGTGCAGTGCAGGGACTACTGAGAACGGCTCGGCAATGATATCGCGATGTTCGACGTTAACTGGATGGACAACCTCACTGGACGTCATCCAGTCGAGATACGCTGCGCGAATCGTCTTTCCGTCGCCCGGAACTTCGATATCGATCGCCGAGGCGCCGGTCATCGGGATGATGAGCGAATCCGAGCTGGGCAAATTCATTCCGGCGCCGAGTGTGCCCGAGCGCAAAATGTGGCTCCCGGTTTCGTCCCACGCTACTAATTCTGGTTGCTGATTCGGTTTGTCGTCGAAATACAATCGGAAGAAAAGGATCTTATAATCCGGACTGGGTGGCGTCACTCGAATACGGAAAACGCTTTTCGACGCCGTACCGCCTTCGGTGAGTTCGCCGGGTAAAAGCGTGAGTGCTTCGACCCACTGCGGGCGCCTCTTGCGATTTTGAATTGCGCGACGTCGTTTGACGCAAATCGAGCCACGCGCTTGACGGCATGGGCTGCGGCTGTGCAAGCAGGGAGGCGGAGCGGGCAGAGCGTCGGTCAAAGCCTCCTGCGCGCTTACGCGGCAGGCGGCAGCCAAAAAGATCGCAAACGCAGCGCGGGGTAACATCGAGTTGGGCGAGATTAATTCACACGCAACCTGCTTGGCAAGCTCAGAGTTTAACGCGGTCGGACTTGCAAGCTGTGCGTCATTTCGAAAACCGCCGACAGGATGCTGAATACAACTAAGCCTACCAGCAGCAGCGATGATCACGATGATGACCGGCGGAATCAATTGCGAGATCACCCCGACGGATCGATCAAGCTCGCGCTCATACACGTCCGCGATCGCTTGCATCGTTTCGGCGAAATGTCCGGTTTGTTCGCCCACGGCCATCATGTCAGTAAACAAATCCGGAAAGAGCTTCTGCTGTTGCAACGCAGCCGAGAGCGTCGCGCCGTCGATGACCGCTCTGCGCACCTCGCCTAATTTCACTTCGAGAAAACGGTTGCCCGCTATCTCGGTCACGAGATCGAGTGAGCGCAGCAGAGGCACGCCGTTTTCCATCAAAGTCCCCAGCGTACGCGCAAACTGCGCGTAATAACGGTGGCGAATCACTCGTCCGTACCCAGGGATCAGCAACCGGAACCGGTCCCATCCAATCCGCCCTTCCTGAGTGCGAACCATGGCGCGGAAACCGATAATTCCACCAACCAGTATCAGTATGCCGACCCACCAGTAGCCGGTGATCGCATGGTGGACGTGCAGCAAGATGCGCGTCGGCAACGGCATGCGCGCCGCCGGTTTGCGCCATGAACCCGGTCAACTGCGGCACCATGAACGTGATAAAAATTGTGACGAGAATAGCGCCGGCCAGCGCGAGGAATGCCGGATAAATCAACGCCTGTTGCACGCGGTCTCGCAAGTCCTTCGCCTGCATCAGATGTTTCACCAAGCGCAGCAGAATTTGCGGTAACGCACCGCTGGCCTCGCCCGCAGCGACGAGGTTCACATACAGCGGCGGGAAAATTCGAGGCATGTCGCTCAGGGCCTGCGAAAAACTGCGGCCATCGATCAGCGCCTGATGCAGCGTGTGCGTCATTTGTTCGACGCGCGGATGTTTCAACCGTTTCCCCAAAACCGACAATCCTTCGTCCAGCGTCATGCCGGCTTGCAGCAAATGCGCGAGCTGCTCAGTGAAAATGAGCAGTTGGCCGTGCGGAATTTTCAGGCTTCGCGACGGCGTGGCTGGCTTCGGGCGAGCTCAGCAGCCGCAATTTTCGTTGAAGTGCGTGCGGCTTGCTTACTTTTGCTTCTGCGGGCTTCGCCGCTTCTACCATATCGATCCGAATCGGGATGCACTGTTGCGATTCAATCTGATGGATCGCAATGGCGCGATCTGCGCAGTCGAGCACCCCTTCAACTAAACCGCCCTGCGCGTTGCGCGCACGATAAGTAAACTGTGGCATCGGCGGGGAAAAATAGTCGGAAACGTTGAATCGCAAAACTGGAATCTGGCTTCGCCTCTGAACAAATAACGTTTTAACGAATCACGAATCACATCTGCTTACTCACGATGTAACGCGTCAGACGAATCAGGAGTCACCTAGGAAAAACTTTTACTTGTCCATGCTGTCGAAATCTGATAAGACCGCCGACCATGAGATGTGCACCAGTGATCATGGTCCTTTCCATTGTGTTCGCTTCGCAAGCGTTCGCAGTGTTACGACCACTCTTTCCGGCCAAAGCGGCGCCGCCATTTGGCACCGAAGCGATCGTGATAGGAACGGGTTCGATCCAACAAGCTGCAAAACAAGCGGCTGCTACAGCGCCAAAGTAAGGGCTGTATCAGCCACGAGACGCAGGCACTCGCCTGCGTAACAGGAGCTTTCTCACCTCTGTTGCCGACGTCGCGGTAGAATTTCGCGTAGCTGGGGCGGGGATACCCTCCCATTCATATCTGAGCCAGAATCGCGACCCAATAGCGAATTTGGGTAATCGTCACGGTGGACCCATTCGATATGAGACCAATTTCAACGCGCATATTGACCCTTTGATTTTCATCGTCCCAGTCGGCCTCGACGGAGTGGATATTGACCGTGAACTCCCGCGGCGTGTTTTGTACGCTTACGATCTGCGAAGCTACTGAAGCCGTGCCGATCGCCCGATGAAACTGCAAGCGCGTAAGAGGTGGTCCCACTAGAAAAGTCCATGTTTCGGTGGTACGCTGCTGACGCGTCGCCTCGATACAGACGTTGGCTGCTCCACTAATGGTGAAGAGTCGATTTGCTCCGTCTGGTCCAGCTACAACTGCTTCTATAACTTGCTCTCCAATCGCGTCCGTCGTGGGCATTGCAGCACGTCCTTGTAAATCGATTGAATCCTGATGCGCCGGCATCCGACTGTCAATATCGTTGAGCTAAGCTTTTGGCGCTTTTACCTATGAAGGAGGCGGGGGCGGGAATCGAACCCGCGAATAGCGGTTTTGCAGACCGCGACCTTACCACTTGGCTACCCCGCCGACTTGCGAGAGCGGACAATATCGTTGTAGCGGCGCTTGTATCAAGCGCCGAGCGTAGATACATAGGCGTTCGCCGCGGCGAACGCCTCTACAAAATGACCTCGCATTCAGCGGAACTATTTGCTCGCGCACGAAAACGCATTCCCGGCGGCGTAAATTCTCCGGTCCGCGCGTTTCGCAATGTTGGCGGTGAGCCGTTTTTCGTCGCTCGCGCGGAAGGCGCACGGATTTGGGACGTCGATGGAAATGAATATATCGATTACGTGGGCAGTTGGGGACCGGCGATTCTCGGGCACGCGCCGAAAGTTGTGGTCGAAGCGGTCCGCGACGCCGCGACGCGCGGATTGAGTTTTGGAATTCCGAATCCGTTGGAAGTGGAGATGGCGGAATTGATCTGCGATTGGATGCCTTCGATCGAGAAAGTGCGGATGGTGAACAGCGGCACGGAAGCGACGATGTCGTGCATCCGCCTCGCGCGCGCGTTCACCGGGCGCGATAAGATCATCAAGTTCGACGGCTGTTATCATGGGCACGCAGACGCCCTCTTGGTGAAAGCCGGCAGCGGCGCGCTCACGCACGGCCAACCGAGCAGCGCCGGTGTTCCGTCGGCATTTGCTGATCTGACAATCTCGCTGCCGTTCAACAATGCCGAGTTGTTGAGGAAAGCGTTTCAGGAAAACAAAAATGAAATCGCGGCGGTAATTATCGAGCCGATTCCAGCAAACGCGGGTCTCTATTTTCCGAGAGAGAACTTTCTGTCGGTCCTGCGCGAGGAATGCACGAGCAACGATGCGCTTCTGATTTTTGACGAGGTGATCACTGGCTTCCGTGTTGCCCGCGGCGGCGCACAGGAAGTGTATGGAGTGAAACCTGATCTGACTGTGCTCGGAAAAATAATTGGAGGCGGACTTCCGGTCGGCGCATTTGGCGGCCGCGCCGAAATCATGGACCAACTTTCGCCGGATGGTCCGGTGTATCAGGCAGGAACGTTGTCTGGAAATCCGATCGCAATGGCTGCCGGTCTCGCGCAGTTGCGCGAACTGGAGCGGATCGATGGCTGGAAATTGCTCGAGGAGTTGGGCGCGCAATTTGAAGCGCTAGCGCGTGACGCAATCAAGAGCGCAAACATCGACATCACGTTTCACCGGCTCGGTTCGATGTTTTGTTTGTTCTTTGCTGCCGCGCCGATTGTCGATCTCGCCAGCGCGCAGCGAAGCGATCTGAAAATGTTCACCCGTTTTTTCACGCTTGTTTGAAGCGCGGCGTCTATTTCGCGCCGTCGCAATTTGAGACTGGCTTCATCTCCACGGCGCACACGGCGGGAGACATCGAGCGACACGGGCGCTGTCGTGCGTGAAGCATTGAAAGCGCTGTAGGAGTTAGGCGCTTCCCTGCGCCATTCGTTGTTCTTTCTGTCATGTTGAGCGAAGCGAAACATCTCTGGCTGTTGTTTTGTTGGCTGAGTATGGAAATCATCCGAGATTCTTCGCTGCGCTCAGAATGACAGGATAAAACGCCCGACATGACACAAAACGAAACCTCGCGAATTCGTCCCAGGGCGAAGTTCTTTTTCGACGGAGACAAAAAGTTTTTCGTTAAAGGCGTCACCTACGGTCCGTTCAAACCGGATGCGGATGGAAATTATGTCGGCCGGCCTGAACAGGTAGATGCCGATCTGGCGCTGATGCGCGATGCAGGTTTAAACGTCGTGCGAATTTATCATTCGCCGCCGCGCTGGTTCCTCGATCGTTGCGCTGCCGCGGGGATGCGCGTTCTGGTGACGCTCCCGTGGGAAAAACACATCGAGTTCCTCCGTGAACGATCCACACGTAAACAGATCGCCGAAAATGTCCGCGCTGCCGTTAAAACGCATGCCGGGCATCCGGCAATTTTCGGTTATCTCGTTGGGAACGAAATCTCCAGCACGATGGCGCGCTGGCTCGGCACGAGTCAGAGTGATTGAATTTGTCGAGGAGCTAATACGGATCGGGCGCGCAATCGATCCCGATGCGCTCTTTTCGTATGCGACGTATCCGCCCACCGAATATCTGCTCCCGCAGAATTCCGATTTTTCGTGCTTCAACGTTTATCTTCACAACCAGCGCGATTTCGAAGGCTACCTGCTGCGGCTTGCAAAATCTCACCGGCGAGCATCCGCTCATCCTCGGTGAATTCGGCATGGACACGATCCGGCATTCCCAAGACGAGCAGGCCGAAATGCTCGGCTGGCACATCGACAGCGTGGTGAAATGCGGTCTCGCCGGAACGATTCTTTTCACCTGGACGGACGAATGGTTCACGGGCGGCCAGGAAATTACGGACTGGGCGTTCGGCATCGTCACGCGGGAGCGCAAGCCGAAGAAGGCGTTCTACACGATTCAGGAAAAGCTCGGAGGAAACAATTCGACTTCGCCGCATCTTCCGTTGCCCAAGACGCCGTTCGTGTCGGTCATTGTTTGCTCGTACAACGGCGGCCACACTCTTGCTGCCTGTCTCGATTCGTTAGGCAAACTAAATTATCCGGCTTACGAAGTCATTCTGGTCGATGATGGTTCGACCGATGACACTGCTCACGTGGCCGCGCAGTTCCCGTCGGTGCGTTACATTCATCAGACCAATCATGGATTAAGTTACGCCCGCAACACCGGGGCGGCTGCTGCCAAGGGCGAAGTGTTGGCCTACACCGATTCCGACTGCATGGCGGACGTCGATTGGCTGTACTACCTGATTGGCACGCTTGTTAGCGGCGATTACGCCGGAGTAGGCGGACCAAACATCACGCCGCCGGCGCAAAATTGGATTCAGGCGTGCGTTGCTGCGGCGCCGGGCGGACCAAACCATGTTCTGCTTACGGATACAGTCGCCGAACATATTCCCGGTTGTAACATGGCGTTTTACCGTTGGGCCTTCGAAGGTGTAGGCGGGTTCGATCCCGAATATCGCAAGGCCGGCGACGACGTCGATTTCTGCTGGCGAATTCAGCAGGCTGGATGGGTAATCTCGTTCAGTCCGACCGCGATCGTCTGGCATTATCGACGGTTTACGCTGCGCGCTTTCCTGAAACAGCAAGACGGCTACGGCGAAGCGGAATCTTTGCTGCGCTTTAAACATTTGATCTTTTTCGGCCCGACCGGCACAGCGAAATGGCGCGGTCAAATCTACGGCACTACGCGGTTCAGCTGGTTTGTTAATCGCCCGATCATTTATCACGGGATTTTCGGTGAAGGATTTTTCCAATCGATCTATCCCGCGCCGCAATCAGAAGTCGCGGCATACCTCAGCAGCATCGAATGGTTTGCGCTGACGATCTTTCTTTTTGGCCTGGGAATTTTTCTGCCTGGGCTGCGCATTGTTCCGTACCTGATGCTGGGCGGCACTTTCTGCGTGGCGCTTTCGTACATGGTGCGGGCGCGGATCGAACCAAAATTCGACACGGTGCACGCGCGCCTGCTGGTTATGATCCTCGCGTTTGTGCAACCGCTCGTGCGCGGATTCTCCCGGTATTTCACCTGGCTGCGTTTCAAACGCACACCGGCAAACGTCATCCGGAAGCACGAACATTTGCCCGAACGCGTGCGCTCGCGAGGTAGCCTCAGTCGCCGCGTATTTTGGAGCGAGCAGGGGAGGGACCGCCATTATTTCCTGGGCGAAATGTTTCGGTTGCTGGACGAAGAAGGCTGGCGCTATTCCACCGACAGCGGCTGGAACGACTGGGACATTCAAATTTACGGCAATTTCTGGTGGAGCATCGCGCTTCAAACCGTCACCGAATATCACGGCGCAGGAAAGTGTTTGACCCGTGTGCGGCTTCGCAACCGGATGGTTATTACGATGATCATCTTCAATCTGATTGCGATAAGTTTGTTGATTTACCACCAGGTTAACGTTTCTCGCGTTGATTTCTGGCCAATCGTTTTTTACGGGGCTTTCCTGGGTTTTCTTGGAACGCGCGCGCGCGCGTTGAAATCGCGCGTAGCCGAACTGGTTGATCTTGCTGCCTTTCGAGCAGGCCTGCAGCGCGTGTCGCGCAAAGGAAAACCGGTCGCGCCAACACCGGAGCCGGAACTGGAGGTTGCGGTGAACGCGACCGATCCCGCGTCGCCGCAGTTGCCAGGGTAGCGCACGCGTCTCGCGTGTTGGCGACGCGTCCTCGCGATCGCGGACTTTCAGCTACGATCATGCTTCAAGCGTGGTCGAGCGGTGAGAAGATTGTTCGGCGAGATGCCGAAACCAGCACGCGACGCGTGCGCTACCCATCAGAATTCAAACGCACTTTGCCAGTGCCACGCTCGATCCGACCGATTCGTTTCGCGCTCAACATCGAGATCGCGCGTTGCGCATTTCGCTCCGCGACAATCGCCACCATTCCAATGCCCATGTTGAAGACTTGATACATCTCCTGAGCATCGACGTTTCCATTTTTCTGCAGGATTTGGAAGATGCTCGGGACGCGCCAGCTTTTCGTTTCAATTACCGCGTCACAATTCGACGGCAAAATTCGAGGCAGATTGTCGATGAGACCGCCACCGGTGATATGAGCGAGCCCTTTGATTACGCCAACGGAAACTTTTGCCAGGAGCGGCTGATAGTTTTTGTGCACGCGCAGCAATTCTTCGCCGACCGTGATTGTCGACCCGGGTAGACGCGAACTCGGTTTGAGCCGCATTTTCTCGAACAAAATTTTTCGCGCCAGCGAGTAGCCATTGGTGTGCAGACCATTTGAAGCCAGACCGAGAACGACGTCGCTCGGTTTGATCTTGCTGCCATCGATGATTTTCGTTCGATCCACGACGCCAACGATGCAGCCTGCGAGATCGTATTCACCCTTGCGATACATCCCGGGCATTTGCGCGGTCTCGCCACCGAGCAGCGCGCAGCCCGCGGCGCGACAGGCGCGAGAAAGGCCGCGAAGCAATTGCTGGAACACGCGGGGCTCGAGTCTCTCGCAGCCGATGTAATCGAGGAAGAAAAGCGGACGCGCGCCGAGAACTGCAATGTCGTCGACGCAGTGGTTCACGAGATCGACGCCCACGGTGTCGTGCTTGTCCATCGCGAAGGCGATCTTCAATTTCGTGCCGACGCCATCGATGCTCGCGACCAGAACCGGATCGCGCATCCCGGAAAACTCGCGCGAAATAATCCGCCGAACCCGCCGATTTTCCCGAGCACCTGCGGGCCATGCGTTTGCCTAACGAACGCGCCAATGCCGCGCTTCAGCTTGTTTGCCAGATCGACATCTACGCCCGCGCGCGCGTAAGCTTTTCCCTTCTTAGTCATTTCTGTAGGGAAGCTGTCAGCTTCCCTCGGGAAGGCAAGCGCCTGCCCTACAAAACCGACGCGTTACTTCAGGTCGGTGAACAACGTTGGCTGCGCTTCCTGGTCGGCCAGCGCTTTGGCGCGTTGCTCGCGGCGTTCCATGATGAACTTGTCCAGCGCAGGATCAACGGGCAGGGGATAATCGCCGTTGAAACAAGCAAGGCAAAAACTGTTCAACGGTTTTCCCGTCGCGCGGACCATTCCTTCCACGTCGAGATAACCGAGACTGTCCACACCAAGATATTTGCAGATGTCTTCCATCGACATCTGGTTCGCGATCAATTTTTCAGGATCAGGGAAATCGATCCCGTAATGGCAGGCGAACCGGTGTGGCGGACAACTGACGCGCATGTGCACTTCTTTTGCACCGGCTTCGCGCAGGTTCACCACGCGCGCACGCGCGGTGGTGCCGCGCACGATTGAGTCGTCCACAACGACCACGCGTTTTCCGGCCACCATTTCCTTGATCAAATTCAATTTCACGCGCACATCGAAATCACGAATGAGCTGGCTCGGCTGCAAAAATGTGCGGCCGATGTAGTGGTTCCGGACGAACGCGTGCGCGAAAGGAATCTTTAGTTCTTCAGCAAAACCGAGAGCGGCGTAGTTACCAGAGTCGGGCACGGGCACGACGATATCCGCTTTGACAGGAAATCTGCGCGCCAGTTCGCGTCCCATTTCCGTTCGGACTTTTCCGACGTTAACGCCGCCCATGATGCTGTCCGGCCGCGAGAAATAAACGTATTCGAACATGCAGAATGCGGGACGCTGCATCCGGGAACGGCCGTTCCGAGCGCAATCCGTGTTCATTGATAATCAGCACTTCGCCCGGTTCGATCTCGCGGATGAACTCGGCGTGGATCAGATCGAACGCGCATGTTTCAGACGCGAGCACATATGCGCCATCGATTTTCCCGAGGGCGAGTGGCCGCCAGCCGAAAGGATCGCGCACCGCGATGAGTTCGCGTTCGCTCATGATCAAGAGCGAAAACGCACCCTCAACCCGGCGCAACGCCGCAAGGACATTTCCACCATTGTTCGAAGGCTGCGCTAGAAGATGCAAAATAATCTCGCTATCGGCGGTAGTCTGAAAAATGGAGCCTCTGCCGTTCGAGCTCATCGCGCAGGATGTCGGCATTAATTAGATTTCCGTTATGCGCAATAGCCATCTGGCCGCGCACGCAATCGACCACGAAAGGTTGCGCATTCTTGATCGTGCTGGTGCCGGTGGTCGAGTAACGCGTGTGCCCGAGCGCGCGTGTGCCCTTCAGCCTTGCCAGTTCATCCTGACCAAACACCTGCGACACCAGACCCATGTCCTTGTGCATGAGAAAGCTGGTCCCGGGCCCATTGCTTGTGACGATCCCGGCGCTCTCCTGTCCGCGATGTTGCAACGCAAACAGACCATAATACGTCAGCACCGCGGCGTTCGGATGACCGAACACGCCGAAAAGCCCGCACTCGTGCTGCGGCAGAACGGCCGAGTCGGGCATCTGGTCTGGGTCCGGTCTGTTCGAGGGGCGAGTCACACCAAATAATCCATCAAATTGGCGTGGATTCAATCGCGCCTTTGCCGATTCACAAGCTCGGAATGCGTTCGTCTTGTTCAACTGCGCGACGGATCGCGTTCCACCACTCGTCGTAAATCTCGGCAACTCGCCAGCGAAAGGTTTGTTCGTCGATCCGAATTTGCAGTTCGTCGCCGCCGACTTTGCCCAGCTGCTGAAATGGAACGTCACGCTCGCGTAACATCGCGATTGCGTTGTCGAGGTTTTCAGGCGTGACCGAAATGACGATGCGCGACTGCGATTCGTTAAACAATACTGTAGCCGCTTCGCTGTGCGAGCGCGGCGGATTTGTCTCCGCGCACGCGTCGCCCACAGGGCGTCGGCTACAGTCGATGTCTGCTCCGAACAAGCCGTTCGGGATTGAAACAGGATTCGGCGAGTGTAACGGCAAGTCCGCCTTCAGAGCAATCGTGCGCGCTCTGCACGAGACCTTCACGAATCAAATCGCGAACGGCATTTTGCACCTTGATTTCATGTGCGAGATCGACGTGCGGCGGCGGACCGATTTTAATCCGTGGCAGACCTTCAGATAACGCGAGCCGCCTAGGCTTGTAGCCGGCGATCGCTCTGATCGCCGTGCTGCCGGCATCAGCCGATGCCGGCTACAGTGCCGACGAGAATGATTACGTCGCCTTCGTCTTTGAACCACTGCGTCGTGATGTGCTTTTCATCGTCAATCAGTCCGACCATCGCGATTGTTGGCGTTGGATCGACGACGCCGAGAGGGCTCTCATTGTACAGCGAGACATTTCCGCCTGTAACAGGCGTTCCGAATGCGCGGCAGGCTTCGGCCACGCCTTCAACGGCTTCACGTAATTGCCAGAAGTTTTCCGGTTTGTACGGATTGCCGAAATTCAGGCAATCGGTGACGGCCAACGGCCGCGCGCCGGAGCAGGTGAGATTGCGCGCCGCTTCAGCGACAGCAATTTTGCCGCCCTCACGCGGATCAAGCGCGCAATAGAGTGAATTGCAATCGGTGGTCGCGGCGAGAATCTTGTTCGCGTAACGAACGAAAAACACTGCGGCGTCGGAGCCGGGCTTCACCACTGTTCCCGTGCGAACTGTGTGATCGTACTGCCGATACACCCAATTTTTGGACGCAATCGTCGGATCGCGCAGCAGCTGTCGCAAGAGATTCGACTGCGACGTCGATTTCTTGTAGCCGTCGCTCTGTGAGTCGACGCGTCCCGCAGTGACGCGGCTACAGCGTTTCGAGCTTCGCGCGAATAGAGCGGCGCCTCATCAGCGAGGGCTTTCGCTGGAATTTCCGCTGCAATCGTGCCGTTGTTTCGGACGCGCATGATGCCGTCGCTCGTGACGCGGCCGATCTCCGCGCACGGCACGTCCCACTTGTCGAACACCTGGCGAACGACATCTTCCCGGCCGCGCTTTGCAATGATCAGCATGCGTTCCTGCGATTCGCTGAGCATGATTTCATACGGCGTCATGCCTGGCTCGCGTCTTGGTACTTTGGCCAGATCGATTTCGATACCGCTGCCTCCGCGGCTGGCCGTTTCGCATGTTGAACAAGTCAGGCCGGCCGCTCCCATGTCTTGAATTCCGGCAACTGCATCGCGAGCGATCAGTTCGAGGCATGCTTCGAGCAGCAATTTTTCCTTGAACGGATCGCCGACTTGCACCGCAGGACGATCCTCGCGCGATTGCTCGGTCAATTCGCGGGAGGCAAACGCCGCGCCGGCGAGACCGTCGCGACCCGTTTCAGCGCCGACGTAGAAAACGGGATTTCCCGCGCCTTCCGCAGCGCCGCGCGCGAGTTGCTTCGTGGCGCAACACGCCGAGGCAAAAACGTTTACCAGCGGATTGCCATCGAAACTCTCATCGAAATAAATCTCGCCACCGATGGTGGGAATGCCGACGCAGTTGCCGTAATGCGCGATACCCGAGACGACACCGGTGAAGAGCCGCCTGTTGGCGGCGATGTTCGATGTTTGATGTTTCGACTGTTTGATTCGACTGATTGGCCCGAAGCGTAAGCGAATTCAGGCAAAACTCCGGGCGCGCGCCCATGGTAAAAATGTCTCGAATGATTCCGCCAACACCTGTCGCTGCGCCCTGAAAAGGCTCGATCGCGCTGGGGTGATTATGGCTCTCGATTTTGAACGCGACTGCCCAGCCGTCGCCAATGTCGACCACGCCCGCATTTTCTTCGCCGGCTTTGACCAGAATATTCGGCGCCGGTCGTGGGAAACTTCTTCAGTTCTTTCCTTGAGTTCTTGTACGAGCAGTGCTCGCTCCACATCACGGAAAAGATGCCGAGCTCGGTGAAGTTCGGCTCGCGCCCGAGGATTTTCTTAATCTGCTCGAATTCTTCCGGCGTAAGGCCGTGTTGTTTGACCAGTTCGGGTGTAACAACTGGATCGGCTCTGCGGTGTTTTGCTCGTCATTGGCGTCCCATGTTAGCGAATTCGCGACGCCCACTCAAATCGATGAAATCGGCAAATACTTCGAATCGCCGCAGAACCAAGCGGGTGAAGAGATCAACGGACAAGGAGCGTCCGCTTGAGCCCTGAGTCACGAACTGTGGAGGTAAACTAATCAAAAGGAGGCATCAGAGTGAAAAGAACAATTATTGCTTTGGTCTGCGGACTGGTTGCGCCATTGGCGTTTGCACAAACCAGCACGACCACGACCGAAGAAACAACAACGGCGACAAGACCGTCGACCGCAACGCAAACAACTACGAGCACAACTTACGAGGCGGGCACGGTAACTACATATGAGCCTGGCAAGACGATTGTCGTCAGGGGCGAGCAGGGCCCGGTAAGTTTCGCTCTCGGCACGGCTGCGAACATTGTTGACGCGGCTGGCAAAGCTGTGACAGCACCATTGCGAGCTGGCCAAAAGGTCCGGGTTTATTACACCGGACCGACTGAGCATCGCACGGTTGAGCGTGTGATAGTCGAAGATTAAGCGAAGCTGAATTCGCAAAACTGAGCTGCAGGATTCGCTCTGAATCCTGCAGCTTTTTCTTTATCGTCGCTCGATGACGAGCGCTTCGCACAGCGAAGCGCTACAGGATTTGCGTTTCGAAGGCGAATCGCTGAAGTTTTGCTCCTCATGGCTTTCGATCTGAAGGAGATTATCGCCTCGCGTCTTGGCGAAAATTATCAACTGCACGAGCGGCACATAAACCGCACGCTCGTGGCAGCGCAGCGCGTCATCGGTTTCGACAAAGTCTATGCGCGCGCCGAGGGCGCGTATCTCTACGACATGGATAACCAGCCGTATCTGGATTTTCTGAGCGGCTACAGCGTTTTCAACATCGGTCGAAATCACCCGCTGGTGAAACAAGCGATCCGCGACGTGCTCGATCTGGATCTTCCAAACATGGTGCAGATGGACTGTTCGCTTCTGAGCGGCTTGCTGGCTGAGGCCCTTGTGAAACGGACGCCGCCGCATCTAAATGCCGTTTTCTTTGCAACTCGGGCACCGAGGCGATGGAAGGCGCGCTCAAGTTCGCGCGCGCTGCGACGGGACGACAACGCGTTGTGTCGCTGGCGAGCGCATTTCACGGTCTGACACTAGGTTCATTGTCGCTGATGGGCTGCGAAAGCTTCACCGAAGGTTTCGGCCAGCTCATGCAAGGCTTCGACGCACGCGTGCCGCTCGATGACATCGACGAGTTGGATCGGCAATTGCGCTCGCGCGATGTGGCGGCATTTGTCATCGAGACCGTTCAGGGCAAAGGCTGTCAAACACCAAAGTCAGATTTCTTTGTTCGTGCCCAGGAACTTTGCCGCAAATACGGAACGCTGCTGATCTCGGATGAAGTCCAGACCGGCCTCGGTCGCACGGGCAAGATGTTCGGATTCCAGCATTGGAATTTGGAGCCGGACATCATCACGCTCGCGAAAACATTGAGCGGCGGTTACGTGCCGTGCGGCGCAATCGTTACCCGGCGCGAAATTTATCAGAAGACGTTCAGCCGCATGGACCGCTGCGTTGTGCACTCCACAACCTTCGGCCGCAATAATCTCGCAATGGCGTGCGGGCTGGCGTCGCTGGAAGTGATCGATCAGGAAAATCTGGTCGAGCGCTCAGCGAAAATGGGCGCGTTGCTCATGGAGAGAATCGAAGGGCTGAAGGCGAAACATTCCTTCATCAAAGAAGTGCGCGGCAAAGGCCTCATGATCGGGCATTGAGTTTCACGAGCCTAGCGAGTTCAAGCTCAAGATGGCGTGGAAGCTTTTGCACAAGATCGACAAGGTGCTCTTCGCGCAGATGATCGTGACTCAAATGTTGAGCAAGCACCGCATTCTCACGCAGGTAGCCGGTCACGCGATGGACGTGCTGAAAATCCTTCCGCCGCTCATCATCGGCGAAAAGAAGTCGACATGTTCGTCAACGCGCTCGACGACGTGCTCACCGAATGTCGCAAATTTCCCGGTCCAATGTGGGAACTTGGAAACAATTTCGTCCGCGCCGCGATTGGTTCGCGACGGACAAGTGAAGCGCCTTCGGGCGTGTCCGCGTCTGCTTGACGGAACCAGACGCTTCGACATTCTTCGACTCGCAGCGAAACGTGTTGCCCCGAGTTGCGCGAACTCATCGAGTTTGTCGTTGTCGATCTTTCGTTCGGGCGTACGTTTTGAGTTAAGCCAAGAAGAGAGGAATTATCATGAGCACCGCTGTCGTTGAGGAGAAGAAAACCGAAACAAAATTGAATCAGCTGGAGCAGCTGAAGAAGTTTACGAAAGTCGTGGCCGACACGGCCGATTTTGAATCGATCAAGCAATTCAAGCCGCAGGACGCGACGACGAATCCGAGCCTGGTTTATGCCGCCACTCAAAAGCAACAATACGCGCATTTGATCGAGGAGGTGCTCGCCGATCGAAAGAACTCAGGTTTGAGCGGACACGAGCAGATCGAAGACATCTGCGATCATCTACTGGTTCAGTTTGGCTCCGACATTCTCGAAATTGTGCCCGGACGCGTCTCGACCGAGACCGACGCGCGATTGTCGTTCGACGTCGAAGGTTCGATCAACAAAGCGCGGCGACTGATTCAGCTTTACGAAGAGCACAAAGATTCCGCGCGAACGCGTGTTGATCAAAATCGCGTCAACCTGGGAAGGACTTGAATGCCGCCGAGCAACTGCAAAAGGAAGGGATCCGCTGCAATCTGACGCTGCTGTTTTCATTGCCGCAGGCGGTGCGCGCGGCGGAAGCGAAAGTGCAGCTCATCTCGCCGTTCGTCGGTCGGATTTACGACTGGTACAAGAAAGAGAATAAGCGAGATTACACCGGTCCGGAAGATCCCGGAGTGCAGTCAGTTACAGAGATTTATACGTATTACAAGAAATTCGATATCCCGACCGAAGTGATGGGCGCGAGCTTCCGTAACACGGGCCAGATTCTGGAGTTGGCGGGATGCGATTGCCTGACGATTAGTCCCGAACTAATGGAAGAGCTTTCGAAATCCACGGACCCAGCTTGAGCGCAAACTGATCCCGGAGAAAGCGAAAACGGCGAACGATCGATAGGTTGGAGTTGGACGAGAAAAAATTCCGCTGGTTGCTAAATGAGAACGCAATGGCGACGGAGAAAACGGCAGAAGGCATCCGCAAATTCGCCGCCGACGTGGTGAAGCTCGAGAAATTCGTGGCGAGCAAATTGTGAATGACTCTTCCTCTACCTCTGCCTCTTAATCTGCTTTGACGACGAAGAGTTAAGATTGAGCGGAAGAGGAAGAGTTGATGTTCAACGTTGTTCTGGTTGAGCCGGAGATTCCGCCGAATACTGGCAACATCGGCCGGCTTTGTCTCGGCAACGCGATCAACTCTGCATCTGGTTAAGCCGCTCGGCTTTTCGCTCGACGACCGGCAATTGCGCCGAGCAGGGCTCGATTATTGGGAGGAGGTCACGCTGCAATTATGGGATTCGTTCGACGCGCTACAGCGGGCGCAATCCGCGGGCACTCGTTATTTTTTCTAACCACCAAAACCCAACGTCCTTATTACAGCGTGAATTTTCGGAAAGATGATTTCCTCGTCTTTGGCCGCGAAACGAAAGGACTCCCGCATAAGTTACTCGCGGCCAACACTGACAATTGCATCACTATCCCGATGCATGGGACGCGCAGTCTGAATCTGGCTACAGCGGTAGCAATTGTGTTGTTTGAGGCTGTGCGTCAACAGCAGGCCTGATCAAAAACATCGCAACGGCACGCGCGCATCAGCGGATGAAATGAACTGACCGAATCAAGCGCGCAATCGGCACTGGATCGTCCTTTCCGTTTTCGGGGCGGACATGCATCCAGAAAAGGACGCTGCCACGTTGAATAAATGCAAACCTCAAAAGGTCTAACAACCAAAGAAAAGAAGCTTATGAGAATATTCGTTGTTTCAATTTGTAGTCTTGCGCTCGTCAGCGTCGCAGTCGGCGCGCAAAAAGAAGAAAAGAAATCGCAACCGAAAAAGCAGGCGCAAACGGCCCAGCATGCGACTCACGCCACCGGGCATCCGGCAGGAGGTGGAGGAGCAGGCGCCAAGAAAATGACGACGGCACCGTCGGGAGGGCAAAAGCCCAAAACGGGCCAAACCTCAACGGCAGCGTATCACGGCCAGCAAGGGCAAGAAGAGCCAAACGTCAACGGCAGCTTATCACGGGCAAAAGGCGAAGGCGGCTCAGACTTCCAACGCTGCTTATCAAACTCAGAAAGCCAAGAAGAACCAAACCCAAGCTGAGAGACAAACAGCCAAAGTGGCGAACGAAAGGCAAGCAGCCAAAGCAGCGAACGCTGGCCAAGTGAAGGGAGCAGGCAAGCCGAACCAGGCGAAGACTGCGACTGTTTCGGGCCAGAACGCGGCGAAACGGGAAGTTCGCCCAGGGCAAGCCGCTTAAGCCGCAGCACTTCAACCTTCCAAAACAGCCGAATACTGCGAAGGCGCCGCCGGTAAAGTTCCAGCAGGGCAGACGCATCGCAGGAAGCCAAAACTGGCAAGGCCAGCAATACACAGTGTTCCGCAACTACAAATCAGAGTGGCACGATCGGAACTGGTGGCGCGGTCATTACGGTAACAACATCACGTTTGTGTTCGGAGCGCCTTATTACTGGAACGCGGGCTACTGGTTCCCAGCCTGGGGTTACACTCCCAACGCGTATTATGCATGGGATGGACCTATCTACGCTCATAATCGCCTGCCACCAGACCAGGTGATTGCGAATGTGCAGTCAGCGCTTCAGCAACAAGGTTATTACCGCGGAGAAGTGGATGGTCTCATTGGACCGCTCACGCGTGGTGCGATCGCAGATTATCAGCGCGATCACGGGCTTTACACCACATCCACGATCGATCAGCCAACACTTCAATCGCTAGGCATGTCATAGCGAACGAACGCGCTGATTTTCGCCAAAAGCCGCCGCGAATGGTTTTCGACGGCGGCTTTTTGTTGGAAGTAGCTGTGCAGCGACTCTCTTCACATAACCTCCGCGATCGATCAACCCACGCTTGAATCGCTAGACATGTCATAAGTGTAGGGACATCGCAGCGCGGCGCCTGATCTTTTCGACGGCAGCTTTTTGCCATCGCGCTCTTGCACCGGAACAGATTAGCGGGAGATACTTGCTCGTGCAGCAGCCGCAACTGATTGCCCGAGATATTTGCAAGTCGTTTCGAATGGGCGCCCGACGAATTGAAGTCTTGCGCGGGATCTCAATGGACATCGCCCACAACGAAACGGTTTTTCTTTCCGGTGCATCCGGCGCGGGCAAGACGACGCTGCTCTACACGTTGGCGGGGCTGGAACGTCCGGAATCAGGAACGGTGAAATTCGAAGGACGCGAGCTTTATAGCGGCAGCTCGTCCGCGGAAGCGCGTCTGCGGAACGAAAAATGGGCTTTGTGTTTCAGGGTTATTTTTGCTGCACGAACTGACCGCACTCGAAAATGTTCTGCTGCCGGGAATGATCGGGCGTCGTGTAATCAGAGGAGAGGCCGAGGAGAGTTTGGCGGCAGTTGGGCTGGCTGATCGCATGCATCATTTGCCTGCAGAATTGTCAGGCGGAGAGCAGCAGCGCGTCGCCATTGCGCGAGCATTAACGAATGATCCCGACATTATTTTTGCCGATGAGCCGACGGGAAATCTCGATTCGAAAACGGGCGACACGATCATGGATCTGCTGCTAAATCTGGCGCGCGATCGCAGCAAAACTCTTCTGGTCGTTACGCACGACACCCGTCTGGCAACGCGCGGCGATCGGCAGTTGCACATCGTGGATGGAGTACTGCAATGATTTCGTTTGCGCCGCCGATTTTGCGGTTTGAATTGCGCGCGTAAACATTTGAGGTTTTGTTGCTAACATGAAAACCACTGATGCGACGGTGTTGGATGAACCAAAGACTCACAGTGCGTGCGACCGAGGAAACAATTGAACCTGCAATAGAAAGTCGGCCGCGTCCGACAACGGGCGTCAGGGAAGCGAAGATTTACATCGACGGGAAATTCTATTCGGAAGCAAACGCAAAGGTTTCGGTGTTCGATCATGGTTTGCTCTACGGCGATGGAATTTTCGAGGGCATACGTTTCTACAACGGCCGCGTTTTTCGCCTGGAACAACACCTGGAGCGCCTTTGGAATTCAGCGCGTTCGATTTGTCTCGAGATTCCCATGACCCGGCAGGAAATGACGGAGGCGTTGCTTGAAACGATCCGGCAAAATCATTTGCGTGACGGTTACATTCGTCTGGTCGTCACACGCGGAGTTGGCAACCTGGGTTTGAATCCGGAGCAGTGCAAAAATCCGAGCGTGATCATCATTGTGGCGACGATCGCTCTTTATCACGAGGATTTTTACCGGAAAGGGCTGAGCATTGTTACTGTCGCGACGCGCCGCAGCAATCCTGCATCACTCAATCCGGCGGTTAAATCATTGAACTACTTGAACAACGTAATGGCCCGGATCGAAGCGAACCTTGCCAGCGCTGATGAAGCGTTGATGTTGAACGACGCAGGAAACGTCGCCGAATGCACTGCCGACAACGTCTTCATCATCAAGCACGGCCAGATCTTCACGCCCCCGATCACGGCCGGAGCGTTGCAAGGAATCACGCGATCGGTCGTGTTTGATATTGCTGGCGAGTTCGACATCAAAGTGATCGAGGCAGATTTCACGCGGCACGACATTTTCGTGGCCGACGAATGCTTCCTCACGGGAACTGCTGCCGAGATCGTTCCAGTGGTTAAAGCCGATGGCCGCATTATCGGAAACGGAAAACCCGGCCCGATCACAACGCGCATCATCGCGCGGTTCCGCGAAATGACGCACGAAGACTGGCACGCCGATTTTCGATTAAGTAGCAAGGATCGCCGAGCGAGACGATGTCAGGGCAATGTGTATCGCGTTGAATGTTTGCAGCAGATCACGGTCTAACTAACAGAGATGTTGTGCGACGTTTGCAAATGTAATGATGCGACAGTTTTCCTGACACAGATCCTCGAGGGCAAGATGCACAAGGTAAACCTGTGCGAAGCTTGCTCGAAGGAAAAAGGTGTCCAGGATCCGACCAGTTTCGCGCTTGCTGATTTGCTGCTCGGCATCGGGGCAGCCGAAGAGATTGAAAAGGAGCACCGGCGAAAAAATGCTCCGTGTGCGGTTTTAGTCAGGCGGACTTCAAAAAACAGGTCGCCTTGGTTGCAGCGAATGCTACGGGACCTTCGCCGAGGGTTTGGGTTCGCTGTTAAAAGCGATGCATAAAGGGACCGAACACGTCGGAAAATTGCCGGAACGCGCGCAGCGCACCATGGCACTGAACCAGCGAATGCGCGCGCTCACTGAAAATCTGCAGAAAGCCGTGGCTGACGAGAACTACGAGAGTGCTGCCTCGCTGCGCGATCAAATTAAACAGCTCGAAACCGACCTTTCGAATTCAGTATGAAATTTTCAAGCATGCTTTCCACTGCGGGAGAATGGCTGCGCGGTGAAGGGCCGCATCACCAGGTTGTAATCAGCAGCCGCGTCCGCCTCGCGCGGAATTTGCGTAACCGTGCTTTTCCGGGATGGGCGAAGAAAGCGGAACGCACGTCAATCCTCGAACAGATCCGGTCGCGCGTGGAAGAGCTTCCGGAGATGCAGGACGCGTTTTCCGAAGGCTTGCAGGATCTGGCGGCGTTGGACAAGCAGGTGCTGGTCGAGCGCCACTTGATCAGTCGCGAGCATGCCGCGAAGGGCGCGGGCAGCGCGGTGGTGGTGAATCGGCGGCAAACGCTCAGCGTCATGATCAACGAGGAAGATCATCTCCGGATGCAATCCATTCGTTCCGGTCTTCAGTTGAAACAGGCATTCAAGCTGGTCGATAAGGTCGACACCGCGCTTGAAAGCAAACTCGACTTCGCCTTCGATCCGCGACTTGGATATTTGACCGCTTGCCCGACCAACGTCGGGACCGGCATGCGTGCTTCTGCGATGCTGCATCTGCCGGGGCTCGTCCTGAGCGAGCTGATCAACCAAGTCATCCAGGCGGTCAGCAAAATCGGGCTCGCGGTGCGCGGCCTTTACGGCGAAGGCACCGAAGCCATGGGCAATCTTTTTCAGATTTCTAATCAGACTACGCTCGGTGAAAAAGAAGAAGACATCATCAATCGTCTGACCAAAGTCATCGAGACGATCATTGATAAGGAACACGATGCGCGCCAGACTTTGCTGCAAAGAAAACCGAGCACGCTTTGCGACCAGATCGGTCGTGCCTATGGCGTTCTAACTTACGCGCATGCCATGCCGTCGAAGGAAGCGCTCAATCTGCTGTCGGTTATCAAGCTTGGAATGGATCTCGGCGCGTTCCCGGAACATCAGCGCCTGCAAATCGACGAATTGTTCATCGAGACACAGCCGGCGCATCTGCAAAAGAACTCGCAACAGAAGTTAAATGCTGAAGAGCGCGACTATCTGCGGGCCCAAATCATCCGTGACCGTTTGAAAGTTTTCCCTAAACCTGATATTAGTAAGATGGTAAGAGACTCAGGCAATGGCTTGACGGACGCACCATCAACTAATGAATAATTTCACACCGCGAGCTCAACAGGTTTTGGCGCTTGCTCGCAAGGAAGCCGACCGGTTTAACCACAACTACGTGGGCACCGAGCACTTGCTTCTCGGGCTGATCAAGCTCGGCCAGGGCGTGGCAGTAAACGTCTTGCAAAAGATGGGGCTCGATCTCGAGACGGTGCGGATGGAAGTGGAGAAACAAGTCGGTTCCGGACCTGAGACAAAGATGGTCGGCAACGTCCCATACACGCCTCGCGTCAAAAAGTGCTGGCGCTTGCTGGCAAAGAGGCCAAGGCGCTCAATCATTCCTATGTCGGCACGGAACACATTTTACTCGGGCTGTTGCGCGAAGGCGAGGGGGTTGCTGCCAGAGTGTTGAAGACTCTGGAACTCGATATCGAACGTACGCGCAACGAAATCTTGAAAGAGCTCGATCCGAATTTCACGCCGTCCGAATCGGAACAGGAAGGCGAGCCGGCGAAGAAAGACGTCAAGACTCCGGCGCTCCGTGCATTTGGCCGCGATCTGACCGAGTTGGCGCGTAAAGGGCGAACTCGATCCGGTGATTGGCCGGCGCAACGAAATCGAGCGCGTCATTCAAGTGCTTTGCCGGCGCACGAAGAACAATCCGGTGTTGATCGGCGAAGCCGGCGTGGGCAAAACAGCCATCGCCGAGGGACTGGCGCAGGAAATCTCAAACGGCAACGTGCCGGAACTATTGCGGGACAAGCGCGTGATCACGCTTGACCTGGCGTTAATGGTCGCGGGAACAAAATATCGCGGCCAGTTCGAAGAACGAATCAAAGCGGTGATGGACGAGATCCGTCGTTCCAAGAACGTGATCCTTTTTATCGATGAGCTGCACACGATCGTCGGCGCAGGTTCAGCCGAAGGCGCGATGGACGCGTCCAACATCATCAAACCGGCCCTGAGCCGTGGCGAATTGCAATGCGTTGGCGCGACAACGATGAACGAATACCGCAAGTACATCGAGAAAGATGCCGCGCTGGAACGCCGGTTTCAGACGATAAAGGTCGATGCGCCGACCGTTGATGAAGCCATTCAAATCTTGAAAGGTCTGCGCCCGAAGTACGAGGCGCATCACAAAGCCAAGCTCACCGACGAAGCGCTCGAGACTGCCGTCAGATTTTCCGATCGTTACATCACCGGCCGCTTTCTTCCCGATAAAGCCATCGATGTCATGGACGAGGCAGGTGCGCGCGCTCGCATCAACTCAATGACGCGGCCGCCGGACGTGAAGGACATCGAGAAGGAAATCGAAGCCATCCGTCTGGAAAAAGAAGGAGCGATCAAGGCCCAGGATTTTGAAAAAGCCGCTTCGCTTCGCGACAAGGAGAAGCAAACCAAGGAAAAACTCGATGCCATTTTGACCAAGTGGCGCGAAGAACGCGAAGAGAAAGAGGTCGTCGTGACTGGCGACGACATGATGCACATCATCTCGAAAGTCACGGGCGTTCCGCTCCAGCGGATGGAAGAGCAGGAGACCCAGAAGCTGCTCAGGATGGAGGCGGAGCTCAAAGAGCGCGTCATCGGCCAGCACGAAGCGGTCACAGCGATCAGCAAGGCGTTGCGGCGCTCCCGCGCGGATTTGAAAGATCCCAAGCGCCCGATCGGTTCGTTCGTGTTTCTCGGTCCGACCGGTGTCGGCAAAACCTATCTCGCGCGCACGCTCGCAGAGTTCATGTTCGGCGACGCCGACGCGTTGATCCAAATCGACATGTCGGAGTACATGGAGAAATTCACGGCGTCCCGTTTGATCGGGTCGCCGCCGGGCTATGTCGGTTACGAGGAAGGCGGACAACTTTCTGAAGCCGTGCGGCGCCGGCCGTACTCGGTAGTGCTCTTCGATGAAATTGAAAAGGCGCACCCGGATGTGATGCATCTTCTTTTGCAGATTTTGGAAGACGGCAAGATCACCGACTCGTTAGGCCGCAAGATCGATTTCCGGAACACGATCATCATCATGACGTCGAACGTCGGCGCTGATTTGCTGAAGAAGCAGACGGTGATGGGATTCGGCGCACCGAGCGAGGGACACGATTACGATTCGATGCGCGACAAGATTCTCGATGAAACGAAGCGCGTCTTTAAACCCGAGTTCCTCAACCGGCTGGATGAGATCATCGTGTTTCATTCGCTCGGCAAACCGGAGCTGTTGCGCATCGTTGATCTGGAAGTGGACAAAGTGCTCACGCGCATCAAAGCCAAGGAAGTGCACATCGACCTGCAGCAAAGCGCGAAGGAATTTCTCATCGACAAGGGATACGATCCGCAATACGGCGCCCGACCGATGCGTCGCGCTGTCGAACGTTTTCTTGAAGATCCGCTCGCGGAAGAATTGCTCCGCGGCAACGTCAAACCCGGCGACCGCGTCGACGTCGTTGCCGCCGACGGCAAGCTGTCGTTCAAGGTTCCGGAATCACAGGCACAAAGCAGCGCACCGGCGGCGCCGGCGCCGAGCTAAGCCACACTTCTCAATTACGCCCGCGGATGCGCATCCGCGTACGCTTTCTTGAGACGTTCGACGGTGACGTGCGTGTAGATCTGTGTCGTGGAAAGACTCGCGTGCCCGAGTAACGCCTGCACGCTGCGCAGATCCGCGCCGCGATCGAGCATGTGCGTGGCGAAGCTGTGGCGCAATTTGTGTGGGCTCATGGAAATCGGAATGGACGTGCGCCGAACATACCGTTTCAACACCAGCCAAACTGAGCGCGCGGACATTCGCCTTCGCGCTTTGTTGATGAAGAGCGGACCCGCGTGAACGTTGGCCGTCGCCCGATATTTTTGGATCGCTTCCAGCGCTGGCAGACCCACCGGGCAGACGCGTTCCTTGCGGCCCTTGCCGAATACGCGCACCGATTCTGTGTAAGGATCAACATCGGCCACATCGAGCGCAGCCAGTTCGCTCAGGCGCAAGCCGCTGCTGTAAAACAATTCCATGATAGCGACGTCGCGCAGAGGCATCCATGATGGTGCAGATCGGCTCTTTGGCTCGCGGGTTGGCGCCGTGAGAAGTTCGTCCACCTGTTGGCGTGTCAGGACCAGCGGCAGCTTTTTCTCCATCTTTGGCAGTTGCACTTCTCGGACAGGATTATGTCGCAGCCGTTTCCGAGCGGCGAGAAACTGATAGAAAGTGCGTAGTGCTGAGAATTGCAGTCGCACGTACGAACGCGCCTGCCCGCGTTTCATCACCGCAAAGAGGTAATTGCGAAAATCGTCGGCTGCGCATTTTTTCCACGACGTTTTGTTTTCCGCGCGGAAACTAGTCAACGCATGGCGATACGCCTTGAGCGTGCGCGGTGAAGCATTCCGCTCGTTCGCGAGATAACGCAGGAATTCCTCCATGAGAGGATCGCGGGTCGTTCCGGAGCGCAGTCGAGCGAATCCTGAGGCGAGGGCTTTGAGATCTTGCCGCGGGATCCCTCGACTTCTCGCGCGTCTGCGCGATCCGCTCGGGATGACGAAGCGCTCATTCGGGTTTCTCGACAACGTACCGCAGGTCGGTTGGATTAGAGCGGCCACTCATTTGGCTTTTGAAGATCGGCGGCGGAGTGGTGGAAATGAGCTCGTACCTCTTCAAAACGAACTCCGGATAAATCCCATTGCTGGCTGGCTCATACACTTTGTCGCCACTGAAGTAGCCGTAGAGCTTGTATTCGTAATTGTTGTCGCTCCCGAACTCGAGACGTTCGCGGTCCGGCGCAAGTTTCTCTTTCTCATTGAGCATCACCAACTCCGCTGTGCTCCATGGCTGGCCGGCCTTGCGAACGTAACCCCAGAATTTGTAATCGGGTTTGTAGTAACGCCGCCCGATATAATAATCGCCGGTCGGTTCGGCTGCGATGTGTTGCGCCATCTCGATTCTCGCCTGCTGAATCCCTTGCGGAACAGTTTCGCAACCGGCGAAGAACAGTGCGCCCAGCACCACATTCGTGGCCAACAAATACTGAGCGACGCGTCTCATTGCTTGAACGGGCATCATTTACGCAGCTTTGCGCCGGGCGCAATTGCTAGCTCGGAGGCACGAGGTCCGGCAATCATTTTCTCGTGCGAGATGGATTGCATGGCTTTGACCGGTCCGCTAGAATTCGGGGACATGTTCGAAGTTGAGATTTATGCGCGTGGCTTGCGCGAAATGGGGAACATCCTGGAATTGGACCGGCAGCTCGTGGAGATCGCCGGCCTGCGTTACAAGATGGACACAAATCACGATATCGTTTACCTCGAGTTCGATGAACCGACTTTGAGCATTCGCGACATTCGCACCATTTTCCTTAAGCTCGGTCTTGAACCGCTTTTCATCGGCGCGATTCCGCCCGAATTGCAGTCGCGAACAAAGACCGAGCGGCTGAGCGCCTAGCGACGTAATCGGCGATTAGTGATCAGAACAAAACGTTGCGCAGCACGCTCTTTAGCCGTTCACTGTCCAGTTATCTGTCATCGCTTCTTCCATAATGGTCCGCTTCTTTAGCGCCCTCGGCGCGCCGCTGCTCGCGTTCTGTCCAATATCTCGGCGAACTCGTCCTGCTGGCTGCTGACACGTTTCGTTCCATTTTCACCCACAAGCTCCGGTGGAAATTGTTCCTCAACCAGGTTGTCGAAGTGGGGTTGCTTTCGCAGCTCGTCGTCATAATCACCGGCGCGTTCACTGGTGCGGTGTTCTCGGCACAAACATTTTTCCAATTTAACAAGCTGGGAATGGGCTCAGCTGTAGGCGCGGTAGTTTCGGTTTCGCTCTGCCGCGAGCTCGCGCCGGTGCTGACTGCTCTGATGGTAGCCGGACGCGTGGGCGCAGCGATGTCAGCCGAGATCGGCACGATGAAAGTCACTGAGCAAATCGATGCCTTGCGCGCGCTTGCTGTTTATCCGGTTGATTACCTGGTAGTGCCGCGCGTACTGGCCATGATGGTCTCGATGCCACTTCTGGTGGCGGAGTGCATCGCCGTGGGCATCGCAGCCGGTTATCTCGTTGCGATTTTCATGCTCGACATTAACGGCACTTACTACATGGCGAACATGGTGCGCTGGACGCGCAGTCGCGATATCATCATGGGTCTGTCAAAAGCGTTCTGTTTCGGGATACTCATCGTATTCATCAGTTGCCAGAAAGGATTGACCACACGCGAGGGAGCAGTTGGCGTCGGTCGGGCCACCACTGAGGCGGTGGTGAACGCCTCGCTCGCGGTCCTGATTTGCAATTTTTTCTCACCATGATGTTCAACATTATTTATCCGGCGGGGTATCAGTAATGCTGCACAGTTGAGACTTGCAGAGTTGACCTGAAAGCGTTCGGGATTGAAGTTTGAGCTACGATGATCGAAGCGCCTCCATCTCCGAAGATGTCAGCGGAACCTCCTCTGGTTTCGGATAATTCGTCGCCCATGATTGCCGTGCGTTCGTTGCAAAAGAAAATCGGGCAACAGGAAATTTTGCGCGGCGTCGATCTTAAGATCAGCAGCGGCGAGACGCTGGCCATCATTGGGCGCAGCGGTGGCGGCAAGAGCGTTTTGCTGAAACACATGGTTGGGTTGATGGAGCCGGACTCCGGGGAAATTTGGATCCAGGGCCAAAACATCATTGGAATGAACGAGCGCCAGCTCGGGGCGATCCGCAAAAAGGTCGGCATTCTATTTCAAGGTGGCGCGCTTTTTGATTCGATGACGGTTGAAGACAACATTGCCTTTCCTTTGCGCGAAGCCGGCGAGCGCGATCGGAAAGTTCTGCGCTCAAAAGTTAGTGAGATGCTTGAGGTGATGGAAATGGAAGGTCAGGAAGATAAGATGCCGGAAACTTTGAGCGGCGGGATGAAAAAACGGGTCGGGCTGGCGCGCGCCATCATTCGGCGGCCCTCGTGTGTATTGTACGATGAGCCGACAGCCGGTCTTGATCCTGTAGTCGCCGATAGCATCAATCGATTGATTCGCCGGCTGCAACAGCGCTTTGGAATGACCAGCGTGGTTGTCACCCACGATATGAAAAGCGCGTTTGATGTAGCCGACCGAATCGCCTACCTGCACGAAGGCCGGATCTATTTTAACGGAACGGCGAATCAACTTCAGCAATCGAGCGATCCACTCATTCAGGATTTCCTCCTCGGCCGATCTGACGGTCGGAGGCGATTGACCTCAATTGCCTGCAGTCTCGAGGGCGAAACGCGCTCGAGTGAGCCGTCGCTTACCTTGCGAAAATCAGCAGCAAGATCGACAATAAACATCCAAGATGAACCGGCACGAGCGAGGTTTGGAATTCAAAGTAGGCATTTTTGTTTTTGTAGGGCTGGCGATGTTAGGCGCGCTGGTCGTGCAATTCGGCAGGCTGGGTGAAGGCTTTAAGACGTATTACACCATCACCGTGCGCTTCAGTGATGCGAGCGGACTGCTGAAAGGCACCGATGTCTTGCTCGCCGGAGCGAGAATCGGAAAAGTCGCAGGTGGCCCGAAGCTAGTTCGTGAGGGCGGTGGCGTGGCTGTACCTCTGAAAATCTATGATTACATTAAGATCCCTGAGGGAACGAAGTTCACAGTCGGCAGTTCGGGTTTGCTTGGCGATCGGTTCGTGAATGTAACGATACCGCCCGGACCTCAGAAGGCGTATCTGCCGCCGAATGCCGATGTCAATGGTGCACGCGAGACCGGCATCGACGATCTCACACGCTCAGGCGGTGCGCTCGTGAACGACCTCCGCGGCACCGTGCAAAAGATCGACACAACTGTGAACCGTCTGAATCAAGACACGCTTTCCCCGGCGAACATGGAAAACCTGAAGGCGAGCATGGAACATTTGAACCAGGCTACCGGCGCGCTGGCAGAATCATCCAAGAAACTGGATGGCGTGATCGAGCAGGCCGATTCGGCGATGGCCTCCGCAAAGAAGGCCGCCGACGGTTTGCAGAATGCGATCGCGCGACACGCGCAAAGTTTTGCGCAGCGCCACGCAAGGCAAAGGTTTGGTGGCGACACTGCTGAATGATCAACAACTGGCGAACGATCTGCACGCGCTCGATCAGCAACCTGCGCGCACACGGCGTGTTGTTTTATCGCGACAGCGCCGCAAGTGCGTCAGACCGCGCCGCGCCCGCAAGCCACGCCGTCACGAAGAGCTCCGAGCCGCTAAGATACAAAGGCAGTCGCAAATGAAATGAGAGCGGTGCGTCCTGGCTGCCTTTAAGACGCTCGATCTCTTTCGCGCAATCGGTTGCGCACGTCTTCTTGGCTCAAGCCATTTACCCGAATCAGTTTGTCGCGCGATTTGTGACCCCGTTCCAGCGCGATGGCACGGCGGGAAATGTTTAATTGTTCGGCAAGAAAGGAGATCAGCGCCGCATTCGCCTTTCCTTCAACCGCCGGTGCGCGCAGTTTGATCTTAACTGCGCCGCCGTGCTCGCCCACGACACAGTCGCTCATGGCATTCGCGAACGACGTGAACCCGCAGAATTGCCATTCGGCCCATCATATCAGCGCAGAGGTGAACTCGCTCGACGGATTTTGGCGCCGCATGCGATGATATGCATCCATGAAAGCGCGACACTTCTACTTGGTTTGCTGTGTGCTCGGATTGGTCCTCCCTTACTCGCAATTTGTGCCGTGGCTATTGGAGCACGGCTTAAATGTTACGTTGTTCGTTCGTGAACTGTTCGCCAACCGGATCAGCGCGTTCTTTGCGATGGATGTGATCGTTTCTGCAATCGTGCTGATCTGGTTTATTCAAAGCGAAGGCAAACGTTTGCGGGTCCGGCTTCTTTGGTTGCCGACGGTTGGAACATTGGTCGTCGGTGTATCGTTTGGATTCCCGCTTTTTCTTTTTCTAAGGCAGGTGACGTTGGACCGAACAACTGCTCGAGCTTAACAGATCCTCGACGCATGACGCCAAATGAATTTCGCGAACTGGCGCTGAGTTTTCCGGAAGCGATTGAATCGGCGCACATGCGTCATCCGGATTTTCGCGTTGGTGGAAGGATTTTCGCAACGCTCGGATATCCCAACGAGAACTCGGCAATGGTGAAGCTATCGCCAGACGAGCAAAAAGAATTTGTCCGAACGTAGTCCGGCCGTTTTCGCAACGGCGAAAGGCGCCTGGGGTCGGCAGGGAAGCACAATTGTTCACTTGCCGTCGGCAACGATCGACATCGTGCGCGAAGCACTCACAGCAGCGTGGCGCAACACCGCGCCGAAGCGGCTATCGAAAAATCGCTAACGCAAGCCCACAGCTTTGCGAACGCGGTCCATGACTTGATTGGCAATTTCGTTGGCGCGCCTCGCGCCGCGGGCGAGGACATCGTCGATGTACGATTTGTCCTTGAGAATTTCTTCACGGCGTTTGCGCATCGGCGCGAAATATTCCCAGAGTTTTTCGAACAACTGTTTCTTGAAATCGCCGTAGCCAGTACCGCCTTTTACAAATCGTTCGCGCATGTCTGCGATTTCATCATTCGACGCGACCAGCGAGTAGAGCTTGAAGATTGTCGATGTCGCCGGGTCCTTCGGCGCATCCACCGCTACGGAATCGGTGACGATGCTCATCACGCGTTTTCGCATTTCCTTCTCGTCGCCGAAGATGTCGATGTTGTTGCCGTAACTCTTGCTCATTTTCTGGCCGTCGATGCCGGGCACGGTTTCGGTTGCGGGCTGAATACGCGGCTCGGGCAGCTTGAAAATCTGCCCGTACGTTTCGTTCATTTTCACCGCGAGATCGCGCGTGATTTCGATGTGCTGTTTCTGGTCTTTGCCGACTGGCACGACATCGCTGTCGTAAATCAAAATGTCCGCCGCCATCAGGATGGGATAGCTGAACAGTCCAACGTTCGCGCTCATACCGCGGGCGAGTTTGTCCTTGTACGAGGTGCGCCCGCTCAAGCAACCCCATCGGCGCTACTGTTGATAAAATCCAGGCGAGTTCCGTCACCTGCGGCACATCCGAATGCCGAAAGAGCGTCGCGCGCTCCGGATCGAGTCCGCACGCCAGAAAATCGAGTGCGACGCGGCGGCTGTTTGCGCGCAACATTTCCGGGTCGCGCAAACTCGTGAGCGCATGGTAATCGGCGACGAAATAAAGCGCTTCGCCCTCGGCTTGCAGCGCGACGGCAGGCCGCATCATGCCAAAATAATTGCCGATGTGCAGGGCACCGCTGGGCTGGATGCCGGACAAAATGCGCATGGGAGTAAGTAATGAATGCCTGATGTCGAATGACGAATCAATGACGAAGCGCAAATGCTGTAGCGTGCGCTGTCCTCAGCGCAACTTGCCGGACACGCGATATCCGCTGAGGACAGCGGACACTACAATGCCATTCGTCATTCCTGACTTCCTGCTGGTAAACCTGCGCGGCAGCGATTAGAACAACTCCTCAATGGCCAAAAATTCCGAGCCTGTTTCGGTCGTCACCGGAGGTGCGGGTTTTCTCGGCTCGCATCTCGATAGACCGGCTTTTGGCGAGAAGGTCATCGCGTCATCGCCATCGACAATCTGATCACCGGTAACACGGCGAACATCGGCCATCTCGCCGGGAACGAGAATTTCCGGTTCGTCAAACACAACGTCTCGAACTTCATCTTCCTCCCGGAACAACAGATCGACTACGTGTTTCACTTCGCATCGCCGGCCAGTCCAATCGATTATTTGGAACTCCCGATTCCGACGCTCAAAGTTGGCGCGCTCGGCACGCACAACACGCTTGGTTTAGCCAAGGACAAAAAGCCACGTTCATTCTCGCTTCCACGTCGGAGGTGTACGGCGATCCCCTGGAGCATCCGCAAAAGGAAGATTACTGGGGCAACGTGAATCCTATCGGGCCGCGCGGCGTTTACGACGAAGCGAAACGGTTCGCGGAAGCGATCACCATGGCTTACCACCGCTATCACCGCGTGGACACGCGAATCGTGCGGATCTTCAACACATACGGTCCGCGGATGCGCTTGCGCGACGGCCGCGTGGTGCCGGCGTTTATCGGGCAGGCCCTGAGCGGGCAACCGCTCAGCGTGTTCGGCGACGGGTCGCAGACGCGCTCGTTTTGTTACGTGTCCGATTTGATCGATGGAATTTTCAGGCTCGCGATGAGCGATTTCCACGAGCCGGTCAACCTCGGCAATCCGCGCGAGATGACCATTAAACAGTTTGCAGAGGAAATCATCCGAATCACGGGGACGAAATCTACAATCGAATACAAACCCTTGCCGGTGGACGACCCGAAGGTGCGCCAACCGGACATCACCCGCGCGAAAGAAGTCCTCAGTTGGGAACCGCGAGTTGAGTTCGAGGAAGGTATCAAGAAGACGATCGACTATTTTAAAGCGTCGTTGAAGAGTTGAAGCGTCTAGGCGTGCGCACCCTTTTGTCATTCTGAGCGAAGCGAAGAATCTCTGGTTCTCTAGCTGCGCATCTCAAGCGGTTAGCCAGAGATGTTTCGCTCCGCTCAACATGACAACATGGTTAATGGCTTGGTTTGCGCAGAAATTTTACTGGCGTTTGCTGCGATTTGGTTTTGAGTTCTCGCATGTTCAAGGGTGCGCTCTTTCTGGCGCTCGGGTTCTTTGCCGTTTGCTTTCCCGTCGTAGCGCAGCAGGCCAAACATTCTGGAGCTGCGCAACATCGCGTCGCCGCATCCGCGTTGATGCCGCTCGACGTGGTTTCTAATTTCAGCATCTATCGTCCCAACGTTATCAATGCGTCCAACGCATCCATTCTATTTCACAACGGGCCCGTGCGCGCGTGGTCCGATGGCGCGCAATTGGTAAGCGAAAGTGCGCTCGGCTGCAAATTGGAATGGCGCCGCTCGGGTTGTTTCCAGTGACGTATTTGGCTCCGAGCGATGTCGGACCCGCGCCCATCAGGAAGCCAAGCGCCGCTTCCAATTCTCGATCGCAAATGGCTGCGACCGATGGAAAAGATTTGCCCGGTGAGATGATCAGTTCGCCGTTGAATCAAGTCTATTGCACGGGAGAAGTCGGGTTCGTTTACGGGCAATGGAGCGGCAAAGGCAACGGCGACTACTGGCAGAATTACGTTTGGGGCCAGGCCGGCAACGATCACTTTCAGATCAATGCCGGCGCTTCGTTCGAAAATTGGAGCGGCAAGCTCACCGAAAATTCGCGCATATCCATTTTCGAGATAGTTGCGTGCACGAGCGCAAATCAGGCGAGCAGTTAGCGAACGCGTTGAAGACTGACGTCATTCCGTTCGCCGAAGCGCAGGAAATCAGGCGACATGAGTGCATGTGTAACCAACGCGTTGAGGACAACGCATTCCACCTGGTTAGTATTTCCGCTGTAGAAACTTTGCTTTGAGCATTTTGGAATTGCGATTTAGACCTTTAACGCCGATGCGCGGACCGGCGCGCCTGATCACTCTTAACCTCGGATCTCAAACGGTTGGTCTTGCCGAATTCCGAGTCGCCCACGGCGGTCTGGTCCTGGTGAATTATCGCCTGCGCGAAGTGCCGCTCGATCCAGAGACCGGGCAGCGTCGCGATGCACATGTTGCGTTCGAGGAGGCCGCCGCCGTGTTACGCGAGATGATGCATGAGATGCAAATTCACCGGCGCCCGGTGAACTATGCTTTGCCTGCGCAATCAGTGTTCGCCCGGTTTGTGAAACTGCCGCCGTTGGGACAGGAAAAACTGGACAAGATCATCTCGTTCGAAGCGCAGCAAAATGTCCCGTTCCCTCTGGACGAAGTCGTCTGGGATTATCAGCTCGTCGGCGGCGGACTGGGCGAACAGATTCAGGTCGTCCTCGTCGCGATCAAAGTTGATTTGCTCGACCAAATCAATGCAGCGGTGGAAGGAACAGGACTACAGACTTCCATCGTCGACATTGCGCCGATGGCGCTCTACAACGCCTTTCGCTACAGCTACCCCGAGGTCGGCGATTGTTCGCTGCTGCTGGATATCGGTGCGCGCACCACGAACATTCTTTTCATTGAATCAGGAAGAATTTTTTGCGGAGCATCCCGCTGGGCGGCAGCGCGATCACCGCCGCGATCGCCAGGGAATTCAACGAATCATTTGCCGCGGCGGAAACTCGCAAGAAACGGGATGGCTTTGTGGGGCTGGGCGGCGCTTATGCCGAACCTGCCGATCCCAACGTTGCGCGGGTTTCGAAAATCGCGCGCAGCACCATGACCCGGCTCCATGCAGAATTGATGCGTTCCATCACGCACTACCGCGCCCAACAGCAGGGAAATCGCCCGGCTCGCATTTTCCTGTGTGGCGGCGGCGCTGGAATGCCCTACATGCGCGAGTTCTTTCACGAGAAATTTCAAGTGCCGATCGAGTTTTTCAATCCGTTGCAAAACGTCATCGGTTGCCGAGTCGGCGCCGATGCAGGACGTGGCGCGTTCCGCACATTTGTTAGGTGAATTGGTCGGCCTGGCGCTGCGCAGCGTCACTGTTTGTCCGATGGAATTGAACCTGCGGCCGGCGAGCGTCGTTCGCAGGCAGGATTTGGAAAAACGCCGGCCGTTCTTCATCGCCGCGGCGGCGTGCATTCTGCTCGCGCTGCTGGGCTGGTCGGCTTACTACACACGCGCGGCGCAGGTCGCGCAGCAAACGGCAGAGACACTCCGCCAGAAGAACGACACCATGCACGTGGCCGAGGGGCAGTTGGACAAGCTTAAAAAGCAAATCACCGCGTTGGACAACACTGCGACCCCGCTGATCACGGCTGTGAATGATCGCAATTTTTGGCCGCAGATCCTCGAACAGCTAAACTCGCGTCTGCCCGAATCAGACATTTGGATCACGGAGTTGGCCGCGACTTCCGGTGGAAAACTGTTAGGCGTCTCTGAAAAACGCGCCGCGGAAAGTGCAGCCACTCCTCCGCCGGCGCCCGCCGCGGGCCCGGCAACCAAGGGCCCGACTGCCGCTGCGATCGACGGCATTAACGTGCGCGGCCTGTACTCTGTATAATCCGAAACAGCAGGAAATCGTCGTCGATTACCTCCGGAATCTCGCGAACTCGCCGCTCTTTGCCGTCGATGCGAAGACGCCCGAGCGTTTTATAAAATCCAACTCCGTCCCGAACGACACCGAATGGGCGTTCCCGTTTGAGCTTCAGCTTACGCTTACGCAAACCGGTGAAGATGCCATGAAAGGCCTCAGCAGATTTAATAAGCGAAAGCAGGAACGCAGGAAGCTCCAGTGCCACAATGACCGAATGTTTCTTTATCTCGATTCGCAATTTGTGTGCGAAGCTGACGGATTACCGGATGAGTCGCAAATGACGAAGTGCGAATGTCGAATAACGAAGGAATGACCAAAATCCGAATGCCGAATCTGCGTAAATCTGTGCAATCTGCGGATGATCATCTCCGTGATCTCTGCGTCCTCTGTGGTGAAGAATAATTTTGCGGCATGAAATGGTTTCAGCAAAACAGGGCGCTCGGAACGTTTCTCGTTGTTTCGGGAATTTGCATCTTGCTCGGCGCGGCGCCTGCTTTACTGGAGATGGAGTGTTTGGAGCGAGGCTAAGCAAACGTTCGACCAGGCCACAGCAGAGCGGAACCGATTGCAGGGTCTCAATCCGTTTCCCAACGACGCGAATTACCGGAAATTGCAGGGCTACCTCGAGAGATACAACGCCGCGCTGGACAAATTCAAAGACGAGCTGAAAGCCGAAGTCGCTCCGGCGCCGCCGCTTGCGCCTAACGAATTCCAGTCGCGCCTGCGCCAGGCGACCCTCGCCGCGGAGGAGCGGGCGCGCACGAATAACGTGAAGTTGCCCGACAAATTTCAGCTCGGCTTCGATGAATTCGCCCGGATAATGCCGAGCACAGCGGTAGCGGCGTTGCTTGGACAGGAACTCTCGCAAGTTCAGATGCTCATCAACATTTTGCTCGACGCGAAAGTGGACAGCATCACGTCATTTCGCCGTCATCCGTTGCCGGAAGAACGCGGAGCATCGCCAACACCGACACCATCTCCCGGCCAAAGAGTTGCGACGACCGCGAAACCGGGCGGCACGCCCGCGCCGAAATTGATCGAGCGCAACGTGGTTGAGGTCACGTTCAAAGCTGCGCCCGGTGCCGCGCGAAAAGTCATGAACGAAATCACAAGTTCCACCGGCCAATTCTTCATCATTCGCACGCTCTACGTGCACAACGAAAAAGACAAAGGCCCGCCGCGCGAGAGAACCGGAGCGCCCACGCCAGTCCCGAGCCCGCAAGCATCTCCCGGCCAATCACCCGCAGGCGCGCTAAACTTCATCGTCGGCAACGAGCACATCGAAGTCTCCGCCACGATCGAAATGCTGCGGTTTACGTTTTAATTTCAACCACGGATTGACACGCCGCACGTGCAAGCTGACGGCTAGCAGACGATTTGATTATGCCGAGCGAGGTCGCGAGCAACTCAGATGTTCAACACGAGTGATGGCACATGATATCACAGATGGATCGAAACCGTGCCAGTTCGGATGCTTTCAAGTCGCTGAGCGGACTGCTGAACCGGGCTCGATATGGGTGCAATCGGCGGTCATTCTCAAATGATTCTGCGTTCAATCTGTGAAATCTGTGATAAATCCGTGTCATCTCGTGTTCTCGTGGTAATCTTGACTATGGCGAAAGCAATCGACTGGCTTAAGGCGAATTACGATCGCGCGGTGCTGATGGCTGCGGCGGTTTTCCTTTTCATTTCGCGCCATCGCCATTTGGTGGAGCGCAATCCAGTTCGGCAATCGTCTTATCACTCCGCCGGCAGTTCCGCCGAAAACCGCCTCGCAGCCGCCGGTCGCAGTCGAGCTCGATCGCGCCGCGGAACAGCTCGAGAAGCCGCTGCAATGGAAAGCCAGCACGCGCTCCGGCCTGTTCGTTCCGGAAAAACATTTCATCGGCCCCGACGGCATGCCCGCGACGTTGCAGAACACGCAGGTGCATGCGCCGGTGCCTAACGAGTGGTTCGAAAAATATGCGTTGCCCATCGAAGACGCCGACGCTCTTGAACAGGACCCCGACAAGGATGGGTTCACTAATCTCGACGAATGGCAGGGCAACACCGATCCAACCAACGCAGAGTCGCACCCTGATTACACCACAAAATTACATCTGGTGTCGGCCACCGAGGAACCGTTTCGGTACATTTTTGCGTCGCGCACAAGAGACAAGTTCGGCATCAACAGCACCGACGAGAGCGAGCCGACGCAATTCCTGAAAGTCGGCGACGTCATCCGCGGCACCGACTTTAAGATCATGAAGTTCACGGAAAAAAGGAGCGCAATCAGTACGGCATGAAGATGGATGTGTCGGAGTTGTTGCTCGAGCACCAGCAGAATCACGCACAGCTCACGCTGGTGAAAGGACAGGTCGCCACCTCGCCGCAATCCGTCGCGACGTTCGTTTACACCTGGGGTGGCCGGAAGGAATTTGAAGTGCGCAAAGACCAGGAG
>ERZ1370068.8083-contig-6964_pt1 | contig 84191 bp, 103 predicted proteins | sample MGYA00561227_ERZ1370068 | MGnify/ENA primary metagenome ERZ1370068 (study PRJEB38410, sample SAMEA6850437) | metagenome | study: Metagenomic assessment of the ecological functions of the soil: analysis of the soil microbiota associated with the...
TGCGATCAGCACGGCCGGCGCTGCCCGGGCCCGGGGCCGAGCGGCGTCCCGTGGCTCGGTCAGTATCGTCCGAGACGTGCAGCAGGTTGTCCCATGCGGTCTCCTCAGTTGATGTTCACCAGCGCGCCGCGCACGGTCGAGCGTCGCGCTCGGCTTTGAGGTCGAGCGTGCCGGTCGCTTCGATCGGTGATGGTCGCGGCCTTGATGTTGAGCTGCCCGTTGGCCTCGATGCGTCATGGCGCCGCTCTTGCTGTCGATCTTGAGCTGGTTGCCCTTCTCGTCCTTGACGACGATGCCGTTGTCGTCGAACGGTGACCTTGCGGCCTTCTCGTGCGCGAGCTCGACCACGCCCTTGGCGCCGTCGTCGAACAGCAGGTAGTGCTTCTTGCGCGACTGCAGGATGCGCTTGTCGTTCTTGCCGTCGTCGTTGGCGAGCGGCGGCTTGTCCTTGCCGTTCCAGAGCGCGCCGAGCACGTACGGAAAGCGCAGGTCCTCGCGCTCGAAGCGCGACCAGCACTTCGTCGCCGACTTCCGGGATCAGCACGAAGCCGCGATCGTCGCCCGGCCATCGGCATGGCGAGCCGCGCCCAGTAGCTCTCGCGTCGGCTTGTCGTGCCACGGGATAGCGCACCTTGACGCGGCACGAGCCGTCCGTCGTCCTTGTTCTGCGTGACGACGCGCGATGGCGACGCCTTTGACGTAGCCGCCGGACTCGATGCCGGTTTCGCGCGGTGCGCTGCGTCGGCATCGAGGCTCATAGCCCGGTCTCCTTCACCTTGAAGCGCGTGCGATAGCCGTTCGCTGTCGATCTTGTGCGTCGCCTGCTGGATGTAGTAGGTCTTCGAGAACGGCGCGCCGAGATTGTCGAGCTGCGACGTTGCGATCGGGGCGGATCTCCGGCAGGCCGATCGCCTCGGCCTCGCCGGTCAGGAACTGCTTCGCGCGCTCGTTGAGCGCGGCCTTCGGCGCGCTGGTCGGCTTCGGCCTGCGTGAACACCGGCTGGCGCAGGCGCAGCGTCGGCTGCTTGTCGGGATCGCGCACGAAGCGCGTTGAGGCTGCTGCGCCCGCGCTCTTGCCCGTCGAGCCCGGACTCCTCGCCGGCAGTCGCGCGTGCCGATGATCGCTTCCTTGCGTCTGTCGGGTCCCAGCCGTAGACCTCGACCTTCGAGACCTGGCCCGCGAGGTTGGCCTCGGGCTTGAAGCTGAGCAGGCCCTCGCCCCACGCGAGCCGCACGACCGCGGTCGGCCTTGTCGTTCGGGCTTGCGCGAAGTGCAGCGTGCGCTCGCTCGTCGACGTACAGCTCGAAGTGATTGCGGTCGGCGAGCTTCTTCAGGAACTCCCAGTCGCTCTCCTGGTTCTGCTCGATCTGCGCGTGCTGCTCCTTGGTCGTCTCGATCTTGCGCGTCGAGGTTGTGGAAGCTCGCGATCTCGTGCGCGGCGTCGCTGTCGCGCGCCTTCGTCCAGGTGCGCGAGTTCTTGCCCATGCGTCAGCGGGAAGCCGTGGTCGTAGCCCGCGATCGACGAGCTCGGGCGAGCCGGCCTCGGGAAAGCTCGTCGTGATCTCGGTGATCGATGCCGCTCAGCGATCAGCGGCATCGACTTGCGCGTCGCCATAGCCCATGCAGATCTCGACCTCGGCGCCGAAGGTCGAGCAGCTCGAGCACGTCGTCGCCGCGGCCGGTCTTGAAGCGTGCAGCTTGTGGTTGTAGCAGTCGACGACGGTGAAGCGTGAAGCGCGACGCCGCGCCGAGCACCAGGTCGACCTCGACCTGGCTCACCGCGACCAGCAGGTCGCGCATGAGATCGTCGCGCCCGACGCGCACGGCGAACGCCGGCGCGTAGAAGTCGCCGTAGTTCTTAGAGAGCGTCGCCAGTTCCATCGGGTTCTCGATCGGCGGCAGCATCGAGCCAGTCGCCCGGCGCGATCTCGCGCGGGTCGTCGAGATCGTTCGCTTCGGCGATGCGCACCCATTCGCGCGGGTCGTCGTATTCGCGCGCCGCGATCAGCCACAGCGCTGTCGCGCCCGACGACGACGCGGCGCTTGGTCTTGTCGGCCGACTCGCGGCGCGGGTCCTCGAGCTGCTGGCGCAGCGTGCGGTATTCCTTGAAGCTCACCGACAGCGTCGCGCGCGCCGGCGTGCCGTCGGGATGGAACATCGTGACCTTGCGGCCGAGCTTCTCGATGACCGCGGTGAACTCCATCGGTCCCCAGTTGAAGCGCACCGGCGGCGGCGCGTGCAGGTCGCGATCGATCTCGAGCAGCTTCGAGATGTCGCTGCAGGCGCTTCGCGAGCGGGTCTGTCTCCTTCTGCTGCAGCGACGTCGGGCCCTTCGGGATCGGTGTAGTCGTCGAGGAACAGCTCCATGCTGAGCTGGTCGCACTCGCCGTTCACGAACTGCAGCAGCGGCGAGCCGAGGCCGGGCACCGGCGTCGCCTTGTACGAGTTGGAGCGCTCGAAGCTGTATTCGGTCGGGATTGAACAGGACGGCGATCACCTTGTCCTTGTCCGCGCCGTCGAGGACGGTGATGGTCGCCTTCTTGAGCTGTGCCTTGCCCATGGCACCTCACAGCCCTCGCCGTTCGCGCTCGATGCGGACGCGCGCGCTCGACGCGGCGGATCACGTCCTCGGCCAGGCGATCTGACCATGGCGCTATCCAGGGCGAGGGCGCGCGCGGACGCGAGGGACTGCGTCTGCCAGGTGGTTTGAGGTGGTGAATTTGAGAACGGCGTCGGAGCCTCGGGCGGAGTCTGCGCATGGCGGGTCGCCGGCCCGCTCCGGTTCGGCCTCGGGACTGCGCCTCGTCTCGGCCGGCGCCAAGGGCGAGCGCCGGCATGCGGCTGAGCGGCGGATGGACCAGGAGCTGCGCGGCGGGTTTCCAGGTCTGGGCGCGGCGTGCGCTGCTGTCCGCGGGTCGCACTGCGGCCCGCTCGCATAGCGACGAGCGGCACCGGTGGTAGCCGAACGCAGGCACGGCGGCGGTAACAAAGCCGGCCTGCGCGGTCGCGAGAGCCCTTCGCTCGCGAATTCCGAGCTCGATCGCGCGCCTTCTGCCACCGGTTGCGCCGGCCGTGGAACGTACGCAGAGCGGCGCTAGTCGCGAGCGCCCGCCCGCGCGCCGCGAGTAGAGGTGCAAGGTCGTGGACACGGCGCGGGTCGAAACGCATCCTCTCGCGCGACGGCGCGCTTCGACGCTTGCTCCGCGCTGAGCTCAGGTGCGACCGAACAGCGAGGCGCGTCGCGGCGTCCGTGAAGTGCGGCCACGACGTGTTTGGCCGTTGGAATGAGGTGCCGACTGTGGCCGCGACGGTCCGCGTTCGGCGCGTACGCCACCCGTCTCCGAAAAGTAGCGTTGCCGCCGGGCTCCTCGCCGACCTTCGCACGCGTAGGCTGGAGAGCCAGCACCATGCGCGGAATCCGCCAAAAGACGACGATCTCCCGCGTACTCGTTCTCTGGCCTCGCGCGATGACGGCAACGCGGCCGCCAGCGCCGCAAGGTGCATGTGCGAACTGCGCGGATGACTGTGCCAGCGACCACCAGCGCGCACGGTGCGACGTCAGGCCTCGTCCGGCCTTTGAGGCCTGCGCGCCGCTTCGCGCCCAGCGCAGCAGCACCGTGCGCCGGGAAGAGCACCCTCGATGCCGCGCCGCGATCGTTCCGTCGGCGGCCGAAGCGGCGCGCGAAGGTTCGCTGCCCAGGCGCGGCTTGGTGAGTCTCATGTCGCCTTCCTCAGCCCGTGATGCGCCAGCTCGAGGCTCTCCATCACCACCTGCGACGACGCTGCGCGTCGAGATCCGACGCCGACCACTTGACCGGCAGCGCGTGCTCGATCTGCCACGCCCACGCCTGCTCGTCCGCCTCGTCCTGCAGCCGGATCCAGACGGTCTTGCGCTGCACGTCGCCGTCGGCGGCCGCCAGCGCCCACTTCCACAGGTCGTCGAGCGCGAGGCCGCGCTCCGAGCACGACGACCGGATACGTCACCTGCGTGCAGCAGCTTGTGCTCGTACTCGTTGACGCCGCCTTCGCGATAGGACTCGTGCTTCACCTCGCGCGACAGGCCCTTCACGCGCGCGAAGCCGCCGCTCGCGATGCCGTCGATCTCGACGCAGAAAGCGAAAGCCGCGCAGCGGATCCTGGCGTGCCATCGCAGCGTCCTCAGACGTCGAACGGGTTCGGCGGCGCGCCGTCGAGCGCGCGGTTGATCGCCGAGATCTCGCGGCACCACCGCCGCCGCTCGCGATGCTCGAGCCGCATGAGCTCGTCGTGCGACCAGTGGAAGTGATGCGCGATGAAGGCCATCTCCTCGTACAGCGACTTCACGGGATAGGCCCTCATGCTTCCCCCAGGCGGTCATCCTCCGCAGCGCTTGCCGGCGCGCGTTCTGCGCGCTGCGCGACGCGGCCGCTCGGCGTCGTCGCCGGCGTTGAGCTGCTCGTAGAGCCGCTGCAGGTAGGCGAGGTCGGAGGCGTACAGGCCCTCGATCACGCCGGCGTGGATGTCCGGGCAGCGTGCCGAGCCGCGTGATCGACGCGCGCGAGCACGATCACCGCCGAGATACGCCTCGTTCTGCTGCACGCGCGGATCGCGCAGCGGCAGGATCTCGTCGGCCGCGGTGGCGAGCCGCATCGACGCCGCGCCGGTGCAGCGTGCCGGCTGTCGTCGACGTAGCCCTTCGGCAGCTCGAACTCGATTTCGGTCTGGAAGCCCGGATGCGTGATGGCGTTCATGCGTGCTCCTCTTACTGCACCCGCTCGATGCCTTCGTTGGCCAGCTCGAGCAGCTCGATCATCACCTCGTTGCCCTTGGCGTTGAGGTCGCTCGGGTCGTACTTGACCGGCCAGGCGTCGCTGATGACGAAGCGCGCCGCGTCCGCGCCGGCTTCGTCCTGCACGACGATCGACGACCTTCTTGCGCTTCGTCCTTGATCTGGCCGGCCGAGACGTCGTTGTGCCACTTGAAGAGGTCGAGCGCGTTGCCGCCGACGGTCATGCCCCACTTGAGCGTGATGTTGCCGTACTTGGTGAGGCCGGAGAGCTTGCGGACGTGCGGCGGGTCGGTGCCCTCGCGATAGTCGACGGCGTCGATCGTCGTCTCGGCGATCGTCGACCTCGCTGAAGCCGGCCTGCGTGATGCTGTCGATCTCGAGCCGGTAGCGGAAAGTTGCGCAGCGGATCGATGCGTGCCATGGCGTCGTCTCCTAGCGCTGGGCTTCGGCGGTGTTCTGGAAGATGCGGAAGATGACGAACTCCGCGGGACGCACCGGCGCGATGCCGATCTCGCAGATCAGGCGGCCGTTCAGGATGTCGTCCTGCGACATCGTCGGTGCGGTCGCAGGTGATGAAGAACGCCTCCTCCTCGGTGCGGCCGAACAGCGCGCCGAGCCGCCACTGCGTGCGCAGGAACAGGCGGATCGTGTCGATCACGCGCGCCCACAGCGCGGTCGTCGTTCGGCTCGAACACCACCCACTGGGTGCCTTCGTAGATCGAGCGCTCGAGGAAGATGAAGAGCCGGCGGACGCTCACGTACTTCCACAGCGCGTTCGAGGTGAGCGTGCGCGCGCCCCACACGCGGATGCCGCGGCCCGGGAAGCTGCCGGATGGCGTTGACGCCGCTGCGGGTTCAGCATCGTCCTGCGTCGCTGTCGTTGATGTCGTACTCGAGGTCGAGCGCGCCGCGCAGCGATCTCGTTGGCCGGCGCCTTGAAGACGCCGCGCTCGGAATCCACGCGGGAGCAGACGCCGAGCGTATGGCCTCCGGCGGAATCAGCTGGTGCGCGCGCCGGTGGCGGGATCCGCGGTCCAGATCCACGGGATAATAGAAGGCCGCGTAGCTCCGTAGTCGGCGATGTTGCGCGGGCTGAGGCACGGCCGCGGTGAGATCGATCCCGGCCCTTTGGGGGCTAGTCGACCACGGCGAAGCGGAAGCGAAGGTACTTCGCAATGCGTGATGATCGCCTGCGCCGGATGTCTGTCGCCGGAGGTGACGCGCGGCGCGTAGACCAAAGCGCCATCGCCGCGGATGGGATCGAGCGTGAGCGCCGACGAGCCCCGGTCTTGGGATCGGGCCTGTCGCCGGACGTAAGTCCGGCGATGGCCAGAGCGCCGCGGGCTCGTCCGCGCCGCCGTTCGGTCCAGTCCCTTGCCGAGCCCATCCGTTGGGCGGAAGCGTCGGCCGTGGCGGCACACGTCGGCGTTGCGGACCAGGATGCCGAGCGCGGAGCTGTCCGGCGCCCTCGGTTGATGTCGCCCTTGCCGTGATCGGCCGAAGTGGAAGCGCTTGGCTGACGTAGTCGGGCGAGCTTTCGTCGAGCACCAGGTCGTTGGAAATCCTCGGTGCGACCGTTCGCTGGCGTTTTGCGGTCGTCCGCCGAGATCGAAGGGATCGAACGACGGCAAAGCCGGCCGGGCACGCTGGCCCAGCAAGCGGCGGCGCGCGCGGATGCCGAATCCGGCGTGAAGGCAGCCGCGCGGCGTCCGTGAGACGCCGTTGTGCTTCCGTTGATCTGCTTCGCGATCACGCGGTTGCCCGCAACCGCCCGGTCCAAAGCGGCCGCGATGCAATGACGCGTAGTTCGCCGAACGCCGCCTCTGCAGATTGGCGCAGCGTCCCCGCCGACGAGAGATCTGGCAAAGAAGATATAGACGCGCTTGCCGCCGTTCCCGAAGGCAGCCGTCGCACGGTGCGTAGGGCAGGTATTGTCCTGGCCGGAAGTACTTTGCTCGCCGAACCAGCGCTGGTAGTCCTTGCAGCTCGTGGCCAGGGCGAGGCTTGGTGGGGGCCGCGCTCGGCTTCTCGCCCAGGAACGCCGCGCGGTGGCTGGTGGGCACGCGGCCCCTGGATTGGGCGTGGGCCGCGCTCGATCTCTCTTCGATGTATACGCCTGGATGCAGATATGCCGGCATGGCGGTCTCCTCTGCCGGCCGTCGGTACTGACGATTTCTGGGAGTGCCTGAGGCGACTGACCGCACGGGGGCGCAGCCGTCCTTCTTCGTGTATTTCGTAGCGTCGATCGGATTGACGACGCTGGCCTTGTAGTCCGCCGCCACGGTGTTCTTCTTGGTGTCTATGATGCCTGCAGCGCGCGCGATGTCGGCCTGGGTCTTGGCGAGATCGGACTCAGCCTTGGCGAGCTGGTCCTTCGCCGGCATGTAGCGTTCTCTGACAATGCAGCAGATGATGTCCATCAGCTCTGCCGGGATTCGACGATGTAAGGCAGGTACCCCACAAGAAGTCGCGCGGATGTTTGGCTTTAGCGAGGTCCGGCCCGCAGCAGTCGTCGGGCGTATGGTGGGGCTCGTCGCAGGCGCAGAACGTCCAATATTCTTGGGATCGATGCTGGCCGTGGCCTCGCGCGGCTTGATCGCCAGATGCGCGGGGATGAGCCGTGCATGAAAACGTCATAGATCGCCGTGACGGAATCCGTTCCGGAGGATCTTCGCCGTGTCGGCTCACCAGCTTGGCGCTGGCGGTGAGACACGCCGTCGGATGGTCTTGGCCGGATTGTCCCACGCCGCGAGGTGACCGGCTCTTGATGCGCTCGTAGAGCTCCTTCTGGCGCGTCACGGTTGCGCGTCTGGCAATATTCCAGGTCGCGCAGCGAGTGGCAATCCTCGTCGATCAGCGTACCGCCGCCGTTCAGTGTGAGGTCGGCGTTGCGGGATGGTGTAGAGCAGCGGACAGATCTCGCACTCGACTCACGCATCACACCAGCAGTGGCATCGCAGTATCGAGCTTCATGGACCAGGTCGACGAGGATGGCCGTCGTCGTTCTTCTTCCAGCGTGCCAGAAAATCTGTGTACTTGTCCTGGTGTAGTCCAGCGGGGAGGCCGCCGCCTTCTTGGAGAAAGCGCTGTCCTCCACCCGGCCTTGAAGCGCCTGGGCGCGCGTGGCGTCCATGACGTTTGCTTGGTCTGGACGTCGATCGCGCTTGTCGAGACAGCCCCTCGCCGTCGGTTCCGGGCTGCGAGGGACAGCAACACGGCTGGTCTGCAACGGCTTGAGCGGCGGCAGCGTAGGCGTGTCCGGGCCGCAGGGCAGAGGCTTGCGCATTGGTTCTCGCAGGGCGTTCGGCGCATGGTTGCCTGGCGTCGTGGCGCAGGATTGCATCCTGAGTGGTGCAAGGCTGCCGTGTCGGTTCGTGGCTCATGCATCGGTCTCCTTATTTGCGGGGCTCAGGGCTGCAGTTCGCTCCAGGCGGTCGGGGCCGCTCCTGCGGTGATGCGGCCCAACCCGAGCGAGAACTGCGCACTGCGGCGCAGTCGCGCCCTCGCGACGGACGCCCAGCCGGGCAACCGCGGCGCCGCCGGCATCGGCTTTTGGGACCTGCGCGGGGAGAGCGCGCAGGAGCGCGGCGAGCTCGCTGCCATTTGTGGCGCTATGCGTGAATGGGTCGGAGCATCGACCCAGCGTCGTTGCTGGAGCGTTGTCATCGATCCACTGGAGCCAGACTTCGCCGCCGACGACGGGCGTGGGCGTGCCGAACAGGCTCTCGATCAGGCTGCCGCGCACCGCGGTGACGCCGGGGCGGGAAGGCATAGCCGTAGCGCGGGAGCCAGTTCGACCGCGTCGCTACGCTGCGGGCGGGCGGCACGGGCGCGGGAACGCTGACGCTTTCGTATTGCGTGCCGGCGGCGTCGATCACGACGCCCTGCGGCTGGCCACGCCGTCTTCCTCCAGCCACACATAGGATCCGCCCCAGTTGAGGATGGCGCGTCGCGCAAACCTGGCGTTGCGCTGACGTTGATATCGTCCGTCGACCGGCGCGAGCGTCACGGCGTTCGGTGATCTCGGCCGCGAACAGGCTGGCGGCGCGTATAGCCCCTGCTCCAGGCGCACGGGGAACGTCCCAGACATTCTCGACCTCCCGGGCGCTTGGCCCGCCGCGCATTCCGTCCTGAAGCGACGCGCGGGGCCGACGTTCCCGCCGGCCGTGGCGGATCGATCCGCGACCTGGCCTCGCGACGCAGCCAGGATCGAGGTGCGGTAGTTCGCTGTCGGAAACAGCGTCCAGATGCGGCTCGTCTCCCTCGGCCATGAAAGCGGCCTCCGAAGCGAGACGTTGATCGCTTCCTGCGGCCGACGGCCGTGGCCCCGACAGCCTGGGTCTCGAGGTTCAAGGCGCGCATCGCGAGGCCGAGCGTCTTCAGTAGGCGGCCTTCGTTCGCCGGGATCCGCGCCGAGTGCCGCACCGTAACGAGGTAGTGCAGCCCTGAGCGGCAGGGAATTCGTGTGAAGACGTAGAACTGGCGGGGGAGGGATTGTCCGAGGGCACGTGAGATGGTCGCGGTTGCGCAGGCTCGCGTTGGGCGCGATGCGGTAGAGGAAGAGGATCAGCGAGGCGCCTTTCGCGTCGGGACCGTTCGAGCGGGCCGATAAACACCGCGCCGGGGTCGCCGGCGTCTGTAGAGCGCTCGCGTCGGAGCCGCGCCTTGAGCTGCGCCTGGAGTGACGCGGAAGATCGCATCGGCGCTTCATGCGGCTCCTCCGTCTCGTCGTCGAGCTCGACGGGCGGAAGTCCGAGCCTGGCGAACTCGGCGCGACAAGCGCAAGCGGCGTGCGCGAGCCTGATCCTGGTCCCCGCCGCAGCCGCGACGAAGGCGGCGCGTAGCGTGATCTGGCGGACATGGCCGCCCGGTGAGGTCGATCCTGCGCGCCAGTTGGCGGAAGGTGACATCGTCGAGCTCGTGGATCTGGCGGGCAGGGCAACGGCGCCAGATCTCTCGCGCGCGACCACATCGGGCCTCGGAAAATCGACGATAAAGCGCAAGCGCCGGAGGAATGCGGCATCCACATTCTGGCACAGATTTGTGGTCAATATCGCCAGGCCCCTCGAACGTTTTCCTCCATGCGCTGCAAGAGATAGGCGACCTCGATGCTTCGTGGCCAACTGGTCGCGCGCGATCGTTGACCGCTGCGCTGCCGAGGAGGGCTTCGGCTTCAGTCGATAAGCAGGGCCGCGCCCGACGATTCTGCGGCGCGGAACACCGCGTCCACGTGTTCTCTCGGTGTCGCCGACGAATTTCGACACCACGCGCGAAAAGGTCGACGCGTGCAGTATCTGCACGCGCCGAGCTTCTGTGCCACCGCGTGCGCGGCCATGGTCTTGCCCGTCCCGCTCGGCCCGTGGAAGAGGGGCGGTCACGCCGCGGCCGTAGGGAAGCTGGGCGCGGAAGTTCCAGCCGTCGAGCAATCCTTGGCCGCGAAGCGGACGCTGTCCACGAGCTCTTCGAGCTGACGTTTGCGGTCGGGCGGGAAGAACGGACGTCGTCGAGCATGAGCGAACATCGGCTCGATGCGCTGCGCGAGGTTGGACGAGCCTTCGGCGACGACTCCGCCGCAAGCGCCGCGAGGAAGTGATCCTGTTCCGCCGTGCCGGAGGCGGGCAGGCTGCTCTGCGCGAGCCGCGCGGGCGTGCTCGAGGTTGTCGAGGATCTGCACGGATAGCGGGCCGCAAGCGATCCCGGGCGGCGTCGTGCGACAGCGGCGCGTCCGCCTTCACGGCCGCGGCGCGCAGCGCCGCTGCAATGCGGGTTCGGTCGCCGGAATGTCCTCGCGTTCGATCGTGTACGTGGCAGTGGCCGAGCAGGCGCACGAGACGCGCGGCATCGGTGGTGATTACGGCGGCGGGCGTGCCGGTCGTGCCGGATCGCGCCGAGAAGGATGCGCGCAGCCTCGTCACCGTCTCGCGCTTCCGCGCTCGCGTCGATCGCGAGCGGATTGCCCGGAGAGCCGGGCCAAGCGCGCGAGGCGGATCGCCGTTTCCTCGACCTCGATCGCGTCGAGGCCTCGAACGCCCGCAAGATCGGTGCGAATGGGACTCTGGCCGGCTGCCGAAGCCCCCCATCTCGATCAGCGCGCCCGCCAGGCCGCGGGATGGCGGCAGGCCAGCAATCGCCGCCATGGCGGGTGAGCGGAGCCCCTGCAAGGCGGCAACGAGTTTGACGGCGCGCGCCGCGTCGGTCCTCGGATCAGGCTGCGCCTGGCCAGGCGCATCGGTGCGAAGCACGCGGCGCATCCGCGCGTCTGCCCCTAGCGCATTCTCCTCACCCAGAACCCAGCCTCGGAGCGGCGGATCGAGACGAAGCGGCCTCGCCCGCATGCGGTACGCCGCCGTCGAACACGCGCCAGTTCGCCAGCTCGCCCCGATGTCGGCAAGTCGGCCGCGGACGTCCGCGGGTTCTCCCCAGCAGCCCGGGGCGAACAGGGGCGTGAGAGTGCCGGCGCGCCGCGTCAGGTCGCGTCCATGAGAAGACCGGATCCAACGCTGGTGGCGGGCGCGTCGAGTTCGGGCGCCAGCGCCAGCACGACGATGCGGAACTCCAGCGGGTTCTGCCCCAGCGGGCACCGCAAGGCGAGCGAGCGTCCCAGTCTGCAGGATCGGCCTCTCCGCGAGCGCCTGCGACAACGCCGCGTCGGCCTCTTTGCTGAAGTCTGCGATCAGCGTCGTGCAGGGGCCGCGCGGATCGAGGGGAAGTCTAAGCTACCGCGGCTGTCGTCATCGTGACGTCGGTCTCGATCAGATTTGCCGCCCACGAGCCTCGCGGCCGCGCTTCCGCGACAGGGCGCGGATCCAGATGCGATGGCCTCGTTCAGCAGCGGGCGATCTCCTCGAGCGCCACCTTCCCGGACTCCGTGTCCGGAGTTTGGTTCGGCGTACGCGGAAGCTCGAAGGCGCGAAATCCTCTCGCGCGGCGAAAGTCCGGCGCGGTCGACGAGGTCGCGCAGGGCAGCAAGGAGGAGCGCGAGGCCTGATCGCGCACCGCGATGCGCACCAGCGTCGCCGACAATGTCCACCCCTGAGCGCCACAAGATCCTTTGCGCTGGTCCACCTCAATAGGTAGACGACTTGCCCTGGCACCCGCCGGGGCGGCCGGACCACAACAAGCGCGCGATGCTCAGAGTGCGCGGAATGGCAGCGCCAGAGCGCCGCCGATCTCTTTGGTCTGCACCCGCACGCGGCCGCCGACCAGAAGCCATGTCGGCGTTACGTGCTTCACCGCGGCGGAGACCAGCTCCGCTTTCATGTCGGGAGAGCGCTGCCGCCACAAGGACAGCAGAGTCGGGTGACATCGCTGGCCCTCGACTCCAGATGGAGCGCAAAGTGGTCGCATATGCGCAGACAGGGCGCCGATGCATCCCGCGGCATCAGTCTGGATGGATGTGAGAGGGGATCGATCGCGGCTGATCTGTTGAATCGATCTGCCGCCAACCCGTCGCATCGATCTTTCGTAGATCGAAAGGAGTGGACGGCACGACGGCAGTTGGCGATCCATGCGCAGAGATGAAACGCGTCGCGAAACGCGATGGATCGTACGTTGTCAAACAGAAACCGTGACGGTATGCCGTGCATCGTTTCCGCAGTCCGGCCGGTCTGGCTTATATTGCCTTTTCCCGGCAATTCGTACCATGGTGAGGTGCGCCCTTCGGCGTCTCGTGGGAGTCGCGTGTCTGGGTCGTCAGTCCAGTCTCGTTGATGTGGAGGCTCGATGAGACTCCTTGTGGTGACGCTTTGCCACGCGATTGCTCGGCGAGGGTTTGGCGGCGTGCTTCCGCCTTCACGCCTTCGATCAGCCTTCCCACGACGCGCGTGCGCGACCTCAAAGAGCTTCGCGAGGCGCCAGGCAGGCCGCAGTCGCGGACGTGGTGCTGATCGACGTCACACAAGGCATCGCATCTCGACGAGGTCCGCGCGATCGCATCGAGACACCGGTGGAACTTCGTTCGTGGCAAGCTCGGCCTTCAGTGAGCAGCGTGCCAGGACGTCATCCGCCGCGGGCGCGCAGGGCTCAGCGGTTACGTCTCGCGCCACGCTTCTCTATCGACGAATTGTGCCGGGCGGTGTCCGACGCCGTGGCCGGCGTGCGGTTGACTTGCAGCGCCGGAACATCGGGAGGGCTGTCTTCGTGCATTGTTTCGCAGAGAGTCGCACCCGCATGCTGGAGGGGATATGAAGGACGCGCCGACGCGCCGCGAAGGCGAAGTGTTGACCTTGATCGGGCGCGGTCTCCTGGAACAAGTGAAATCGCTCGCGAGCTTGAGCTCAGCCTGCTCGACCGTGAAGCACCACGTTCACCACGCACTCGCGAAGGCTGCAACTGCCACGGCGTGCGCAGGCGATGCGCCGGGTCCGCGAAGCGCCCTGGATCGCGTCCTGACCGTATCATGCGCATCAGAAGATCGAGGCTGAGCCGCAATGTGGCAGGCTGACCGTTGTCGCTGTAGTAACTGAATGCGGTTGGCGTGACTGCGGAGAATCGGGCGATGTTGGGTCTCATCAAACTGATCTTCGGTCTCGTCCTCGATCTGTTCCGATCACGGGCGGCGCTGGCTAAGAGGTCGTGGTTGTCCCTACCGCAAAACCAAAAAGCGCTGACTGCGACTGCGAATCGGCTGATAGTCGCTCCCGATGAGCGATCTTTGCAGGTTGATCTGGTGCGCCTTGATCAGACTGTTCAGGTCGCGGGCGGCGCGTTGGAAGCCGAGATCCCTGGTCCTTCGACACCAACTCGCTAAAGCGATCGGGCGCTGGCAATATTGACCGCCTCCCGGGCCGCTAACTGCTTGAAGAACGACAACATCACCTACATCGGAGGGATCGCAGGCCCGGAACAACTGCGCAGGGGCGTATCGGAACGGCCCCGTGGCGGCGCGCGGGCGAGCTGTTGCTAACCCCTATCGAAGCCACAAAGAGCTATCGTGCGAAGCGTCTCAGTCAACTCTCCGGCGCTGGGAACGCGGCGCATGGTTCACTGCGGCATGGTGTAATGATGCAATGACCAGTGCAGGTGCTCGGCACTGGACAAAGGGTCGTGAAACATTTCCGCATGCTAGACTAAAACTCGTTCGGTAGCCGTAGTGTGACCGAATGACTTCGACCTCGCGAGCGTAGCCCCTAACCCGGTCTCTGTATGAGCCTGGATCTCAACCTGCGGGCGCGCGACCGGGCGCCATCCAAGCCTGCGCATTACCGTGACAGGCGTACCGCCAGGCCTTCGGCCGGCGTCGCACGATCTGAGCGCGCATCGAACACGTCGGTGGTGAGGATGCGCTCGACACCGTCCGCCGCGATCTGCCCTTTCAGCTTGCGCAATGTGCGCCCCACGGATTCGCCCGAGGAGCTGCGAGCTGCCTCCGCACCTCCCGGAGTGCCTGCAGGAAGGAGCGGTGAGGGGGAGGGAGGACCAGACTGCTCGATGGACACGGAAAAGTTCAGTCCCGTTAGCGTAGCCAGAAGGCCCAGGTTTCAAGAACGTAACTTGGCCGGATGCCTCCCCTAGTCCGGGCAAGGGCGGGTCCTTTAGCATTGTTGCGCACTGCGCCGTCAGCCATGGCTTTGCCATTGCGGGCTCGCGACACCGCTGGTGCTGCAGGGTTAGGGGACGATCATAAATCTCGCCAACTCAAATTGTAGGGATCTTCGTGCCAGGTCGGGATACGACGCCTCAGCGAGCCGTGCCGCGGTCGCGTGCGTCGGACAGAGCACTGGGGGTGCCCAGGAGACTATGAGTCAACACTCGTCGTCATCATGATTGAGTATCTGATTGCGCTCTATCAGCCAGCCATGATCACTGGCGATGACAGAAAGTCTGTGTCGTCCGATTAGCGACAAAGCACCTCGCCGGGCTTGTGCACTTGCCAGCTGCGCAGCAGGCGCTTGTATCGAGTACACCTAGTAGCGTGAGCGACAAACTCATCGGAAAGTGGGCGTGGAAATGTCAGCCCACGGGACATACCAATCGGGGACGTTTGCGGCTTCTCGCGTAACGACATTTTGTCCCGGACTAAGAGCCGGCGGCCGATCACCAGCTAAGAAGCGTCGCTGATGTATCAGGGGGCGGCGGATGCTTGCGAGCTGAATTTTAGCAACGTGAGATTTCATTTTTGAGCTCCACCATCAGATGATCTGAAACCGGCAAAGTGCGGATGCCGCCTCCGGGAAGTGAAACTAAGGAAGCTCTGATCAACGCGGCGATGCGACCGTTTGCGGCTTAGGAGAACGTTTTTCTTGTCAAAGCCGCCAGCTCACAGCGGCGGGCGGGACCGGATGGCCTGGTGTCGTCAGGCGGACGCAAGTGTCCTGCGGGCGAGATACAGGTTTGCGAGCGCCAACAGCGAGAACACCTGGGCTCCGTTCTTGGCGATGCCACGATAGCGCACCTTGCGATAGCCGAACTGGCACTTCACGACACGAAACACATGCTCGACTTTCGCGCGCACCTTGCCGAACCTATGATTGCGGGCACGCTGGCGGGCCGTCAGCCTGCCGCCGGGTTTGGCCTTCTCCTTCACCGCCCAAAGCACGCCCGCCGCCTCCGCGGCGCGCTTCTTCGCGCCACTCGCGTAGCCCTTGTCGCCATAGACCGCGGTGTCGTCATCGCGGATCAAACGGTCCATCAGCTTCGCATCGTGCACGTTGCCGCTCGTCACGCCGGCGGTGTGCACAAGCCCGCTGATGGCATCGACGCCCACGTGCGCCTTCATGCCGAAGTACCATTGATTGCCCTTCTTCGAGGAATGCATCTGCGGATCGCGCTTGCCCGCCTCGTTCTTGGTGGACGGCGAGGCGGCGATTAATGTCGCATCGACGATCGTGCCACCGCGCAGCAACGCGCCGCGCGCTTCGAGATACTCTGCTACCGCTTCGAACACCGTCTTCGTCAGTTCATGCGCTTCGAGCAGATGCCGGAAGTTCAAGATCGTCGTCTCGTCCGGGATCGGATCGCGTCCGAGTTCGAGATTGCAGAACGCGCGCATCGACTGGATATCGTACAGCGCTTCCTCGGCGCCCGGATCAGACAGATTGTACCACTGCTGCAGGCAGTAGATGCGCAACATCACGGCGATCGGAAACGCTCGACGGCCGCCTTGAGGACCCTCCTTCGGATAATGCGGCGCGATCACTGCTTCCAGCACTGACCACGGCACCGCCGCGGCCATCTCGGCTAGAAACGCGTCGCGCTTGGTGCGCTTCTTCTTGCCCGCATAGTCCAGCGTCGCGAAGCTCAGCTGCCCGTCCATACTGTCGCCCTCGAATCAAAGGCGCAGTGTGCCATGATCCGGAGGTTGATCAGAGGTTCTCAGTTACCCACCGCAATGCGAACGGCGGGTCCCTCATCAGGACGACGCGGTTGCAGCCTGAGACCATCTCGAATCCGGCAGCCGAGACCGGCGAGCCGCTACACGATGCACGTTGCTGCAAAGGGACTCCCCTTCTCTCAAGTTCGGGGTCTGGCGCGAGATGCTCTTGCCGTCGGATATGCCTGGACCCCGCATCAGCAAGCTGTAGGTTTCCTCGGAGTGTAGCGCTTGAGGGTGGGTTGGTGCACCGGTTTCGAGAGACCGGTGTTGTCGTGGGGGCCCCGAAGGACTGCGCGCACCCCCGTCGCGTATGCGCCAGCGTAGAAGACGCAGTGCGTGCGGATCGCGCTGTCAGGGATGTCGGGGATGACAGCCCTGTCGAGAGAGAAAAAGGCACGTGCCCGGAGGGAGGAAACTGCCGCTGGCTTCTTTATCTTTTTTTCTTTTTGATCCCCGACATCCCTGACAAAGCCGACAGACCCGGAAGACGGGCGAAGGGCGTGAGGGCGACCTCGCCATCAATGTCTGACAACTCCGACATTCCTACGCTCCCATAAGATGCTTGTGCACGGCTTTTCTTGGAGCGCAGATGCATCAGAGCATCATAGCAGATGGCCGTGCGCTCCCGATGTCGCGCTTAGGCGGCGGCTGGGGCCAAGTATGCTGGTGAGCACCTTTGCCGAATGCGACAATGGATTGGTCGCGCGCACAGTCTGCGTCTCATGTATTCGCAATACATGTCGTAGAGGTTTGGGTGAGTGGGGCTTCAGCTGCTTGCGCTGTAGCTATCCGGCTTGCCCACAACGATGTCGAACACGGCGCAGGCGAGTAACCAACTCGACCGACCCTGCGCTTAGCACCTGTTGCTCGGCCAACTCTTCGGTCTTGGGAACCTGCCGGGGATGCCAGCTCCCAAGTTTCAGCGTCTGCAGCAGGTGTAGAAACTCGCCAGTGCCGCCCGCCTCGAGATCTCGATATAACGGGTCGAACCACGCTCCATCTTGAGCCCTTTCATCGGCCACCTCTTAACGATGAAGAAGCGTTTCAGCCTGCACGCCGGCCGAGATCGCCCACGTGTGATTAGTCGTGAGCATGACATGCAAACGGTTCGGCACTTTGGCGGCGCTGCCGATACTTCTCCCCTCGATGGGGATCGTGCTGGCGGTGACGCGACTTGAGTGTCGGCCGCGCGGGGATCGCCAGCCCACAATACCGCCGAGACGAAGCAGGCAGTCTCGAGATGGCTGTTGAACTTGCCGAGGAGTTGCTCTTTGTCATCAACCAATAGGCCGTGTGACTCGGGCCGAAGATGTACAAAAATGAGCATAACCTTCCCGAGTGTAGACTTCCCGCTACCTCGGTGTTGCTCATTAGGACGACCACGACCTCGGCGAGACGATGTGGATCTCTGCACTGTCCAGGCAAGCCACCCCATAAGGTACTGAAACTTGACCTTGTCGCGCTTGCAGATGATGCGGAAAATGCGCGTAGCAGCTTGCGCTGTTTTTGACACTTTCGAGCGACCGCGAAATTCCGCCAGGTTGTAGTCGTCGACCCGCAACATTGCCATTGGGTTCAAACACAATTCGGCTGCACTTGCGCCGGTTCGCGTGGGGCCAACCAGAATTCGTCGATCTGGAATCGAGGCGCCATCCCCTTTTGTGAGAGTCCTTCACGAAAATGTTCGCCACCAGCAGCTGAAAGTCCTCTCGCTGTGGCAGGTGTGTAAGGGAGCCATCATTTTCGATCCGGTAGATGCCCACTTCACCCATCGCGCTCGCTGACGAAGAACAACGCGTTCATCATAGACAACGCGGGAAGGGGATCGTAGGCGTGCCACCGACGAGGGTCGGAGGGCTCGCTTGAGGGGAACCGCGTTTATGGGACCCGGAACACGGTGAGCGCCCATCCTGGTGCCCTCCCGGTCGCGAGTGTCGATCCAGGGCCGCGATTTCGCTCTGGTCGCCAAGCGCGTGCGTAGCCGGTGATCTTGAGCGGCCTCGGAAACTCTCCCTTCGTCATGAGACGCAGTATATTGTCGGCGTGCTTTAGCCCGTGATCGAGCCGACTCGTGTCGTGACCCGAAGGAGCATCTCCGAAACGGAGGCAGCTACGAGTTCGTTGTACGGCTTATCGTCAACGCCAAAAATCTCGCTGACCGTCTCGTTCGCGATCTTCTTGAGTGTAGTTTCTCCTCATTGGGCTGTTCCTTCCGGGCGATCAATGACATGGCAACAGCTGGATACAGTTCGAAGGTAATCGGTGGGCAACCATCATCGCGCCATCTCAAGTTTTTTTAGGGGCGTTCCTGGGGATGTCGCGGCGAGCTGTTGTGCCGATGGGCCGCCCGTCAGCCAAGCTACCCCTGGGTAACCGTCCTTTCTATTTCGCGGGCAAGAGCGTGAAGAGCTTCTCGGTGTTCAGACTGATAGCGCGATCGAGCATAGATCGCGGTCGCCCCTTCCGCGATGTGCGTGGTGCCCGGAGGACAACGCTGACCACATGCGGCGCAACTCCAAGATCACCGAGTATAGTCGCAACGGTGCGCCGCAAAATCGCGCCAGGATGCCATCCAGTCGTGCCGAGGAGTGTGTGCAGTCGTTTGGTCTCCTGATCCCAGTTACTGAGCAATCGGCCGCGCTTTGATGCAAAAACCAGCTTGTCTGGGCTCTGTTCTGACCGAGCCAGATCCGGTCAACGCGAGAGCTGTCGGGGGCAGCGGTACTTCGCCCGTGGTCGACCGTTCTTTGTGCGATCCGCAGGCAGTGTCCATCTGTCGCCTTCGGGATTTCGCCACCACATCCCGGCCGCCTCGTTCAGGCGACAGCGCCCGTCCACATCAGCCACTTCATCACATTGCCGTGAGCTCCCACTCAGATGGGGCCAGACGGCTCTGATCTCTTCAGCAGACAGCACGCGGTCGCGCGTGCGGACCGGCTTGCTTGAGGCCTCGGGCTCGTGGACCTCGCAGGCAGCCAAGCCGCGCTTTTCTCTGCCCATTTTCGAATACGCGCCGCACCAGCCGGATGGCTAAAAGAGGCAGTTGCGGCGCTTCGCCAGCCATTTCGGCGATCAGCTGCAGCTGGCTGGCAGCGATTTCGAGGAGCGGGATAGCAAGTGCATCGGCGAATACAGCCGTCTGTAATAGCCTCTTACATTTTGTAGATCGGCGAAGGTATGTCGGGCGCCTTTCGAAAATACGCATCCAACAATGCGTCAAGTGTGCCAACGCCCCGGCGTGCGGCGTAAGCAGCTCTCGGCGTCCCGCCCGACGATCCGACGTTCGGATCGGCCTCATCCCGACGGCGCCGCGCAGCCTCTCTGCTCCTGCGACGGGGCTTCCCGCGAGCCCGAGGCCGGCCCCAACGTCGTGAAGCGCGGCGCTGCATACACCTCGCTATCTCGGATATTGAGCGACCAGGTGCGAGCGCCATTAGTTTGGACGCGAACGCGAAGGCCAGGTACGTACCCATCGACCAGCTCCACCAGGCCGGTAGAAGGACGGAGGGCGGCGAGTGCCTTCGCCGATAGAGGGGGACGCAAGTCTCGGCATAGCGGAGAGGTTCCAAAGAGGTTCCAAAAGTGATGAGAAGGCATGATCTGATGTAAGAAACGTGGAGAACAATTTCTCTAATAGGATAAGCTGGATTTTGAGGTGGTTATCTTATGCATTTTGTTAAGTTATCTCAGGCAATATTACGCAGACTGAATCAGATAACTCCTTAATCAGCGGGGTCCTAGGTTCGAGCCCTAGTGCGCCCACCATCCTTCTCCAACGGCTGTCAGCGACTTGGGGAACTTAAGACGCGCGCGCGTTTGTCTTTAGGTTTTTCCGGCCGACCCTTTAGGCACCCGGCCGCGGGTGAGTGCCTGTGTGCGCGCCCTCGCCGGGCGACACCGCCACGGCGTGCAGGTTCTGGTCGCGCTTTGCCGGCGAGCAAGGGCGCGAGGCCGCGAAGCCAAACTCGTTCGAGCCTGCGTGGCGGGGCGAGCGATTCCAGCAGAGCAGCCAAATTGCTTGCGGGTCGGCGCGGCTTATAGCCAGCCCAGCGTCTCGAGAATCAACCAACCCAGGAATACGACCTGACCCGCCGCCAGCGACCAGAAGATCGGCGCCGGAATGTTGCTGATGCTGCGATCGGACGTCTTGGCAGGCGGATCGAACGCGCTCAGTCCCGCCTCCAATCGCAGCTGCTTGATCTCGGCCGCGGCTTCGTGAAGCGCGGCGGAGGTCTGGCGTGCATGTCGGCCGCGATGGCGGCCGCAGCCAGGTTTCCGGCCTCGCCCGAAGCATTGCCGCTTGCTCGTCGTGCCACTTGCACAGTTCTTCGAGCGCTTTGTCGTCCATGCCGCGATCCTCTGTCTCCGTCTCTGCCGACGGCCCGGCCGACGCCGGCCTGATCGACGATGGCGTGCACCGCTTTCGAGCGCCGGTGATAGCGCAGTTTCCAGCCACCGAACAGCGGGCGTCCGCTCCCGGCCGCGAGAGCTGCTGAGGTGGCAGAAGGACAGGTGCGGGTCTGCCGTGACGATTGGAGTCTCCTGAACGCTGCAGCCAACGCGAGTGCGGAAGCGATCGCGGCGAACGCATGGCGGTCAAGCTGCCCCGACTTGGCTGGAGCCTTCCGTTTGCTTGCCCGCGAGAGTAGAATTCCTAAAAAGACTGATGTCGGGAGGATTCTGGGATGACGCGCAACGCCGCGGTTCTCGTGCTTTTGCTGACAGCGTGGCCGCAGGCCGCTTTCGCGCAGCAGGCGGACGATACGCTCAATGACACGCAGAAATTGGGCCGGCAGGTGTTCGCCCAGTCCTGCGGCGTATGTCACCTGCCGCCCGCGATCAACGCGCGAACCTTTGGTCCCGGCCTGTCCAAGGATACCGCGGGCGGCAGCGACGAAGTCATCCGTGGCGTCATCAGCGAGGGCACGCCGCGCATGCCCGGCTTCAAGCATTACCTGCAGCGCGGCGAGATCGACGCGATCATCGCCTATCTCAAGACGGTCCCCGCCACCGCTACCCGGTGAACGGACGAGCACAAGGAGAAACGCCGTGAAGACATCATCAGTTGGGCGTTGCCGCGCTGGTTGCGGCTGGTCTTGTTGCGAGCAGTTTTTCAAGCTCGGCGCAGGCCGCCGATCAACTGCTCAGCGGGACGATCGCGTCCGCGTCGGGCGAGAAGCTTGGCGGCGTGACGGTGTCGGCCAAGGCGCAGGGCACCACCATCACCACCAGCGTCTACACCGACGAGCAAGGGGGCTACTACTTTCCGCCGCTGCCCGCGGGCAAATACAACGTGTGGGCGCAGGCGCTGGCGTTCGAGACGGCCAAGGGCGAGGTCGATCTCACGGCGGCGCGGCGGGCCGACCTCACGCTCAGGCCGATGACCGATCCCGAGCGGCGGGTGCGACAGTTGCCGGGCGAAATGCTGATGGCGGCGCTGCCGGAGGAGACCGACGAGGACGCGCGCATCAAGCGGGTCTTCCGCAACGCCTGCACCGGATGCCACACGCCGAGCTACGTGCTCCAGTTCCGCTTCGACGAGGACGGCTGGAGCAAGATCATCGACCTGATGAAGGTCGTGCCCAACACCGGCGTCTATCCGGCTAATCCCAAGCCGAACGCCATCATCGAGTTCAACCAGAAGCAGCTTGCAGCCTATCTCGCCCGCGCGCGCGGGACCGGGAGAAAGCTCGCTCAAGGTCACGCCGCGGTCCCCGTCCGTCCGGCGAAGCCGCGCGCGTGGTGTGGAAGCTCTACGATCTTCCCATGGTCCCCGAGAGCGGGATCGGAACCGCCTACCAGACCAATGACGGGACCGACTGGTCCCTGGGAACGACGTCCAAGCTCGGGCTCATCACCCATGACGGCGGCATGGATTTCGACGGCAATCTCTGGTTCACCTCGAACAATCCCAACCGCCAGGTCACCGTCGGCAGGGTGGACGGCAAGACCGGCGCGGTGAAGCTGCTCAAGGTCAACCGCAACGACGGCCTTGCGGCCAATGCCCACGGGCTGGTGCGCGATCAGCAGGGCATCTTCTGGTTCGACGTCAATCCCGGCCGGCGCAGCCTCGGCCGGCTCGATCCCAAGGCCGAGAAGATCGACGTCTATCATGACGCCTCCCAGCATGTCTCCGCTCGGCGGCGCGGTGACGCTCGACGTCGACGGCAAGGGCAAGGTCTGGGCGTCGGCGCCGGACGGCGCCGTGCGCTTCGACCCTGAGACCGAGCGCTTCACCGACTTCAAGTCGCTGTCCTACAAGACCGCGCGCGGCACCGGCATGACTTATGGCGCGGCCGGCGACCGTGACGGCAACGGCTGGTGGACGCAGATGGCGTTCGACATCGTTGGCAAGGGCGACGTGGCGACCGGGAAGACGCTCGAGGTCAAGCTGCCTGCCGTGAAGTCCGAACTCGACCGCGCCACGCCGGAAGCGCGCGCGTTCTACGACAAGTTCGACGACCTGTCGTTCAACAGTCCGTTGCCCTGGCAGCAGGGACCGCGGCGGATGGGCACCGACAAGAATGCCGACGTCCTTTGGGTCGGCAATTCGTGGGGCGGCACCTTGAGCCGGATCGACACCAAGACGCTCGAGGCGACCCTCGTCCCGTTGCCGGATCCGACCGCGATGCAGCCCTATCACCTGGTGGTCGACAAGAACCACAATGTGTGGGGCAACCTGTGGACCAACGACCAGATCCTGAAATACGACCCGGGCAGCTCCAAGTGGACGATTTTCGAGCTGCCGGTGCGCGGCACCGAAATCCGCCACATCTCGCTCGATGAGCGCAACGGCGTGACCCAGGTGATCCTGCCGGTCTACCGCACCAACCAGATGGGCGTGATGACCTTGCGCAGCGACGCCGATCTCGCCGCGCTCAAGGCGCAGGCGGGCGGTAAAGGCGTCACGGCGCCCTCGACGGCGCCGTGCGAAATCGGTGGCGGGCGGGCCGATGCTCCCAAGGGGGCGAGGTCCGCCCGCCGCTTTGAGGCAGGCCGATTTGCGCCATCGAAGCACGCCCGCCGCCGCAAATTCACGCTTGTGCCAAGCCGGCAAATTGGGCCACATGACCCGCGAGTTGGCGGTGTTCGATGTGCTTTAGCCGGACTGCAGCGAGATCGGAGACGACGGAATGAGACTGGGCTACTTCACCATGCCGGTTCACCCGATGCACCGGAACTGGGCCGAGACGCTGAAGGAGGACCGCGAGGCCATCATCCTCGCCGACAAGCTCGGCTTCTACGATGCCTTCATGGGTGAGCATCTGACCGACGCCTGCGAGACCATCACCAACAGCATGATGTTCCACGCCACGCTGATCCCGGAAACGAAGCAGATCAAGCTCGCGACCGGCACCTCGAACCTCTCCCACATGCATCCCGTGCTGATCGCGGTGCAGGCCGCGATGTTCGACCACATGTCCGAGGGGCGCTTCATTCTCGGGGTGAGCCCCGGCGCCCTCACCACCGACGCGGAGGCGCTCGGCATCCTCGATCAGGACCGCAACAAGATGTTCGCGGAAGCGATCGACGTGATCCTCGCCATCTGGGAGCGCGACCCGCCCTACGACATCGACTTTCCCGACAACCGCTTCAAGGTCTCGACCGCGCGCACCATGACGCTCGATCTCGGGGTCGGCATCATGGCCAAGCCCTACCAGAAGCCGCGCCCGGAGATCGTCGGCACGGTGGTGGCGCCGTTCTCGCCCGGCGTGGTGCTGATGGGAAAGCGCGACTTTCATCCGCTCTCCGCCAACTTCCTGTTGTCGAAGCACCTGAAGTCGCATTGGGAAAATTACTGCAAAGGGCAAGGCCGAGGCCGGCGCGGAGGCAAATGTCGCGGACTGGCGGGTGGCGCGGGCGATCTGCGTTCTCGACGACGACAAGATGGCGGCGCGCTACGGTCGCGACGACCCGAACAGCCCGTATCGGTTCTACTACGAGCAGATGCGCGCCAAGATGAAACGCGGCAAGCGGCTCTATGTGTTCAAGTCGCACAAGGAGCAGCCGGACGAGGAGATCACCCACGACTACGTCATGGATCACTGCGTGATCCATGGCGGCGTCAACAAGGTGGTCGATCAGATCCTGGCGCTGCGCGAAGAGATCGGCGATTTCGGCGAACTGGTCTATGCCGGAATGGACTGGGCCGAGCCCGCGCTCAACAAGCGCTCGATGCAATTGATGGCCGAGGAGGTCATGCCGCGGGTGAACGCGGCGATCGGCAAATCCGCCGCCGCGGCCTGATTTGTGAGCCGGAGGTGACAAGGCCGCGCGTGGGCAAGCGCGTTTAATCCGTGATCTCTCGTGTCCCGGGCGAGCGGAGCGAAGCGGAACGGGCCCCGGACGGTCAGGCCGCCGTCAGGCCGCCGTCGAGCACCAGGATCTGGCCGGTGATGGAGGCGGCCGCATCGCTCGCGAGATAGCACACCGCCGCGGCGATCTCGTCCATCGTCGGGAAACGACCGAGCGGAATGCGCGCCAGCATGCGCGCACGGGCTTCGGGGTCGCCGAGCAGCTGTTCGCGTGACGGCGTGAGCACGGTCGCCGGCGCGACCGCGTTGACGCGAATGCCGAGCGGTGCCCACTCGATCGCGAGCATGCGCGTCATCTGGATGATGCCGCCTTTCGAAATGCCGTAGACCGAACGGCCCGCAATGCCGGTGAGGCCATGGGTCGAGGCCAGGCTCACCACCGCGCCGCCGCGCTCGCGGCTGCGGCAGTGCCGGGCGAAGGCGGTGCTGAGAAAGAAGCTGCCCTTGAGGTTGATGTCGATGACGTCGTTCCACTCCGCCCAGGTCACGTCGGTGGCCGGCTTCTGCAGCGGGCGGCCGGCATTGTTGACGAGCAGATCGATCGCACCGAGCGCGTCGGCGGCCTGCGTGACGGCCTTCTCAATGCTGTCCTCGGAGCGAAGCTCGAGCACGATGGGAACGACCTTGCGGCCTTGCGCCTCTGCCGCCACGTCGGCCAGCCAGCTCGCGTCGAGATCGGCGACGGCGAGGTCGAAGCCCGGCGCGCGCGAGCGCAAGCGCCGTCGCGCGGCCGATCCCGGTCGATGCGCCGGTCACCAGGGCAGTGCGGGATTTTGTCTCGTTCACGGCACCTTCCCCGGCGGCGGAAACGCAATCCAGGTCCGCTCGGCCATGCTGCGATGGCAGGCCTCGGCGAACGCCACGTCGCGAATGCCGGCCGCGAAATCGGACGCCAGCGGCGCATCCTCGGCGACATGGCGCAGGAACTGTTCCCACCCGACGCGGTAGGGATTGCGATAGGCGGCGAGCGCGGGCGCGTCGACCCATTCGCTGCGATAATCGGCGTCGATGTCCTTCATCACGCTGAAATGCGCGATCGCCGGCGTCTGCGCCGCGGACTGCACGTGACATCGATGCAGCCCGGCGACCGCCGAGCCCTTGGTGCCGTCCACCTGCAGCGTGAGCAGGTCGTCGCGGCGCACGCGCGTTGCCCATGAGCTCAGGATGGTGCCGAACGCACCGCCCTCGAGCTCGACCATGGTGGTGGCCGAATCCTCGACCGCGACGGGATAGCGTACGCCCTGCTCGTCGATGCGTTCGGGCGTGGCGATCCATTCGGCCGAGGCGACCCGAACGATGCGGCCGATGATCGTCTCGATGACGTAGCGCCAGTGCGGATACATATCGAGAATCAGCCCGCCGCCGCCCGCGCGGTAGTTCCAGCTCGGCCGCTGGGCCGGCCGGTCGCTGCCGTCGAACACCCACCAGCCGAACTCGAGCCGGAATCCCAGGATGCGGCCGAGCTCGCCGCGCTGCGGTGAGGGCGGCGAGCTTCTGCAATCCGGGAAGATAGACCTTGTCTTCCACCGCGCCGTGCTTGCGCCCGCGCGCGTCGGCATCTCTGAGCAAAGCGCGTCCCTGCGCGGCGGTGGGCGCGACCGGCTTCTCGGAATAGACGTGCTTGCCGGCGGCGAGCGCCTTGGCGAGGACGCCGACCCGCTGCTGGGTCGCCGCCGCGTCGAAGAAGATCGCCCAGGCCGGGTCGGAGAGCGCGGCGTCGAGATCGGTGGTCCATTCCGTGATGCTGTGGGTGCGCGCGACCGCGGCAAGGCGGTCGCTGTCGCGGCCGACCAGCAGCAAGCGGGGCATCAGTCGGTCATCGCCGAGCGCGAGGCCGCCTTCGTTGATGATCGGAACCAGGGCATTGGCCAGATGCTGCGTCGAGCCGATGCGGCCGGTCGCGCCGTTGACGATGATCCCGATCGTTTGCGTTGTCATCGTGCGGTCAGGCAGGGCCGGGGAAGGCGAGGGGAGGCGGCGGCGAGACTATGCTATGCCGGTTGCACCCGTGTCCACGTTCCGGGAGACAAAGGTGCCCCGCCACATCGTCTGCCTGACCTTCGACTTCGATACCCAATCGGGCTTCATCGCCCGCGGCATGACGACCCCGACGCCGCTCTCGCGCGGAGAGTTCGGCCTCGTCGGCGCGCGGCGCATCCTGGACCTTGCTGAAGTCCTCCGGCATTCGCTCGACCTGGTTCGTCCCGGGATTTACCATCGAAAGCCATCCCGGCGCCTGCGAGGCGGTGGTGCGGGACGGGCACGAGGTGGCGCACCACAGCTGGGCGCATATCCCGCCGGCGCAGCAGAGCCGGGAGGAAGAGGAGGCCGACCTCGTCCGCGCCAACGATGCCATCGCGCGGCTGACCGGCCGCAAGGCGCGCGGCTATCGTTCGCCGTCGTGGGACCTGAGCGAGAACACGATCGATCTCCTGATCGCCCATGGCTTTCGTCTACGACTCGAGCCTGATGGGCGCGGACTATTGGCCCTATCGCGCGCGGCGCGGGGATCAGGCCGAGCTCGGCAAGCCCTTCCGCTTCGGCGAGGAGACCGCGTTGATCGAAATGCCGATCAGCTGGTCGCTCGACGACTATCCGCATTTCGAGTTCGTGCGCACGCCGACCACGGTGCTGCCGGGCTTGCAGTCGGCGCGCACGGTCATGGAGACCTGGCGCGACGAGTTCCGCTACATGCAGCAGACGGTCGAGTGGGGCGTGCTGACCTACACCATGCATCCCTATGTCATCGGCCGCGGCTATCGCATGTTGGCGTTGGCAGGGCTGGTGCAGGATCTGGCCGCGGCCGGCGCCGTCTTCATGACCATGGCGGACGCCGCCGCCGAGGCCCAGACGCGGATGTTTTCAAGTGACCGATTCGAGCGTAGGCGCGCGTCGCTTTGCCCACCTCCGGCAACAGGCCGACCGCTCAAACCGCGACCTGAACGCCACATAATCGTTGATGCACGGCGGCCCGTTGGCCACATGCATCGTCCGCGCCTCGAGATCGATGAGCACGGCGCCGACCGTCATGGTGCGCTTCGCCTCCGGCTGGCTCGGATCGGGATGCCGGCAGATCGCAAACGGCGCGCCGAGGTGGTCGGCGGCGGCCGCACGCATGTGCGCGAAGGACAGAGCGCCGCGATGCTGCTCCAGCAGGTGCCGCATGCGATCGACGCGGTGGAGCGTGTTGGGAGAGATTTTCTCCAGCAGCGATTCCCATGGCCCGCGGACAGGAAATGGTTGGAATGGGTGATGATGCCCTCCTCGGGGTGGAGATAGCTCACGTGGTCGGGGCTCGACTCGATATCGACGATCTTCGCCGCCGGCCGCACCGATCACGAAGTTGGCCGAACAGGTGCGCGGCGTGCCGGTCACCGGCCGCGACGCCTGTTCGAATCGTTTCCGCGTCCAACACTTCGCGGCACCGCACATGGAACGGCTTGCAGTAGGGATTGCGGCCATCGTGGCTCGAGGCGAGCCCGTTCTCGACCAGCCCGATCCCGCATTCGTTGACGCCCATCTTTCCACCGGCGATGCCGGCCTCGGTGAGGCAGACGAAACTCGGCTGTCCCTTCCGCCGCGCCTGCAGGACGAAGGTGCGCCCATGCACGCCTTCGAGCCAATCCCAGTTCTGGCCGAGCCAGGTGTGGCGATCGTCGGTCGCCTCGGGCGTGAGGCCGAAGGTGGTGCAGCCGTCGGGCCCGATTTCGAGCAGCTCGCCCGCGCCTGGCTCTTTGCTGCGTCGCCTCCTGCCCGAACAGGGTGAACGCCAGCTCGTAGCGCGCATTGAGGAGGGCGATGGCCTGCTCGCTCTGGCCGCAGCCTTCGGCAATGCCACGCATTTCCTCGGCATAGCCGGGGCTCTGCGCCGCGATCGCCTTGCGCCAGGTCTCGGCCTCGACGAAAGCCTCCACCGCGATCGAGCCCGGAAGCGGCGAACCGGCGCAGATAGGTCGCGACGTTGGCGGCGATCTCCTGCGCGAACCGCCGCCCGTGCGCGACGCCACGCGCATGCGCGTCGCCGTCCGTCGTCAGGAGTGGAATGCTGGACATGGGCTCATCCGGACGCCGCCTGTGCGTTCCGGCAATTTACATCGTTCGGACATGATCGGACAATGCGTAGCCGCTGCGGCCGGCGCGAGCGGTCCTGAGATCGGCGGCATGAGCAAGCACATCAAGGCTCCGAGGGCGCATGACGGCAGCGTGGCTTGATCGTGCTCGCCGCGCTTGTCCTCGACGCGCGCGCACGCCGACCAACGCGCAGGATTTTCTCGCCGCCCGCACGCGCGAATGTCCAGCGCTGCGATCTCGCCGGGATGAACTTCAAACGCCGCGACCTGTCGGGCGTCGATCTCACGGGCGCCAATCTCAAGGACGCGAATTTTCACGACGCCAGGCTGGTGGGGGCGCGGCTGGCGGGTGCCGACCTGACGGGCGCCAACCTCAACAAGGCCAATCTGAGCCGGGCGGACCTTGCCGGCGCCGTGCTGCGCGACGCCATGCTCTATGCCGCCATTCTCGACGGCGCGAAGCTCGCGGGCGCCGATCTGACCGACGCGCTGATGGGCGTCGCGCGCCTCACCCGCGCCGATTTCACCCGGGCGACGCTGCGCAACGTCGACCTGCGCAAGGCACGCCTGGCGGACGCGATCCTGACCGGCGCGGACTTGGAGCGCGGCCGCGCTCGACCTCGCGTTTCTGCGCGGCGCCCGCTTCGACGGCGGCGCTCGCTCAGAGAGGCGCGGCTGATGGGCGCCGAGCCGATCGAGGCGAGCTTCGTCGGCGCCGATCTCACGGATGCCAATGCGCTGGGCGCGAATTTTCGCGGCGCCGACCTGTCGCAGGCCGTGCTCGTCGGCGCCAATTTCCGGCGCGCCAATATGTTACGAGACCAGGCTCGAAGGCGCGCTGTTCCGGGCGACCGCGATGCCGGATGGCACGATCAGGGATCAGTGAAGGCTGTTCCACGGGAGTCGTGCCTCGGCGATCACGGCGGGCTGACGCTGATTTCCAGCCGCGCCGAACTTTCGAACTGACCCTGGGTCAATTGCGTCGGCAGTTGCGGATTGACGCCGCTCTGGCCGGTCTTGCGGAAATAGTTGGCGCGCACGACGATCTTGCGGCCGCGCGGCGCGTCGGTCAGCTCGCAGGACTGCTTGACGAACAGCGTCGCCGACGGCGCCTCGCCTTCGGCCGCCGGCAGCGAGACGCAGTCGCGCGCGGCGTCGATGCCGTGGCGCGCCGCCATGAGGCCGCCGAAGCAGATAGGCGTCCGCGCGCTTGCGCAGATTGGCGTCGGTGATGTCATTGCGGTACTCGGGGCGGGATCGGTGACGACGCGGATGCCCTTGAGCACGCCGTCATCGTCGAACAGCGCCGACACCACCACCGGAAAGCCGGCTTCGGTCGTGCCGGCCCAGCGCGATACCTCGCGCGGCAGGTCCTGGCGCGCGCGATGTATTCGTATTCGTCGTCGTATTCGAAATAGACCTCGCGCAGTCCGCTCGCTTCCGCAGCGCAGCGCGCGGAAATCAGCCCAGCCGCTCAATTGCCGGCGCGGCGGCGCCGCCGTTCGACGCCGCAGGCGAAGCCGCGAAATTGGCTCGGACGCGGGCTGCGCGGATACCGGCTGGCCGAGCCTGAGGTCCCAGACGGTGGCGCGCCGCAGATCCTCGGCAGCCAGTGGCCGACGACCAGCAGAGCAGGCCCAGCACAGCGCGGTGACGGATCGCATGGTTGCGCACGGTACCTCGCCGCTGTGGCGGCTGCCAATGTTCCATCGCTGAAATGGCGATGCCAACTCCGCGCGATTTGGCCTAGGATCGTCACGACCAGATCGGCCAGACGCGTGGGCACCGCCTATGATGCAGCGCAGCTGAGACGCAGCTTGTCTGGCGCCATCATGCGCCGTGCACGCGTGCATTGCGCTCATTTCGGCTCGGCCGCGCATGCGCAGGCGCCGGATCCGGCCGATATCGCCGCCGGCACGCGGCTGTTTCGCCAGAAGGGCAACTGCCAGGCGTGCCACGGCTGGGCGGGCGACGGCCGCAAGCTCGACAGCCAGATGCCCGACGGCGCCAACCTGCGGCAATCCGTGCTCGACCGCGAAACCTGATCCTGACTCATCAAGTGCGGGCGGCCCGGCACCGGCATGCCGCCGTTCGACAAGTTCGCCTACAGCGACGGGCGCTGCTACGGCCTCAAGCAGGCCGACTGTCGCGATCGCCCAAGCTGCAGATGCCCGATCCGCCGGCCACGCTGCAGGCGCGCGAGATCGACGCCATCGCCGATTTCATGTTCGCCAAGGTCATCGGCCAGGGGCCGATGGATCGCGCCAAGTGCATCGACTACTGGGGCTCGGACGTCGAGGCCTGCAGCGAGTTCGCGAAGTAGAGCGGCGTCTCACGCTCATGTCCCGGATACCGTGGCACGGCCACATCGCTTCGAGGCGCTGCTGCTTCGCGCCACCCTCAGCAGCATCCGTACAGAGGCCCGTCCGCGATCTCAATTCAGCGCGAACACGAACAGGTAGCTCGAGTTCTCCAGCTTGTCGAACTTCACCGGATGCAGGTGGCGGCCGCTCGGTCTGCACCGCGAGATACTGCTTCGGCCCGATCGCGTAGGTCACCGGCGCGCCCTTGAGCGGCGTGCCGACGTTGAAGCGCCACAGCTCCTCGAGCGTCTCGTCGTTGTAGGCGATCACCCAGCCGTCCTGCAGCGCGGTGAACACCACGCCGCCGGCGGTGACCAGTCGCGCCCGAGCGGATCTCGATGTCGGTGATGGCCTTCGCCGATGACCTTGTGGTTGACGGTGTCGAAGGCGGTGATGGAGCCGTAGTAGAGATCGCTGGTGTAGGTGCGCTTCTCGCTCTTCTGCGTGTCGATGCCGCCGTCCGGCGACTTGAACGCGACCGCCGCGCCGTTCTGCGTGAAGCAGCCCTCGATGCCGACGCCGTAGGCGATCTTCTTGACCGGATTGTACGCCACCGGCTGGTGCGCGACGCCGCCGTGCCAGGTCGGGCAGGCGCGCTTCATGCCGTCGCCGCGCAGCGCGCGCGCTTCGGTGATGTATTGCTGCACGTCGAGCTTCGGATCGTATTCGAGCGGCTTGCCGGTCTTGGGATCGATGCCCTTGGTCCAGTTCAGATCGTTGACGTACTGTCCGCCCTTGATGAAGCTGCCGTTGGTGCGATCGAGCGTGTAGAAGAACCCGTTGCGTCCGAAATGGCCGACGACCTTGCGGCTTCTCGCCGTTGATCGTGGTGTCGTACAGCATGTGGATGCCGTTCTCGTCGTAGTCCCACGAATCGTTCGGCGTGTACTGGAAGTGCCAGGCGAGCTTGCCGGTCTCGATGTCGAGCGCGACCGCCGAGTTGGTGTAGAGGTTGTCGCCCGGCCGCGCCTGCGGATCGTAGATCGGAACCGGATTGCCGGTGCCCCACGATCGTGAGCTTGGTCGCCGGGTCGTAGGATCCGGTCTGCCACAGCCGCCGCCGCCGGTCTTCCAGGCGTTGGTCTTGTCCTTCCAGGTCTCGCTGCCGGGATCGCCGGGCTTGGGCACCACGTACCAGCGCCAGAGCTCGTTGCCGGTCTTGACGTCGAGCGCCGCGAGCCAGCCGCGCGTCTGCGCGTCGCCCGCGCCGTTCGGCGACGATGCACCTTGCCTTCGGCGGCGATCGGCGCGGTGAGGAACTTTTCCTTGCTGCCGAATTCGTCTTGCCTGGCGACCTGCTTGTCCCAGACGATCTCGCCGGTGTCGCGGTTGATGCGCGATCACCCGGCCGTCGGGCAGGTTGGCGATCACGCAGGTCGTCCCACAGCGCGATGCCGCGCGTGCGCGGAACGTTGCCCTCGTGGCTGCACGCCGGGATCGCTGATCCAGACGAACTCGCCCTTGTTGGGATTGCGCGCGTCGATCTTGTAGACCGTGCCCCAGCCGTCGGTGGTGTACATGAAGCCGTTGTCGATCAGCGGATTGACTTCGTTCTCCGGACCGTTCTGGCCGACGTCCTGCATGCCGCCGAGCGCCAGCGCCCAGACCATCCGCAGGTTCTTGACGTTGTCGCGGTTGATCTGGGTGAGCTTCGAGTAGCGCGTCGAGCCGTAGTCGCCGTTCATCATCAGCCAGTTCTGCGGCTCGTTCTGCGCGTTGATCAGCCGGTCCCGGTTGACCGTCATCGAGTATTCGGCCGCGAACGCGGACGCTGCGATCGCGGCGGCCGATGCACCGGCGAGAACCGCGATGCCGGAAAGCTTGCGGATGTGTCGCATGATTGCACCTCCCCATGACGCTTCTTGAAAGACGCTTGTTTGATCTTTGCTGCGCGTTCGCATGCGCCAGAAAAGCGCTTGCCATCGAGCGTTATACGGGGCGCTTCGCCCGAGCAATGCCGGGATCGCATGGGTGCCGCACCGGCCGGCCGCATCAGTCGCGTGGAGGAAGGCCGGGGATGGTTGCGACGACGAGACCAGCGCCGGTCGCCTGGACAGCGGCCCACCGATCCATGGAACCATGTCTTGCAGGCCATGGCCCCGCTGAATTCCATACGTCGCGTTGTCCTGGCGGGTTCGATCGTCGTCGCCTGCCTGCCTGCGCAAGCGGCTTTGGCCGCGCCGGCAGGGAGTGGCCGCGGCTCCCACCTGCCGCGAGCTCGAACGCAGGCTCGACCTGGTCAGGCCCGAGGCCAACTCCACCGGGCTCAATCTGGTGCTGTTCGCGGCGGCCGATGCCGGATGCGTGCCGTTGACGCGCCGTCTGCTCGATGCGGGCGCTTCGCTCGTGGCGCGCGACCGGCTCGGCGCCATGGCGCTGGCGCGTGCGGCGCGGGCGGGACACGTGGCGCTGGTCGAGCTTTCCTGGCGCGCAAGGCGCGCCGCATCGACGCGCGCAATCTGGTCGGCGCGACCGCGCTTTACGCCGCGGCCGAGAACGAGCGGCAGACGACGCGTTGCGGTTCTGCTGGCGAGACGTGCCGATCCGAACCTGCCGGGCCCATCGGGCGTCACGCCGCTCGCCGCGGCCGCGTTCAAGGGCAACGGTCGCATCGTCGATCAACTCATCACCAGCGGCGCCGATCCGAATGTCATGGACACGACCGGCAAGGCGGCCATGACGTATGCCGCCGGACGCGGGTTCGCGCTCATCGTGCGCCGCCTGCTCGAGGCCGGCGTCGATCCCGGCGCGCCTACGGCAACGATCTGACCGCGCTGATGTGGGCTGCGGGCAGCGAAGACGGCGTGGGCGCCCGCGCCGCCATGGATGTCGTCGAGATGCTGCTCTCGCGCCGGCGCGCCCATCGACGCGATCGACAATCGCGGCCGCACCGCGCTGATGATCGCGGCCGAACTCGGTCATGCCGAGATCGTCGATCTCCTCCTCGGCCGCGGCGCGGATCGCTCGATTGCCGACAAAAGCGGAAAGCGCGCGCGCGACCTGGCCGCGAATCAGAGCATCCGCGAAAAGCTCGAGGCGAAGTAAGCCGCCGTTCCCTACTGCCCGGGGAGGTATTGCAGCCCGGCCATGTATTGCGCCAGCGCTGCGATGTCGTCCTCCGAGGTCGCCAGCATCAGATCGGTCATGCCGGGATTGTTGCCGCGGGCGCGGGTGCGGAAGTCGATCATCGTCTGCCGGAGATATTCTTGGGATTGGCCGGCGAGACGAGGCTGGGTGCCCTCGCCCTGGTACTGGCCCTGGTGGCAGCCGGTACACCCGACCGAGCGCATTGGCCCGTATCGCTCTCGCCGCGACGTCCGGCGGCGCCGACGGCTGCTGCAGGTCGGGCCAGCGCTTCTGCGAAAAATACAGCGCCAGCGCCATCATGTCGTCGCGCTCGAGCGTCTGGGCCAGCGGGGACATGATGTCGTTCTTGCGCGCGCCGCTCTTGTAGTCGCGCAGGTCCAGATAGAGATAGCCCTGATACTGACCCCAGATGACCGGTGTGGTCTTGTCCTGCGGAATTCCGTTTTCGCCGTGGCAGGCCGCGCACAGTTGCGCCTTTTCCTCGATCGTCTGGGCGCGCGCCGGAGCCGGCAGCCATGTGGGTCGCAAGGACGGCAATGATCGCCCAAGGCCGACGCAATGCCGTGCGCGCGCTTCGCCGACCGGCGGACGACCGGGGCCGCACGAGGAGCGCCGGCCGGCAATTTCGGTGCTCGGGATCATATCGCCGTTACAGCTCAGGTCCGATGATTGCCGCTGCATTGACGGCGATCAAAAGAGACGGGGCCAAGCGGCCCCGTCTGCACAACATCTATGGCCGTCGAAGGTTGCTTCGGCGCATTCAATCCAACGTGAATGCGATGATGGTGTTGCCGCGCTTGAAGTCGAGCTGGACGTTGCCGCCGGCGGCGACCACGACATATTGCTTGCCGCCGACGGTGTAGGTGGAGGGCGGCGCATTGACGCCGGCGCCGGCATAGAAGGTCCACAGCACCTTGCCGTTGCGCGCGTCATAGGCGCTGAACCTGCCGTTGCCCTCGCCGGTGAACGACGACGCCGCCGGCGGTCGCAAGCACGCCGCCGATCATCGGCTGCGGCGTCTTCACCTGCCAGCGGATCTTGCCGGTGTTGTAGTCGACCGCGGTGATGTTGCCCCACTGCTCCTCGCTCGGGATCACCTTGAAGGCGCCGCCGAGCCAGAGCTTGCCGCCGGATAGGGCGAGCTCTGCACCTGATAGGTCATGGGCTGGTGCAGGTTGATGGCGTAGCTCAGCCCGAGCTGCGGATTGACCGCCATCGGCGACCATTCCACGCCGCCATTGGCGCCGGGCAGCATGCGCGCGCCCTGCGCCGTCGGCAGCGTCCACATGTTCTCCTGCGGGATCATCGCGTCGGAGAAGCGGATCAGGCTGCAGTCCTTGCGGTCGTGGACATAGACGTGCCCGGTCTTGCCGGCGTGCAGCACGCCGGGGATCATCTTCCCGCTCTTGTCGCGCACGTCGACCAGAACCGGCGGGCTGACCGCGTCCAGATCCCAGACGTCGTGGGCGATGTACTGGAGGTGGCAGACGTATTTGCCGGTATCGAGATCGAGCGAGACCAGCGAGTCGGTGTAGAGATTGTCGCCGGGGCGCAGCGAGCCGTCGAGGTCGGGCGACGGATTGCCGACGACGAAGAAGATACGATTGGTGGCGAGATCGACCGCCGGATTCTGCCACACGCCGCCGCCCAGCGTCTTGTAGGGATCGCCGGTCTTGGCGAGCTGATCCTTCTCGGCCTGGATATTGCGTTTCATGTCGCGGCCGGTGGCGTCCTTCTCCGCCCAGACCCCGACCGAATTCTCCGGGATGGTGTCGAACGTCCACAGCAGCTTGCCGTCCTTGGCGTCGTACGCCTTCACGAATCCGCGGATGCCGTATTCGCCGCCGTTGGTGCCGATGAGCACTTTGCCCTTGACGACGGTCGGCGCCATGGTCTCGCTGTAGCCGAGCTCGGGATCGGCGATATCGGTCTGCCACACCTTGTTGCCGGTCTTGGCGTCGAGCGCGACCAGCTTGGCGTCGAGCGTGGCGAGATAGACCTTGTCCTCGTAGACCGCGACGCCGCGATTGTTCGGACCGCAGCAATAGGTCGTGATCGGCCCGAGCGGATGCTTGTAGTACCACAACTGCTCGCCGGTTTGCGCGTTGAGCGCATAGACCTGGCTGAACGACGTCGTGACATACATGACGCCGTTCACGACGATGGGCGAGGTCTCCATCGATTCCTTGACGTCGGTCTGGAAGATCCAGGCCGGACGCAGGCGCCGGACGTTGGAGGCGTTGATCTGCGCCGCGGGATGATAGCGCTTCTGGGTGTAGTCGCCGTTGGTGTGCAGGAAGTTGTTGCCGTCGCTCGCGGCGCGGTTGAGCATGTCCTGGGTGACATTGCTGGGCGTGATGCTGGGCCGTGCGGCCGGCCGCGCCTCCTGCTTTACCTCCTGGGCCGTCGCGAGATCCGCCGTGACCGCAAGCGCGCATGCGCCGGCGATCGCCAATGCCGTTCGGATTGGGCTCATGGTCTTCCTCCCCGATGGACAGCTGTCGAGCCCTTTGTTCCAACCGGAACGGGCAGATCTTCCCTACTGTCGTTGCCAAACGTGACCCTGCCCCGGAGGCTGTCAAGGCGGATGGCGAGATCGGGCATCAGGTCGAAGGGAAATGCCGTGCGCTCGTCCCGGCCTGCGGGTTCGGGTCACACGGCGGGGATGGGCTGTCGTTTTCGCCAGCCGCGAAATCTCGGCGCCATGGTTTCGAAAATAGTGCTTGAACCAGAACGTAAACGCATCCGGGTCGCGCTCGATGCGCCGGCTGATGTCGTCGAACGACCAGTGCGCGACGTCGGCGACCTCGGCCGGGTCGGGCTTCGGCTCGGCCTGCGAGCCGTCCGAAATAGACGTAGACGAACTCGTTTTCGTGCATGCCGTTGCCGAGCTCGGCCTGGTAGCGGGCGAAAAAGCCGAACGACAGCTCGCCCGTCACGCCCAGCTCTTCGCCGAGCCGGCGGCGCGCCGCGACCAGCGTCCGTTCGCCCGGGCGCGGATGGCCGCAGCAGGAATTCGCCCACAGCCCGCCCGAGTGATATTTTTCGGACTGCGCTGCTGCAGCACGATCCGTCCGCGCTCGTCCACCATGAAGATCGAGAACGCGCGGTGCAGCAGGCCGCTGCGGTGAATGGCGGTCTTGCCGCCCGGTGCCGGTGGCGCGGTTGCGCTCGTCGACCAGGATGAGTTGCTCTTCTGTCGATCATGGCTTGTTCGCTTGCCGCAGATCCTTGACGCGCACCGCCTTGCCCTGCGAGCGCGGCACCTCGCCCGGCGCCTTGAGCGACGACGTCGCAGGTCACGCCCACCATCGACTTGATGTGATTGCGCACGTCGGCGGCCATCTTGGCGACGAACGCCTCATCGAGCGGGGCAGGGGCGCGAGCTCCACCTCGATCGTGATGGCATCCATCGGGCCGTCCCGGGTGAGCACGAGCTGATAGTGCGGCGCGAGCCCGGGAAGCCGACCAGGAAGGCCTCGACCTGGGACGGATAGACGTTGACCCCGCGGATGATCAGCATGTCGTCGCTGCGCCCGGTCACGCGCATCATCCGGCGATGGGTGCGCCCGCACGCGCACGGCTCCTCGATCAGGCGCGTGATGTCGCGCGTGCGATAGCGCAGCATCGGCAGCGCTTCCTTGGTCAGCGTGGTGACGACGAGCTCGCCGGCGTCGCCTGCCGGCAGCGGCTGCGTGGTCTCGGGGTCGATCACCTCGCAGAAGAAGTGATCCTCCCAGACATGCAGCCCGCTACTGCGCCTGGTGGCATTCGCTGGAGACGCCCGGCCCGATGATCTCGGAGAGGCCATAGGTGTCCATGGCCTTGATGCCGAATTTCGCTTCGAGGTCGCCGCGCATGGCGTCGCTCCAGGGCTCGGCGCCGAAGCATCCATAGCGCAGCGGCAGCTTGCGCAGGTCGACGCCCATGCCTTCCGCAACCTCGGCGATGTTGAGGGCGTAGGACGGCGTCGCGCCCAGAATGCGTGCGCCGAAATCCTTCATCAGCATCACCTGCCGCTCGGTGGCGCCGCCGGAGATCGGCACGGTGGTCAGACCGAGCCGCTCGGCGCCGTAGTGGAATCCAAGCCCGCCGGTGAACAGCCCGTAGCCGTAGGCATTGTGGAAGACGTCGCCGGGCTTGGCGCCCATGCAGGCGAGCGAGCGGGCCATCAGCTCCGCCCACAGCGCGAGGTCGGCCTGGGTATAGCCGACGACGGTCGGTTTGCCGGTCGTTCCCGAGGAGGCGTGCAGCCGCACCAGCTCCTCGCGCGGCACCGCGAACAGGCCGAAGGGATAATTGTCGCGCAGGTCCGCTTTGACCGTGAACGGGAAGCGGGCGATGTCGGCGAGCGTCTTGAGATCGTCCGGCGCGCACGCCGGCGCGCGTCGAGCTTGCGGCGGAAATGCGGAACCTTGGCATAGGCGCGCGCGATCGTCTGCTTGCAGGCGACGAAGCTGCAGCGCCGCGAGATCGCCGCGCGCCATGGTCTCGGCGGCGCGATCGAACATGAAGCGTCTCATCGCTGCGAACTGTGCCCGCCATGCCTTCACCCCGACAATGCGGCGAATCGCGCGGCCTTCGCTTTGAGCCGCTCGAACGTCTTGGCCTTGTCGACGACGAACCGGGTGTGGGTGCCGGCGCCGACCTGGTCGAGCTCGTCCTTGACCGAGGCTTCGAAGAACACCTTGCGCCCGTCCACCGCCGTGACCCGCACCGTGATCTCGACCGTCATGCCCATGAGCGTGGGCGCGAGATGCTTGACCGCGACCTCCATGCCGACCGAATCCTCGCCGGCGTCGGCATGCTCGATGATGAGCTCGCGGCAGGTGTGCTCGATGTCGAGGATCATGGACGGCGTTCCATAGGTGCGCGCCTCCTCGCCCATGAAACCGATGGTGCGCTCGCGGCCGATCGTGATGCGGTTGACCCGGGACGCTCCGGGCCGAAGGCTTGGCTTCATCTGTCTGCTCCCTCACGGCCGTATAACCGGAAAATCTGCCAAAGTGCGAGATAAAGTACGAGCGGTATCGCGCCGTCGCGGACGGGGCCCACGCGACCGAGGGATTCAAGTCGCTTGTTCGCGATCAGGCAAGCGGATGCCCCGCGCGATGCCATTCCACAGGCTTCGAGCAAGCAACGTTGAGGCGGGATCGATGACGCACTACACTCGCTCGCATCGCCATTTCCGACCGGTCGTTTCCGCACCCATGATCAGTCCGTCCGCGCTCGCCCCTACGCGCACCATACGCTTCCCGAAGCCGTCATTCCCGAGCTTCCGGGCTGTTACCGGGGAAGGTGCGCGAGAACTACGATCTCGCCAACGGCACGCGCATCCTCATCGCCACCGATCGCATCAGCGCCTTCGACCGCAACCTGGCGGTCATTCCGCTCAAGGGCCAGGTGCTGACGCAGACCGCGCGCTTCTGGTTCGAGGCCACGCAAGGCCTCTGTCCCAACCATGTCATCGAATATCCCGATCCCAACGTGCTGGTGTGCAAGCGGCTCGCGATGATGCCGGTCGAGATCGTGGTCCGCGACTATCTGGCCGGCACCACGTCGACCTCCATCTTGCAGATGTACAAGAAGGGCGAGCGCGAGATGTATGGCCACCGGTTCGCGGAGGGCCTGCGCGACAACGAGAAGCTTCCGCGCACGATTATCACGCCCACCACCAAGGCGGCGCATGGCGCGCATGACGCGCCGCTCAGCGCGCAGGACATTCTGGCGCGCAAGCTGCTGACCGAGGCGCAGTGGAAGGAGGTGGCGGACAAGGCGCTGGCCTTGTTTGCCTGCGGGCGCGAGACCGCCGCCCGGCAGGGGCTGATCCTGGTCGATACCAAGTACGAGTTCGGCTTCGACGAAAAGGGTGCGATCGTGCTGGCCGACGAGGTCCACACGCCCGACAGCAGCCGCTACTGGTTGTCGGCGAGCTACCCCGCGCGATTCGCCGCCGGCACGCCGCCGGAGACGCTGGACAAGGATTTCGTGCGGCGTTGGGTGGCGGCGCGCTGCGATCCCTACACCGACCCGATTCCGAGATTCCGCCGGAGATCATCCTGCAGGCCGCGGCCACGTATATCGATGTCTATGAAAAACTCACCGGGCGGGAGTTTGCCTTGCCGGACCTCTCGGTCCCGCCGCTCGCGCGCGTGCGCGCCAACCTGACGAAATATTTCGAGCAAGCCGCCTAGCGCGGCTGCCTTCGGGCGCCATGCCGGACGAGGGCGCCCCAGTGCCGGCTCTCGCTGCCGGGCGCTTCTTTGCCACAATACCGGTTCGAGTAACGTGGGAGCGCCGTGATGATCGCACGCGAGACCGATGCAGCGGCCGTGGAATGCCTCGCGACGGCGGGCCTGTCCGCCGACGATGTCCGCGACTGGCTGCAGGCGGAACCGGGCGAGACCACGGATTTTCCCGCCGACCGCCGGAAATTCTCGACCTACTGGCAGAAGGCGTCGCGCCTGCTCGGGCGGCTGCCGCACAAGCCGCGCCGCAATGAGGGCGAGCAGCGCCGCGGCGCGCACCATCCAGGAGCAGGCGCGGGAGGCCAGGGTGCGGTTTCTTCGCCGTCACGGCGATGCCGTCTACGACGCGCTGACGGTGCGGCGGTCGCGCTTCGTGCGGGTCGAGGATCTCGTGATCAGGGCCGCCGGCGTGGTTCCCGGCCTGGTGCCCACGGCGCAGGAGATCGCCGCCGAGGAGGGCTGCCTTCAGCGCGACAAGAGCGGCCTCGAGATCGACCAGGGCCTGTTCCTGTCCGCCGTGCTCGGCAGCGCAGCGCTCCGGACGGCATCTCTGCCACGCCATGCTGCTGCCGCGGCCGATGCCGAGGCGCTGCTGCCGCAATTCGTGCGCGACGGCGTGGTGGAGCTCGACGGGCGCATCGGTGCGCCGGCGTCGGCAAGGCCGCGGTCGTGACGCAGAGCAATCCGCGCTTTCTCAACGCGGAGGATCAGACCTCGCTCGACGGCGCGGAAATCTGCGTCGATCTTGCGCTGCTCGACCACGCGACCGAGATCGCGGTCATGCGCGGCGCGGTCGGTCGAGCATCCGAAATACCAGGGGCGCCGCGTGTTCGGCGCCGGCATCAATCTCACCCATCTCTATCATGGCCAGCATCCCGTTCGTCTGGTATCTGCAGCGCGACCTCGGCTGCGTGAACAAGATCTATCGCGGGCTCGCGCTTTCCCGACGATGCGCCGCCCGACGAGTTCGGCGGCCAGACCATCGAGAAGCCGTGGATCGCCGCGGTCGAGGCGTTTCGCCATCGGCGGCCACTGCCAGGCGCTTGCTGGTGATGGACTACGTGCTGGCCGAGCGCACGCCTTCCTGACCTTGCCCGCGCGCAAGGAGGGCATCATCCCGGGCGCCGCGAACATGCGCTTGCCGCGCTTCACCGGCGACCGCATCGCGCGCCAGGCCATCCAGTACGAGCGCCGCATCGAATGCGACAGCCCGGAGGGCGCCTGATCTGCGACGAGATCGTCGAGACCGGCGCAGATGGACGCGGCGATCGAGCGGGTGGTGCAGGGACTGACCAGTTCGGGCGTGGTGAGCGCGGCCGGGAACCGGCGCGCGTTCCGCGTCACCCAGGAGCCGCTCGACATGTTCCGCTCCTACTTCGCGGTCTATGCGCGCGAGCAGGCCTATTGCCACTTCAGCCCGGCCTTGATCTCCAATCTCGAGCGCTACTGGAACGCGCAGAGCCGCAAGCCGTGATGTCGCAGGCGCATGCTGCTTGGCGCTGCGGTGAAAATGCTCTACGCCGGTCGAAAGGCTTGAGACAAAGCCGCAGGAGGAACGCGCCATGATCAACGACTACGCTTCGGCTTGCGCTGTATCGCCACGCTTGCACTGGCATGTGCGCCGGCATTCGGGCAGGACACGCTGAAGGTTGCGGTCGGCCAACGCGGACTGTGGGATACGTCGATATCCGATATCGGCCAGCGCGCCGGTATTTTCAAGAAGCACGGCCTGACGCTCGAAATCCTCTATACCCAGGGCGCCGGCGAGACCCAGCAGGCCGTGATCTCCGGCAGCGTCGAGATCGGGGTCGGGGCAGGCGTCATGGGGGTTCTGAGCGCCTATTCGAAGGGCGCGCCGGTCCGCATCATCGGCGCCGAGATCACCGGTGCCGGCGACCTGTATTGGTACGTGAAGGCCGACTCGCCGATCAAGACGCTGAACGATACCAATGGGAAGAGCATCGCCTACTCGACCAACGGCTCCTCCACGCATGGCGTCGTTACCGCCTTCATCAAGCAGTATGCGGGTCTCGGCCAAGCGCGACCGCGACCGGAGGGCCTCCTGCAACGCTCACGGCCGTCATGTCCGGACAGGTCGATGTCGGCTGGGCGGCGCCTCCGTTCGGTCTCGATCTGCTGGACCGCAACGAGATCCGCAAGATTGCCACCGGCAATGACACGCTGTTCAAGGGGCAAACGGTCAGGCTCCTCATCACCAATACCCAGACCTTGGAGAGCCGCAAGGACGCCATCGAGCGCTACATGCAGGCCTACCGCGAAACCGTGGACTGGATGTATTCGGATCCCGCCGCGCTGAAGATCTACGCCGAGTTTGCCTCCATCACGGAGGCAAGGGCGAAACGGATTCGCGACGAGTTTTTCCCAAATCGTCGGTGTCTCCGGACGAGATCACGGGCCTCGATCTCATCGTTCCCGATGCGGTCAACCTGAAATTCACCGCTGCGCCGCTGACCAAGGAGCAGCTCGCGGGCTTGATCAAGATCCCGCCCCGGAAGTGATCTTCGGCGCGATCGGGCGGCGCGCGCACGCGGTTCCGTGCGCGGGCTGCAGCCTACGTCTTGATCCGATCGAGATTGGCGGTCATGCGCGCGATCACGCGACGGAACAGCGCAAGCTCGCCGCGGCTGATGCCGGTCTCCGCCGCATCGGTGATGCCGCGCGCGAGCGTCAGCAACTCGGTCGCGCAGCCGCTGCGCCTTCGGGGTCAGCCACACATGCGAGCGGCGCTTGTCGTCGGTGCTGCGCACCCGGCGGATCAGCCCGGACTTCTCCATGGTGCGCAGCGCGATGACGGTGGTCGGCTCCATGGTGCCGACGCGCGCCGAAAGCTCGCGCTGCGACAATCCGTCCTCGTTCCACAGCACGCGCAGGAAGTACCACTGGCCGCGCGCGACGCCGTAGGGCGCGATGCGCTTCTCCAGGAGGCGTTGAAACGCGCGGTTGGCGTCGCGCACCAGAAAGCCGGAGCTCTCCGCCAGCGGAAATTCGACCTGCGGCACGTCCGCCTTTCGGTTCCTGCCGCTTCGGCGCGATGCCACGCGGCCCTCGCTTCAAGGCTGCAACGCCGGCTGCGTTGACAAGATTTCGATTTCGCGGGACATAATACTTAGAAATCTATGTAATGGAACTCCCGGCGCCGCGCAGCAAGTGCCGGCGCGGCGGTTCGAGCGGATTTCACTTTCGCAAACGACCGGCGGAGCGCTCGCCGCCCCACATGAGGAGATTTCAGCGAGCCATGCAGAAGGCATTGCGCAAGGACAAGCCCGTCGCCGGCAAGCCAGCATCATGCATCCGATCTGCGCACGGCGCTGGAATGGCTGCGCGAGCAGGGCGACCTGATCGAGACCGACAAGCCGGTCGATCCCGGACCTCGAGGTCACCGGCCTGCAGAAGCACATGGACGGCGGCTGCCCGGTGCTGTTCAACAACGTCAAGGGCAAGCCCAATCACCGCGTGCTCACCAACCTGTTCGGCGACATCAAGGTCATCAACAAGATGTTCGGCTGGAAGGACGACGCCGAGCGCGTGAAGAAGCTCGCCTATGCGCTCAGCCATCCGCTCAAGCCGGTCGAGATCCCGCAGGACGAGGCGCCGTGCCAGGAGCACGTCATCGAGAATCCGAAGGACGTGAACGAGCACGTGGTGCCGATCCGGCACACCACCTACGAGCCCGAGCTCACGGTGGGCTCCGGCATCCGCTGCGTCACCGGCGCGGAATTCGATGGCGGCTCCGACCTCGGCTACAACCGCATGAACTTCCGCTGGGGCAATGTCGGCACGTTCCAGATCTCGCCCGGCTCGCACATGTGGCAGGTCGTGAACAAGTACTACAAGTCGGACGAGCCGGTTCCGATCACCATGTGCTTCGGCGTGCCGCCGGCCTGCACGCTGCTCGCGGGCGCGGGCTTCGACTACGCCATCCTGCCGATGGGCTGCGACGAGATCGGCATCGCCGGCGCGGTGCAGGGCACGCCGATCCGGCTGGTGAAGGCGCGCACCGTCAACGCCATGGCGCTCGCGGACTGCGAGCTGGTGCTCGAAGGCTACGTCAATCCGCGCGACCGGCGCTTCGAGACCAAGGAGTCGGAGGACGCCGGCGTCCAGGGCCGCTTCCACTTCCATCCGGAATGGGCGGGCTACATGGGCAAGGCCTACAAGGCGCCGACCTTCCACGTCACCGGCATCACCATGCGCGATCCCAAGACCAAGCCGATCATCTTTGCGCTCGGGGTCCACACGCTCGACGACCACAACATCGATACCACGGTGCGCGAGGCCGCGATCTACGAGCTGTGCGACCGGCTGCAGCCCGGCATCGTGCAGAACGTGGTGATCCCGTACTGCATGACCGACTGGGGCGGCTGCATCATCCAGGTGAAGAAGCGCCACCAGCTCGACGAGGGCTGGCAGCGCAACTTCATGGGCGCGGCGCTCTCCTGCTCGCAGGGCATGCGGCTGGCGATCGCGGTGAGCGAGGACGTCGATCCCTATTCCATGGACGACGTCATGTGGTGCCTCACCACGCGCGTGAACCCGCGCGCCGACATCCTCAACCCGATCCCGGGCGGCCGCGGCCAGACCTTCATGCCGGCCGAGCGCATGACCGCGGGCGAAAGCAGTGGACCGCCTCGAACACCAGTTTCGAGGGCGGCATGGGCATCGATGCCACGGTGCCGTTCGGCTACGAGAGCGACTTCCTGCGTCCGGTCTATCCCGTCGACCGGGTCAAGCCGGAGGACTTCTTCAGCAAGAAGGACATCGAGAACGCGCAAGTCGCGCATGGTGGGCTGGGTCCACTCGCTCGCGCGCACCGGGCGATGAACGCGCGAATAGCGCATGAGTCGGTGGCGAGCAGTGGCAGCGGATGGCTCTATTCGCTAGTCGCTACTCGCCATTTCGCTTCCTGCCATCAGCTCCGCCAGCGCACGCCGGTTGAGCTTGCCGCGCTCGGTCTTCGGCAGCGAGACGCTGAGCACGATCTGCTTCGGCGCCTTGAACGCCGGCAGCGCCTTCGCTGCAATAGCGCAGGAGCTCGCCGGTATCGACCGATGCGCCCGGCCGCGCCACCACGTAGCTCACCACCTCCTCGCCGTAGATCGCGTCCGGCACGCCGACGGTGGCGACCTCGATCAGCTCGGGGTGCTGCATCAGGAAGCTGTCGATCTCGATCGGCGAGATGTTGACGCCGCCGCGAATGATGAGGTCCTTCTCGCGTCCGGTGAGGCTCAGAAAACCGTCGGCATCGAGCAGCCCAGGTCGCCGGTGCGGATGCGGCCGCGGCTGCTGACCTTCACGCTGCCGTCGTCGGCGAGATAGCGGTAATCGTGCGAGGCATTGCCGCCGATCTCGACCTGGCCGATCTCGCCGGGCGGCAGCGGTCGGCCGTCGGCGTCGACGACCGCGAGGCGGTGATAGGCGAACGGCCGTCCGACCGTGCCGGGGCGCCGTTGCTCGCCGGGAATGGCCGCAATCCAGCCGGTCTCGCTGGAGCCATAGCCCTGCGCGATCGGAATGCCGAACCGCGCCTCGAACCGGCGCCATTCCTCGATCGTCAGCGGCGCCGAGCTTGACGTGATGAAGCGAAGCGACGGCAGGTTGTCGCGTTGCGCATCCGTCTCGGTGTTGAGCAGGATGTTGATCGTGGTCGGATTGCCGGCGGCGACCGTCACGCGGTGATCGCGGATGTGCTGGAAGAAGCGGCTGGCGGAGAATTTCGCCGTCATGACCAGGGTGGCGCCGCGGTTGACCGGCACCAGCGCGCCCAGGAGCTGCGCCGAGGCCCAGTTGAAGGAGCGGAAATCGTACACCCGGTCGTCCGCCGTGATGCCGAAGCCGTCGGCGGTGGGATCGATGTTGTCCAGGTGCTCGCGATAGTTCAGCACCACGCCTTTGGGCCGCGCGCTGGTGCCCGACGTGAACAGGATCACCGCGTCGTCGTCCGGCCCCGCCGAGGTCTGCGCGTCGTTCGGCTCGTGGCCGGCGACCTCGGCATAGAATGTCCCTGGTCCGGCCGGTCGAAGCGTCCGAGCCGCATGCGCGGCGCCGCGACGCCGGACAGGAGGTCGTCGAGCCCCAGTCCGTCCTGATGCAGAACGAGCGTCGGCTTGAGCCGCGCGAAGATGTTGTCGAGCTGGTTGCGGTTCATCTCGACATGAACGGTGCAGATGGTCGCGCCATAGGCTCATGACGCCGAAATAGCAGAGCGAGATGCTCGATCGAGTTGTTGGCGAGCAGCGCCACCCGGTGGTTGGTCCCGATGCCGCGGCTCGTGCAGGAACGCGGCGATACGGCCGGTCGCTTCATGCAGCTCGCGATAGGTGACGGTTCGCCCGTCGTCGGCGCAGACGATCCACGGCTTGGCCGGATGGCGCTGCGCCGCCCGCGCGATCCAGTCCCGCAAACAGTTTCGGACCTGGCTCGATCGGCATGGGGCAAACCGCGTTGACGGAGATCCCTTAGCAATATAAGTAATTCGGCCGCGGTTCAAGCGACCCCAGCCGGAACGTTGCATCGCGGCATCCGGTCAGCTCAGTGCCTGCAGGTCTCGCCGCAAGCGGTCCACGCTGTCCCCGGCAGCAGGCGGTCGATCTCGGCATGCGTGCGCCGCCAGACCGGGAGGGCGCGTGCGAGCAGGGCCCGTCCCGCTGACGTGAGCCGCAGCCGCCGACCACGTCTGTCCGCGACGTCGACCATGACCGTGACGAGGTCGCGCCGCTGCAGCGGCTTGAGCGCGGCGGTGAGCGTGGTGCGATCCATGGACAGCAGCGACGCGACCGAACCGATGCTGGGCGGCTCGGGCCGGTTGAGCGCCATCATCATCGAGTACTGGCCGCTGGTCAGGCCGAGCGGCCGCAGCGCGTCGTCGAACCGGCGCGCGAGCGCCGTGCCGCGCGCTGCAGGTGAAGACACAGGCAGGTGTCGCGGACGAATAGCGTCGTTTCGAACGAAATCTCGGCTGCCTTTGACACGCCACAATTATGTTGGTATCAACCTATTATGTCAACCGGGTGCACGGGCGAGATCGCGCTGCGCAGTCTGTTGTCATCCGGGGGCGGGGACGAGATGATCTCGCCGATCCCGCGTGCGGAGTTAGCGGATGCAAGAACGTAAACGGAGTGGATTATGCAAATGACGGCAACACGTCGAACGCGCGCGAAGCCGCCTGAATGTGAGTCGCCAAAACCATCGCAACTTCTTTGGAAGGGAAAGACCATGCCGGTGACACCGTATCTGTTCTTCAATGGCCGCTGCGAGGAGGCGGTCGAGTTCTACAAGAAAGCGCTCGGCGCCGAGGTCGGGATGATGATGCGGTTCAAGGAGGCCCCGGACAAGCCGCCGCCCGGCGTGGTTCCTCCCGGCAGCGAGGACAAGATCATGCACGCCTGCCTTCGCATCAACGGCGCGGAGGTGATGGCATCCGACGGCTGCAGAGCGAGGCAAGTCGAGCTTCGAAGGCTTCTCGCTCTCGCTCAATGCCCGACGAAGCCGAGGCCGACCGCATGTTCGCGGCGCTCGCCGACGGCGGGCAGGTGCGGATGCCGCTCGGCAAGACGTTCTTCGCCAAGCGCTTCGGCGCGGTCGCCGACCGCTTCGGCGTGGGCTGGATGGTCATCGTGGAGGCTTGAGCGCCGCGAAAGCGATCTCCTGAGGGCACCGGACCGGCCGGGCTGCGAAACTTGTGGGATGCGTCCCTCCGAACGGGTGTGTAAGCTCGCGGGCGGGATCGCATCTCGCGCGCAGCACCATGCCGGCAGGTCCCCGACCGGGAGTTTCGATGGCCACGCAACCCGACTCCAACAGCAAGCCGATCGGCAGCATCCGATCGGCGCTGCCACACGCCGCCGCCATGCGCAGCCGCAACTGGCCTATGGCGACCTGCGGCAATGGCTCGACGAGGCGCGCAGGCTCGGCGAGGTCAAGGACGTGAGCGGGCTCAGCTGGCAGCAGGACATCGGCATGGTGGCGGGCGTGGCGATGCACGACGACAGCGCGCCCTGCTTCGTCTTCGACCACGTGCCGGACACGATCGAAGGCAGCCGCGTGCTGGTCAACTTCTTCGGCGGCAAGCGCAAGAACATGACGCTCGGCTTCCCGGCCGAGCTCACCAAGCTCGAGCTGAGCGAAGGCTTCCGCACCAGCTTCATGGGGCCGATGACGCGCATCCCGCCCAAATACGTCAACGACGGTCCGATCTTCGAGAACGTCATGACGCGGCGACGACGTCGACGTCACCAGATTTCCCGCGCCGAAATGGCACGCGGCCGACGGCGGCCGCTACATCGGCACCGGCAGCTTCAACGTCACCCGCGACCCGGACGAGGGCTGGATCAATTGCGGCACCTACCGCGTGATGATCCACGACGCCAAGACCGCGCGGCTTCTACATCTCGCCCGGCAAGCATGGCCGCCAGATGCGCGACAAGTACCAGGCGCGCGGCGAGCGCGATGCCGGTCGCGGTGGTCTGCGGCGGCGATCCCGATGACCTTCCTCGATGGCCTGCAGCGAGGTGCCCTACGGCGTGAGCGAGATACGAGATCGTCGGCGGCATGCGCGGCAAGCCGGTCGAGGTGATCAACGGCCCGGTCACCGGCCTGCCGATCCCGGCCAATGCCGAGATCGTGCTCGAAGGCTTCGTCGAGCCCGGCAACGAGCGCGTCGAAGGCCCGTTCGGCGAGTGGACCGGCTATTACGCCAGCGACGCTGCGGCCGGAGCCGGTGCTCGACATCAAGGCGGTCTACTCATCGCAACGATCCGATCCTGCTCGGCTGCGTGCCGCCAGCGGCCGCCCGACGAGATCTGCCGCTATCGCGCCGTGGTGCGCTCCGGCCTGCTGCGCGAGAACATCACGAAGGCCGGCGTGCCGGGCGTCACCGCGGCCTGGGCGCACGAGGTCGGCAACGCGCGGCTCCTGCTCGCGGTCGCCGATCAACCAGCGCTATCCCGGCCACGCCAAGCAGGCCGGCCATATCGCCGCCATGTGCCACGTCGGCGCCTATTGCGGGCGCTACGTGATCGTGGTCGACGACGACATCGACGTGTCGAATCTCGAGGAGCTGATCTGGGCGCTGCTCACGCGCTCCGGACCCCGCCACCTCGATCGACATCATCCGCAACGCCTGGTCGACGCCGCTCGATCCGCGCATCGAGCCTGAGCGCAAGGCGGTCGGCGACTTCACCAACAGCCGGGCGGTCATCGACGCCTGCCGGCCCTGGCACTGGCGCGACCAGTTCCCGAAGGTGAACGTGCCCACGCCGGAGGAGCGCCGCATCGCGCAGGAGAGGTTCGGCCACCTGTTCAAGAGCTGACCCGGCCGGTAAAGCTGGCTTAACCCTGCGTGCGAACTTCCGGTAGGCTGGCAGGCTGCATGCATCTGTTCACGATAAGCGGCTTTGCGAACATCGGGGTGCGGCGCATAGTTGCGGTCGCGTGACTGCAACGCGAGGATGGTAATGCGGCGTCTCATCATCGGCATGACCGGCTCGACCGGCGCCATCTTCGGCGTGCGGATGCTCGAGGCGCTCAAGGCACGCGACGTCGAGATCCACCTCATCATCTCGCAAGTGGGCGCAGCGCACGCTCGAGCACGAGACCAACTACACCGTCGAGCAGGTGCGGGCGCTCGCCAGCGTGGTGCACAGCCCGGGCGACATGGGCGCGTCGATCTCGTCGGGCTCGTTCAAGACCGAGGGCATGGTGGTGATCCCGTGCTCGGTGCGCACGCTCGCCGGCATCGCCAACGGCTACGGCGAGCACCTCGTGCACCGCGCCGCCGACGTCGTGCATCAAGGAGCGGCGGCAAGCTGGTGCTGGTGGTGCGCGAGACGCCGCTCTCCGAGGTGCACCTCGAGAACATGCTCAAGCTCGCGCGCATGGGGGTCTCGATCGTGCCGCCGATGCCGGCCTTCTACAATCATCCGCAGACGGTCGACGACATCGTCAATCACATCGTGGCGCGCGTGCTCGACCAGTTCGACATTCGCGCGCGCCGTTCGCCAAGCGCTGGGACGGCCACATGCACACCGCGACCAAGATCGCGACGGTGACGCCGAGCGCGAGCCCGGCGGCGAAAAGCGGGCTGACCTGAAGTGGATACCGGTTTGCAAGCGATCATGCTCCAAAAGAGCATGATCCGAGTGGATCCGGTTTTCGGAAAGGATCATCGTCAGCAAAAGCTAAGCGGGATGACGATCGAAGAAAAGTCATCTGCTTAGTCGGACGTGCGCTCGGCCATTCCGGCTGCGCTCGTCAACGCCGGATGGCGTGCCGGTACGATCGACGATGAGCCGGATCGCTGCCTCCACTTTCGCGGGCTCCGCACGTAAGCGATCCTGTCGGCATCCGCCGACAATGACGGCTGGCCGCAATTCGCGCCCTCGCACTGGCTGATATTCCTCGGCCGTTTGTCGCCTTCCCTTGACGAACACGTCCGGTCCATTCGAGCACGTCGCCGGTGACCTCGTTGCGCGTCTCCTTGCGCACATAGAGCACGGTGTCGCCGTAGGCCGTTCCTCCCCGCGCAGATGCGCGAGAAAGGTGCCGGCCTCGCTCGATCGCGGATCGTAGGCGATGGCCGTCACCTGGCCATCGGCGAGCGATAAGGACGGCGATCTCGCGCGTTCGGTTCCGCGCGCAACACCAGCACCTGGCCCGCCGCGCGCGGTCGAAGCCGATCAGTTTGGTGATTCCCGCGGCCGACGCCAGCCGGCGCGCGGGCCCGCCCGCAAGCGGTATCTCGAGCACCTCGGCTTCCCCTGAGCGCCAATATCCGCTCGCCGCCGGGGTCGAACACCGGCCAGCTGTAGCCGCCGTCGCTCGTGAGGCGCGCGCGCATTGCGGCCGGCATCGGCAATCCAGATATCGCCCACCAGTCAGCGCGTCGGGCGCTTTCATCTGGCTCGGCGTAGCCGAAATGCCGAGGAAGGATATGAGCCTTGCGACCAGCTCGGTGTCCGCCGGCGCCGGTCCCGCGCCTGCGAGCGCCGCCGCACAGACGAACAGAGCCGCGCCGGTCAATCGATGCGGTTTTCATGTGCGACCGAAGATCTTTGCGAGGATGCGGTCGTAACCCGGGATTTCGACCCGCTTCACATCGCCGCGGTTCAAGGTCACGAGCGACCGCCGTGCGTCATCCTGCGGCAGCGCCGCGGACGAGGTAGGTCATGCCGGTATTGCCCTCCCAGACCAGCCAGGCGTCCTGGCCGGTCGGCAACGGCGCGGCGCCGTCAAGCGAAGCCACCTTCGGCAGGATCTTGTCGGCAATCAGCGTGCCATAGTTGATCGGCAGCAGCAGGATCTGCACCGCCACCAGAAAGGCGAGCAGCCAGAACAGCGCGCGCGTGCGCGGCGTCGCCGGGCTCACGGCCCCCAAAATCAGCGAGGCCGCCCGTGACCGCCACCGATGCGACCAGACCGGCGAAGAACAGCGCCAGCAGCGTGTCGTCCTTGCCGATCAGCAGCGCCTTGACAGCCACGCCGGCTCGGGCGGAAGGGCCGGCGCCAGCAGCAGGTTGCCGAACAGGAAGCACTTCTTCATCACCAGCTGAATGAACAGGACCGCGAGCACGATTCCGAGCACCAGGACGCGCCTCTGGTCGAGCCACCAGGTGCGAAATCCCCGGGCGCGACTCCGGCGGTCTTATCCGCCGGCTTGCGATGCCGCGACAGCAGCCGATAGGCGCCATAGGCGAGGGCGGCTGGAACGGGCAGCAGAAGGAGCAGCGTGACGCCGGCCGACACCAGATAGACCACGAACTTTGCGCCGGCGAACAGGTAGCGCTCGTCGATGATTCCGAGATCGGTGCCCGCGGCAACGCACGCTGAGATGGAAACGGATGGTCAGATAGCCGAGCACGTAGAGGACGAAGCTGCCGATCAGCGTCCAGGTCCCCCAATGCAGGCCGACCGATTGCAGTCGGCCGACGGCATCGTCCCAGGGACCGGCAGGGCTCATCGGCCGACCAGCATGAACGGCGCCCAATGATGGGGATCCGCAAAGGCGGGGTTGGAGCGGACCGCGACGATGGCGCGGCGGGCGGCCTCGCCCAGCGGATGGCGCTGGGCCTCGGCATGGAACGTCTGCATCCACAGCGCGGTCGAGGCAGCGTCCACCTTCCAGCGCGAGAGCACGAAGCTGCGGGCGCCGGCGAACAGCAGCGCCCGGCTCATGCCGATGAGCTCATCGCCATTGCCGACCGATCCGATTCCGGTCTGGCAGGCGCTCAGCACCACGAGGTTGGCGCGATCGAGCGGCAGGCCGAACATCTCGGCGGCCGTGAGCCTGCCGTTGTCGCGATCGCTCGGCCCCAGTTTCAGATGAGACAGCAGGGGTTGCCGGCCGTTGAACTCGCCGTGGACGGAGAGGTGCACGACGTCGTAGTCGGCGAGCCGCGAGACCACATCCTTCTTGGTCGCGAAGCGTTGTCCCGCCGACGATGGTGGCGCGGCCGGGATAAAGCGCAGGCGACCGCGTCGACCTCGGCCTTGAACTCGGGGTCGGCGACCGCCAGCGAGCGCTCCATCCGCGCGGGCTGCGCCGCGGCTTCATGCCCAGAAGGACGGTGGCGCTCGATGCATAGGACAGTTCGAACTCCTCGCCCAGGAAGCGACCGTCCGCGGGGTTCTGCAACGCCTCGAACCGGAACCTGATGGAGCTCGGCGCTGGGAATGATCACCAGGCGGCGGCTGCGGATCAGGGCCGCGCCGGCGCCACCAGGGAACAGATAGAGTTCGCGCGCCGTCTCGGCGTCGAACCCGACCTTGCGGTCAGCCAGACTGTCGTAGAGCGCGCGCACCTTGTCGCTCAATTCGCTCTGGGGAATGAAGACGTTGCGTATGTGCGCGGCGTCGGCGCTGAGATGCCACAGGGTCAACCCGCTCTGGTCGACGAGATACATCAGGGTCTCGAAGCCCTGCTCGCGCATCGCCTGCTGCAATTGCGCCAACGTGGCCGAGCTTCGAGACCACCAGGTCGCGCGCCTTTCCGGCGCTGCCCTCGATCTGCCTGAGGATGGTTTGATATCGTTGTTCGGCGGCGGCGACGTCGGCACCGCACGCGGGCGATCTCGGCCTCGGGCCTGTTCTGCGCGAGCAGCGCAGAAGAGGTTGCTTTGCAGCCCGGCGACCTTGGCGCGCTGCTCCATCAGGCCCGCAAACGTGCTGCGTTCCTGTTCGGTCGGGAAGCTGATGTCGCGACTGGCCAGGAGATCCGCCAGCGCACGCGACTTCGAGCGCTCGAACAGATCGAAGGCCTCGGCATGGTTGCGCTGCTCGAGCAGGATCTCGATCGGCCGATAGTAGAAGTTCAGCTTGTTGGCGAAATAGCCGCTGCGGTTGGCTTCGTCCTGGAGCTTGCCGCGGTCGGCCTCGAACAGATCGAGCGCGGCGCGGTAGGAGACGAGCGCCGTCCTGGAAGTCGCCCTGCATGTGATGGAGCAGCCCGTCCGTGAATCGCGTGCGGATCGCGGATACGTCGCTGTAGCCGCCGTACCGGGCGTCGATCGTCTTGAGTTGATCGAGCACCGGGCGCAGGCCGGCGGCAGCCTCCGGATTGGCGGTGGTGAAGTGCTCGGTGACCAGGACGTCGCTCGCGGTCTTCGGCTTGAAGCGGTTCGACAGCTGACCGACGGTCTTGTTGAGCGCGAGCATGGAGCGGACATTCTGCGCCTGGAACTCCGCCCGCGTGATGAAGCCGTCCATCTGGCGGGCGAGGCCGGCCCAGCCCAGTCGTGTCGCCGTCGCACGCCCCTCCGCGTAATCCTTCAAGGCGAGATCGATCTGCTGCAGGCACCTTTCGGTCGGGCGAACCGCATCGCAGAAGCCCATGGCCATCCAGATGCTGCCGCGATCGAGCAGGGCGTAGAACCGCAGGCCATCATCCTGGCGCTCGTCGGCTATGGTCATCGCCTGGCTGACGCTGTCGGCGGCGCCGGCGAAATCGGCGAGCTTGACCTGGATGTCGCCGAGCACCAGCAGCGCATCGGCGAAGAGCTTCCTGTCCGGAAGCGGGCGAAGCAGCGCGAGCGCCTCCTCGGCATGTGCAAGCCCCCGGCCGTAATCGCGTTGGCTGCTTTCGATCTGGGCCTGGGTCTTCAGCGCTCTGGCGATGAGCGAGGGATCTTGCGGCCTGGCGGGCAACAGTTTTCCGCCATCCGATAGGCGGTGAGCGCAGGCTCCCACCGACCCTGCATGCGATGGATGTCCCCGAGCGGGATCAGGGTTTGGGCGGCGCCGGCAGTTGTCTCCGCGCGCAATAAAGGTCCTGGCCGCGGCCGCCAGCGCGGGCGCCATGGCGTTGAGCTCGGCAGAGTTTGCTGGTCGGGTCGCCGGTGCGGCGATAGTGATCGACGAAGGCGTCGATCACCGCCGCGCCCCGCTCGCGCGCGGCCACCGCGTCGTCCGCGCCCCAGGCGGGCGCTGCGAGCACCGCGGAAGCCAGGGTCAACACAACGACGCCGGCGCGGCGCCATGCGGCCATCCCCGATGCGGGCGATACGCCACGGATCGGGGTCGTCAGCGTCGTCCCACGGGCAGGTTGCGAAGACATGACGGGGTCTCCCTTACGGTCCACGCTTTCGCCAGGATACATCGAATTCGGGGCAAATACAATGCTGAGCGGGCTCACGCCCTCGCTGGTGCCCGGGTGCGCCGAATGTCCGAACGGACTTGCCGCGCCGGGCGGGGCCGGATTTCGCGCGCATCCGATCCGCGCCTACCTTCGCCGCTCATAAAGACCGCACCTGCAAGGAGACGCGCAATGACGCGACCGTTCGAAGGCATCCGGGTGATCGACGTCACCCATGTGCTGGCGGGGCCGTTCGCGGCCTACCAGCTGGCGGTGCTGGGCGCCGACGTGATCAAGGTCGAGCATCCCGACGATCCCGACCAGAGCCGCGGCGTCCGGCACCGACAAGGCGCTCAACCGCCGCAACATGGGCACCGCGCTTCCTGACGCAGGCCTCCAACAAGCGCTCGATCGCGCTCGACCTGAAGCAGCCGAGGCGATCGCGAGATCCTGAAGAAGCTGGTCGCCACCGCCGACGTGTTCGTGGAGAACTACCGGCCCGGCGCGTTCGAGGCGCTCGGGCTCGGCTACGAGGCGCTGTCGGCGATCAATCCGCGGCTGATCTACGCCTCGTTCTCGGCCTTCGGCCAGCACGGGCCGCGCGGCGGCAGACCGCCTACGACCACGTGATCCAGGCGACCTCCGGCATCATGGCGATGACCGGCACCAAGGACGTGCATCCGGTGAAGTTCGGCGCGCCGGCGATCGACTACGCCACCGGCATGACCGGCGCCTTCGCGCTGTCGGCCGCGCTGTTCCAGCGCGAGCGCACCGGGCGCGGCCAGCGCATCGACATGGCGATGCTCGACGTGGCGATGATCCTGATGAGCTCGCACCTCACCGGCTATCTGCGCAACGGCGCGCATCCCAAGCCCCACGGCAACCGCCATCCGCACGCCACCAACGGCGCCTTCGAGACCAAGGACGGCCTGGTGATGCTGGGCGCCAGCAACCTGCGCCAGCAGCGCCGCTTGTGGACGGTGCTGGGGCGCCCGGACATGATCAAGCGCACCAACGACGAGCGCGACGCCGATCACGACCGCGAGATCGCGGTGCTGTCGGAGATCATGCTCACGCGCACCGCCGACGAATGGGAGGAATTCCTGCAGGCGCGCCACGTGCCGGCGGCGCGCGTGCGCACCATGGGCGAGGCGATCGCCGACCCGCAGCTCGCAAGCCCGCGGCATCATCCATCGCCACGCCGCCGCGGCACCGGCATCGAGGGCGGCTTCGGCGTGCCGGTCGCCGCCTTCACCTTCGCCCATGGCGGCCCGCGCATCGACACCCCGCCGCCGACGCTCGGCCAGCACAACGAGGACATCCTGCGCGAGCTCGGCCTGCAGGGCGCCGCGGTCGCGTCGTAGGATCACGGCTCGTAGGCGCTGCGCCCGGGACACGCCTCTTGACCCGGCGCCTCATGGGGTTGCGGCTGCGCTTCACCCGCCCTACGACTTTCCGGATTTCGTCCCCGCCCATTCCCAGCTACGCTGAAACCGACACACTAGTGTCCCGATTCGAAGTTCGCATCATTCGTGCGGTGCGTACGTTTGCGAACTTCAGATCAACACTAACCTTACGTCGGGTATTGGCTTTCTGTGGTTCAAGTCCACCATTTCGGTTCTTTTTGTTTGCTGATACCGGACTTCTGAACCACCACGCATGTTAGCGCGCAGCGTTTATCAATTCAGCACTAACCCCAGCACGGCGAAACGGCCGCTGAGCGCTTTGGCGAGGCGCTAAGATCTGGCGATCGCGGCAGAAGGGCCGGAGCACCATAGCCGCAGCGCTCCAGGGCGGGGCTAAACAAGGTTCAGTCGGTTTGGACCAACGGTTGCGCCTGGACTGCGGTGCATCCGGCTTTTCGCCAACTGCGGACGTGCCGTCGCACGCATCCGGGCAGCTATGTACCAGCAGCGGTCATCGCCACGCTCGTTCAATCACTCGTCGACGCGGCCTTATGTTTTGATCAGCGCTCAAGCACCGCCGACGCCAGCGCCTTTGGCGATGTTGAGATTAATCACTAGCTCGACTTTTGCCGAAACTGTGTTAATGTTTGGACACGGGAGATCAGCCGGGTTTCTCGCCCTTGAGGATGCCGCCTGGGCCGCCACCTCGCGTAGCCCCGCATCCAGACGAGGCTCGCTGCGTAACTCATCAGGCTCCGCCGCCTGCGAATTCCCGCAACGGATGGATTGCGGGCGATTAGCATTCTGGCGCATTGCCAGGTTGGCACGGGTACTGGCCGGGGTGTCCGGTACCGAAAGACATCAGACGACGCGAATAAGGGCGCGCCTCGACCTTTGCCGCACCAGCATCGTGAACCGCATGGGGTCGCTTTCGAGGATAAGCTTCGGCGATAATAATTTCTGCCCGAAGCGCGTCGCCGCCAGCTTGCGCCACTGGATAACCTCGCGTTGAATTGATAGGTTATCCGGAAGCCGATCGCCGCGGGACGCTTCCTCCTTGAGGGCCACGTCGCTGCCGGTACCTGGCGCGACCGGTCCAGGAGGGCAGTCAGGGTGGTCGACTGCGCAATTCGCCGGGGTGCCAGGATAACGACGACCTTCATCGCCAGCCTGTTCTGCCGCTCCCACAGCCGCCGCTGCCACCGCCCAGCCGTTGCCGGGGCCGATCCTGGATCGGGGAGCTGGCGGCTATCGCAAAGAGCGGAAGTTCGCCAGCATACCGGTCGCGTGGCCTGCGTGCGCATGCCATCAGGCTGGGCGGACAACGGCCGTTATTGCCGTCAGTGCGGCCGCGCGCCTGACGTCGCGGTCCACATGCACTACACCCGCCCGGCCAACGACGGCGGCGGCGCTGATCGTGGGCTGGCTGGAGATCCGCCGCTGACTGATCGTGCCGATTCGAATATCCTGCGGTGCGGCTCCGCTCGTCGTGAGTGCCGCCGTTCGCGGTCAAAACCGGCGCGAGTTCATCCCGCTGCTGCCGGCGGTGACGGCGTGGCCGCTCGCCTGGCGCGGCGCAGCAACCGGATCGGATGCGGCGGATCCGTCGCTGCGTAGTGGCCTTCGAGCGGACGTCCGGAATAGCGAACACACGCGACTTTTGCTTTTAGCGCAAAGAGTTGCAACGCTAGGCTGGACGACAGCGCCAGCATTACCAGATCTCGAAATTTATCGCGGGGTTGGGCGATGGCGAACTCCTTCGGAAATATGCAGCAGAGCTGGTCGCACTCGCGCGGATATCTGCCTGGCGGTGCCGGCCGGGCTCTGGAGCGCTTCAGAGGCAACCCCGCACACTCCCGATCGTGTTCACCCGAACGTCACAGACCTGTTGGCAACGGCTTATCGCGAGCCTGCGCGACCAGGCGGCAACGCTACAGGTTTCGCCAGAACATCGAATTCGTTAAAGTGCGAAATTCGCTGTGAACTGCTCAAACCGATACGCTCACGCACGTGACGCCAGGCTGCGGTCGTTCGTGACGTAGGTCAGGATTGCTGTTCGCTGCAATCAGGCCGTTGCGCGCCGTCGTTGGGCATCAGAGTTGACTGATTCTGCCCGGCCAGGATGAGCGTGGTATCACGGCGTGCGCGCGGATCAGATGATGGCTGATCGTGACAAGCGGGCACGACCGGGTTCAGCACGATAGATCGTATCACGCTCACCCGCCCGTCACCGGCTGCCCACCAGGTCTGTCCCTTCCGCGCTTCGTCGCCGACGGCGGGTTAGCGGGCTCGCTTCGGCACCGATCAAAGCTGAACTGTACCGGCTCGCGGCAGGCTGTGAGCATCCCACTCAAAGAACACGAAGCGCGACCTTCCGGTGCAGGCACCGACCAAGTACAAGCGGTGATCAACCTCAGATAGGGGCGCTCGGCTTCCACCGTTCAGCTGGCGTGCTCGCCATTGCCGACAAGATGATCAGGTGACAACGTGTTAAGGTGTGTCCGCTTAGGCCGTGCTGGACGTTGGCTGGGCACGGCCATACGACTCCAGATCGCGGCAAGCCCGCTCTGTCGTCCGGTGGCATTTCATTCGGCCCGTGCCAGTCGGCTGCCACCCGGGGCGCAAGTGGTAATCGTCTGGAAAATGGTAAAGATGCGGCGCAGCTATCAACGCCATCACGGCGGCACCGCAGGACACCATTTCGATCTCGATTTCATCCTGACTCACGCCTAAGAAGATGCTCACACTCAGATATTCTGGAAGGCCACATGACGGATTGCCGAAGGCGATTTCCACCGAGCTGGTTCGCGCCGGCTCTCGCCCTCCGGCGCACGACGCTCGCTGAATTTCAGCGGTACGTCAGATGCAGCCGTTGTCCGTTTGGCGCAAGGGTTGGATCCATCGACGACGATCCGCGCGGCTGGTTCCACTGGTACTGCCGCTACTACATGGGTCGACGGATGCCGGACGAGGATGCACGCCAGATCAAGCGCTGGAAGGCAATCCGACGGCACGTCGCAGATCAGGCGACACTGCGAGCCGGGCGATCCAACGTGCTACCGCACCGACGTCAGACTCATGCCTGCTGGCGCTATGAGTCGCGACAGCCGCAAGATTTGATGAAACGTCCCTATCTCGGATCAAAGGGAGCAGAGGCCATTGTTGATCCGTTGCTCCTAGCACGTGGACCAGCTTGGCTCCAGAAAACGTCGCGCTGGTCAACGGAAAGATTTCGGCAGCCGGTAAACGTACTCCAAAGTGACAGACGCCTTGAGACCAGAAGCAAATCCCCTGCTGGTATTTCCCGGTGGCAAACCTGTGGATGACTGAGAAATCGGCGTTAGGGCTTCTGGTACGGGACACCGCCGGGGCTTGATGCCGTCGGTTGCGACAGGTCAGAGTCAGCGGGCCGCGTCTGCAAATCGTCACCCACCCCACCAAAACCAACGACACCGACGCCCCGGTGATCTAACACAAAGAGAGGACGATAGTGTCTAGCGTCGCTGCTATTGATCAGTAATCAGGGTCAGATTGTCCAATATAAGCCATTCCTCACCGAGATGGACAGCGACCACGACATGATTTGTCCTGCGTCTGGGATAATATACAACTCAAAAGACGCAGGTCGTCGGGGGCGATCCCTGCTTCGCGAGTGCCACGTATTTGAGGACTGCGTAATCCTCGCAATCACCTGCCCCTGCGCCACAGCGTAACTAGTGGCGCCGACCAGAAATCGGCAACGCCGTACTGGGCCCAATCGCTTACGGGCCTGATGCTGAAATTCACCGCGCGATTGATCTCGGCCAACCAGGCGCGACCTTGGCGCTGCCGCGTCAAGTTCAACAATCTGCAAGAACCGGCGTGCGGCTGCGGGACGGTTGGTGGCACCAGCGCTGGCACGCCGCAAGCGCTCTCTTGCTCCGATTGGATACGAGACTGAAGATCCGCCCATTTCGCCGAGATCTCGCTCGTCAGAGCCTCGAATAGGGGCTCTAGATGATTTGATCGCGTGCTGCTCATCGTGATCCCTTTGGGCCGGCGTGAGTCTCGCCGTTTGATCCTCAACCGTTGCGCTCGCTCGGCTTTCGATCTACCTCGGGGTGGTATATAGGAGTATTCATCGGCTCGGGAAGCGCGGCAGGAGACGACTGCGAGCAAGAGGATCGACGCTAGTTTGGCCCAAAACCGCCTCGCGGACGATTTTGTAGCAGCTCGACTACAAATCATTAGCCACCACACTGCGCTGCGATCAGGTTGTTAAGGGCGTCAATCTCGGAGTCGATCAGGGCTAGATCCCGTTGATGATCGATGCCGTCTCTGCAGATGGAGACCGCCTGGCGCGTCGTCACAGTCTCGTAAAAATGAATGCTGGCGAGGCTACGGCAGTTCTTTCGGTCTGGACAGGGTCGATGCGGCTTGGCGCTCTGCTGCCCGCAGTGAAAGCGAGCGACAGCGGAGTTCGGAAACTTGACCGCACACATGATGTTTCGGCTTCACCGACTGTCGCTGCATTGATCAGAAGCCGCGATGGCGAGGCATCTAACGATGCGCGGCATAGAGGATAGCTCCGTTAAGGAATCGACTTGTCAGAGACCGGACGCGGAGATGGCCTCGGCCCAGACTGGCGTCGGCGATAGGACGCCAGGGATCGATGCGTAGCGCCCGCTTACGCTTGGCGCGCCATTTTGGGCCGGGGCCACGCATGTAGTGCAGCTCGGGCCGATATGGATCGAACAGCGAGGGCCGCGAGCCGGCGCCAGCGCCGCGCGGTCACACTGACGACGCGGCCGAGAGCAGGGGTCGCGAACAACAGTCTGGAAACATGCGAGTCTGAGAATGTGCTCATTTTGAGACCTCCTTGAGGTCGCGGCTTTCCACCCAGTTTCAACTGCTGCCTTCTCGAGCAGATGCCAGTAATATTAGTTCGGTGAAGCAATGGCTCCATTGTACGCAAGTCGATCCAGCTGACCTTTTCGTTGAGCTGACTCGTACTTAAGTTGATGCTGATAGGCGTCTTCCGCAGAGGTCTTGCGCCAGCACGGGATGGAGGCGCGCGGTGATCGCGGTTCAGGGACTCGGCTACGTCACGGCGCATAACTGGGCGTACATCGCACCCTTTGGGTGCCGCCGCCTGCCTCAGCTTGCTTGCGGGCGCGGCTCTTGGTCCAGGTTTCAGTCGCGGAACAGCTTATCGACCAGGAGCTGGCGGCTGAGCACGACCTCACCGGCAATCCTGCAGAGGCTGCTGCAACATTCGGCTCCGGTCGCATGGCGTGGCCGGGGAATCCGCCGCCATGGGTGGCGCAACGGTCTTGCTCGAGCGCACTCGCACCATTTGCATCGGGTACGGCTTGATTGCTGGCATGGGATGATCCTGACGGCGCAACCTGTCTTGACGAGCCGTTGTTGGCGAGAGGATCGAGACGCATGATTTGAAATATGTTAATTTTGCTGAAGCCAGCTGACGCAATGCGGAAGCCGAGGCCATGATCCGTTGCGCCGACAAATGCCGTTCTCGCCTGGGACCCACGGGCGCCACCGCTCTGGGGATGTTGACCGCACTGATACTTGCCGGTTCCGCATGCGCGCAATCCGGCGCGCCGATAAAGATCGGCTACAGCATGTCGCTGACGGGCGGTCTCGCGCCGAACGGCAAATCCGCGCTTGCTCGCGCAACGGATCTGGGAAGAAGACACAAATGCAAAAGGAGGAATGCTTGGTCGACCCGTGAAGCTCATCTATTACGATGACAAGAGCTCGCCAAGCGAAATTCCATCGATCTATACCAAGCTTCTAGACATCGACAAGGTCGATCTCATTATCGGCGCATATGGTACGGCGCTGACCGCGCCGGCAATGCCGATCGTCATTCAAAGGAAGAAGACATTTGTCGGATTACTGGGACTTGCAGTGAACTCCCAGTTCAATTATCCGAACTATTTCGCGATGATCCCATCTGGGCCGGAGGCGAAGCCCGCCTTCACGAAAGGCTTTTTCGATGTGGCCGTGCGCCAAGAGCCAAAGCCGCAGACCTTGGCCATTGTGGCGGCCGATCAGGAGTTTTCACGCAACGCCGCGGATGGTGCGCGCGAGAATATGAAACAGAGCGGATTGAAGCTCGTCTATGAGAGGACCTATCCGCCGGCGACGACCGATTTTGCGCCAATCGTGCGCGCGATCGCGGCGGCCAACCCTGACCTCGTGATCGTCTGCTCATACCCGCCCGACTCGGTCGGAATGGTGCGCGCGGTGAACGAGCTTGGGTTCAAACCGAAAGCGATCGGCGGTGCCATGGTTGGGTTGCAGTCCACGGCCATCAAGACACAGCTTGGACCGTTGCTCAACGGTTTCATCAACTATGAGTTCTGGCTGCCGGTGCAGAAAATGCAATTCCCCGGCGTCGCCGATCTCATTTCACGGTATCAGGCGAGGGCGGCATCAGAAGGGGTCGATCCGTTGGGATATTACATGCCGCCTTGGGCCTACGCTCAGCTTCAGGTTCTGCAACAGGCAGTGGAGGCGACCAAGGCGCTCGATGATGCCGAGCTCGCGGATTACATTCGCGCGCACGCCTTCACAACGGTAGTGGGAGAAATCAAGTTCGGTTCCAAAGGCGAATGGGCGCAATCGCGGGTTCTTCAGGTGCAATATCAGAACATAAAGGGACACGAGATTGCTCAATTCAAGGACATGTCCACTCAGGTCGTAGTTGCGCCTTCGGAATACGCATCGGGAGAGGTCATCTACCCTTACGAAAGGGCAAAATAGCTCACCGCATGCAGATTACTCAGAAGCGGAGACTCCGATTACAGGCCTTTGCCGCCCAGTTTCTGTTGGGTATCGCCGGCTTGGCATTGATCACCTTCGTCTGCTTCCGCATTGGCTTCGGCCCTACGAGGACGTCCTTTGCCTATCTGGTTCTGATCGCGCTGGTTTCGCTGCTGGGCAGCTTTAGCGCATCGGTCGTTCTGTCGATCGTTGCCGTAGCATGCCTGAACTATTTCTTCGTGCCGCCATTGTTCGACTTCCGCGTCGATGATCCGGACGATATTGTGAGGCTAGCTGTGTTCTTTACGACGTCGCTGGTCGTGACCACGCTAACGACCAAGCTGCGCGCGAGCAAGGTGCGCTTCCGCACGTTCGTGGATCACGCGACTGACGCATTCTTTCTGCTTGACGATGATTGGACCGTTCTCGACGTCAACCGCCGGGCCTGCGACGGTCTGGGCTACAGCAGGCAAGAACTGATCGGGAGACATAAGAGCGAATTCGACGTCGGTCTCGACGATGCGTCCATCCAGCGGCTGAAGCAGCGCATGGTCGCGGGGAAGCGATTACTTTCGAGACCCGCCACCGCCGCAAGGACGGCACCTCCTTCCCGGTGGAGGTTCGGGTCGGCCAATTTGAGCAGGGCGGACGTCGGTATCTATGCTTGGTGCGCGACATCACCGAGCGCAAGCGGGCCGAGGATGAGCTGCGCGCGAGCGAGGCCCGGTTTCGCAGCTTCGTCGACCATGCGATGGACGGTTTCTTCCTGTTCGGCGAACAACGGGTCGTTCTCGACGTCAATCGGCAGGCCTGCGAGAGCTTGGGGTACAGCCGCGAGGAGCTGATCGGAATGCATCCGTGCGAGTTCGATGCCGCCCTGGACGAAGCATCGATCGCGCGGCTGGCAGAGCGAGTCAATGCCGGGGAAACCGTGACGTTCGAGAGTCTGCACCGGCGCAAAGATGGAACCGTCTTTCCGGTCGAGGTTCGCGTCCGCCAGTTTCAGCAGGGAGCTGAACGTTTCCACCTGTCGCTGGCGCGCGACATCAGTGAGCGCAGGCGCGCGGAGGAGGAGTTACGCAAGAGCAACGTCAGATTGGAAGAGGCGCAACGCATCGCGCACGTTGGTTGGTGGGAACGCGACTTCAGCACCGGGCACGTCACTCTTTCGGACGAGGTCTGCCGGATCTTCGGATTGCAGCCGGTCGACTTGCCGAAGTGGCACGAGCGTTGGCTCCAGCTGATTCATCCAGAGGACCGGGCGAGAGTAGCCGAGGCCGCGGCGGCTGCGCTGCCGTGCGGTGGTCCACGCTACGACGTTGAATACCGGGTGGTCCGCCCGGATGGCACGGAGCGAACAGTTCACAGTCAGGGCGACGTGACGTGGGACGCGTCGGACAAGCCCTCTGCGCCAGTTCGGCGTGTTGCAGGACATCACCGAGCTGAGGCGGGCGGAGGAAGAGCTGCGCGATAGCGAGGAGCGCTTTCGCACCCTCGTTCAGTTCTCCTTCGACGTGTACTGGGAGAGCGACGCGCAGCATCGCTTTGTCCGGCAGGAGTTTGCTGAAGGGCTGGAGGACGCGCCGGCGCTGGGCTCCGAGATCGGCAAGACTCGGTGGGAAGTGCCTTACCTCGAGCCGGACGCCGAGGCTTGGCGCAAGCACCGCGAGACGCTCGATGCCCACCTGCCATTCCGTGACTTCGAGCTTGCGCGACCCGCGCCCGACGGCGGCAAACGCTATGTGTCCGTCTCCGGGCTGCCGGTATTCGACAAGTCCGGACGTTTTACCGGCTACCGCGGCGTGGGGAGGCACATCACGGCGCGAAAGAGGGCAGAAGAGGCACTGCGACGCAGCGAAGCCTATCTGGCCGAAGCACAGCGGCTGAGCCACACCGGCACCTTGGCCTTCAACGCCAGCGGGCCTGCCTATTGGTCGGAGGAAAGCTACCTGATCTGGGACTCGATCCGCTGCAGGGCCTCCCGAGCAAGGAAGCCGTGTTGCAGCGGATACACCCAGATGATCGCGAGAGAGTCGATGCAGAGACCGACGAGGCCGTGCGTCAGAAAAGAGGTTTCGCTGTCGAGTTCAGAATCGTACTTCCCGACGGAACGGTCAAACATATCGAAGCGACGGGCCACCCCTTGTTCTCCGCGGACGGAGAACTCGTCGAGATGATCGCTACGCATGTCGATGTGACGGAACGCAAGCGCGCGGAAGAGGAGCACGAGAGACTTCGCCAGCTGGAGTCGGATCTCGCCCACGTTAATCGCGTGAGCATGATGGGAGAGTTGATGGCATCTCTGGCTCACGAAATTCTGCATCCAATCGCCACTGCGCGCAATAACGCTCGTGCAGCCATGCGGTTTTTGGACATGAATCCGCCAAACATGGCCGAAGTCGGGGAAGCGCTCGCATGTATCGTCAGGGATGCCGACCGCGGCAAAAATATCGTCGACCGCATCCGTGATCACATCAAGAAAGCACCTCCACGGAATGACCGCTTCGACCTCAATGAAGCGATCCAGGAGGTGATCGAAATGGTGCGGGCCCCAATCGAGAAAAATAGTAGTCTCGGTTCGCACCCGGCTCGCCGCGGGCGTGACTTCCGTTTGCGGCGATCGCGTTCAACTGCAACAGGTCGTGCTCAATTTGATCCTGAACGCGGTCGAAGCAATGGGGTCGGTCGAAGAGCGGCAGCGAATGTTGTCTGTCGTCACCGAGCAAAGGGCCGCAGACGTCCTCATCGCAGTTCACGATTCGGGACCCGGCATCGATCCGGAACATCTCCAGCGGGTTTTTGAACCCTTCTACACGACGAAGGAGAGCGGCATCGGAATGGGCTTGTCGATCTGTAGGTCCATTATCGACGCCCATGGGGGCCGGTTGTGGGCAGATGCCGATCAACCTCGGGGAACCGTATTTCAGTTCACCCTGCCGGCGGCACAAGAAGGCTCATGAACTCTCTTCAGGCGGCCTACCGGATTGGAGAGCGCAACGAAGACAACGCTCGAGATGGTCGTCATCCACCGGCTTGCTGAGGTAACAAACGACTCCATCCTTCAGAGCACGCCTCCGGACGACCTCGTCCGGGTATACGGTAACGAGGATCGTCGGAATCGTGTACCCTGCAGCGACGAGATGTCTGTGGAGCTCAAGACCAGTCATTCCAGGCATCTGAACGTCGGTGACCAAGCACGCTGTTGCTGTGAGGAGAGGGGATGCCAGGAAGTCGGCTGCCGACGGGAACGCCTCGGCAGTGTAGCCCAGCGAGCTTACGAGTTTTCTCATGGATTCTCGAAACGGCTGATCATCCTCCACGATCGATATCAAGTTATTTTTCGGCATCGCGTGCTTCCAGGCAACTTTCGCGGCGCTTCCAATGCGTCGCGCTTGCATGCCACTGCGTAATGTCGGCGAAGGTCCGCGACAAAGCAATGCCGGCGCCACTAAGCGATGGCTTATGCCTTCGGCTTTCCGCTTAGGCAAAGGGGCTGTTCGTTGCGACGCGTGGTGAGTAGAATGAAATCCAGTCTAGCGGAAAGAAGGCGCTCCCTTTAACGCAGAGTCCGGGGATGAGTGGCGCGAACCCCAGCGTCTTGATCATCGATGACGATCCCGAGTTTCGCGACTCGGTTGCGCGTGTGTTGCGGTCCGTCGGCCTGCATACCCAACAATTTTCGTCTGTTTCCGATTTTTCAATGCTCCCCGCCAGACGGCCCGACTTGCCTGGTGCTCGACATTAGAATGCCGGGGCGAAGCGGTCTTGAGCTTCAGCGCGACCTTGCCGCGGCGAACAGGCAATTGCCGATCATCTTCATCACGGCGCACGGCGACATTCCGATGACCGTGCAAGCGATGAAGGGCGGTGCCATAGAGTTCCTCACAAAGCCGTTCCGTGATCAGGACCTCCTCGAGGCTGTCGAATCCGGCCTCGCTCGCGATCGTGCCCGTCGCGAGAGCGATAGGGCCTTGGGTGAGCTCAGGGAGCGTTTCGACACGCTCAGCTCACGCGAGCGGGAAATCATGATCCTGGTCACGGCTGGTCGCCTCAACAAACAGATTGCCAACGATATCGGCATCGCCGAATCCACGGTGAAAGTGCATCGCACCCACCTGATGCGGAAGATGAAGGCCCGTTCGCTTCCCGAACTCAGCCGAATGGCCGATATGCTTAAGCTGGGACCAGAAAAGCCCCAACGCTCCTAACTGGCCTCTCGATCCGCATCGTTTCTAAGCCTTCGCTTAGTGTCGCCAACCAGAAGCGAATCGCGCAGGACCCAGGCGCAATAGACTGCGCCGCCCCAATTCGACGATGTTTGTGCCACGCGACGGAGGTCGACCAAGGTTCGGGCCGACCGGTGGCGCTAATCGTTCGAAATCCTGTCGGGTTTTGCGCTCGTGGTTTTTCGGAGAACGGCAACTGATCTCGGCGATCCGCACTAACGGGAGATCGACATGTACCATACCGAAACGGCCGCTGTTGACGTGACTGCCGCCTGTGCCCGCTTCGAGCCGCTGCCGAGCGCGCGACGTGACATGCCGGACGCCACGCTGATTGCCCGGATCGCAACCGGCGACCGGCTCGCCATGCACGCGTTGTTCGCGCGCCACAAGACGCGTGTCTATCGCTTCATCCTGCGCCTCGTCGGCGATGCGGCGAGCGCCGACGACCTCACCAGCGAGGTCTTTCTCGCGGTTTGGCGGCATGCGCACAAGTTTCGGGGACGTGCGGCTGCGTCGACCTGGCTGCTTGCGATTGCGCGCTTCAAGGCGCTCGACGAGTTGCGGCGCCGGCGCGACGCCGCGCCCGACCTGGAACAACCGGACGCGAGCGATCCCGCTGCCGATCCGGAAGCCTCCTGGGCGGACAAGCATCGCGGCGCGATGTTGCGCCAGTGCCTGGGCGCGCTCTCGCCCGAGCACCGCACGATCATCGATCTCGTTTATTATCACGAGAAGTCGGTGCAAGAGGTCGCGGCGATCGTCGGGATTCCGTGCGCCACGGTCAAAACCCGGATGTTCTACGCGCGCAAGAAGCTCGCCGCCATGCTCGCCGCGCAAGGGCTGACGCGCGCGGCGGTGTAGAGCGGTACTGGAGAGGCGGGACGGTCTACTGGAGTAAGGCTATAACCGCTGGCTCCGAAACGTCGGGTTGCACTCTGGTCTCAAATCTTTCCACGGCTCGCCTTCGCTGGGCGGCAGTACGCAAGAACCATGTCGACCCTGCTCATAACGAGGAGGACTCCGTTCGTATGCCACGAATTTCTTCTGAGGCGAGGACCGCGCGCCAGGCTGCGTCCTTCTGCAAAGACGGCAGCGTTTTAAGCGACCTCTTTGATCGCAACACTGTGCAGCCGGTAATGAGCTGCAGGCGCTTCATCTAGCAAAACCGTTCCGCGATCAGGGTTTTCTCGAGGCTGTCGAGGCGGACCTCGCGCGCAATCGTGCGCGTCGGCCCGCCGCACCGTTTCTAAGCGTTGGCTTACGCGCCGCCAACCAAAAGCGAATTCCGCACTACCAACGCGCGATAGACTGCGGCGCCCAAGTCCGTGATGTTCGGGTCACGCGACGCAGGCCAAGCACTGCTGTCAACCCAATGTGAGGGTGCTCGTCAGCTGTCTGATCCCAAGAGGGAGTAGATCAGTGATGGACAAATTCATCCACCGGGAGAATTCGGCGCTGTTTAGGGGCGCCTTGACGATCCGGGTCTCACCGATGCTCAACGCAAAGCCATTCTGAGGCTGCTGACCGAAGAGCACGCCAGGGGCCACACCACGCCTCGAAAACGAGCGTGACGGGCTCCGCCCGAGGCGGTGAGGATGTTCTCTCATGAGCATCGAGCGTACCCTTGATCCATATCAAAGCACCCGGACAGCTCCTCGGCTACCGGCGTCTCGTCCGGGGACCCCAATGTCAACATGGGGGCTGAAATGAGATCTGCAGCCGTTGTTGGCTTGTTAGCGCTTGGCTCTCCTGGGCGGCTGCGACAAGCCGCAGCCGGCCGCTGAAATCCGGCCTGTGCGGACCGTCACCGCCGTTGCCGGCTCAGACGGAGAACTGGTCTCGCTCACGGGCCACATCCGCGCCCAGAAGGAGGCAAAGCCTCGCGTTCCGCATCGACGGGCGCATGATCAAGCGCCATGTGGAAGTTGGGCAGGTGGTACGGCCAAACGACCTTATCGCCGAGCTCGACCCCGTGCCGCAGCGCGACGCCTTGCACCAAGCTCAGGCCAAGCTTGCCGCGGCGGAGGCGACTCTCCACGAAGCCAGCAATAACGTGGAGCGCAAGCGGACTCTGACGGGCCAGGGCTGGTCCACCAAGGCGGACTACGATGCCGCGGAGAGAACATTCAACACCGCCAAGGCCCAGCTCGATGTCGCCAAGGCGCAATTGCATGAGGCCGAGGACCATTTCAGCTACAGCGAGCTTCGGGCGGACGCGCCGGGCGTCGTGATCTCCAGGAGCGCGGAAGCGGGAGAGGTGGTAAAGGCCGGCCAGACGATCGTCACGGTCGCGCAAGATGGCGGGACGGACGCGGTGTTTGACGTGCCCGCAACCCTCATGCGCCAGATCTCCCCTGATGTCGTGGCCACCGTCTCGCTGACCGACGATCCGCGCATCCGTACCACCGGCCGAGTGCGGGAGACCGCACCGCAGGCCGATCCAACAACCCGAAGCTTCCGGGTCAAGGTCGGGCTGGACGAAATGCCCGAAGACATGCGGCTGGGCGCGACCGTGTTCGGGCAAGCGCGCATGCTCGGAAGCAAGGGCATCGAGCTTCCGGCGACTGCGCTGACGATGGTCGACAACAAGCAGGCCGTGTGGGTGGTCGATCCCAAGAGCTTGCAAGTGTCGCTGCGTACCGTCGAACTGGATCGGCAGCGGCTCTTCCAGCGTCGTCGTGTCGCAGGGCATCGAGCCTGGCGAGCTGGTGGTCACCGCCGGCGTGCACGCGCTGCGGCGCGGGCAGAAGGTTCGCCTCCTGGGAGCGCCCTGATGACAAGCTTCAATCTTTCAGCCTGGGCGATCACGCACCGCCCGCTCGTGCACTATTTCATGGCGATGCTCGTCGTCATCGGCGTCGCCTCCTACATGAAACTCGGGCGCAACGAGGATCCCACCTTCACTATCAAGGCGATGACAGTGAGGACACAGTGGCCGGGCGCGACAGTCAACGACACGCTGCTGCAGATCACCGAGCGCATCGAGCGCAAGCTGCAGGAGACGCCCTTACCTCGACTACATCAAGAGCTACACCAACCCAGGTCAATCGACGATCTTTGTCTATCTCAAGGGATCGACAGGGCCGAAGGAGGTGTCGGACGCCTGGTACCAGGTCCGCAAGAAGATCAAAGACATCGAATTGACCCTCCCGCAGGGCGTCATCGGCCCGGTCGCCGATGACGAATTCGGGGATACATACGGCATCGTCTATGGATTCACGGCGGACGGGTTCACCCATCGTGAGTTGCGCGACTACGTGGAGGAGATCCGGTCTCGCCTGCTGCAGGTGCCCGATGTCAACAAGGTGAACCTCATCGGCCAACAGGCCGAACGCATCTTCATCGAGTTCTCGCCCACCAAGCTCGCCGGCTACGGTTTCAAGCCTGCGGAGCTTGCAGCTGCGCTGCAGGCGCAGAACGCGGTCGCTCCTACCGGCGTCATCACCACCGACGAGGAGAGCATAACCCTGCGAGTGAGCGGCGCCATGGCGTCGGAAAAGGACATTGCGGAGATGAACTTCGATGTCGGTGGTCGGAATGTGCGGTTGGCCGACATTGCCGAGGTGCGGCGGGAATACTCTGATCCGCCGGATCCGATGTTCCGTATCAACGGCACACCCGGGCTGGGGCTGTCGATCTCGATGCGCGACGGAGGCGACGTGCTCGCGCTCGGCGAAAACATCCACCATGCGATGGAGGAGCTGAAGGCGGACCTGCCGATCGGCATCGAGCCGGTCATGGTCGCCAACCAGCCCGAAACGGTTCACCGTTCGATCGATGAATTCATGGAAGCGCTGTGGGAGTCGATCGCCATCGTCCTTGTGGTGAGCGTGCTCAGTCTCGGCCTGCGCGCAGGCGCCATCGTCATCATTTGCATTCCGCTGGTGCTCGCGATCGTGTTCGCGGCCATGTACGCGTTGGGCATCGACCTTCAGCGCATCTCCCTCGGGGCTCTCATCATATCTCTCGGCCTGCTGGTGGACGACGCCATGATCACCATCGAGAGCACTGTATTCCGGCTGGAGCGCGGCGACGACAAATCCCAGGCCGCCATATTCGCCTATGCGTCCACTGCGCTACCGCGCCTTACCGGCACGCTCGTTACTATTGCCGCATTCGTGCCGGTCGGCTTCGCGCGCAGCGACGCCGGCGAGTACACGTTCTCGCTGTTCGCGGTCGTGGCCCTCGCGCTGCTCGCCTCCTGGGTGGTCTCCGGCATCTGCGCACCCGTCGCCGGGATTGCGCTGCTGCGGCCGCCGAAGCATCCACATGGCGAGACACTGAGCGCACCGATGCGGCTGTTCAAACGCTGTCTGCTGGGGGCGATGCGGGCCAAGTGGATAACCATTCTGGTGACGCTCGCCTTGTTCGCGGCATCGCTATGGGGGCTCCGCTTCGTCCCTGAGCAGTTCTTCCCGTCCTCCGACCGTTCGGAGCTCCTGGTGGACCTGAAGCTGCAGGACAATGCCTCCGTGCTGGCCACGCGTGAGGCTGCAGCGGAGTTCGACAAGATGCTCGCCGCCGACCCCGATGTCGTGCGCTTCTCCACCTATGTCAGGCAGGGCGCCATTCGCTTCTATTTGCCGCTCGACGTCGCGCTGCCCAACGACTTCTTCGCGCAGTCGGTGGTGGTCACCAAGGGTCTGAAGGAGCGTGACCAGGTGCGCGCGCGTCTGGAGCAGGCGGTCGCAGTGCGGCTCCCCGCGGTGGTCGCACGCATCTATCCGCTCGAGCTTGGGCCTCCCGTCGGCTGGCCGGTCAAATACCGCGTCAGCGGACCGGACCTCGCGCGCGTGCATGAGATCGCGCTGAAGGTTGCCGAGCAGCTGGAGGCGATGACGGGAATACGCCACATCAACTTCGACTGGGCCGAGCCGGCGCGCGTCATGCGCGTACGGATCGACCAGGACCAGGCGCGCCAGCTGGGGCTCAGCTCCCAGGACGTGTCGCTGGCTCTCTATGGTGTTGTATCCGGCAGCACGATCACCCAGGTGCGCAATAGCATATACCTGATCAACGTCGATATGCGCGCAGAGCACACGCAGCGGACCTCACTTGAATCCATCCGCTCGCTGCAAATCCCCTACGCGACGGGAAGGTCGTGCCATTGCGCCAGATCGCCAGCTTCGAATACACCCAGGAATATCCGATCGTCTGGCGGCGGGATCGTATCCCGACCCTGACAGTGCAGGCCGATGTGGTGCCGGGCCTGCTGCCGGCGACGGCGGTGAAGGCCGTGCAGCCCAGCATTGACCGGCTCGCGGCGACACTGCCCAGCGGCTACCGGATCGTTCCAGGTGGATCGGTCGAGGAGAGTGCCAAGGCGCAGGCGTCCGTGCAGGCAGTTTTGCCGGCGATGGCGGTGCTAGTCTTGACCATCCTGATGTTCCAATTGCAGAGCTTCCAACGCGTGTTGCTGGTGCTGAGCGTGGCGCCGCTCGGCCTCATCGGCGTGGTTGCGGCACTGCTGCTGGCGCAGAAGCCGATGGGTTTCGTTGCGATGCTCGGCGTGCTGGCGCTCGTCGGCATGATCGCGCGCAATTCGGTCATCCTCATCGACCAAATCGGAACCGAGATTGCAGCCGGGCACCATCCCTGGGACGCCGTCGTAATCGCCGCGATCCACCGGACCCGCCCCATCCTGCTCACCGCCGCGGCAGCGACGCTCGGGATGATCCCGATTGCGCCGACCGTATTCTGGGGCCCAATGGCGTTTGCGATTATCGGCGGGCTCACCGTGGCAACCGTGCTGACTCTGATTTTCCTGCCGGCCTTGTATGTCGCCTGGTTCCGGGTTTCCGAACCTGCTCCCCAACTATCTGCGCCGGCCGAACCGGCTTTGAGTCAGCCATGAGCGCTTTGGCCGTATCGGCGATCATATTCCTATCTACGCTGGGCGGCATTTTTCTCGGCGCGTTGCTTCGCCGCACGTTGCCGAAGCACCATCTGAACGAGCACGCCAAAGACGTCGTGCGGCTCGGGGCTGGCTTAATTGCGACAATCGCCGCCTTGGTCCTTGGACTCCTCATAGCAGCCGCAAAGGGCTCGTTCGACACCCAAAGCACTCACCTCAAGCACATCACCGCCGATCTAATTCTGCTCGACAACATTTTGGCCCAGTATGGCCCAGAAGCTCGTCCGATCCGTGAAGAAATGCGAAGCACCGTCGGTCCATTTGCCGACCGGCTCTGGCGCGAAAAGGAAGCAGTTACAGGCGGCCCGTTTGAAACGGACGGCGCGGCGGAGCGGGTGGATTTGGCGATTCAGAAGCTGTCACCGCACGACGATGTCCAGCGTTCGCTCAAAGCGCGCGCAGTGCAAATCAGCAATGATCTCGCGCAAGTGCGCTTTTTGCTGTTTGCCGAAACCGAAAATCTCATTCCGAGCCCGTTTCTCGCAGTTCTGGCATTTTGGCTCCTGATTATATTCGCAAGCTTCAGCCTGTTCACACCTCTCAACGAGACGGTCTTCGCTTGCCTTTCGCTGTTTGCTTTGTCGTCGGCGGGCGCAATTTTCCTGATTTTGGAAATGAGCCGGCCGTTCACCGGACTGACTGCGGTTATCCAGCGTGCCACTACGAAGCGCCCTCGGAACGATATGAGATCCCATGGAGCAAAGCATGACAAGCAAACCCGATGCATTGCTGCCTTCCGCCAAGGAGGTGATGCAGCAAATTGCACTGGCTGAGGCGGAAGAAGCCGAAAAGCAGGCGCGAGTGCTGGCCGAGGCACAGGCCGAGAAAAGGCGCTCATCGATGCGCTCAGCAAACCCTCGGGCATCTCCGAGGAGGAGGCTATCCGGCGGGCGATGGCCATCATCGAACGCGGGATGAAGAATCGGAAGACTGAGAGTGAGGTCTTTCGCTTTCCCAACCAGCTGTGCACGGACAAGGGCCGCGCCATCAATCAGCAGGAGCTAGGCTGGGAAGAGACACTCACCGGCGAGCCGAAGGAAATGTATGAATTCTGGCAGAAGCATCTTCGGCCGCGCGGCTACAAGCTGAAAGTACAGATCGTGGATTTCCCGGACGGTTTGCCGGGTGACATCGGCATGACCCTGAGCTGGCATTGAGCGGAATTAATTCACCGTGCACATAAGGACCCGATGTCGCGACACGAGACCAATGAGCAACCGCGTGACACGGCATGCAAAGCACGTTTGCCACCGTACAAGCAATCGGAGATCTAAATGAGTACAAGCAAATGCCCGCGACCCAGCTACAGTCTCGCCGAACCTTCGGCTTGTTCGGCCCGGCGATGGATTACATGGTCGACGCCGCCCAGCGCACGGTGTTGTTCTGGGACGTCATGCGCCAGCGCGGCGACCAATATCGCGAGCATCTGGCCGAAACTGTGCCGCATGTGCTCGAGTTACGAGGCGGAGCTCATCATCGATGGGCGAACGCTGACGCGCCCGGTGAATTACGGGCTCGTGCGGATCGTCCCGCCGGAAGGCGTCACCATCGATCCGCGGCGACGCCCCTTCGTGATCGTCGATCCGCGCGCGGGCCACGGTCCCGGTATCGGCGGGTTCAAGGCCGACAGCGAGATCGGGGTCGCCTTCAAGGCCGGTCATCCCTGTTATTTCGTCGGCTTTCTGCCCGAACCAATGCCGGGGCAGACCATCGAGGATATTGCCCGCGCCGAAGCGGTGTTCCTCGAGAAGGTGATCGCCTTGCATCCGGATGCCGACGGCAAACCTGGTGTCATCGGCAACTGCCAGGGCGGATGGGCGGTGATGATGCTGGCGGCGATCCGCCCCGAATTGTTCGGCCCCATCATCATCGCCGGCTCGCCGCTTTCCTATTGGGCCGGCGTGCACGGAAAAATCCCATGCGCTATAGCGGCGGACTCCTGGGCGGCAGCTGGCTCACGGCGCTCACCAGCGACATGGGTGGCGGCAAGTTCGACGGCGCCTGGCTGGTGCAGAATTTCGAGAACCAGAACCCGGCAAACACGCTGTGGACCAAGCAGTATAATGTCTATTCCAAGATCGACACCGAAGTGCCGCGCTATCTGGGTTTTGAGCGCTACTGGGGAGGCCACGTCAATCTCAACGCGGAGGAGATCCAGTTCATTGTCGATGAGCTGTTCATCGGCAACAATCTCGCCGCCGGACGAGATCCAAGACGTCGGACGGCAACCGCGATCGACCTACGCAACATCCGCTCTCCCATCGTCGTGTTCTGCTCAAAGGGCGACAACATCACGCCGCCGCAGCAGGCGCTCGGATGGATTCTCGATCTCTACGCAGAACGCCGATGAGATCCGCTCCTACGGGCAGACGATCGTCTATTCGATCCACGAGACGCGTCGGCCACCTCGGCATCTTCGTTTCCGCGGGCGTGGCGAAGAAAGAGCACGGCGAGTTTTCCAGCAATATCGACCTGATCGACACGTTGCCGCCCGGCCTTTACGAGGCGGTGTTTGAGACCCAAGACGAGGACACCGCACACCGCGCGAACTTGGTCACCGGCAACTGGGTGATGCGCTGCGAGAGCGCGGACCCTGGACGACATCCGCGCGCTCGGCGGCAATGACGCGGCCGATGAGCGCCGCTTCGCAACCGCCGCGCGCGTCTCCGGAGAACAACCTCGCGCCTATACCGCGACGTTTGCGCAGCCGATCGTGCGCGCGCTCGTGATCCGCTCGCTGGTCGCGGAATGGCTGCAGCAGATGCATCCCCTGCAGGTTGCAATACGAGCTCTTTTCCAACGCGAATCCGTTCATGGCCCCGGTCGCCGCCATGGCCGAGGAGGTGCGCAACAACCGAAGGCCCGTCGCCGCCGACAATCCATTCGTTGCCACTGCAGGAGACCGTATCCAAGCCAGATCGTCGCCGGCGCTCGACGGCTGGCGCGATTTCACCGAGGCGCTGCCGAACGGACTTTCCTGACCGATCTACGGCTCGCCGGCGCTGCAGGCCGCGGCCGGTATCGATCCCGCCGACACGCGGCCGCTGCGAAAGCCGACCAGAAACCCGCTTCATGATGAGCTGCTGCAGAAACGGATCGCCGAGCTCAAGTCGCAAATTCCGACCGGCGGATTGCGCGAAGCCGTTGTTCGCGCCCTCATCCACACCGGCATGGGTCGGGGTTCCGTTGACCCACGTGGATTCGAGACCGTGCGTCGCCTTCGCACTCGATATGGAGATATGCCGCTGTCGGAATTCAAGACGCTCGTGCGCGAGCAGTTCGCGATGCTGCTGATCGATAAGGAGGCGTCTCTTGCTGCGCTTCCTTCTATGCTTCCGGCCGACGCTGAGACGCGGAGCGAGGCCTTTGACGCTGATCAAGCAAGTGATGGCCGCTTGCGGGGAGCTCTCGACGGAGGACGAGAAGAGGTTGAGCGAGATTGGCCGGCTCTTCGGGATCGCGAGAGGAAGGCGCCACTATTCCCTTCCGCAAAACCGAAACGAGCTTCAGGCGAAAGCATCGTGACGAACGAGCCTAACGCAGGAAACCGGCAACAGCAGGAGAAGTAGAGCATGTTCCAGGACAGCGAGATCGGTGCCATTACAGCCGGAGACGCCTTTGGGCATCCGCCCCAGCAAGTACGAGAAGCTCATTTCGCCTGGCCAAAGAAGGTGCCGCCGGCGACCACAGTCGTCGGTCTATCCCTGCGACGAGACCTCGCTGCGCGGCGCCAGCGCGGCGGCGGAACTGGGCATCATCGTTCCGCATTCTGGTTGGTCCGGCGGCCAAAATTACCGCTGTGGCCAAGCAACACGGGATCGATATCGCTCGCTATGAGCTCGTCGACGCGCCTCACAGTGAGGCGGCCGCAGCAAAGGCAGTCGAGCTGATCCGCGAGATCCAAGGGCGAGCTCCTGATGAAGGGCAGCCTGCATACCGACGAGCTGATGCGCGCGGTGACCTCGCGCGACAGACGGGCCTGCGCACGGCGCGGCGCATCAGTCACGTCTTCATCATGGACGTGCCGACCTATGCGGAGACGCTTTTCATCACCGACGCCGCGATCAACATCTTTCCCGATCTCGATGCCAAGCGCGACATCGTGCAGAACGCCATCGATCTGTTCACGCACGGTCGGCCTGGGCACGCCGCGGGTCGCCATCCTTTCCGCGGTCGAGACGGTGACTCCGAAAATTCCGTCCACCATCGAGGCCGCCGCGCTCTGCAAGATGGCCGACCGCGGGCAGATCACCGGCGGCATCCTCGACGGGCCGCTTGCCTTCGACAATGCCATCGATCCCGAGGCGGCGCAGATCAAGGGCATCAAATCCGCAGTCGCCGGGCGCGCGCAGATCCTCGTCGTGCCCGATCTCGAGGCCGGCAACATGCTCGCCAAGAATCTCACATTCCTCTGTCAAGGCGGACGCGGCCGGCATTGTGCTCGGCGCGCGGGTGCCGATCGTTCTCACTTCGCGCGCGGACTCCGTGCGCGCGCGCATGGCGTCCTGTGCCGTCGCTGTGCTCGTAGGCCGATGCCCGACGCAAGACTTCGCCATTGCCGGCCGCGTGAGATCGATGGACAGCATCCTTGTCGTCAACGCCGGCTCCTCGAGCGTCAAGTTCGAGGTGTTTGCGGTGGGGCGCAGCGGATCTGAGTTCTCTCCGCTTACGCCACGGCCGCCAATCTCGCAACGACCTACCCGCTCTCGGCGATGTGCGTGCTCGCGCTCGGCCCGGTCCTGATCGTGGGGCTGTCGCGCAGCCCCGTCGGCGCAATGATCGTCATCGGCCTCGCCATCATGGGCGTGGGGCTTGCCGTCGAGGTCACGCAATCCGGCGTCCGATGTCAGCCGCTCAGATCGCCCGTGCTCCGCATGGCGCTTGCGCTGTGGGGCGCGCTTTGGCCCGATCGCCATCGGCTTTCTGATCTTCGGCCGGCCGCCGGCTATGCCGAAGTCGGCAATGTCGCCTCGCCGGGAGCATCGGCTCGAGAGCCATTCCCAGAACTTGGCTTCTGAAGGGACTCGATCCTTAACGCATTGAAATGTGCGGCTGCCCAACGCACTTCGCGCATTAACGCACCATTGGTCCTTTCCCGGCAATCGCGTGTCGGTACGGCGCGAAAAGGTATTATGCTGGAGGGCGGCCCTCGTGCCTCGTGAGTGCTCTCGATGCGACGCGCCATCGTTTCCGTTGTTGCGGGACTTTGCTGGAGTTGCTCCGGCCAAAGCCCAATCGGTGCTCGATTTTCCAAGCCGATGACGGGCAAGTCGCGGTACGTGGTCAACTCGGACGGCAAGCCGGTGGACATGGGTGCCCACGCCCCGACACAGCACACCCGGCGCCTGCCCAGCCGCGTTGTCATCTGTGCCCGCCTCTGTGCTGCACCCCCGACAAATCACCGCCGGGGGTGACGCTGATGAGCACGAGCAGCAGCGGCTATTCAATGGGACCGACAGCATGCAGGTGCAGGGCTACGCCCGGCCCGGACGGCAATCACCGTTGCCGCTGCCTTCAGGACCGCCCGTATCCGCCGGTGATCGCTGGTACGACCTGACGATCGCCGCGCACTGCGCGGTCGATGCGGCCGGCGCCTCAGTGCCGCGGCAATCCGAGATGCAGCGTCGGGGGGCACTCCAGCACCAGCACCGGGAGATCGACTTTCCGCGCTGAGTAGCTTTCGCGGCCCACGGGCGCACGGCATGCACCGAGATCGAGATACGGTACCGGATGGGCGCCGCTGTCCCACCTGCTGCGCGTGGGACCGGGGTCAGCGGGACAGCGGGACAGCGCCTAAGCGGCGGTCGCCGGCGGACGGTCCGAGGACGTGTCTCGCTGTCTCGCGACATAGGGAGTGAGACCAGTGGGGGTGCCGAAAGCACTGGTGAATTCAATTACCGATGTGGCACGAGATACGTCGCCGGAGTGGGCGTCGGGCGGCGGCCATCGTCGTCGTCAGCGGGGGGCGGCGCGAAACCCGATGAAAGCCGTCTGGCCGAACGAGGATGGCGCCGCCGTTAGGCGCACACCGGCGCCGCGGTCGCATCGAAGTCCGCATGGCTCGCGGAGTCAAAGTGCGCGGGGCGGCGCCACTTTCCCTGGTCCTTGTCGTTTTCTACAAAAGCCCGATCGGCATGCGACCAGGAACCGCCTACCAGATTCAGTCGCGATCAAGCGGCGCACCGCAGAAGTTGCGGCCAGACCAGCGTGACACGCGCCAATCCCGGGATCAAAGGCGACGTTTGCCGCCAGTCGCGCAGGCGGTGGAAGAAAACCAGCTCCGAAGGGCGGCGCTGAACGGGCCGATGCCCATCGCCAGAGGATCACGACCATTGAGTAATGCACCTCGTGGACGCCGATCTGTCGCGCGATCGGGAACAGCAGCGGCCCGAGCAGCACGATGCGCCGGGATGCCTTCGAGCACGCTGCCGAGGATGACGAACGCGACGATGCTGACGCGCCATGAAGCCGGCCGCGCCGCCCGGCATCCTGGCCATCAGCAGCGGCGAGCTCGCGCGAGAAGCCGGACTGGGTCAGCGCCCACGCCATCGCGGTCGCGGTGCCGACGATGAACAGGATCGCGCCCGACAGCGACGCGGTGTCGACCAGCATCGGCTCAGACGCGGCGCCAGTCGAACTGCCGGTAGATCAGCAGGCCGGCGACGACCGTGTAGGCGATGCCGATGGTGGAGACCTCGGTCGCGGTCGCGACGCCCTCGACCACCGCGGCGCGGATGACGAACGGCAGGATCAGCGCCGGGATCGCGATGACGAAGGCCCAGCCGATCTCGCGCGCCGGTCGCGCGCTTGCGCGCGACGAGGTCATCGTCGCCGGTAGCGCCACCACGCCACGACGCCGAGCGCGAGCGCGAGCACCAGCCGCCGGCAGCAGGCCGCCGGTGAACAGCGCCGCGATCGACACGCTGGCGACCGAGCCGATGGTGATCAGCACCAGGCTCGGCGGGATGGTCTCCGCCATCGCGCCGGAGGCCGCGAGCAGCGACGACGAGGTCGCCGGGCTTCGGCGCCGCGCGCTTCATCTCGGGGAACAGCACCGGCGCCACCGCCGCCATGTCGGCGGCCTTGGAGCCCGAGATGCCGGACACCAGATACATCGCGCCGAGCAGCACGTAGTGCAGGCCGCCGCGCACATGGCCGAGCAGGCGTGGCGAGGAAGCCGACCATGGCGCGCGCCATGCCGGTCATCTCGATCAGCAGGCCGAGGAACACGAACAGCGGCATCGACAGCAGGATCAGGTGCGACATGCCCTCGTCCATGCGGCTGACGATGACCGTCGAGCGGCGCGCGCGTCGCCAGCGCCACGTAGCCGACGGTCGCGAGCGCCGAACGCAGAACGCGATCGGCACGCCGGCATACCACCAGCACGGCGACGCCGAGAACGAAGAAGATCAGCGAGGTTGTAGTTGCCGAGCCCGATGAACAGCGGCCGCGGCGAGCCAGAGCGCGGCGCACGACGAGAACCGCGACGCCGGCGCCTGCGGCAGGAACTGCACGGCTCGGCGCACGTCGTCGGCAAGAGCGCAGGCAGCGAGAGCACCGCGATCAGGATCGCGCCGGCCGCGACCGCCGACGCGCGCCACGAGTTGCTGATGTCGAGCCCGGGCGTGCGGACGATCGCCTCGTCGATCGCATACTCGATCGCCGGATAGGACGATCAGCAGGACGAACGCGGCGATCACCAGCAGGATCGACGGTCTCGATCTGCTGGCGCCGCGCCGGCGCAGCGCGGCTGATGAAGCGTCGTGAGCCGCATGTGCGCGTTGCGGCGCATCGCGAGCACCGCGCCGAGCACCGACAGCCAGACGAACAGCGTGGAGGCGAGCTCGTCCGCCCAGACCAGCGGCCGGTGAAGCGAGTAGCGCGCGATCACGCCGACGAACAGCAGCCCGACCTCGAACAGCAGGATCGCGGCGGCGACCGCGCCGACCGCGATCGGCCGAGCGGCCTGTCTCGACGGCTTGCCGATCCACGTGCGACCGCGCTGGCGCCGCGTCGTCGACGCGTCGGCTCGGACGTGCGACACAGGCGGGCGCGTCAGGACAGGTGCGCCGCTGTAGCGCTCCAGCATCTTCCAGGCCTCTTCGCCGAACTTGCCGCCGCCACTCGGCGTAGAAGCCCGCGGCCTTCAGCGCCTCCTGGAACGGCTTCTTGTTCGACGGTGTTGAAGGTCAGCCCCTTCTGCCTTCAGCTGCGCCTCCGAGCGTGGCGTTGAGCTTCGCCATGTCGTCGCGCTGCTTCACGCGCGCCTTCGTTGAGCAGGCGCACGCGTCGTATCGCGCAGGTCGTGCGGGCAGCTGCTCCGAATTGCGCGCGGTTCGCCACCATCCAGAAGCCTTCCCACATGTGGCCGGTGAGCGAGCAGTACTTCTGCACCTCGTAGAACTTCGCGGCGTCGATCAGCGCGAGCGGGTTCTCCTGCCCGTCGACCAATCTTGGTCTGCAGCGCCGTGTAGACCTCGACGAAGTTGATGCGCGGTCGGCGCGGTGCCGAGCGCGCGGAACATCGAGGTGAACAGCGGGCTCACCGGCACGCGCAGCTTCAGGCCCTTGAGGTCGTTCGGCTCGTTGATCGGCTTGTTGCTGGTGGTGATCTGGCGAAAGCCGTTGTCCCACATCTTGTCGAACGCCATCGAGGCCGATGCTGCCGATCTGCTGGCGGATGTGCGCGCCGAGATCGCCGTCGACCGCGGCCCACACGCCCGTCGAAATTCGGGAACGCGAAGCGCGATGCTGCGGGATCGCCGACACCGGCACCACGTTCGCGAGCGGCGAGCCGACGGTGAAGATGTCGAGCGCGCCGGAGCGCACCTGGCTCAGCATGTCGGTCGATGCCGCCGAGCTGGCTGTTCGGGAAGATCTGGATGTCGACCCGGCCGTTGGTCGCCGCGCGGATCGCATCGCACGGCCTCGGCCGCGCGCTTGTTGATCGGATGCGCTAGCCGGCAGGTCGTTGCCGTATTTCAGATTGAACTCCGCGGCCTGCGCGCGGCGGCTGGTACGCCAGGCGTCCCGGCGATCGCGCCGGCCTGGCAGCGGACATTCGCCTGGAGACTGTTCGCGTCAGGACTGCTCGCCTCGAGACTGCTGCGCCTGGAGATCATGGTCAGCCCTCCCGATGTCCCGACGGTTCTTGCTTTTGCGGCGGACGTTAGTTCGCGGTGGCGGCAGCCACGCAAGCTTCCTGGCGGTCATGATCGTGAGCGGGTGGTGATGTTGGCTTTGTCGTACGAGGAGGGATAGATATCGAGGATGTCGGTGGGCTCTTGCCCCTAGTGCCCTGAACCCGAAGTTCGCGCATATCGTGCCGCAGGTCCGAACGCGAACTTCGGGTTCAAAGGGCACTGGATCATAGAGTTGCTAGTGGTCCTGGATTCGGAAGTTCGCATCGAGCGTGCTGCAACCGCCAGCGAACTTCAGGATCGGACCACTAGGCGAAAGGCAGGGCCGACATGCAGCGCAGCGACATCGCATTCTCACCACGCATGCCGGAAGCCTGCCGCGCCCTGCCGCGCTGACGCACGCTCTTCGCGCAGACGCGTCGCGCGGCGAGGCGGTCGATGCGGCCGAGATCGAGGCGCAGGGCCGCGCCGCGGTTCGCGCGATCGTCGGCAAGCAGATCGAGACCGGCCTCGACGTGATCGACGACGGCGAGCAGTCGCGCAGAGTCGTTCGTGCTCTACATGCGCCACCGCCTGACCGGCCTCGGCGGCGTCGGCTCGCGGCCGATGCATGCCGATCCTCGACGACGTATCCGGCACTACAAGGCCGAGTTCCAGCAGCACGCGTCACCACGCGACGCGGGTCTCCAACCTGCGCAGTCTGCCCAAGGCGATCGGGCGCGGTCAGCTACGCCGATCCGAAGCGTCGATCGAGACCGAGTGCAGCCGACTTCCGCGCCGCCCTCGATGCGGCGCGGCGGCGGCTTATGTCGAGCCGTTCCTCACCGCACCGTCGCCCGGCATCATCGCGCGCGATCGTGCAGAACGAGCACTACGACACGCTTCGAGCGCTACCTCGATGCGCTGCGCGCGGCGCTGCAGATCGAGTACGAGGCGATCGTCCGCAACGGCTTCCTGCTGCAGCTCGATTGCCCCGACCTCGCGCTCGAACGCCACACCTCCTACCAGGACCGCCCGCTCGCCGATTTCGTCGGCTTCGTCGAGCTGGTGGTCGACGGCGATCAACAAGGCGCTGCGCAACATCCCGCGCGACCGGGTGCGGCTGCATGTCTGCTGGGGCAACTACGAGGGCCCGCACGACCGCGACGTGCCGCTGCGCGACATCCTGCCGGCGATCCTGCAAGAGCCAATGTCGGGCGCTTCGTTCTGCCGTTCGCCAATCCGCGCCATGAGCACGAGTATCGGGCTGCTGAGCGACATACCCGCTGGCCGACGACCAGCTGCATCGTCGCCGGCGTCATCGACACGCTGACCAATTTCGTCGAGCACCCGGAGGTCGTTGCCGACCGCATCGAGCGGATTCGCCGGTGCGGTCGGCGATCCGCGCCGCGTGCTGGCGGCGACCGATTGCGGCTTCGACACCTCGGCCGGGATGGGACGCGTCGCCGAGATGTCGTCTGGGCGAAGCTGCACGCGCTGAAGAGGGGGCGCAACTAGCTTCACAGCGGCTGTTTGCCGCGTGACCGGGTCCGGATCGACCGGGCCGAAGTCACCAAGGTCGTATTCACTCGCTCATCCGGACCATCTCTGGGCGTCGCAGGCGGCCGAAGTCTCCTGCATTTTCAGGCACCCAAGATGCTTCGTCGCCGCGACCGAGTGGGAGTCGCCCTCCGATCCCCCGAGAAGACCGGAAGGCGCGCCATTCAGGCCGCTCTGAGCGAGAAAAACCGGCCAGGACTGCGCAAGCTGGGCCCAGGCTCTATCCGTCGCGGCGGCTCGAGCCCCGATCACGCGCCGGCACGCGCGCTTCGAGCATGACCAACTTGCGTAATACGACATTTGGGGTCGACATCGCGTGGTATTACGAAAAAATTTGCCTGAGAGGATCGCGTGTACGAATAAAAATCAAGCCCTGTCGGGTTGGGTCGGTGTCAGGTTCTGTGTCGGATTTGGGGTCGGTGTCTGGGTTTGCCGTGGGACGCGGT